>Ga0272446_1000478_pt1 | contig 63317 bp, 55 predicted proteins | sample YNPCB0061_FD_194587 | JGI IMG/M metagenome (GOLD analysis project Ga0272446, IMG submission 194587) | Hot spring microbial mat communities from Yellowstone National Park, WY, United States - YNP-CB-006-1 | ecosystem: Environmental > Aquatic > Thermal springs > Hot (42-90C) > Sediment | place...
GAGGCCGTCGCAGTTGCGCTCACGATCCAGGGCGGCGACCAAGACCTCCTCAGGGGCTTCTTTCGACACGCCGGCTTGTTCCTTTGACCGTCTGTAACGTCAATAACTATCTAGCGAGTCCGGACCGAAGCCCCGGAATTCATGAGAGCAACTTAGCTGCCCAATCGCCAGAAGTCAAGCGTCTCAGCGACGGAAAACGCATTCTTGTCTATCGTAAAAAACGCCTGGTTTTTGGTCGGCTGGAAGCGTCTACTCCGCGAGCGCGCGCCAGGCGGCCTCGGCGCGCGCGGCGCGGGCGCGCTCGGCGACGGAGAGGAGGGGGCGATCGCGCTCCCACAGCGTGCGCGTGGTGGCGTCGACCTGGGTCCAGGCGGGCTCGAGGTCGGCGATTAGGGCGCGGGCCAGCGCGAGGAGCCCCGCGAGGGCGACGTGCGTCGCGGGTGCGCTCGGGTCGGCCAGCGCCAGGGCGCGCGTCGCCGCGAGGAGCGCGCCGAGCCGATCGAGGAGCGCGGGCGCCCAGCCGCTGCGCTCACCGATGGTGGTGAGCCAGGCGAGGAGCGCGCCGTGGACGTGCAGATCCTCGATCGTCCGGAAGGGCTTCAGGTAGCGCGTGTATCCATCCCCTGGGAGCAGCGCGTCGTCGGCGACGCGCACCTCCGTCAGGCGAACCTCGGCATGCGGGATCTCGGGAACGAACGGCAACGGCGGCATCTCGGTCAGCGTCACGCCCGGCGCGCGCGCAGGCACGCGCACGAGGCGCAGGCGCGGGCGGCCGGCGTCGTCGAGCCCGGTGGTGGCGACGACCAGCAGCACCTCGGCCAAGGGGCCCCCGGTGACGAAGCGCTTCTCGCCGTCGACGATCCAGCCGTTGCCGTCGGGCGCGGCGCGCAGCGTGGTGGCGATGGCGCGCGGGTGGGCGCCGCCGGCCTCGGTGGCGCAGAGGCAGGCCTTGGTATCCGGCGGCAGCGACGGGACGAGCGCACGCAGCGCGGCGCCGTAGCCGGCGGCGAAGGCGGCGGCGATCGTCTTGGCGGACGCACCGCCCCGCAGCGCCGCGTCGATGGGGGGCGCGTCGCTCCCGCCGGCCGCACAGGCGGTCACGAGCGCGCTCACGATCCGCGGTTCGAGCGTCGACATGCGGCGAGGATACGCCCGCCCGGTGTGATACGCTCTGGCGCTCGCGAGGACCGTCGCCGCGCGCAGGGACCGCCATGGATCTGAGGGTTGCGCAGACGATTGCCGACACCGAGGCCGAAGGGCCAGGGCGGCGCTTTGCCGTCTGGGTCCAGGGCTGCACCCTCGGCTGCCCCGGCTGCTGCAACCCCGAGATGCTCGCCCCCGGGCGCGGCGGTCGCGTCGTCGACGCGGGCGCGCTGGCGGCCGAGATCGCGGCCACGCCCCACATCGAGGGGCTGTCGCTCCTCGGCGGCGAGCCCTTCCAGCAGGCCGAGGGGTGCGCCGCCGTCGCCGCCGCGGTGCGCGCCACCGGCCGCACGGTGATGACCTACACCGGCTTCACCCTCGACGAGCTGCGCGTGCGCGCCACCTCGGGCGAGCCGGGCGTGGCCGCGCTCCTCGACGCCACCGACCTCCTCGTCGACGGGCGCTACCTGCGCGACCAGCCCGAGCCGCCACCAGCGGCCGGCGGGCGCCGCTACGTCGGGTCGCGCAACCAGCGGCTCCATTTCCTGTCGAGCAGATATTCCGCCGACGACCCGCGGCTCCAGGCGCCCAACAGCGTCGAGCTCCGCCTCGTCGGCGGGCAGCTCACCATCAACGGCTGGCCCGCGGGCGCCGCCGCCTTCGTCCCGCTGCGACGCGGAGCGAGAGTCAGATGACCAGCGGAGCGGCGCGACACCGCGCGACCAAAGCCGCGCGGCCTTGCACAGCGCGAGCGCGCGGTGTCGCGCGACGCGGAGCGAGACTTCGATGACCGACTACGCCGTCGAGCCGGCGCGCGTCCCGCCGCGCGAGCACGACCTCGTGGTGATCGCCCGCGCGCTCTTCGAGCCGGGGCGCCGGGACGCCGCCGCCGCCATCCTGCGCACCGAGCGGGCCGTCCCCGCGCGCGTCGCGCCGACGACGATGCGCCTGCTGCGCGACGGCCTCGCCCGCGGCGCCGCGCTGACGCTCGCCCAGAAGGGCGGCTGGCGCCGCGTGCGCGCGCTCGTCTCCGCCGACGGGGGCGGCCCGCCGTCGGTGAAGGTCGGCCGCCTGTGGGAGCGCCGCCCGACGCAGCCGCCGCTGCGCTTCACCGGCTTCACCTTCGGCCTCCTGCGCCACCTCGCCTCGGCGCCGCTCGGCACCTCGCAGGCGCCGCGCCTCGAGACCCAGGGCGCGCTCGAGGACGGCGATCGCCTGGTGGCCTTCCTCGCGGTCTCGCTCCTCGACGGCGCCGGGCTCCTCGACGCCGCCTCGACGGTGCCCGCGCTCGGCCGCGAGCCGCTGGTGCTGCTCGGCTTCCCCGACCTCGTCGCCTCGTCGGCGCTCAAGGCCGAGGCGCTGCAGAAGGGGATGGACGCGCTCGTCGGCCCGGTGCGCTCGCTCCTCGTCGAGGGGCTGCAACTCGACCTCGGCCGTCGCTGGGGCCTGCGCCTCGCCTCGGCCCCCGAGCGCCGCGTCGAGGTCGCGCGCGCCGCCGGCGCCGCCGACGATCGCGTGCTCGGCGCGTTCCTCGACGCCTGCGATCGCGCCGGCCGCCGCGACCTGGCCGGCTTCCTCGTCGAGGCCGCCCGCCGCGCGCTCCCCGAGCGCGTCGACCCCGCCGAGCTGGCGCGCACGCTCGCGCTCGGCCTCGAGGCCACCGCCTCGCTCGGCTCGCGCCAGGAGGCCCGCCGCGCCATCGCCGCGCCGCTCCGGGCCGTCGCCCGCCTCGAGGCGTGGGACGCCGAGCACCGCCTGGTGCGCCACTTCGACGACGAGTACGCCTCCGCGCAGGCGCTCCTCGCCGAGTGGGAGGCGTTCGGCGCCGACGGCTTCCGCCGCGCCGCCGCCGTCCGCTCGATGCTCGAGAACGAGATGATCACCCCGACCAGCACCACCGGAGGAAGCTGATGTCCCGCGCCTACCGCATCGCCGTCTCGGAGTCCGTCGAGCGCATCATCCACGTCGAGGATGGCGTCGCCACCACGCTCGAGCTCCTGCCGATCCTCGCCAAGGAGCGGCAGGCGGACATCCTCGCCGACGAGCTCGAGCAGCGGGGCTTCAAGCGCGACGACAAGAACCCGCGCACGTTGGTCCGCGAGACGGATGCGGGCGTCACGGTTGAAGTGGACCTCGACACCGGCACGGTGAAGGCGACGGTCACCTCGCAGGCCGACGTCAAGCGCACCGTCGAGCGCAGCGGCACCTACGGCGATCGCGTCCGCGAAGAGGACATCCGCTCCGACCTCGAGAAGAAGGCGCGCGCCCAGGCCGAGCGCGAGATCGCCGCCGAGGAGGAGCGCCTCCGCCGCGAGGCCACCCGCCGCCTCGAGGAGGAGCTGCGCGATCTACGTCAGGAGCTCGACGGCGTCGTCAACCGCACCACCGCTCGGGCGCTGAAGGAGCGCGCCGCGCAGGTCGGCGAGATCGAGGAGATGGTCGAGGATCCCGAGAGCGGCTCGCTCACCATCAAGGTGCGTCTGTGAGCACCCCCGGCCGCGTCGTCCCCGAGGCCGAGCTCCCCGTCGAGCTGCCGCTGGCGACGGCGGTCGAGGCCGCCTACCCGACGGAGCTCGGCCGCGCCGAGGAGGCGCTCATGCGCCGCCTCCCGGTCATGATCGAGTGCGACAAGGAGCTGACCCCGTTCTTCTATCGGGTCCTCCGCGATCGGCTGAAGCGCCGCAACCTGCGCTGCATCTACCTCGACGGGCGCCCGCCGGCCGACCAGCCGCCGAACCCGATGAACCCCGGCGTCATCGGCACCATCATCGGCCAGCTCCGTGACGCCGTCCGCGGCCCCGTCGGTGAGCGCGTCGTCGTCCTGCCGCACCTCGACCTCCTCGTCACCTCGACGGGCGGCCTCACGTCGGAGGCGCGCGAAGTCATCCCGCTCCTCTACGAGAACCCCGAGGTCCTCTGGCTCGGCTTCAAGGACCCTTCGTTCTCGGTGCCCGAGGTCATCCGCCACCTCTTCCCGCACCACGAGTCGCTGATCGGCCTGTCGCGCGATCGCCTGCGCTACCTCGTGACGCAGAAGGAGTCGCGCAAGCTCGGCCGCGGCCTCGATCAATACGCGCTATACAAATATGTCTCCGGGACCAACGCCGTCCGCCTGCGCCGCCTCCTCGGCGCGCTGGAGGGCGAGGACTACCCGGCCGACCCGAAGGGCGCCTTCAACCAGCTCCGCCAGGCGACGCTGGCCGGGCAGCTGTCGATGCCCGACATCGACCTCAAGAAGGACATCGGCGGCTACAAGCAGGTCAAGGATCGCCTCGAGAAGGAGATCCTCGACATCCTCCGCCACCGCGATCTCTCGAACGACCCCGAGGCGGTCAAGCGCATCGAGGGGCTGATCCCGCGCGGCATGATCTTCTGGGGCCCGCCCGGCACCGGCAAGACGCTCTTCGCCAAGGCGATGGCGACGGCGCTCGGCGCGGCGGTCACCGTCGTGAGCGGCCCCGAGCTGAAGTCGCGCTGGGTCGGCGAGTCGGAGGAGAATATTCGTCAAATCTTCCTCCAGGCGCGCCAGAGCGCCCCGGCGGTCATCGTCTTCGACGAGCTCGACAGCTTCGCCGCCGCGCGCGGGACCTACACCGGCTCGGGCGTCGAGCACTCGATGGTCAACCAGCTCCTGACGGAGATGGACGGCTTCCGCAAGGAGGAGCTGGTCTTCGTCGTCGGGACGACCAACTTCATGGAGTCGATCGACGGCGCGCTCCTGCGCCCCGGCCGCTTCGAGTTCCACCTCCACATCCCGTACCCCGACGCCGAGGATCGCCGCGCCATCCTCGACATCTACGACAAGAAGCTGGGGCTCCAGATGAGCCCGCGCGCGCTCGACTTCGCCGTGAAGCGCTCGGGCGATCCCGTCGAGGGGACCGGCTCGCGCTGGTCGGGCGACCACCTGCAGGCGCTCTGCCGCCAGCTCGCGCGCCGCCGCCTGCGCGACAACACGGGCGGCCCCACCGAGGTCGACGACATCGAGGCGGCGCTCACCGAGTATCTCGAGCGGCCCAAGCTCACGCGCACCGAGGAGCGCGTCGTCGCCACGCATGAGGCGGGGCACGCCATCGTGGCGCTCAACTGCACGCACGCGCCGCCGATCGACCGGATTTCGATCCGCGGGGATCTGGCGGGCGCGCTCGGCTTCGTGCAGTACGCCGACCCGGCGCACCGCTACGTCGTCACCAAGCAGCAGATGCTCGACTCGATCGCGGTGCTCTTCGGCGGGCGCGAGGCGGAGGCATTGTTGCTGGACGATTTGTCGATGGGGTCGGCGCACGACCTCGAGCGGGCGACCGACATCGCGCGCTCGCTCGTCGAGGAGCTGGGGATGGGCGGGGACGCGCTGGGGACGCGGCGCTTCGCCTACGACCCGCGCGAGGAGCCGGCGCCGCCGATCAGCGAGACGACGCGCTCGGCGATCGACAACGCGGTGCGGGCCATCCTCGAGAGCGAGCGGGCGCGGGCGCAGGGGATCCTGGCGCGCGAGAAGAAGACGCTCGAGTCGCTGCGGGATTTGCTGATTGACAAGAAGGTGCTGGATCGCGCGGCGTTCGCGCACCTGGTGCCGGCGTCGGCGCCCAAGCCGGCTTCGGGAACGGGAGCGGGAGCGGGAGCGGGAGCGGGTTGACATGGCCAAGATGACGATTCGGTTGGAGATCGACCGCGAGACGCGGAAGCGGACGGTGGTGGTCTCGTACGAGAGCGACTCCGACGCGCTGCCCAACGAGCACGAGGAGGAGCACCGCCGCCTCGTGAACCAGCTGATCGAGGGCGGGCTGGTGGGCGCGGGCGACGGCATCCGCGTCGAGCGCGCGGGCGCGGGCGAGGCCGCCCAGACGCCGCAGTCGCAGGAGCAGCAGCAGGCTGAGGGGATCAAGGTCAAAGGCTAAATGGCGAAGGCGCTGCGGTTCCCGTCGGAGGAGTCGCTCTGGGTCGCGATCACGAGCGCGATCGTCCCGGAGGCGGTGCAGGCGCGCCCGGCGCGCGCCTGGCGTGACACGAGCGAGGAGGGCGGGCTGTTCGTGGCGCCCGAGGGGCCGCTGCCCAAGGCGGCGGTGACCGCGCTCGGCAACGCCGGCGTCGCGCTCCACGAGGTCGAGCCGCCGCCGTCGGCGCGCGCGGCGTCGTTCTGGGCCGAGCTGGTGCGCCCGCGCCGCGTCGGTGAGCCGACCGCGGCCAAGAAGAAGCGCGACGGCGGCGGAATCTCGTCTAGCGCGAAAGAGAGCGGCGCCCTCGACGGACCGGTGCTCTTCGTCCTCGCCCCGGGCGAATCCTCGCGCCGCGGCGCGCTCGACCTCATGGGCGAGCTCCTCCGCCTCGGCTGCGATCGCCAGGAGGTGCGCACCGTCGACGGGCGCGCCTACGTGCGCGCGGTCGCGCCGCCGTACTACACCGCGGTCCGCGCCATCGAGCGCGCCGACGGCATCGAGGCCTACCTGCCGGCGACCGGCGGCGACTCGCGCGTCTTCGTCGAGATCGGCTGGGAGCACCCGCTCGCCTGGCGCGTGAAGGCGCCCGAGGGGCACACCATCCTCATCCCCGGCGAGGGGCCCTGGCGCCTCCTCCCCGACGGGGAGTGGACGCTCCTCGACACGCTGCTCGATCTCCAGGCGCCCGCGCCGGACAAGCCCCTCGCCGCCGGACCGCCGCCCGGCCGCCTGCGGGTCTCGCTGCGCCTCGGGCGCTCGGGCCGCCTCGAGCCCGCGACGCTGTGGACGCTCGAGGGCGAGCGCGCCGAGGAGGAGGTCGACCGCCTGGTGCAGGGCCTCCCCGAGGCGGTGCTGCCGCGCGTCCTCTTCGCGGTCGCGCGCCGCGCCGACGACGGCGAGCCGGTGGTCATTCTCCGCGCGCGCCCCGGCGGCAAGGCGCCGCCCGAGCTGGGCCTGCGCGCCGCGCGCTACGCGCCGCACCCCCAGCTCGCCAACCTCTTCATCCCCTGCGACGCCATCGTCGAGCCGCCGCTGCGGCGCGAGCGTTTGCGTCAAGCATTATTGCCGAGCGCCGACGAGATCGCCTGGCTGCGCCCGATCGATCAGCACCGCTTCCGCCTCGAGCGCGTGGCCGAATCCGCGTTCCAGCCGCTCGACGAGTGGGTCGACTACGTCGTCGACGGCGGGGCCGAGGTGCTGGGCGGCTGGGCGCGCTCGGCGCTGTTCGACTTCGAGCCCTTCGAGGCGGGCGAGGGCGAGTGGCGCGAGCGCGAGCGCGAACCCCGCGACGACGGCGACGACGACGAGAAGGAGGGGCGCAAGAAGAAGAAGGGCGCCCGCTCGTCGGGGAAGACGGTCGAGACCGTCGAGAAGCCAGAAACCGTCAAGCGCGAAAAGCGCGCCACCACCGTCGCCGCGCCGCAGGGCGGCGGGCCGCTCATCTCCGTCGAGGAGAGCGCCCCCGAGCCGCTCCAGGCGGCGCTCGCCGAGCGCGAGAAGCGCTTCGTCGAGCTGGAGGCGCCGGCCGACGCGCCCGAGCGCCAGGAGCTGTGGCGCGAGCTCGGCGAGCTGAACGCCCGCCTCGGCCGTCGCCGCGAGGCCGGCCTCGCTCTCGGCCGCGTGGTCTGGGAGATCGAAGACGGCGACGCCGCCGACGCCGCCGCGCTGTGGGCCGAGGCGGAGCGCCGCGGCCTCGACGCCAGCGCCCGCACCACCGACGCCGCGTCGACCCTCGGCAAGCTCATGGCCCTCACCGCGCCGCCCCGCGACGACGTGCGCGCCGCCGCGGCCATCGTGTTCGCCGAGGCGATCGGCGGCCGCCGCCTCCAGCCGCAGACCATCCAGTCGCTGGCCCGCTGGCTCGATCTCCACGACGACGCGCTCGACCTGCGCTCGCTCTGGCTGGCCCGCGTCGCGCTCTCCCGCCTGACCGGCGGCGATCGCCTCGCCCTGGCCCGCGCGCGCGACCGCATCCTGCAGCGCCTGCACCGCGGCCTCTCCGTCGAGAAGGACGTCCCGGCCTTCCTCCGCTTCGTTTCTGCTGGACGAGAAGCCACCCACGCCGGCCGCCTGGCCGCGCGCGTCCGCGGGCTGATCCCGCTCTTCGACGGCACCAAGCGCACCCGCTCCGCCGTCGAGGCGCCGCCCGCCCTGACCCGCGCCTACGTCCACTTCGTCGTCGCCTACGGCCTGGCGCGCCTGGGCGAGGCCGAGGAGGCGCGCCGCATCGCCGCCGAGGCGCAAAAAGCGCTAGACATGAATGACGCCGTGCACGGCGTCCTCGGCCGCGCCTTCGCCGCCCGCGTCGCGCAGGCGGCCGAGGGGCTCCCGCCGGCGACGCCGCTCCCGCCCGACGTCGCCGGGGCGCTGAACGGCCTCGACAAGTTCCTCCGCTACAAGGTCGACCGCCTGCGCCAGGCCTCGACGGTGCTCGAGCCGCAGGAGCGTCTCGACCCGATGGCCAGCTACCAGAAGGGCGGCTCGGACCCGCGCGGCGAGGAGCTGGCCGCGCTGCGCGGCATGACCGACGTCGAGGAGCTGGCCCGCCGCGTCGGCACGCTCTTCGCGCGCGCGACGAAGAGGGACACGCCCGTCGAGGAGCGGGCCAACCTCTTCGACGCGCTGATGGACTTCTTCCCGCTCATCGGGGAGGCGCAGTCGGTCCCGCGCCTGTACGAGATCCTCGCCGGCACCGAGGACGTCCCCGCGGCGCGCCGCGCCGAGCTCCTCGAGGAGGCGCTGATGCTCGCCGGCCACTTCGGCGAGGCGGGCCTGGTGCGCGACATCCTCGGCAAGCTCGAGCCGATCCTCTCCGGGCTCGGCCCCGAGCACGCGCGCGAGGCGGGCGCGGTCCTCGGCGGTATGCTGAAGACGCTGCGCCGCGTCGGTCTCCGCGAAGAGGCGGCGCGCCTCCTCGAGGCGATGGCCGCCCGCGCGCAGGGGGCCGGCACCGCGCTCCTCGTCCAGCGCGTCCACCTCGCCGGCGGCCTGGCGCAGGTCGGGCACGGCGACCGCGCCCGCGCGCTCCTCGACGAGGGGCTGCGCGCCGTCGCCCAGCCGCCGGCCGGGACGCCCGATCTGCCGATGCCCGAGCGCCTCCAGCTCACCCGCGCGCTCACCCAGGCGGTGGGCCTCGTCGGCGAGACCTACGCCCTGGCGGCGCTCGAGGCGGTCTCGAGCCAGCTCGCCAAGGTGACCGACTCCTTCAACACCAACAGCCATTTCTGTCTATCAGTCGTCTCCTTCATGGAGTCGCTGGTCCTCGGCTACGCCTCGGAGGATCTGGCGCTCGGCGAGCTCGGCCGCCAGTGGCTCGACGACGACGAGTACCTGGTGCGCCGCCGCGTGCACCGCGATCTGGAGTCGGCGCGGTGATGAGCGACGCGGCGCCCACGGCGACCTCCACGCTCGATGCGCTCCTCGGCGCGGTCTACGCCGCGCCCGAGGCCGACGAGCCGCGCCTGGTCTACGCCGATGCGTTACAAGAGATCGGCGACCCGCGCGGCGAGTTCATCGCCCTCCAGTTCAAGCGCGCGCGCGGCGAGGAGCTCTCGCGCGCCGAGTGGCTGCGCGAGGTCGAGCTGGCGCAGCGCCACGGCGCGTCGTGGCTGGGGCCGCTGGCGGCGGTGACCTTCCCGGCGCGGCGCTGGGATCGCGGCTTCCTCGTCGAGGCGACGCTGAGCCCGAGCGGGCCGCGGCCGCAGGAGGCGGTCGACGCCGCCGTGGGCGCGGGGGCCTGGGCGACGGTGCGGCGCCTCGGCACCATCGATCAGGACCTCGGCGCCGACGTGCGCGCGCTGCTCGGGGCGCCGACGCTCGGCGGGCTGCGGACGCTGGGGGCGGTCGATCTGCCGACGGCGGCGTCGGTGGCGCGCGGGGCGCCGCGGGCGCTCGAGGCGATGCAGGTGGTCATGTCGTGGGCGCCGCGCTACGCGCCGCGCGCGCTGGAGGAGGATCTCGGCGCGCTGTCCGAGGCGCCGGCGCTGCCGCGCCTCAAGCGCCTCACCATCCGTCGCTGGGACGATCGCCCGAGCCCAGGGGCGCGCGGCCTCGGGTGGCTGTTGGCGCGGCCGATCGTGCAGCGGCTCGAGGAGCTGGCGGTGCAGGAGACCACCATCGACGTCGGCGGCTGGCTGGCGGCGCTGGCGGCGTGGGCGCCGGGGCGGCTCCAGCGCGTCGAGCTGCTGGCGGCCGACTACAGCGCCGGGGCGGTCCTGGTCCGCGACGGCGTCACCTGGAGGCGCAAGTGACGAAGGCTGCGGCGAAAAAGGTGTCTAGCGGAAATCCCCTGGCGGCCGCGCAGGCGGCGTTCGCGGGCGGGCGGCGCGAGGAGGCGCTGCAGGCGCTCCTCGAGGCGTGGCGGGCGACGCGCGCGCCGGAGGTCGCGGCGCTGGTCGAGCGGCTCGGCGCACAGCTGGCCCCGACGGGCGTGCAGCCGTGGAGCGACCAGAAGGCCAAGCAGAAGGAGCGGGTGGCCGCCTGGATCGAGGCGGCGCAGGCGCAGAGGCCGGCGATCCTCTCGTCGCTGTTGGCGAACCTGATTGACGGAAAATCGGGCGAGGCCCTGCAGCGGCTGGAGGGGCTGGCCGGCTGGGACGCCGACCCGCGCGTGGCCTCGACGCTGGCCGCGCTGGTCGAGAAGCCGCCCTTCCAGGCCGGCTCGACGCGCCCCTTCTGGACGCGCGCCTTCCAGACGCTGCGCGAGCACGCCGACCCGCGCGCGCGCGACCGGCTCGCCGCGATGGACGGGAAGTTCCTCGCCACGCTCGGCGGCGCCGCGTCGATGGCCGCGGTCCTCGAGTCGATGACCCGCCGCACGGTGGCCGACCTCGACGAGCAGCTCCCGTCGCTGACGCGGGCGCTCGACGACACCGAGCGCGCCGCCGTGGCCACCCTCGACGCCGCGCTGGCCGCCGCCGCCCCCGTCGCGCCGAAGAGCCGCGCCGCCGCCACGACCGAGGAGCTCCTCGCCGCCGTCTACGCCAACCCCGACGACGACGGCGCGCGCCAGGTCCTCGCCGATGCGCTCCAAGAGATCGGCGATCCGCGCGGCGAGTTCATCGCGCTCCAGCTGAGCGGTGCCGACCCCAAGCGGGAAAAAGCGCTTTACAAAAAACACGCCAAGGAGTGGCTGGGCGCCGCCGGGAAGATCCTCAAGCAGGACTCGATCGTCTTCGAGCGCGGCTTCCTCACCGCCGGCGTCATGCACCCGCGCTCGAACGGCGACGCGCGCAACGCCGTCGGCGCGCCCGAGTGGGCGACGGTGCGCCGCCTGCGCGTGAACGACGGCGTCCCGGTCTTCCCGCCGCTGGAGCTCGAGACCCACCCCGTCCTCCGCGGCCTGCGCGCCTTCGAGGGCTGCTCGCTCGCCGGCGGCGCGGCCATCGCCACCGACTCCGTCGCCCGCCCGCTCGAGGTGCTCACGCTCGCGCGCCGCTGGAACGACGGCATCGGCAACAACCAGCCGCTCCCCGCCGACCTCCAGCGCGCCCTCGCCGACGCGCCCGCGCTGCCGAGGCTGCGCCTCCTCGGCTTCGACGGCCCGGTGGCGATGGCCACGCTCGAGTCGCTGCCCGACTGGGCGAGCTTCGCCCGCCTCGAGGAGCTGCGCCTCTACGGCGCGCCATCGGTCGCCGCGCTGCCCATGCTGCGCAAGCGCCGCGGCCCGCGCCTCCAGCGGATCGCCGTCGGCATGACCGCCACCTGGCTGGTCCTCGACGGGCCGGAGCTCGATCGCGCCACCCTGGCGCTGGCCCCGCGCTACCAGTGGCAGCACGTCGGCTACGGCGCGTCGCAGTCCTTCGACGGGCTGCGCGCGCTGCCGCTCGCCCAGCTGCGGCTCCCGCCGGAGGCGGAGGGCGACGCCAAGCTCCTCGCCGCGGCCAAGCAGCTCGGCGCCGACACCATCACCTTTGACGCCCCGACGGTGGGCGCGGACGACTGAGGACGGAAGGACGACATGACCACGACGGCCCAAGCACGTCAGGCAGGGGAGGGCGAGGCGCTCGACCCGATCAGCAAGGTGAGCGAGATCCCCTACGAGGAGCTCGCCGAGGAGGCGCCGCGCATCCGCGAGCGCATCAACCGCTTCCGCACCCAGCTCGGGCGCTTCTTCGTCGACAAGCAGAACCTCATCGACCTGATGACGGTCTCCGCCGTCGCGCAGGAGCCGCTGCTCCTCGTCGGGCCGCCCGGCACCGCCAAGTCGGATCTGGTCCTCAAGTTCCGCGACGCGATGGCGATCAGCGACACCGACTACTTCGAGTACATGCTGACGCGCTTCACCGAGCCGTCGGAGGTCCTCGGGCCGATTGACATCAATTTGCTGCGCCAGGGGCGCTACATCCGCCGCGAGCGCGGCAAGCTGCCGACCGCGCGCCTGGTCTTCCTCGACGAGATCTTCAAGTCGAACTCGGCGATCCTGAACTCGCTCCTCACGATCATCAACGAGCGGAAGTTCTACCAGGACGGCGTGCCGGTCCCGGTGCGCCTGAAGATCCTCTTCGCGGCGACCAACGAGATCCCCGAGCACGCCGAGCTCGGCGCGCTGAAGGACCGCTTCTGCCTGAAGGCGGCCTGCCGATCGGTGCAGGAGCGCCACTTCCTCGAGCTCATCGACGCCGGCCTCGACTCGCAGACCAACCGCGACCTCAACTTGAAGCCGTGGGCCGAGGCGCACGCGACCCTCGAGGACTTCCTGAAGGCGCACCACTATCTGACGATGCAGATGGGGCGCAAGGAGGTCGGCCCCGACGGCAGCGAGAAGCGCGACCGCGACCGCTACTTCCCGGAGGAGCTCCTCCGCGAGCTGCGCCGCGTCTTGAAGACCCTGACGCGCGAGGACGAGGTCTTCGTGTCTGACAGAAAAGTCGTGAAGCTCTATCGCCTCCTGCGCACGCGCGCCTGGGTGCTGCACGGCGGCGCCGTCGAGCGCGAGGATCTGTTGCTGCTGTCGTACCTCGGCGAGACGCGCGAGGAGATCGACCTCCTCGAGGAGAAGGTCCCGAAGCTCCTGGGGCTCGCGTAAGGGCTCGACAGACATGGCGCAGACGGCACAAGCGGCGGCGCGCGTCGTCGAGATCCGCGATCGCGCGCTGGCGCAGCGGTGGCTGGCGGGCGGGCTGGTGCTCGAGCGGCTGGCGCGCCCGACGACGGCGTCGGTGCGCGAGGTGGCGCCGTGGCTGCAGGCGACGCTCGCCGAGGTGCCGGCGATCCCGTCGGCGGGTGTGGTCGCCGACGTGGGGCGGCTCCTCCACGGCGCGGCGCTCGATCTCGGGCAGGCGCTCGTCCCCGACGACCGCCGCCTGCGCGCGGCGCTCCACGCCTACGAGGATCAGGTGCTGGGGCGCCTGGCCGCCGATCGCCGCCTCGAGGCCGCCGCCCACGCCGTCGCCCGCCTCCCGCCCGCGCTGCGCCCGCCCGCCGTCGGCGTCACCATCGCCGCCGTGCTCGGTCGCTTGAATGGCCTGGTCCGCGGCGCCCTCACCCCCGCGCTGGCCCGCCAGATCGCCGCCCGCCCCGTCGAGGAGCTCTTGCAGAACGGCCTCGCGGCGGTGAGCGACCCCGGGCCGGCCCGCGAATTGCTGATTGACGGATACGAGGCGCTGGCCCGCGCCGCGCGCCAGTCGCGCTCGCTGCTCACCGACGCCGATGTCTTCGTCCTCGAGCACCTCTCGGTCCTCGGGACGCTGTCGCAGCGCCTCCTCAGCCAGGAGGTCGCCGCCGCCGCCGAGGCGCTCACCGCGCCGCTCCCGCGCCGCCTGCCGTTCCGCCGCCGCCCGGCCGGCACGCGCGCCACCAAGCTCGAGGACGAGAGCGCCTACCCGATCGGCGGCTTCTCGTCGATCGCCACCGTCGGCAGCCTCGAGAACCTCGTGACGTCCGAGCTCATCTACATGGACGACCCGACGGAGGCTCCGAACCGCGGAGCGGAGCCGGCTTCGCCGGGCCGCGGAGCGGGAGGATCGGAACCCTCTCAGGGTTCCGATGAGATCGACCTGTTCGACATGCGCTACGTCGAGGGGGAGCTGCTCTATTACACCCGCGACGAGGCGATCCACGTCCGCACCCGCCGCGTGATCACGCTGCTCGTCGACCCCAAGCTCGTCGAGGCGCGCTGGAAGGACGCCGAGCTGCCCTGGCAGCGGCTCACCCTCGGGCTCGGCGTCATCCTCGGGATGGTGCGGGTCCTCGCCGAGTGGCTGGGCGACGAGGAGCTGCGCTTCCGCGTGGTCTTCCTGAAGGACGGCGTGCGCCCGTCGCCGCTCGGCGCCGAGCGTGAGCTCCTCGGGCTGCTCCTCGGCGAGTGGAGGGAGCGCGGCATGGTCGACGTCGACGAGGGCGAGCTGGCGACGGAGATCGCGGCGATGGCGCAGGCCTCGCGGCGCGCGCTCGTCGACGCCATCGCGCTCGGGCTGGAGGCGGCGCCGCGGCCCGAGGGGCTCGACCGCCGCGTCACCTGGGGGGCGCTGCGCCTCGGCGGGCCGGCCGGCGCGGCGGTCTTCGCCGGGAGCGCCGCCGACGACGAGCCGCGCGACGCCGGCAGCGACGCCGAGGACGCCGACGACGCCCTGCGCGCCTGGCAGGACGGGCTGCGCGCGCTCCTGCGCCACCTCTTGTAGCCGCACTTCACGATAGACAGGAAAAGGGGAGGGTCCGATGGCGAACGAGACCGAGCTGCTCGAGCGACTGGCCGCGAATCCCGACGACACGGAGGCGCTGCTGGTCTACGCCGACCTCCTCCAGCACGCGGGCGATCCGCGCGGCGAGCTCTGCGCGGTGCAGCACAAGCTCGAGGCCGCCCCCGACGACGCGTCGCTGCGCGCGCGCGAGGCGGCGCTCCTCGAGGCGCACGGCAAGAGCTGGCTGGGCGACTTCCTCGGCGACGCCGGGGTCGAGGTCACCTGGCGCCGCGGCTTCGTCGATGCGGTGCGGATCTCGCACGACTACTTCCGCGACGACGAGGATCGCTCGATCGCCGAGACGCTCGGGCCGCTCCTCGACCTGCCGGTGGCGCGCCTCGTCCGCTCGATCACGCTCGGGCTGTGGGTGAACGACGAGGGGCAGTGCGAGTACGGCGAGGCGGCCGAGGTGCTCGCCGCGCGCTCGCTCCCGTCGCTGCGCAGGCTGCACCTCGCCGACTTCAAGTATTTTGGAGAAGAGACCGAGATCTCCTGGACGTACCTCGGGGATCTGTCGGAGGTCTGGAAGAACGTGCCGAACCTCGAGCGGCTCACGCTGCAGGGCGGCGCGATGACGCTCGGCACGATCGACCTGCCGCGCGTGCGCTCGGTCGAGGTGGTGACCGGCGGGCTCGACGCCGCGTCGATCACCTCGCTGGCGACCGCGCGCTGGCCGGAGCTCGAGGAGCTGACCATCTACTTCGGCAGCGACAACTACGGCGCCTCGGGCGGCGTCGAGGAGCTCCGCCCGCTGCTGGCCGGGACGGGCGTGCCGAAGCTGCGGTCGCTGGGCCTCGTGAACGCCGAGTTCACCGACGCGCTCTGCGCCGCGCTCCCGGCGGCGGCGGTGGTCAAGCAGCTCCGCCGCCTCGACCTCTCGAAGGGGATGATGACCATCGAGGGCGCGCGGGCGCTGGCGGCGGGGCGCGCGGCCTTCGCCCACCTCGAGGAGCTCGACCTCGGCGAGAACTACCTCTCGGACGAGGCGCAGGCGCTGGTCGCCGGCATCGCCAAGCAGGTGAGCTGCGAGGGGCAGCGCGGCGACGAGAACGAGGAGTACCGCTACCCGCAGGTCGGGGAGTAGACAGAACAGGGTGGCGCGCCCCTTCGTCGTCGTCGGCAACCCGGAGAACCGGCGCGTCGGCCTCTTTCAGGAGGCGCTCGCCGAGGAGGGGCGGCCGCCGGCGCACGTCGTCCCCTGGCGGTCGATCCTCGCGCGCGGGGCGGACGACGCGCTGGCGGGCGCGCCCGGCGAGGCGCTGGTGCGCATCGACTCCTTCGGCGAGGACTTCGAGGTCGAGCGGGCGCTGCTGCGGCGCGGCTGGGCGGCGGCGGCGGCCGAGGGCTGCTGGGCCATGCCGCTCGACGAGATCGACGCGCTGGTCGACGGGCGCGAGGAGCACGGGCGGGTGCGCGCGCCGCGCCAGCTCCACCTCGGATTTTTGTCTGCGCTGAATGAGCTCGCGGCGGCGCTGGCGGCGCGCCCCGGGTGGCGGGTGCTGAACGCCCCGGCCGAGCTGGCCGAGCTCTTCGACAAGCGCGTCACCTCGCGCCGCTTCGCCGCCGCCGGGATCCCGGTGCCCCCGTCGCTGCCGGGCGGCGCCGAGGCGCGCACCCCCGACGCGCTGCGCGAGGCGGTGGCGGCGGCGCGGGCCCCCGGAATTTTTGTCAAGCTGGCCTCGGGGTCGTCGGCCTCCTGCCTGGGGCTCTACCGCCCGCGCAGCCGCGACGCCCCCGAGCACCTCATCACCTCGATGGAGCTCACGCCGCGCGGGCTCCTCTACAACTCGCTGCGGGTGCGGCGCTACACCGCGCGCCCGGCCATCGACGCCGCGCTGGGCTTCCTCCTCCGCGAGGGGTCGCAGCTCGAGCTCGAGCTGCCGAAGGCGCGCCTGGCGGGCCACTTCTTCGACACCCGCGCGCTCGTCGTCGCCGGCGAGCCCGCCTTCCGGGTGGTGCGCGAGAGCCGGCTGCCGATCACCAACCTCCACCTCGGCGGGCGGCGCGGCGATCCGGCGGCCTTCGAGGCGCTGATCCCGCCGGCGGTGCGCGACGCCGCCGACGAGAGCTGTCGGGCGATCGCCCGGCTCTACCCGGGGCTCCTCCACATCGGCATCGACGTCCTCTACACCGACGATCTCGCCGGCCACGCCGTCGTCGAGGCCAACGCCTTCGGCGACCTCCTGCCCAACCTGACCCGCGACGGACTTTCTGTCTATCGCTGGGAGATCCGGGCGGCGGCGCGCGCCACGTAGTCCATCCGGTCGTGCCCCCAGAAGAGCTCGTCGCCGACGAAGAGGGCGGGGACGCCGAAGACGCCGCGCGCCTCGGCGTCGGCCCAGCGCCCCGCGCCGAGGCCAATCACCGGGGGAGATCGTAACCGTTCACGGGTGATCGCGAACCGAGCGCGGTGGTTTCCGGGGCGCTTCCGGTAACACGGAGCCGGTGAGGCCGGAGCTCAGACGGAGTTTTCTGTCATCCAGAAAAATCTCCGTCCGCGCTCCGCTCTCATTTCTCCGTGTACAAGGAAGCGTTTCAACCGCGAGATCGCGACGAACACGAGCACGCGGCTTCGCGCCGGTTTAGGGCAGCACGTCGCGGAACTGCGGCAGGCTTCTTGTCGACGAGCTCGCTGGCCAGGTAGGACCAGGGGCTGGCGTAATCGTAGTAGACAGGAATGATCATCGGTCGAGCTGGGCGAGCAGCCAGTCGCGCGCCTCGGCCCACAGCGTGTCCTCGAAGGCGCGGCGGAAGAAGCCGAAGTGGCCGATGGCGCGCGCGCCGACGTCGCGCGGGGCGACGTGGCGCAGCTCCTTGTCCTTCGTCGCGTAGAGGTCGAGCAGCGCCGCCACCGACGCGGGCGGCGCGTAGCCGTCGTCGCTGATGGCGTAGGCGCGGATCGGCCCGCGCAGCCCGTCGAGGTTGGCGGCGCCGAGAGCGCGCGCGTCGTCGACGAGGTAGCCGGGGGTGCGGATCCAGCGCGCCCACTCGAGCGCGGCGCGCGGCGGCACGTCCTCGCCCTGGCCGACGGCGGCCATCGGCAGCTTGCCGACGAGCGGGACCACCGCCGGGATCATCACGTGCGAGAGCGCCCACATGGCCGCGCGCGCGCCGCCCGTCCAGTTGCGCCAGTAGCCGCTCTGGCTGCCGACGAAGAGCGCGGCGCGCGGGGTGACGCCGTCGGCGAGCGCGAGGAGCTGCCCGCCGAGGCTGTGGCCGACGTAGAGGAGCGGGGCGTCGTCGAAGCGGTTGGCCATGTAGGCGGCGACCGCCGGGAGATCGCGGCGCGCCCAGTCGACCAGCGCGGCCGGCTCGCGGCGACGCGACGGCCGGCCGCGGCGCGAGTCGCCGAAGCCGCGGTAGTCGGCGACGACTGTGGCGAGCCCGGCGCCAGCGAGCGCGCGCAGAAAGGGCAGGTAGTAGCGACGCGAGACGGCCATCGCGGGGGCGGCCATCACCACGCCGCGGACGCGCGCCCGCGGCGGAGCAATCAGCGTGGCGGCGAGGCGCGGTCCGTCGGAGGCGAAGATGTCGAGCTCCTCCTCGTCGACCCCGGCGGTCTCGTCGCGGAGGTGGACGTCGCGCAGCTCCTCGATGGCGCGGGCCAGCTCGGGCGCCGACACCGGGTAGGGCGGCGCGACGTCGGAGGGGGCAGGGCGGCGGCGATGGCGATCAGCGCGGAGCAGCATGGGGACCTCCTCGCAATGTCTCCAATGGAGACATATCTAACGTCGGGAGGTCGGCGCGTCAAGGGCCGGGGCCGTGGCATGCTGCGCAGGTGGACGATCTCCCCGTCGCTGCAGGCGTCGTGATCCCGGCGCGCGACCTGAGCTGGAGCGCGGCGCGCGCCTCCGGCCCGGGCGGCCAGAACGTGAACAAGGTCGCGTCGAAGGTCGACCTGCGCTTCGATCTCGAGGGGACGGCGGCGCTGACCGCGGCGCAGAAGGCGCGCCTGCGCACGATGGCGCGCGGGCGGCTCGACGGAGAGGGGCGGCTCCAGATCGTGAGCCAGCAGGGGCGCGATCAGGCGCAGAACCTCGAGGCGGCGCGCGCGGTGCTGGCGGAGCTGATCGCGCGGGCGCTGGTGCCGCCCAAGCCGCGCCGCCCGACGAAGCCGACGCGCGGCTCGCGCGAGCGCCGCCTTGCCGCCAAGCGCCACGGCGCCGAGAAGAAGCGCGAGCGCCGCACCCGCTCCGACGACTGACCGGCGCGCGCCGCTACTGGACGAGCGTGGCGGCGATGGTGAACGCGCCCGGGTAGAAGGTGCCCGAGGTCCCGTCGACGATGGCGTAGATGGTCTTCGCGGTGGCGCCGTTGGTGTACGTGGCGAACGCCTTGCCCTGGTCGTTGGCGGTCATGTCGTTCCAGCAGCCCAGGTTCGTGCACGACTCGGTGAGGAAGAGGTGGGCGCGCGGGTAGTAGGTGTACGAGACCGCCGGCCCGACGACGTCGACGCGAATCTTCTCGTTCGCACCGACGGGGATGGCGAACACCATGTCGTTGCCGGCCGAGGCGGCGCAGCTTCGGAAGTCGTTGTACATCGTGTCCATCGAGTACGACGCGGGCGCGGCACCGACGGTGAGCGCGATGGCCTGCCCGCAGGTGTCGCCCGCGCGCTCACCGTCGTCCTGGTTGGTGAACGTCTTCTGCGCCTGCATCGTCGTCGGATAGGCGGCGTCGCTCGACGAGGTGACGCGCGCGGTGATGGTGAACGGCTGGTCGCCATCCGCGTCCGTGTCGTCGACACCGCAGATCTGGACGCTCTTGCCCGCGCGCGTGACATAGACGCTGGTCTCCGACGGGATCCCCTCGCCGGGGTCGCTGCTCGAGAGCGTCACGCCGATGCCGTACCAGTCGGTCGTGTCGGTGGAGAGGGCGATGTTCATCGTGACGCAGCGGATGGTCGTGTCGCCGGACTCGCGCGTCGTCGTGGTGGCCGCCGTGAGGAGGAGGGCCGGCGCCGGATCCACGTCGGTGATGGTGACCGGGACGGTCGCCTTGAGGTTCGCGTACGCGGCGTCCATCGAGGTGGTCGAGACGGTGACCTCGCTCGTGGCGTCGGCGTTGTCGCGGTTGTCGCGCGAGGTCGCCAGCCGGAACACGAGCGGCGTCTGCCAAGTGGCACTGGTCGCGGTGAGCGTCTGCGGGGTCACGCCGATGTACGGCGGACCGGCCTTCGGGGTCACCGTCACCGTCACGTCGCTGAGTGGCTGCGTCGCCAGCGTGACGGTGAGGTCAGCCGAGCCGCCCTCCTCGTAGGTGACCCGCGTCGGGACCTTCAGCGCCGCTTTATCGTTGTCGACGCGCTCGAACATCACGGACGGCGCGACGAGGCCCGAGAAGAGCGGGTCGTCGCTCTCGGCCGGCGCGAAGGCGACGAACACCGTCTCGGCCGGCGTGACGCTCACGTCGGCGTCGACGGCGCGCACGGTGAGCTCGCGCGGCTTGTCCCAGCTCGTCGGGTAGAAGACGAACTCGCTCGGATCGAGGAGGACGTTGGTGCCCTTCACGGCGGCGCGCACGCGCACCGGGGCCGACGGGCGCGCGGTGAGGCGCAGCGAGAGCGGGACGCTCTTGCCCTCGGTGATCGACGCCGGCGGCGTCCCGACGCCGACGATGGCGGGCGACTCGTCGTCGCTGTTCACGACGTCGATCTGGGGGCCGACCATCCCGAGGTAGTCGGTGTCCTCGGAGAGCGCGGGCTCGAGCACGACGGCGTACCGCTGATCGCCGTCCTTCACGTCGTCGTCGACGCCCTTCACGTCGATGGGCTGGCGCTGCTGCCAGCTGTCGGGCGTGAAGGTGATGCGCGACGGGGTGACCGCGCCCTCGGCGTCGTTCGTCGAGTGCAGGCCGATCGAGACCGCGTGCTTGGGCTTCGCCGTCAGCCAGAGCGAGAAGCGGGCGCGGTCACCGGCCTCGGTGGTGCGCAGGCCACCGGTCACGTCGACGGCGATGCGCGGGGCGAAGGTCTCGGGCGGCGGCGCGGGCGGCTGGGTCGTGCCGTCGGGGCAGCCGGCGAGCAGCGAAGCGAGGAGGAGCGTGGGCCAACGGAGTCGCATGCGCCGGTAGAGCACCGACGGCGCGAGCTGTTGCACCGCGTGAGCTAGCGCACGATCTTGACGTTGAAGTCGGCGGTGCCGAGGGCGCCCCACAGGCGGATCCAGAGCGGGAGGTAGCTCTCGGTGCCGCGCGCCGTCGTGAGATCGCCGAGGTCGATCACGCGCTGCCAGCCGAACCAGCCCTTCAGGATCTCGACGACGCGCGCCTTGGCGGCCGCGTCGTTGCCGCTCACGAAGGTGTCGTGATCGCCGCCGGCGACGCGCGCCGGGTCGACCATCACGTGGGCGTTGATGGTGTTGAGCGCCTTGACGACCTTCACCTCGGGGTGCGCGGCCTGGATGCGCTCGGCGAGCGAGTCGGTGTTGCCGGCGAACAGCGACGGCGGCATGCCGCGCGAGAAGTCGAGCGGGTTGGAGGTGTCGACGAGGATCTTGCCGCGCAGGTTGGCCGCACCGGCGGCGGCGAGGGCGTCGAGCGTGGCGGCGCCGAGCGTGCAGTTGAAGACCAGCTCACCGAAGGCGGCGGCGTCCGCGAAGGTCCCGTGCGACGCCTTGGGGCCGGCGGCCTTGGCCCAGGCGGTCGCCTTCTCGTTGTGCGCCTCGCGCGCGCCCATCCGCACCTCGTGGCCGAGCTGCACCAGCTTGGTCCCGATCGTCTGGCCCACCATCCCCGTGCCGAGCATTGCGATCTTCATGGTCGTTCTCCCGTGTGGAGAGAGACCCTAACCGTTGACCGAAACGGCAACAAGCCGGCGTTTGGAACCTCATCGTATACTTCTGGTCAACGATGATCGCCGATGCGCAGCTCTTTGGCGGGGTGCTCCCCTTCGTCCGCGTCGCCGAGGAGGGCAGCTTCCGCGGCGCCGCCGTCCGCCTCGGGGTCACCCCCGCCGCCGTCTCCAAGGCCATCGCCCGCCTCGAGCGCGAGCTCGGCGCGGCGCTCTTCCAGCGCACCTCGCGCACGGTGACGCTCACGCCCGAGGGGGCCGCCTTCCTGCCGCGCTGTCGCGACGCGCTCGCCAGCCTCGAGGCCGGCCGCGCGATCGTCTCCGCCGCGCGCCGTCGCCCGCGCGGCGAGGTCCACCTCTCGCTGCCGTTCATCCTCGGCGACCTCGTCATCCCCGCGCTCCCCGAGCTGTCGGCGCGCCACCCGGCGCTCTCCTTCCGCGTCTCGATGACCGACCGGCTGGTGCGGCTCGCCGACGAGCGCGTCGACGTGGCGGTGCGCATCGGGCCGCTGCCCGACTCGACGGCGGTGGCGCGGCGGCTGCGCGCGACCCGCTGGGTGACCGTCGCGGCGCCCGCGCTCGTCGGGCGCTGGGGCGAGCCGACGCGCCCCGAGGAGCTGGCGGCGATGCCCTGCCTGCGCTTCGTGGCGCCGAACGGCCGGGCGCGCCCCTTCGTCTTCGCGGACGGCGGGGAGCTCGACGTCGACGGGCCGCTGGTGATCGATCAGGGCGAGCACCTCCTCCGGGCGGCGGTGGCCGGGCTCGGCGTGGCGCAGGTGCTCGACTTCATGGTGGGCGAGCACCTCCGCGCGGGGCGGCTCGTCGAGCTCCTCCCAGCCGTGGCGGCGACGGGGCCCGAGGTGCACGCGCTCTCGCCGCCCGAGCGCAGCCGCACCCCGAACGCGCGCGCGCTCGTCGAGTTCCTGGTGGCGCTCTTCCGCCGCGCGGCGTGAGGTTGCCGTCTAGCGGAAAATCAGCCGCGAGCGCGCTCTCAGTCTAGTCGACGCGCGTGATGAAGTAGAGGGACGGGGCGTAGAGCCGCTGGTCGCCGACTTCGACGCGCACTTGGAAGCCCATCGTGTTGAGGTTGGTGAGCCCAGGGAGCTCGGTTGGAAGCGTGGCCGTGATCGTCGTGGGGCTGAACGGCTTGGTGACGACCGCGGGGGTGCCGCCCTCGGTCGATCCCCACGAGACGATGAACACCTTGACCTCCGCCGGGTCGGCTCCAAAGCCGGTTCCGGTGATGGTGATCGGCTGGCCGAGGAGCTGACCGTCGACGGGATCGATTCGGGTGATCGTCAGCGGGGCGATCGATAGGTCGGTGGCGGCCAGATCGGCGGCGACGGCGATCCCCGCGTCGCGCGCGCCGTCGAGCGGTCGTGTGCTGCACGCGGTCGCACAAAGAAGCAGGGTGGCCGCGAGCGATCCAAGCGAAGTCTTCGACATCTCGTCTCCTTCGGTCGCTCGGATGCAGGCGTCACGCCACGTCGCGCGCTCCGGCGCCAGCGCGATGCGCGGGCCTTTGGGGCGTTGCAGTGTTGCGCCCTCACAACGGACCGTTGCAGGGAGGAGACGAAACCGCGCCTGCGTCGTCGCGCTAGCGGAAAATCAGCAGCGCGGTGACGGCGACGGCGACGATCGAGAGGAGCGCCGCGCCGCGGTCGAGCCGCTTGGCCGCCTCCTCGCGCCCGGCGTCGTGCCAGCGCGCCGCGACGGTGGACTCGAGCATCGCGAAGAGGATGAGGACGTAGCTCAGGTTGTAGAGCTTGTCGATGAGCACCAGGTAGCCGACCTGCGGCAGGTCGGCGCTGGTGGTGAGCTGCAGCGCGACCGCCGAGATCAGCGTCGTCACCGCCAGGCCGAGGCGCCCCTCGTAGTAGCGCAGCGACACGAAGAAGATGAGCAGCGTGATGAGGACGATGAAGGCGATCGGGACCAGCGTCTTCGAGAGGTAGCCGACGAGCGGGCGTCCGAGCGCCAGCGTGGCGCGGAACTGCGAGCAGGGCAGCCCCGAGAGGCGCGGGTCGCCCATCGGCGTCGCGTAGGCGTGCTGGTCGACCTCGAACCGCCCGGCGGTGATCAGCCAGCCGGGGATGGCCATCGTCGGCGAGACGCGCGAGTCCTTGAGGTCGGGGACGTAGACGAGCTCGTCGGCGGTGAACTTCGAGTCCTCGAGCCGGATGGTCAGCTCCTGCCGGTCGAGCGGGTAGGCGGCCAGCTGGAAGGGGTGGGCGAAGCGCCCCTGGACCTTGATCTGCTGGAACTTGCAGCCGTCGGGGAGGTCGTCGGGCTTGGGCTCGCCGTCGTCGTCCTTGTAGATGGGCTCCTTCTGGAAGTCCCAGGTCTCGACGGCGTTGACCAGCTCGAAGGACTGCGTCGGGTCGATGTCGCCGCGCCAGCGGAACCAGAGGTAGAAGTCGGCGAGGAAGGTGTTCGATTTGATGTCAATCGCGGCCACCTGGTTGAGGTAGAGGCCGACGATGACCGGCTGGGGCGGCTTCTTGCCGTCGGGGCCGGCGACGACCGCGGGCGGGCAGCTCGCCTCGGGCGCGGGCGGCGCGGCGTGCGCGACGGCCGCTGTCGCGATCCCGATCGCTACGCCGAAGGCCCACGCGCGGACACCCATGGCGCCACGATACCGCGGGTCAGGGGCGGAGGAGGATCTGCATCGCGCGTAGGTGGAGCGGGTCGGAGGCGAGCCCGCTCTGGCGGGCGCGCCCGTCGAGGACGATGGCGAGGAGGAGCCGCTCCATGCGGAGCGAGGGCGCCACCGCCGGGTCGACGACGCGCGCGGCGGGCGGCTTCGGGCAGGTCGCGGCGACCTGGCGGCGCGCCTGCGGCGGCGGGAGGCGGACGGCGTCGGCGACGGCGCGGGCGCAGCCGAGCTGCGCGAGCGGGAGCGTCAGCGGCTCGAGGAGGCGCGGCAGCGTGGCGCTGCCGTCGACGTCGTTGGCGATGGCGCGGAAGGCGGGGACGAGGTCGTCGCCGTACATCGGGCCGCCCGACTCGGCGAGCGCGGCGCCGAGGAGGAGGTGGGCGCGGCTGCGATCGATCTTGGCGAGGGCGTCGAGGATCTTGGCGCGCTCGGCCGCCGGGAGCGCCTTGCCGCGGAACTCCGCCGAGGCGCGCACCCCCTCGGTGACGCGGCTCTCGAGGGTGTCGCGCGGCGGCGCGTTGCGCGACTTCAGGCAGGGGAGGTAGCCCATCGTGTCGGTCGCGCGGAGCACGCAGGCGGTGTCGACGCGCCCCTCGCGGCAGCCGGCGAGGCACTTCTGCATCCGGGTGGGCTCGTTCGCCGTCGAGCGCTCCTGGATGCGCTTTTTGTCGTCAAGCGACATTCCCGGCGCCCGGGCCAGCTCGGCCTCGGACACCGTGCGCATGTGCGTGCAGGCCTTCTCGCAGTCGTCGGCGCGCGCGGGCGCGACGGCGGCGGCGACGAGCAGGAGGGCGCTGGAGGCGACGAGGGCGCTTCGCATGCGGCCATCGTACGCGGCCTCGGCGTCCGCCTTCCACCGCCGCGAAGAGCGGTCACTCGACCGATTGTCCAATGGGTAACCTGGGTGAATGAGGATCCGTGCGCTGCAGCTGCTCGCGTTCGTCCCGCCGCTCGCCCTGGCCGCCTGCTGCGACGACTCCGCCTGCCTCTCGTCGGTCGAGCTCACCGTGAGTGAGCCCGGCGGGGCGCGGGGGAGCGACTACCGCTTCGACGCCGTCGTCGATGGCGTCGCCTGGACCATCCACTGCACACGCGTCGGCGCTGGGGCGTGCGCGACCACCGCCGACCCGCCGCGCGCCTCCGCGTTCGCCAGCTCGGTGGTCGGGAGCGAGGCGATCGTCCTACGGCTCGAGAGCCGTCGCCCTGGGGCGCCGATCCCGCTCGCGGTCACCGTCGACGGCGTGTCGCGTGCCGAGCAGGTCGTTATGCCCGTCGCGGAGCCCATACGCCTCCACGGGCCGACGTGCGGTCCGAGCTGCGAGCGCGGGATCGCGACGGTCGCGCTTCCATGAGCGCAGGTCAGCGCGCGTCGCGGCGCCAGAGCGGGCGGGCGGGGATGCGCTCGAGGACGCCGTCGCCGTAGACGGGGTAGAGGCGCAGGCGGTCGAGGTGCACGTAGCCGATGTGGCAGGAGCAGGTGTCGTTGGGGCAGGGGCGCTCGCCGAGGGCGCGCTCGACCCAGCCGGGCTCGTAGAGGTTGCCGAGCGGCTCGTCGACGAAGTGGCAGCGGCGGAGCGTGCCGTCGCCATCGACCGAGAGCACCGAGGCCCCGGCGCGGCAGGCGTGGCCGCGGCTTTCGTGCTTGACGGAATTTGCGCGCACCAGCGGATCGATCGCGGCCAGGCGCGCCAGCGTCGACTCGTCCCAGGCGTCGGGGCGCGACTTGGGGACGTTCACCCAGAGGTAGACGTCGTCGGGGAGCTCCTGGCGCAGCGCCTCGATCTCGGGGACCAGCCGATCGAAGCCGACCGCGCCGACGGAGATGCGGGCGCCGGCGGCGCGCACCGCGCGGACCTTGGACAGAAAATCGGCGCGCGCCACCCACTCGGGGTGGTAGGTCGCCCAGAGCGCGATCTTCGACGGGTCGCCGGCCTCGGCCAGCCACTCGAGGCGCCCCGAGAGGTTGGTCTGGATCGCCGCGCGGCGGACGTGCGGCAGCTTCGACAGCGCGACCAGCGCCTCCTGGTACCAGCGACGGATGAGCGCCTCGCCCCAGGGGGTCACGAGGAGGCCGAGCGTGCCGCCGCGCCACGCCGTCGCCCAGTCGACGAAGCGCTCGAGCGCGCGCCGATCGGCGTCGAGCTCGGCGCGCGAGTCGACCTTCTTGGCGAACGGGCAGTAGTCGCAGCCGTAGTTGCAGCTCTCGAGCGGCCCGCGATAGAGGAGCGACAGGTCCATCGTCGTCGCCGGGGACACCGCTAGCGCAGCTCCCACGCGGCCATGCGCGCGCGCACCGCGTCCGAGAAGAGCGCCGGGCCGATGGCGTCGGAGCGCTCGAGCCCGCGCGCGGTGAGCCGGAGCTTACCGTCGCTGCGCCGCGCCAGCTCGAGCGGCTCGAGGCGCGCGAGCGCGGGCAGATCGACGAAGGCGTCGCTGCCGAAGCGGCGGCGGTAGGCCTCGAGATCGAGGCCGTCGCCGAACAGCGTGAGCGCCACCCAGCGCCGCCGCTGCTCGTCGCCGTCGAGGCGGAAGCCCCAGTCGACGACGCCGTGCTCGGCGTCCGAGCGCGCGCACCAGGCGGCGATGATCTCGCGCACCGAGCGCGCCCCGACGGCGAACTCGGTCGCCCAGTGGAGCGCGCGGGTGTAGGAGCGCGCGCCGACGCCGAGCCCGACCATGCCGTCGTCCTGCACGCAGTAGACCGGCCCGTCGGCCTCGCGGGCGTGCGCGGCGCGGAACATGCGCATCGACGCCTGCGTGTAGCCGCGCTCGGTCAGCAGCGATACCGCTTGACGATAAAGCGCCACGCGGTGCTGGTCCTCGGCGCCGCGCCCCTTCTTCCCGAGCCCGGTGAGGGGCCGCACGTAGAGCGGGTAGAGGTAGAGCTCCTCGGGCTTCCAGGCCAGCGCCGCCTCCAGCGAGCGGCGCCAGCTCTCGGGCGTCTGCTCTGGGAGGCCGTAGATGAGGTCGACGTTCAGCGTCGGCACGCCCGCGTCGCGCAGGATGCCGAGGGCGCGCTCGACCTCCTCGGGGCGCTGCGGGCGGCCCACCGACTGCGCCTCGCCGGGGACGAAGCTCTGCACCCCGAGCGAGACGCGGTCGACGCCGCGCTCGACGAGGAGGCGGATCGACTCGGGCGTGGCGGTCGCGGGCGAGGTCTCCACCGACGAGGGGAGGGCGCGCAGGTCGACGCCGAGGCGCTCCTCGACGAGATCGAGGATCCGGCGGAGGGCGTCGGTCGGCAGGATGGTGGGCGTGCCGCCGCCGATGGCGAAGCGGGCGAAGCGCGCCGCGGGCAGCGCGCGGCGGACGACGGCGATCTGGCGCTCCAGCGCGGCGAGGTAGCCGTCGACGAGCGACTCGCCCGGGTTGACCATCGTGAAGAGGTTGCAGAAGCCGCAGCGCATCTCGCAGAACGGCACGTGGACGTAGAGGAAGAGGGCCGACTGCGGCTCGCCGGCCCAGGCCTCCTCGAGGGGGATGGGCGGGTCGATGGCGCGGTAGGCGGTCTTGTGCGGGTAGGCGTAGACGTAGGCCTCGTAGGGCGTCCCCGAGAGGAGCAGCTCGTCGAGCTCGCGCATTAGTTTCCGTCCAGCATGAAATGGGCGTAGGGGACGTGGTAGACGCAGGGCAGCGCCACCCGGTGCCCGACGTGCCCCTCCTCGCCGTAGGCGGTGCCGTGGTCGCTGGTGACGATGCAGAAGGCGCCGCCGCGACGGCGGAGCGCGGCGACGAGCGGCGGCAGCGCCCCGTCGACGTAGGCGAGCGCCGCGGCGTGCGAGGCGATCGAGTCCTCGGTCGCGCCCGGGAGGTAGAAGCGGTTGGGCTGGTGGAGCGCCGAGATATTGATATACAGAAAGACGCGCCGACCGGGCGGCTGGCGGCCGAGGAGGTCGACCGCCAGCGCGACCTGATTCTCCGTCGAGCGCGGGTCGGTCACGCCCAGCGCCGGCGACCAGTGGCTCTCGGCGAACAGCGACGGGAGCACGCGCCCGAGGTCGTTCTGCTTGTTGAAGAAGCCGACGCCGCCGATGCAGAGCGTGTGGTAGCCGCGCGCGGCGAGGCCGTGGACGATGTCCGCGCCGTCGAGGACGCAGGTGCGCGGGCCGGTCGTCTCGCTGCCCGGGAAGCGCAGCGCGAAGAGGCGCTCGTGGCGTCCGGGCGTCGCGGGCGTCGGCAGGAACCCGGCGAAGAGGGCCTGGTGCGCGGCGTAGGTGAAGCTCCCCGGCGAGTGGCGCAGCTCCCAGCCGCGCGGACCGAGGAGCGACGCCAGGGTCGGCGTGCGGCCGGCCGCGAGCTGGTCGCGGGCGACGTCGTAGCGCAGCGTGTCCACGACGAGGAGGACGAGGTCGCGCGCGCCGACGACGGCGTTCATATCGAGGTCAGTCGTCATCGCCGAACGAGGTGCGGTGACGGTACCACGACGGCGGCAGCGACGAGCGCTTGACGCGCGGCGCGCGGTGCACACGTCCCACGGGAGGTGTCGGGTGGACGAGGCGCACCAGGAGGTGGCGGCGGGGGAGCGGGCGAGTGCGCGCGAGGGGCGCTGGCTCGAGGCGCTCGAGCAGATGGCGGCGGCGCTCGACGCCGAGCGCGACCCGGCGGAGATGGCGGGGACGACGTTGACGATCGCCCGCGCGGCGACGGGGGCGTCGGGCGGCCTGGTGGCGCTCCTCGACGCCGACGGCGCCACCATCGAGGCGGTGCGCTGGTTCGGCGCGCCCGGCGAGGTCCCGTCGCTGTTCGGCAAGATCCCGCTGGCCGCGCTGCTCCCGGTGACGGTCGCCGTGCGGACCGGGACGTCGGTCGCCGTCGAGTCGCGCGCGGAGGCGGTGCGCCGCTTCCCGATGCTCGAGGCGATCCTGCCGCCGTCGGGGCACGAGGCGGGCGTCTCGCTCCCGCTGTGGGCGGACGATCGGCCGGCGGGGGTGCTGGCGCTGACCTTCCCCGAGCGGCGCGCGGTCGACGCGGCGGAGTGGCGCTTCCTCGAGGCGCTGGCGCGGCTCGCCGCCGACGGGGTGCTGCGCCAGGTGGCGCAGGCGCGCGAGCGCGACGCGGCGGCGCGGGTGGCGGCGTGCGCCGAGGCGACGCGCGCCTTCGCCGAGGCGTCGGGCGACCTCGACGCGCTGATGGCGACGGTGGCGCGCGAGGTGGTGCGCTCGGGCGTGGTCGACTGCGCGGGCGTCGGTGTGGTCACCGAGGACGAGGACGAGCTGAGCGCGCGGGCGCTGGCGCACCGCGAGCCCGCCGAGGAGGCGCGGGTGCGGGCGCTGCTCGCGCGCTACCGCTTCCGCGTCGGTGACGGGATCATCGGCGGGGTGGCGGCGGGCGGGCGGACGGCGGTCTTTCAGCCGGAGGCGATCGCGTCGCTGCGCGAGGCGGCCGCGCCGGGGCTGCGCAGCGAGCTCGATCGCTTCGGCATCCGCGGGCTGTTCGTCGCGCCGCTGCCGTCGCCGCCGGGGAGCCGCCGCCCCGCGCTCGGGGTGCTGGTGGCGATCCGGACGACGATGCGCGCCTTCACGCCGGAGGATCAGGCGCTCCTCACCGAGCTGGCCTCGCGCGCGGCGCTGGCGATCGTGAACGCCCGCCGCGTCGTCGAGGCGGAGGCGGCGAGCCGCGCCAAGGACGAGTTCCTGGCGATGCTCGGGCACGAGCTGCGCAACCCGCTCGCGCCGATCGTGACCGCGCTCAAGCTGCTGCGCGACCGCGACGGGGAGGCCGACTCCGCGCTGAAGGTGATCGAGCGGCAGGTGCGCCACCTGGCGCGGCTCGTCGACGATCTCCTCGACGTGAGCCGCATCACCCGCGGGCGGGTGACGCTGGCCTGCGCGCCGATCGAGGCCGCCGCGGTCGTCGCCAAGGCGGTCGAGATCGCCCGGCCGCTCGTCGAGGAGCGGCGCCACGCGCTCGAGATCGACGTGGCGCGCGGGCTGGTCATCGAGGGGGACGAGGTGCGGCTGGCGCAGGTGATCGCCAACCTCCTCACCAACGCGGCGAAGTACACGCCGCCCGAGGGGCACATCCGCGTGCGCGCGCGGCGCGCCGACGACGGCCGCGGCGAGGCGATCGAGATCGTGGTGAGCGACGACGGGATCGGGATCGCGCCCGAGCTCCTGCCGCGGGTGTTCGACCTCTTCGTGCAGGGGCGGCGCGGGCTCGATCGCAGCGAGGGGGGCCTCGGGATCGGGCTGACCATCGTGCGGCGCCTCGTCGAGATGCACGGCGGGCAGATCCGCGTGTCGTCGCCGGGCGTGGGGCGCGGCACCGAGGTGGTGGTCTGGCTGCCGGCGGCGAAGGAGCGCGAGGCGGCGGCGGCCCTTCCGTCGGCGGCGAGCACGGCGGCGCCGGCGCGGCGGCGGGTGCTGGTCGTCGACGACAACGCCGACGCGGCCGATCTCCTGGCGGAGCTCCTCGTCGCGGCGGGGCACGAGGTGGTGGTCGCCTACGACGGCGAGGAGGCGCTGGAGCGGAGCGCGGAGGCGCCCTGCGACGTGGCCATCCTCGACCTCGGGCTGCCGGGGATGGACGGGTACGCGCTGGCCGAGCAGCTCCACGCGCGCCCCGACGGCGGACCGACGCTGGTGGCGCTCTCGGGGTATGGGCTCGAGGCCGACCGGCGGCGGACGGCGCGCGCGGGGTTCGTGCGCCACTTCGTGAAGCCGGTCGACCCCGACAGGCTCCTCGCGGTGATCGCCGAGCTCGCCCGCTGAGGTAGTGTGTGCGCGGTGAGCGACCGCTGCGCTGAGAGCGCCGAGGGCGTCGTCGTCGACGGCGCCAACGGGGCCTGTGGGCCGCCGCCCCGTCCGGGGGTGGGGGCGGTCGCGGCGTTCCTCGCGGTGCTGGCGGTGGCGGCGGCGATCGTCGCCCTGCGGCCGCGGCGGGGCGTGGCGGCGCTGGTGCTGGCGCTGGCGATCGGCGGGGCGGCGGCGCCAGGGATGCGGGCGCTCCTCGAGACGCGCGGCGACGCGCCGGAGCGGGCCGGCTCGACGGCGGCGACGATCGCGCGGCTGGCGGGGGCGCTCGACGGGTTCGCGGCGCGCCACGGGCGCTGCGTCGAGGTGGTGCGCGAGGCGGGTGACGCGGCGACGCCGATCGCGCGGCTGGCGCTGGCGCCGCGGCGGAGCTGCGCCCAGCCGGCGCCGATCGTGCTCGAGGCGGGCGCGCTCGGCGGGGTGTGCGTCGAGGAGGGCGGCGGCGGGCTGCGCTGCGGGCCGCGGCGGTGAGCGCGCTGGTCGTCACGATCGGCGGGGTGGTGGCGGCGGCCGCGCTCGGGTGGGCGCTCGACTGGCTGCTGGGGCTGGGCTGCGCACCGACGGAGGAGGCGGGCGATCCGCGGCGGTTCGCGCGCTGGCCGCTGCGCGCGGTGGTGGCGCTGGCGGCGCTGGTGGTGGGGCTGGCGCACCCGGCGCTGCTCGGCGGCGCCGTCGCGGCGGCGGGGGCGGCGCGGCTCGGGCGGCGGCTGCGCGCGCGGCCGATTGACGCAGCTGCACCAGCGCCTGGTGCGATCGCAGGAAATTCGCGCGCGGTGGCGATCGGCCTCGCCTTCGCGCTGGTGGCGGCGACGGCGCTGGCGCTGGCGCGGCCGGGGTGGCCGCTCTACTGGGACGAGTTCGTCTGGCTGGCCAAGGCGCGGCTCGCCGCCGTCGACGGCGTGGCGGCGCTGCGGCGGCTGGCGCTTTCGCCGGGGTCGGAGGTGATCCCGCCGGGCTACCCCATCGGCTACCCGGCGGCGGCGGCGCTCCTCTCGGGCGGCGCGCCCGGCGCGGGCGGCGCGGGGGCGGGCGATCCGGGGCGGCTGCTCCTCGGCGCGACGGCGGTCGAGCTCCTGACGGTCGCGCTGCTCTTCACCGTCGTCGCCGGGCGCCACGCGCGGCGGCCGCGGGCCCTCGTCGTCGCGGCGGCGCTCCTCTTCGCGACGCCGCTCGTGGTCGTTCACCTGCGCGCGACCTACGCCGATCTGCCGGTGGGCGCGCTGGCGACGGCGCTGGCGCTGCTCGTCGACGCGCGGCGGGTGCCGCTGACGGCGGCGGCGGCGGTGGCGCTGGCGCTCGTCGGGCTGAAGGACGAGGGGTTCGTGCACGTCGGCGCGGTGGCGCTCGGGGTGGCGCTCGGGCGCCGGCGCGCGACCTTCGCGCTGCGCGGCGCCGTCGTCGTCGCGGCGGCGGTGGCGCCGGTGCTGGTCTGGCGCGCGGTGGTGGCGGCGCACGGCGTCGGCGATCTGCACCACCGCCTGGCGCTGCCACCGCTCGCGTCGCTGGGGCCGCTCGCCGCGCAGCTCGGCGCGCACGCCGTCGACCTGGCGTCGTTCGGGCCGCTCGTCGCCGCCTTCGCCGGCGCGGCGCTGGCCCCGATGGCGCGGCGCCTCGTCGGACGGCAGGGCGGGGTGCCCGCGGTCGCGCGGCGGGCGATGGTGGTGGCGCTGGCGCAGCTCGCGCTCACCGTCGCGGCGGTGGCGCTCAGCCCGGGGCGCGTGCACGAGTTCGCGCTCTCGGGCACGCTGTTCGGGAGGCTCCTCGTGCAGCTCGCCCCCTCGCTCGCGCTCGCCGCCGCGCTCGCGCTCGGCGCCGCCCTCGGCGACGATCCCGACGGCGCCGTCGCAGCGACGGAGGAGGAGGGCGCGTGAGCGTGTTCCTGCCGGCGCTGCATCCCATCCGGGTGAAGATGCACGCGCGCTCGATGTGGTACGCGGCGATGGCGTTCGCGCTGACCGGCTGCTCGATCGCGCGCTACGAGCAGCGCACCGCGCCGCCCCAGGCCTTCGACGTCGTCGTCATCCCCGGCTGCCCGTCGGAGGAGGACGGCGCCCTGTCGCGCTGCCAGGCCGGGCGCGCGCTATGGGCGGCGACCGTGTGGGAGCGCGGCTGGGCGCGCGCGTTCATCACCTCGGGCGGGGCGGTGCACTCGCCGTTCGTCGAGGCGGAGGCGATCGCCGCGGCGCTGGTCGCGCTCGGGGTGCCGGCCGATCGCGTCTTCATCGAGCCGGACGCGCTGCACACCGACGAGAACATGTACGACTCGCTGCGCATCGCCCGGGCCGTCGGCGCGCGCACCGTCGCGGTCGCCTCGTCGCGCGGCCACGCCGGGTTCGGCTGCGCGATGATGGAGGGGTGGGGGCAGCCCTGCCGGTCGCTGCCGCTCGACCTCGCCGCCGTCGAGGAGCGGGCGGCGCGCGGCGGGGCGGCGGCGCTCGCGGGGGTGCGCGCCCGTCGGGTGACGCCCTGGGAGCCGCCGATCGCCGTCGAGCGCGCCGCGGCGCGGGCCGCCCGTCGCAGCCCGCGGCCGCCGTCGTTCCTCCTCTATCCGGCGCTGGCCTGGATGCGCGTCTCGGGCGAGCCCTACACGCCGCCCGCGCCGCCCGCGCCGCCGCGCGTGACCTTCGCCGACCTCTCGCGCCGCCACGCCGCCTACGCCGCGCTCGTCGCGCGCTGATCCGCTCCATCGTAAGTTCACGAGAAGTTCATCAGCCGTTCAGGACCTTCCTGATATCAGGCGTCCGTGCGAAGCGCTCGCCCGGTTCCGCCCTTCGTCTGCACGCTCGCGATCGTCGTCGCGTGCGGCGGCTGTGGCGGGGCGCGCGGTGCGGACGACGCGCGCGAGGCGCTCCTCGTCCAGACGCTGGTCGAGGCGGATCGCGAGCTCGCATTCCTCCGGCCCGAGCGCGTCGCCGCGAAGTACGTGCTCATGCAGAGCGGGGCCCAGCCCTTCCTCCGCGGCACCGCCGGCGTGTTCTATCGCGACCTCACGCGCCTCTTCGGCGACGGCATCGTCGCACACGCCGCCGAGAGCGAGCTGACGCAGCTGTTCGGCGATCTGCACCTCGAGAACGCCGGCGCCACCTACGACGCCGACGGGATGTTGTTCGAGTGTATCGACCACGACGCCACCGTGCGCGGCCCGCCGGCCTGGGACGTCAGGCGCGCGGCGCTCGGGCTCGCCGTGGGCGTCGGCGAGGCGCGGCCGGGGGCGATCGATCGCGCGGTCGCGGCGCTGGCCGCCGCCTACGCCGACGGCCTCGACCTCCTCGTCGCTGGGGCGCCGCCGTCGCCGCTGCGCGCGCCGCTCGGCGCCATCGTCGACGATCTCCTCGCCAAGGGGGCCAAGCGCCGCGACTCCCGCGAGGAGCTCACGCGCTACACGAGGATCGATCCCGAGACCGGTCGCCGTCGCCTCCTGCGCAACGACGAGCAGGTGGACCTCCGCTGGCCCTTCTCCCTGAGCGTCGACCACGCGCTCGCGCGCTACCGCGCCACCCGCAAGGGCGGCCGCGGTGACGACGCCGCCTTCGCCCTCAAGGACGCCGTCGAGAAGCTGGGCTCGGGGATCGCCAGCTACGCCAACCTGCGCTACTGGCTCCTCGTCGAGGGGCCGACCCCCGGCGAGGACGACGACCTCCTCCTCGAGCTGAAGGAGGAGCGCGACCCGCCGCAGCCGGTGGCCCTCCTCGGGCGCGGGCCGACGACCCTCGGGGCCCCCGTCGACAACGGGCGGCGCGTCCTCGAGGGGGCGCTGTCGCTCCACGCCTCGCCGACGGAGGAGCCCGATCTCGGCGCGGTCACCGTCGAGGGGGTCGCCTTCCAGGTGCGCTCGGTGTCGCGCGCGCGGCGCGACGTCGACGTCGCCGACCTCACCGCCGATCTCACCGCCGGCACGTACGACGACGCCGACGTCGAGGCGCTCGGGGCCGCGCTCGGGCGGCTCCTCGCTGGTGCGCACGCCCGCTCCGTCGCGCCGACCGCGCTGGTCGCCACCCTCGGCCCGCGCTCGAGCTGGGTCGCCACCGTCGTCGCCGACGCCGCCGCCGACCGCGCGCGCCTCCTCGCAGACCGCGCGCTCTTCGATCACGCGCTCGCCACCCGCGGGCCGCTCCTTGGAGCTCGCCAGTGAGAACCCTGGGCCTCGCCGTCGTCCTCTCGCTGTCGACGGCAACCGCCGCCGCCGCGCCCTGGCGCTACGAGACCGGCCTCGCGCCGCGCCCGCCCGCCGGCGCGCCCTACACGCTCGAGGAGCAGGAGGCGCAGGCGGTCGCGCCCGACGGGCACGAATTTCCGTCTATCACCTTTCGCGGCCTCTCGCTCGGGCTCATCGCCGACACCTTCGCGACCTACAAGCTCGCCTCGCGCCAGGGGCAGCTCTTCCACGAGTTCGAGCTCTCGCGGGTGCAGATCACCGGCTGGGCCAGCTGGCGCGCGCTCGCCGGCATCAACCTCACCGTCGAGACCGTGCGCAGCTCGGGCGGGCGCAGCTACCTGGGCGTCGACGGCGACAGCCTGGTCACGCGCATGAAGTGGGCCTTCGCCGAGGCGACGCCGCTCGGGCCGTGGCTCGCGCTGCGCGCCGGCATCGTCCCCGATCTCCTGCTCCAGTACGTCGAGGCGAGCTGGCTCTACCGCGCCCAGGGGCCGGTGGGCCTCGAGCGCGACGCGCTCTTCACCCCGGGCGATCTCGGCGTGTCGCTCGAGGGCGCGCTGCCGTGGCGGCTCGGCTCGGTGGCGGTCGCGTTCGGCAACGGCGAGGGCATCACCCAGCGCGAGCAGAACAACGGCAAGAACGTCACCGTCGCGCTGCGCATCGCGCCGGCGCCGCGACGCACGCAGCGCCTGCTGCTGCACGCGCTCTATCGCGACGGCTCGCTCGGCGCCGGCTCGGCGGCCGACTCGCGCCTCGCGGGCGGCCTCACCTACGCCGGGCAGCGCCTCGGCGCGGGCGCCATCGGGACCTGGGCGATGGGCTACCGCGGCGTCGGCAGCCGCGACGCGGGCCACCTCACCGCCTGGGTGCGCGGGACGCTGCCGCGCGCCTTCTTCCTCTACGGCCGCGCCGACCTCCTCTGGCCGTCGGTGGCCGACGCCGGCGCGCTCCAGGCGCGGGTCATCGCGGGCGCCGGCTACGCGCTGCCGGCGATCGTCCGCCTCTACGTCAGCTACGAAGGGCTCCTCCCGGTGGGAGCCCTCCGCAACCAGGTCCCCGCCCTCGAGGAGCACGCGCTCGTCGTGGTGGTCGAGGGGAGATTATAGGAGCTCAAATCAATGGTCGCTCGCCTCGCCGTCGTCCTCTCGCTCATCGCCCTCTCCGCCTGCGCCGGCGGCAACCGCAACGACGCCGACCTCGGCCCGTCGGGGCGCGACCTCGCGACCGCCTCCACGGATCTCGCCGGCGGCGGCACGCCCCCCGACGGCGGCGCTGCCGCGTCGACGGTGCGCATCAACGAGGTCGACCCGAACGGACCGAGCGAGACCACCGACCCCGACTGGATCGAGCTCGTCAACCTCGGCGCCGCCACCGTCGATCTGTCGAGCTGGAAGCTCCGCGACGACAACGCCGCCTCGCTGACGGCGTTCCCAGCGGGGACGACCATCCCACCCGGCGGCTACCTCGTCGTCTGGGCCAACGACAACATGGCGATGATGGCGGGCGGCGTCTCGATGCCCTTCAAGCTGAGCGGCTCGAAGGGCGACGAGGTGCACCTCGTCGCTCCCGACGGGAGCGAGGCCGACATGACCAGCTTCGGCGCGAACGCCGTCGCGACGGGCAAGAGCTGGGGGCGCAGCCCGTCGGGGACCGGGGCCTTCAAGGTCCTCGACACGCCGACGCGCGGCATGGTCAACCCCTAAGCGGTCAGGCGCATCGCCAGCGCCAGCGGGCGCAGCATCGCGCGCTTCTTGGTTTGGTGCGCCTCCATCCGCCCGAGGATGTCGACCAGCGTCCGCAAGGCGTCGACGACGAACGGGCCCTTGTTGAGCATCACGCACTCGGCGCGCTCGGCCATCGCCGCGTCGGTGATCTCGGCGCGCGAGGGGCGCCCCTGGCGCGTCATCGTCTCGAGGACCTGCGTCGCCCAGATCACCGGGACGTGGGCCGCCTCGCTCACCCACAGGATCTCCTCCTGCAGCTCGGCGAGGCGCTCCCAGCCGCACTCGACCGCCAGATCGCCGCGCGCGATCATGACGCCGACCCGCTCGCCGCGCATCGCCTCGAGGAGCAGCTCGGGGAGACGCTCGAAGCCGCGGCGCGTCTCGATCTTGAGGACGATCCCGACGTGCGCTGCGTTGCGCGCGGCGAGGAGCTCGCGCAGGCGCGCGACGTCCTCGGGCCGCTCGGCGAACGACAGCCCCACGAGATCGGCGTGCGCGGCGACGAAGTGGAGGTCGGCCTCGTCGTGCGCGGTCAGGGCCGGCAGATCGAGCGCGGTCTCGGGGAGGTTGATGCCCTTGTCGGCGCCGAGGTGCGCGCCCCCCTCGGGCGTCGTCAGGATCTCGACCTCCAGCTGCTCGGGCGCGACCGCGAGCACCACGCCGCCGACCTTGCCGTCGTCGAACGAGATCGGCTCGCCGGGGCGGACGCGCGCGAACACCTCCGGCAGCGTGCAGGGGAGGCGCGCCGGCCCGTCGCTGGACGCCGAGCGCCCCGGCCCGGCCTCCTCACGCGTGACGAGGAGCCGCTGCCCGACGCGCAGCTCGACGCGGCCCGGTCGGATCGGGAGCGCACCCACCACCGTCGACGACGCGCCGGCGTGGAGGATCGTCCCGGGCACGACGTAGATCGTCCGCTCGGTCTCGACCAGCACCGCCGGGCCATGATGCGCGCGCACCACGAGGTGCCGCGGCCGATCGCGCGCGTCCGAGAGGCGCACCACGTCGCCCGGCGCGAGCCGCGCCAGGAGACCGGCGTCGTCGACGGGCAGCAGCGGCAGCCCGGCCGGGACGTCGGAGGTGCCGTGGGCGGGGGCGAGGAGGGCGAGGGCCGGCTCGACGACGCGACCGAGCGGGTCGCGCCGCGGTCGCAGCTTGACGACGGCGGGGCCGGGGACGATGTCGCCGGTGCGCAGCTTGGGGCCGCCGAGATCCATGTGCACGCGCACCCTGCGCCTGGCCGCACGCTCGGCCGCGCGCACGTGCGTGATCATCGCTTGCCAGACTCGCACGTCGTCGTGGGCGCAGTTCACGCGCACGAGGTCGAGCCCCGCCGCGACCAGATCGGCGACGAGGCGTCCATCGCGCGCGGCCTCCGCCGGCAGCGTGACCATCGTCCGCGCCCGCCGCCCCGGCGCCCTCCCGAGCAGCGTCTCGGCGTGCGCGGCGAGGAGCGCGCGCCCCTCGTCGTAGCCGACGGGAGGCGGGACGGACGGCTCGCGAGCCATCGCCTCACCGACGACCGCGCCGAGGATCGCGCGGACCGCTTCGACCGTCGACAGGACGCACGGCTCGGCGCGACCCAGCGACGAGAGTCCGACGGCAGCGAGCTGTTCCTGGAGCGGGCGGATGTCGCGTCGGCGAAGCGCCAGGTAGTGGACGAGGTTGCGGGCGCTCTGCCGATGCGCCGCCGCGACCGGACGCAGGCGGTCGCGAGTCGCCTCCTCCAACTCGAGGAGCTCCCGGCGGAGCGTATCGACCTGTCTGTACAGCGCACGAAGCTCTTCGGTGTCGAGGCGAGTCATGGCCGATCGGGTGTCAGCAAGGCGCGGGCCGCCCCGTCGTCGCGTTTTCCCGGGTGGACGCCGCAGCGGCTGCGCCGTGATCGCGATTCGCGGAAACCGTTTCGCCTGAGATGCAACGGCCGGGTGACGACTCAGCGACAGAGACCCGCGCGCCGCGAGGTCGTCGTACCATCGCGCCATGGTTCGTGTGAGCGCGTGGGCGCTGGCGGTGTCGATGGCGGTCGTCGGGGCCTGCGCCGCGGAGCCGACGACGCGCGTACGCGTCGGGACCGAGGCCGTCGTGGCGACGGTCGACGAGCGCTTCCTGTCGTTCGCGGTCGACGCCGTACAGGTCGTCGGTGGCCTGTTCTGGAACCTCGACGGCGCGCCTGGCAGCGACGGGACACGCCAGGTCGCGCCGTTCGACTTCGGCCGCCCGGCGCTGCGCGCGCTGACCGCGGAGCTCGCGCCGGCGCTCCTCCGCATCGGTGGCACCGACGCCGACCGCGTCTTCTACGATCTCGGTGCGACCCCGCTCGCGGCGCCGCCGGCGAATTTTCGCTATACACTCACTGCGGCGCAGTGGAGCGGGGCGATGGAGCTCGCGCGCGCGCTCGACCTCGAGGTGCTGTTCACGCTGAACGCCGGCCCCGGGCCGCGCCAGCCCGACGGAGACCGGGCGCTCCTCCTCGACAACGCCCAGGCGCTCGTCGCGCACGCGCGGCGGCGTGGCGATCCGATCGCGGCCTGGGAGCTCGGCAACGAGGTCAACGCCTACGCGCTGTTTCACGATCTGCCCCTCGGCGTCGACGGCTATGTCCGCGATCTCCGCGCCGCGCGCGCGATGCTCGACGCCACCTGGCCGGGCGCGAAGCTCGCGGCGTCGGCGAGCGCCTACTGGCCGCTCGTCGGTGAGGTGGTCTCGCCGCTCCTGCCTCCGACCGTCGCGCAGGCGGGCGGCCTGCTCGACGTCATCACCTGGCACTACTACCCCCAGCAGTCGCGGCGCTGCCCCGCGGCGGTGCGGCGCGCGGGGCCGGAGGTGCTGCTCGATCCCCGCGCGCTCGACGAGATCGCCGAGTGGGCGGGGGAGGTCGAGGCCGCGCGCGACGTGGGCGCGCCCGGACGGCCGGTCTGGCTCGGCGAGAGCGGCAACGCCCAGTGCGGCGGCGAGCCGGGCGTGTCGGATCGCTTCGCCGGGACGCTGTGGTGGATCGATCAGCTGGGGCTGATCGCGCGGCGCGGGCAGGCGATCGTCGTGCGTCAGTCGCTCACCGACGTCAACTACGGCCTCCTCGACGAGGAGACGCTCGAGCCACGGCCCGACTACTGGGCGTCGGTGCTGTGGAAGCGGCTCGTCGATCGCCGCGTCCTCGACGTCGCGTCGCCGTCCCCGACGGTGCGCGCCTACGCCGCCTGCCTGAAGGGCCGGCCCGGAGGCGCGGTGGCGATCGTCGTGCACCTCGCGCGCGATCGCGAAGAGCCGCGGCTGGCCGTCGACGGGCTCGGCGGCGCGGCCGAGGTGTACACCCTCACGGCGCCGGCGCTCGATTCGGCGGCCATCGCGCTCGACGGACGGCCGCTGCTCCTCGCCGATCGGTCGAGCGGCGCGCTGCCGCCGCTCGCGCCGCGCCGCGCCGTCGACGGTCGGTTCGCGCTGCCGCCGCTCTCGGTGACCTTCGCCGCCTTTCCGGACGCCGCGCTCGCGATCTGCCGCTGAGGCGGCGCTCGTGCGTCTGCCGTCAGCGAAAGTCTAGATGCGCCCCTTGTGCTGCGGCGCGGGGAGCTCGGCGGGGTCGCCGGCGGGGCGCTCGCCCTCGGCGAAGTCGACGCGGTTGGACGGGCGGCGCGTCGGGGCGGCGTCGTCGGTGCGCGGCGGCAGGTAGATGAAGCCGACGGCGACGGCGGCGCCCGCCTTGCGCAGCTGGAGCCGGTAGACGTGCCCGGCGGCGAAGCGCAGGTCGTCGAGGTGCAGCGTGGCGCCGTCGACGACCAGCGACAGCGTGCGCGCCGGCGTCCCCGGCGTGACGTCGATGAGCTCGGCCGAGGTCCCGCCCGCGGGGAGGTCGGCGAGCTCGAGGCGCCAGCCGGTCCCGTCGCTGGCGAGCTGGAACGGCGTCCCGCTGACGCCGCGCACGCGCACCACCTTCGCGCCGCGCAGCCGCAGCGACGCCGCGGCATTCGCGCTAGACGAAAACGACAGGAGCGCGGCGGCGGCGAGGGCGAGGGCGGTTCGGCGCATGGGCGAACCGCCTCGTTCGCATGGCGCACGCCCCGAGTCAAGTCGACGGGACTACCAGTCGATCGGCCGGTAGTCCTTCCAGAACAGCCCGTAGGGGTGCTCCCCCGTCGCCAGCCCGGTGAACCAGGGGTCGAGCACCCGCGCCGCGCCGTCGATGCTGTCGAGCGGCGGGTGGAAGCGGTGCTCCTCCTGCTTGCGGGCGACGTGGATCAGCGGGTCCTCGTCGGTGACCCAGCCGGTGTCGACGCTGTTCATGTAGATGCCGTCGGCCGCCCACTCGGGCGCCGAGGTGCGCGTCAGCATGTTGAGCGCCGCCTTGGCCATGTTGGTGTGCGGGTGGCGCTCGGTCTTCTTCTTGCGGTTGAACTGCGCCTCCATCGCCGAGACGTGAATGACGTGCTTGTCGCGCCCGGGAGTCGACAAAAATAGCGGGCGCAGCGTGCGCGTCAGCACGAAGGGCGCGACCGCGTTCACCAGGTGCACCTCGATGAGCTCGGGCGTGGTCACGTCGGCCAGCGTCTGGCGCCAGGAGTTCCGCTCGCGCAGATCGATCTGCTGCGCGTCGCCGTCGTACGACCCCTCGGGGAAGGCGTGCGCCTCGGAGGCCTCGTCGTCGGGCGTGGCGATGATCTGCGACAGCGTCGGCGCGTCGAGCAGCCCGGCGGCGACGGGGAGGTGGGCCCCGGCGAAGCGCAGGAGGCCCGCCGCGCCGCCCGCCGGGAGCGCCGGCACGTCGACGCCCGCGGCCTCGCCGGCGAGCGCCCGGCAGAGGCGCGTGTGCGCCGCGAGCAGCGCGCGCTCCCCCTCGGGCAGCGACTCGACGGGCGCCGACTCGCGCGGGAGGAGGTGGCCGTAGAAGTGGATCGGCCGCCGCACCGTCTGGGCGGCGTTGTTCACGAGCAGGTCGAGGCGCCCCAGACTTTTTGTCAAATGCGCGGCGAACAGCTCCACCGACGGCGTGTGGCGCAGATCGAGGCCGTAGACGTGCAGCCGATCGCGGAAGGCGCCGAAGTCCGGCTCGGCGGCGAAGCGCGCGGCGGCGTCGCGCGGGAAGCGCGTGGTGGCGACGACGGTGGCGCCGGAGCGCAGCAGCTTCAGCGTGATGTGGTAGCCGATCTTGATGCGCGCGCCGGTCACCACCGCGACGCGCCCGTCGCAGGGGAACGACTGGTTGCGCTTCTGCCAGTTGAGCGCGGCGCACGACGGGCAGAGCTGGTCGTAGAAGTGGTGGACCTCGACGAAGGGCTGCTTGCAGACGTAGCAGTCGCGCGGCTCCTTGAGGACGCGCGTGTCCTCGGGCGCGGCGCCCGGCGGCGGCGGCAGCACGAACCACGAGGCGCGCCGCTCGACGCGCATGCCGGTGCGCGCGATCACCGCGGCGTCGTGGGCGCGGGCGGCGGCGCGGTCCTGCTTGCGGAAGGCGCGGGCGAGCGCCGGGTGCTGCGCGCGATCGGGGTGGGCGACGCGGCCGGCGGCCTCGAGCAGGCGGCGGCGCGCCTCGGCGTCGACGGGGGCGAGGAGGGCGCGGTCGGCGGCCACCGCCTCGAGGACGCGCAGCGCGGCGGCCACGTCCCCCTCGTCGAGCGACGCGCGCGCGCGGCGCACCTCGACGACCTCGTCGTCGTCGCGGTCGTCGTCGTCGTCGTCGCGCTCGTGATTCCCGGATGACATCGGGCGGAGTCATACCCGATGCTGCGGGCGTGGGCCACCACCGCGGAGCGCACCCCGACGACGCCCGCCTCTTCGCCGAGGCCGAGCTCCCCCGCCTGCGCCGCGCCGCCGAGGAGGTGGCCTGGCTCCTCGAGCGCGGCTGGTCGTTGGAGACCACCCTCGCCGCGGTCACCGCGCACCACCAGCTCGAGGCGCGGCAGCGGCTGGCGCTCTCGCGCGCGATCGCCGCGCCCTCGCGGGTGGCGGCGCGCCGGGCCAAGGCGCTCCCGCTCGACGGGCTCGCCGGCCGCGCGCTCGACGTCGACGCCTTCAACGTCGTCATCACCCTCGAGGTGGCGCTCGGAGGCGGCCCGATCTTCCTCGGCCCCGACGGCGCCCCGCGCGACCTCGCCGGGCTGCGCGGCAGCTACCGCCTCGTCGACGAGACCGAGCCGGTCATCGCCCTCGTCGCCGACACGCTCGCCGGGCTCGCCCTGGCGTCGGCGCGGCTGTGGCTCGACGCACCCGTGTCGAACTCCGGCCGCCTGGCGGCGCTGCTCCGCGAGGCGGCCCCGCGCTTCGGCTGCCCCGTCGAGGTCACGCTGGTCCCGAACGCCGACGCCGCGCTCGTCGGCGCCGCCGCCGTCGCCAGCTCCGACGCCGTGGTGATCGAGCGCGCCGAGGCCTGGGTGAACCTCACCGGCGCCATCCTCGACGCCCGCCTCCCCGACGCCTGGCGCGTCCGCCTCCCCTGAGCGCGTCGCGACATCGATGTCACGGCGATGGCCTCTCCCCGCCCGCCGTCGCTCGCCGATCGGCGCGGCGTACGGCTTGCAAGCGCCTGGCGCGCCCATGCGCCACACCTCCATCGCCTGCCTCCTCGTCCTCACCGCCTGCGGCGCGGGGGCGCCCTCCACGCCCCCGCCGCCCGACGCCATCTGGACCCAGCACGCCGACAACGCCCGCACTGGCGCGATGCTCGCCCAGACGCGCCTCTCGCCGAGCACCGTCGGCTGGGGCAGCTTCGGCCTCCTCGGCACCACCGTCGACCTCACCGGCCGCCTCTTCCCGCAGCTCCTCTACGTGCCGCGCCTCGCGCTGCCGGGGATCGGCGTCCGCAACGTCGTCATCGCCACCACCGATCGCGGCTGGGTCTACTACTTCGACGCCGACGCGCCGCAGCCCGACCAGCCGCCGCTCGTGACCGTGCAGCTCGACGAGCGCATCATCGAGCACTTCGCCACGCCGGTCATCGACGTCGCCGCCGGCGCGATCTTTTTTGTCTACAAGCGCTTCGCCGAGCGCTGCCCGTCGCGCGACGGCAACACCTACCCCGACGCCGACTGGGTGTGCGGCTCGCCGGCGTGCGACCCGCGCGACCGCTGCCTCTACTCGCCGGTCAACTACGACTCCTTCTGCGACGAGTGCTACGAGCTCAAGGTCGCGCGCCTGCCGCTCGCCAATCCGGCGGCGGGCGCGGCGCGACGGACCTTCTCCGACGGGGTCGACTCGCGGTGAGCTGCCGTCGCGGCGGCGAGACGGTCCCCTTCGTGGCGGTGCACCAGTACGCGCGGCCGGGGCTGCTCCTCTCGCGCGGCACCGTCTACGCCGGTTTCGGCTCCGTCGCTGCGCTGGAGGGCGATCCCCGCTACGTCTACAACGGCTGGGTGATGGGCTCCGACGCCCAGACGCTCGAGACCAAGGGCGTCTTCTGCGTGAGCCCGCACGCGCCCGAGCGCGGCGGCGCGCTCGTCGGGACCAAGTCGGGCGGCGGCATCTGGCAGTCGGGCGGCGGCCTCGTCGGCGACGCCGACGGCAACGTCTACTTCGAGACCGGCAACGGCTTCTATTCGCAGGCGGTCGACGGCCCGCCCACCAGCCGCCCCGACGGCAGCTTCGAGGACAGCTTCGTGAAGCTCCGCCCGCTGCCCGCCTCCGGCACCGAGTGGCAGACCTCCGACGTGCTCGGCGTCTTTACGCCGGGAAATGGCGCCGCCGAATATCGCGGCTCGTATCAGGAGCTGGAGCGCGCCGATCTCGATCTCGGCTCGGGCGGCCCGTCGCTGCTGCCGGGCGGGACGCTGGTCGGCGGCGGCAAATACGGCAAATATCACCATTTGAGACAGAGCGATTTGTCCCCGATTCAGGAGTTCCAGGCGTTCACCAATTCCTGGAACCCGGGCTGGGAGGAGCAGACGCTGGCCTGCTCGCTCGTCGACGCCTGCGAGGTGGGCAAGGGCGACTTCGCGCCCAACCTCCACGGCGGCCCGGTGGTGTGGACGACCGACGACGGGCGCACGTTCGTCTACAGCTGGGCCGAGAAGGACTACTTGAAGGCCTACGCGTTCGACCCGCGCTCGTCGACGTTCGCCCCCGGCGGCGGCGTGCCTCGTCGATCGCCGCTGCGCGCGGCCGAGCACTCGATGCCGGGCGGCGCGCTGTCGATCTCGGCGAGCGGCGGCTCGGGCGGCGTCCTCTGGGCGACGGTGCAGGAGCCGTTCGGGCAGTGCGACGCGCACGGCGATCTGTGGCGCCCGGGCGGCCCCGGCGCGCCGGTGAACTGCGACGCGCTCGAGTTGCAGGTGCCGGGCCGCTTCTACGCCTTCGACGCCACGACGCTCGAGCTCCTCTTCGAGGATCGCGTGACCAAGTTCCAGAAGTTCTCCAGCCCCATCGTCGCGCGCGACCGCGTGTTCGTCCCCGAGATGGCCGACGCGCAGGCGACGCCGTCGGGGCACAACCGCGTCCGCATCTACGGCCTCCTCGCCGCGCCGCCACCGTCGGGGCCGCGGGTCCCCGACTACCGGCCGGTCGACGTCGACGGCGACGGCAAGCAGGACCTCGTCGCGCGCGACGCCTTCGGCTTCTTCTCGATCTGGCGCGCCGACGCCAGCGGCCTCGCCTACGCCGACGGCTTCTACGGGCAGACGCCCGCCTGCCCGAGCCCGCACTGCCCGGCGGACGTGACGGCGACGATGACGGGCAACGCGACCGGCCAGCCGATCCCCTACGGCGACGCGGGCTGGAACGCGCGCAACCGCTTCACCTGGCTCGATCTCGACGGCGACGGCGACAGCGACCTGGTCGCGCGCCAGGCGGACGGGCGCGTCGACGTGTGGCTCTCGAACGGCCGCACGCTCGACTATCGGACGACGAGCCCCGGCGCCGACTCCGACGCCGCCGGGTTCGGCGCGCAGCAGCGGCTCCTCGCCGGGCGCTTCGACGGCGCGACCGCGCGCGAGCAGTGGCTGGTGCGCCACCCCGACGGGAGCTGGGCCGTCTGGCAGTGGGATGGGGCGGCGCTCGCGCCGATCGCGACGGTGGCGGCCGGGCACGACGACGCGGCGTGGGGCGAGGGCGAGCGCTTCGTGGTCGTCGATCTCGACGGGGACGGCCGCGACGAGCTGCTCGCGCGCGCGCCCGGCGGGGGGCTCGAGGTGTGGAGCGCCTCGGGGAGCGGGGCGGCGCTGACGCTGACGCGCACGCACACGGCGACGGCGCCGTTCGGCGGCGAGCCGGCGGCGCTGGCGGCGGTGCGGGTGAGCGGCCGCGGGGGGCTCCTCGTCCGCGCGGCCGACGGCAGCGCCTCGGTCTACCTCGCGGCCCAGCTCGAGCCCGGACGGTGGGGCCTCTCGGTCTCGGCGTTCGGCGTCGAGGGCGGGCTCGGCGCCGACCTCTTCCCCGCCGATCTCGACGGCGATCGCACCTCCGAGCTGCTCGTCCGCGGCGCCGACGGGACGCTGGCCATCCTCGCCTGGGACGGCGCGGGCTATCGCCGCGCGCGCGCGGTCGCGACCCGCTTCACCGACGCCTCGGGCTGGCGGACCGGCGCCCGCTTCTTCTGACCGCGTTCTTGTCTAGCGCGACATCCGAGCGCGGATCAGCTCGGCCAGCAGGCTGCGGTGGCAGCGCTCGGCGTCGAAGCAGCTCGACGAGTAGAGGAGGGTGATGGTCTCGCCGTTGGCGACCTGCCGCGCCAGCCCCTCGAGGCGATAGCCCTCGCCGCTCATCGCCGCGAGGTACTGCGCGCGATAGTCGTCCCATGCGACCTCACCGGCGCGGAACGCCTTCACCAGCTTGCCCGACGGGGCGAGCTCCGGCATCCAGCCGTCCCAGGTCTCGGCCTCGTGCGTGACACCGCGCGGGCGAAAGCGCGTCACGAGCAGCCGGAACCCGTCGCCGGGCTCGCGCGGCTCGTTCCAGCGTTTCGTGTACAGCGGCAATTCGGGGCCTCAGTTGGGGAGCGAGCGCGCCTGCGGGCGGGCCGGCGGGTGGTCGTCCTCGTCGTCGGGGAGCCCGGCCTCGGCCAGCCCCTGCCGCGTGAGGATGAAGCGCACCGTGCCGCTGCCGCGCGGGGTGTCGAGCTGCGCCTCGAACCCCGGGCCGCTGATGCTGCCGAGGACGAGCGCCCTGCCGAGGCGGCGCACCTCGCCGAGCGCCAGGTCGCCGGTCAGCTTCTCGACGTCCTCGCGCTGACGGTGCAGCTCGAGCGCCGAGCGATACAGCCGCAGCGCGAGCGGGGGCTCGAGGGGCACCGTGCTCTGGAGGACGGCGATCAGCAACCAATAGGGAGCGGGATCCATCGCGCGCGGCCAGCATACCGCCAACCGCGCGCGAGGCCATCGTCTCGTCGCTGCGGTCAGGCCCGCGGCGTCGTCTTGGTGCCGGTCGTGCCGGTGGTGCCGGTCTGGCCGTGGCCCTGCATCCCCATCGTCTCGCGCACGACGCGGATCTGGTTGTGGACGTCGCGCACGCCCGGGACGTCCTCGGCGAGGTCCTCGATCATCCGCTTGTGGTGGCGGCCCGGAACCGTGCCGGTCAGCGTGACCTCGCCGTTCTTGCAGGTGACCTCGACCTCGCTCGCGTCGACCCAGTCGTGCTCGCCGATGCGATCGGAGATGTCCTCGCGGATGCGTTCGTCGCTGCGCTGGTATCCCTTCGGTCCGCGCGCGTGGCGGCGCTCGCGCCAGTCCTCGAAGCGGCCGCGCATGCGATCCATCCACGAGCCCTCGTCGCGCTCGCCGCCGTAGCCGCGCTCGCCGCCGTAGCCGCCGCGCGCGCCCCAGCGCTCCTCCCAGCCGCGGCCGTAGCGTCCCTCGCCGCGTCCGAAGCCGCCGCGCTCGCCCCAGCCGCCCTCGCGCTCGCGCTCGCCCCAGCCGCGCTCGCGCTCGCCCCAGCCGCGCTCGCCGCCCATCCCGTAGCCGCGCTCGCGCTCGCGCTCGCCGAACCCGAAGCCGCGCTCGCCGCCGTAGCCGCGCTCGCCGCCGTAGCCGCCGTAGCCGCGCTCGGTGCCCATCCCGTAGCCGCGCTCGCCGCGCCCCTGCTCGTCGTAGGGCATCTCGCGCCCGAAGCTGCCGTACCCGCCGTAGCCGCCGCGCTCGCCGCCGAAGCGCCCGTAGCGATCCTCGTCGTGCATCCCACGTTCGCCCCAGCGCCCGCCCCGCCCGTTCTGGCTGCCGTACTCGTCACGCCCGAAGCGCTCATCGCGATTCATTCGTCGTCTCCTCCGATGGGGTTGAACGCGACGTACGTGCCCTCCCCGACGCCGCGGCTGGCCGGTTCTCGGCGCGCGTGGCGCCGCGGCACTCGGGCGAGGAGCTGATTCGAACGTCGGGCGGGGAGGGGAGGCGGCGACTACTTGGCCGGCGCCGCGGGGGCGGGCGCAGCGGCGGGCGCGTTCGCCCCGAGCACGGTCACGCTGCGCAGCTTCACGGGGAGGTAGGCGTCGATCTTTCCGAAGTACCAGAGGCCCGAGAAGATCACGAGCGTCGCAAAGAACGCGTACACGCCCCACGGCCGCTTCCGCTCGGCGTACGGGTCGTTCATCGACCGCGCCGCTCCCTTCGGCAGCGCCGCCACCGCGGTCAGCGCCGCGCCGAACGGCACGTTGATGCGCGCCCGCCCGTTCACCGCCCACCCGCTCGCGTCGAGGAGCGGCCCCAGGTTCCGCTGCCGCAGCTTCAGCCACGCCAGCACCATCGACGGCCCCGAGACCAGGATGATGACGCCGAGGATCCCGATCGGCATCCACAGCCCGAGCCCGAAGAAGGCCGTCAGGATCCCCGTCAGCATCGCCCCGATGCCGCCGATGGCCACGCCGATCGCCGCCACCGTCCCGACGTCGATCTTCTTCTCGGTGTGCTCCGGCCGCCCCTGCGTCTTGTCGGCGTTCGCCGCGGCCACCGCGGTCGCGTCGATCTTGGACTGCGCCTCGGCGTCGGCGCTCTGCGCGCGCTTCTGCACCTGCGCCTCGATGAGGCGCGCCAGCTTCTTGTACGGCGACCAGAAGGCCTCGCGGATGCTGATCGGCTGGGCGACGATCTTGGTGATGGTCGCGTCCCAGTCGCGCTCCTGCCGGTCGTAGAAGATGCCGTTGCGCCCGACCATCAGGTTGTCGGCGTCACCGTCGGTGAAGGCGGCCACGATCTGCAGCTTCTCGCCGCCCGCGCGCGCGCAGTCGCAGTAGGCGAGGAAGGTCCCCGACAGCGCCGCCAGCGTCGCGTGCTTGCCGGCGTCGGTCACCTCGAGCGTCAGCGAGCAGGCGCGCCCGTCGAGGAACAGGGTCCCCGCCTGGAAGAGCGCGCCCTTTTTGGCATAGAACTCCGAGAAGTTGACGAAGTTCCGCAGCACCGTGAGGAGGTCCCGCCGGTAGCGGATGAGGCGCTCGACCGCCTCCACCTGCGCCACCTCGTCGGCGAGCGCCGCGTCCTTGTCGATGAGCGCCTCGAGCTTGCCCTCGGCGCCGCTCGCCAGCGCCGTCGCCAGCTCGCGGAGGCGCGGCAGCCCCAGCGTCCAGGCCTTCGCCGCCGGCCGCTCCGCCGTCCAGGCGGCGTTCGGGGCCAGCTTGACACAAATTCCGCGGAGCTCCTCCTCGGTCATCGTCTCGGATGCCACCGCGTCGCCCTCGCGCAGCGGCTTCACCGCCGCGGCGAACGCCTCGACGCGCGCCCGCCACCCCGGGTGCAGCCCGGCGACGAGCGGCAGCGCCCGGCCCGCCTCGACGCGCGCCAGCGGGAGCTGGATGTCGCCCTGCGCCGCCTCGTCGAGCGCGCGCCCCGCCGGCCCGAGCGCCGCGGCCAACTCGGCCTGCGCCCCCTGCACCACGTCGACGAGGCGCGCGTCGAAGGCCACCAGCCGGCAGCGCGCGAAGTAGTCCTCGATCTTCGCCCGCACCGCCGCCAGCGCCGCCTGCGCGCCGTCGGTGGCGTCGCCGAGCGGCAGGAGCGCGCGGTCGGTGTCGGCGCGCCGCCACCAGCTCTCGAGCGCGCGCACCTCCTCGCAGAACGCCTTCAGCGTCGCGCGGTCGATGCCCTGCTTGCCGCTGCGATCGGCCACCCCGCCGTGCGCGGCGACGATGTCCTCGATCATCTTCTTGAGCGCCGCGTCGTCGCCCGCCGACTCGGGGATGATGACGCCGTCGCCGTTCAGCGTCGTCTCGGCGAACACCTTCGCGGTGTCCCCGACGTCGTCGAGGGTGATGGCGTCGGCGTCGCGCTTGCCGAGGTTCTCGAGGATGCGCCGCGCCGCCTTCTGGACGAGGCCGTCCTTCATCACCCGGAGCGGCAGCTTCGCGCCCTCCTTGCCGTCGTGGAAGAGATCGTCGGGGCTGCGGAGGTGCTCGACGGCGAAGCGGATCGCGGCCTGGATCTCGGGCGCGCGGATGCGGCCGTCGCCGTCGGTGTCGAGCAGCGCCAGCGTGCGCGCGTCGAGCGCCACGCCCTTCGTCGGCATCGCGAGGGCGACCCACAGCTTCTGATCGAGCTCCACGAGGCGCTCGACGTCGGCGCCGTCGCGGAGCTCCACCTGATCGACACCGCCCGCGCGGAAGAATCGCGCGGCTCGTCCCTTCGCAGAGGCCATCTCGGTCGTCCCTCCCCGGTTCGAAAAGCGTCGAGAGAGTAGCCCGTGCCCCTCCCCTTGGGCGAGCCCTTTGCACCGATCCGGCTCGCACTTCACGGACGAGGAGGGATCGATGATCGGAGAGGGTCAGTCGTCGCAGATGGGCAAGAACGGCGTCGCCGAGCGCGGCGACGGGTTGGCGCGTCGCCTGTCGGTGGGCGAGCCCGCGCGCAGCGTGCTCGGGCTGCCGCTCGCGCGCTTCATCCCGCAGGACGTGCACTCGATCGGGGACTACTTCCATGGAGCGGTCACCGCCGGGCTGGCGGCGTTCGCCGAGGAGACCGAGGCGCAGATCGCCTGCGCCAGCCTCAGCGCGGCCGTCGTCGGGGTGTCGCTCCTCACCGACTATCGCCTGAGCCTCGCCAAGTGGATCCCGATCGAGGTCCACGAGATCATCGACCACGCCTGGGGCGCGATGAACATCGCGGCGCCCTTCGTGCTCGGCTACCGACGGCGCGAGCCGGTGGTGTCGGCGCTGCAGATCGCGACGGGGGCGATGGCGATCGCGGTGTCGCTGTTCACCGACTACCGCGCCTATCGCCGCCCGATGCGGCGCGCCCGCTGACGCGACCGGCGCCGTCGGAGACGCGGGCCCCCTTGCGTCGCGGGGCGGGGTGATGGGAGTGTCCGCCCATGAGCCGTTGGGGGGCCCTCGTTCTCTTCGCGTGCGTCGTCGGCTGCGACGGAGGTCTCGTCGCCGGCGGCGGCAGCGACGACGGCGGGGCGCCCGGCGAGAACCGCGCGCCGGTCGTCGTCGATCCGGGGCCGCAGAGCGTCGACGAGGACGCGACGCTGCGCCTCCGCCTCGACGTCTCCGACCCCGACGGCGACGACCTGCGGCTGTTCGCGCTCGGCCTGCCGGCGGGCGCCTCCTTCGACGAGGCCGCGCGCACCCTCACCTTCACCCCCGACTTCACCCAGGGCGGCGGCCGCGACGACTCCACCGTCGAGCTGATCGCCCGCGACGGGCGCGGCGCCACGACGACGGTGCGCGTCCCGATCGCCATCCGCGACACCATCCAGCTCCCCGCCCCGACGATCACCGACACCGTCACCGCCAGCGCCGCCAAGGCGATCACCGTCTCCGTCGCCGGCCACCCCTCCTCGATCCGAAGGGGCGCGCGACCATCGCCCGCCTCGTCCTCCCCAACGCCGCGTCGGCGACGGCGAAGCAGCCGGTGCGCGTCTTCCTACACGGCTTCGGCGGGTCGCCCTATTCCGGCACGCCCGTCGGTGGCCAGTTCCGCATCTACCCGCACGATCCCGACGACACCTATTGGTGGGGCGCGAAGGATCCGACGGGCGCCACCGTCCCGCCCTACACCGCGCGCCGCGTGCTGCACCTCCTCGAGTGGCTGCTCCAGACGCAGCCGGGCGCCGATCGCGAGCGCGTCTACGTCGCCGGGAGCTCGATGGGCGGCGCCGGCGCGGCGACCATCGGCCTCCTCTGGGCGCGCCACTTCGCCTTCGCCGAGGGGCAGCTCGCGCAGCTCATCCCGCGCAACCACCGGCCGGCGCGCGTGGCGCAGCTCGAGCCGCTGTGGGGGACGCGCGAGGCCAACCTCCCCGACGGGAGCATGCTGGAGGATGGGCGCGCGATCGGCGTCTGGGATCGCATGGACCTCACCCGCCTCGTCGACGCCAGCGCCGAGGCGCGCGATCAGCACCTCTTCCTCAAGCACGGTAAGGACGACTCGACGATCCACTTCGGCGCGGTGGTGCTGCCGAGCCCGCTCACCCGGCTCTCGGGCTACGCCGCCTTCGCCGCGGCGCGCCTCGGCCTCTACGCCGTCTGGGACGAGGGCGGCCACGGCGACCTCGACCCGGTGATGGGAGGCGGCTGGTGGGACGCCGACTGGAGCCGCGCCTTCGATCCCAAGGCCTATCTCCGACGGGACCGCGCCTTCCCCGCGTTCACGCGCTCGCGCGCCGACGGCGATCCCGGCGACGGCAGCGGCAACGGCAAGCAGCCCTGGTCGGCGTCGGCCGGCTACGCGGGGGACGTCCCCGTCGCCGGCGACACCGGCTGGAGCGGAGAGCTGGCGGGGGCCATCAACCGCTTCCTGCGCTGGGACACGAACGGCGTCGTCGATACCGTCGAGCGCTTCGCCGTCCCCGTCTTTTTTGTCAACGGCACCGGCAGCGCCGCCCCGCGCGCCGGCTACCCGACGAAGGGCGATCGCTACGACGGCCCAGCGACGCTGCTCGTCGACGTGACGCCGCGCCGCGTGCGCGCCTTCCGCTGCCGCCCCGGCGAGCGCGTGCGCTGGAGCTTCGGCCCGACGAGCGGGAGCGCCACCGCCGACGCCCGCGGCGACGTCACCATCGCCGATCTCCCGCTCACCACCACGCCGACGACGCTGGTCCTCGAGCGCGATTCCTGGTAGCGAGCCCCGTCGGTGTAGACTGCGGACGTGAGGGTCCTCGGTTCCGCTGCTGCCATCTTCGCCATCGCCTTTGCCCCGCCCCCCGCCGTCGCTGCCGCGCCGTCGGAGGACAGCGCCATCGTCGTCGACGCCAACGGCACCGAGCGCGCGCTGCCGATCGCCGACGCCCAGAAGAGCGGCGCCACGATCATCGACCTGTCCGACTCGTGGACGCCCTACATCTTCCAGGAGCTGACCGGTCCCGAGGGGCAGCCGCTCGTCAGCCGCTACCGGTCGATCTACCTCGGGCTGGCCAACGACACCTCGGACGCCGACGGGCAGCCGCTCGCCGCCGGGGCGCACAACTACCTCGAGCTCTTCGGCATCCCGCCGACGCTGCGGGTGCTGCGCCAGCGCTTCCTCGACGACGCCGCGCCCGACGCCTGCGCGCAGGTCGCGTGGGACGCGCTCAAGGCCGTCAAGTCGATCCCCTACCGCGAGGGCAAGGCGGCCGACAAAGAGGCGGCGCGCCTCCGCGCGCTACGCGCGAAGCTCGAGGCGCAGGCGCGCAAGCTGAAGCTCGCGTCGCTGGCCGAGCTCGGCGCCGCCGATCCGAAGGCCGCACCGGATGTGGACGCGGTCGAGAAGGCGCGGCTCGAGGCGCTGGCCTTCACCGCCGTCGAGGAGCGGCTGCGCTGCGAGGGGCTGCTGGTCGACCCGGCGCCGCCCGCCGGCAAGAAGCGCCGCGCCCCGCCGCGCCCCAAGCACACGCCCGGGAAGTTCGACGATCCCTTCCGCGAGGCGCTCATCCGCTTCCAGCACAAGCACATGCTCTACGACGCGGCGGCGGTGCGCCCCGACACGCTGACCGCGCTCGGCCGGAAGCCGCTCGAGAACGATCACCTCGCGCTCGTGCGCGCGCTCACCGAGCGCGTGGTCTCGGCGGCCAACATCCTCGAGGACGGCTCCGTCGAGCGCCCGGGCAAGGAGCCGCCCACGTACCTCGACGCCAACGGCCAGAAGCAGCCGGTGCCGAACCTCGTCGACCAGGCGGTGAAGGCGACGCTGGCGCAGCTCCAGCTCGACACGCCCGAGCGCGCGCTGGCCTTCTTCCAGCGCCACCCCGAGGCCGACTTTGCGTCGCTGCGCGCGGCGGTCAAGCTGCCGCCCGTGCCCGAGTACTACGGCCCGAGCATGGATCTCAGCGTCGAGATCGATCGCGGCGACGTCATCTATGACCCGCTCTACGACGAGAAGACCGGCAAGCCGACGAACCAGACGCGCCACCACTTCCCCTACCTGACGCTGCGCGTGCGCCACCGCGGGCAGCTGGTGCCGCTCGCGCGCTGGCGGACGACCATCGGCGGCTGGCGCTCGGATCTGGCGTCGAACGGGTACGAGTACTTCCGCTACAAGGGCTCGGACGTCGGCCCGCGCGTGTGGCGCAACGTCGTCGCCGGGCCGGTGTGGATCGCGCCCAACTCGACGCCGCTCCGGTCGCTGGTGAAGCCGAAGACGGTGCGCGGGCGGTCGCAGCTGGTCGTCAACTACGACGAGGTCGGCCCCGGGTACCTGTCGGCCTACGGGCTCGTCGCCGCCTACAACGTGGTCCCCGGCAAGGACGGCAAGCCCGACTGGGACAACGGCGTGCGCGTGCACGGCTCGTCCGAGATCCTGTCCATCAGAAATCCCAACGCCTACTCGCACGGCTGTCACCGCCTGATGAACCACCTGGCGGTGCGGCTCTTCTCGTGGGTGCTGCGCCACCGCGACGTGATCCTCGTCGGCGATCGGGCGCTCGACTTCAGCCGCCAGTTCCTCTGGAAGGAGGAGGTCTACGAGATGCGGCTGCCGTCGCGCGGCTTCTATTTCCAGCTCGAGCCGCCGCTGCCGGTCAACGTGCTCGAGGGCAATATTTTGGGGAAGACAAAAAAGCCGATCACGACCTACATGCCGAAGCCGGGCGTGAAGTATCCGCCGGGGCCGGCGCCGATCCCGCCCGATAGCCCCGAGGCGCGCGCGGGCGGAGGTGGCGAATGAGCGTGCGTGGGGTCGTGACCGGCGCGACGCTCGGCGCGGCGGCGGTGGGGCTGATGGCGTCACTGGCGGGCTGTCCGCCGCGCGGGGGCGCGCCGGCCGAGCCGATCGGCGGCGGCGGGCGCCCGATGGCGGCGCGCGGCGACGGCGGGCTCGTCACGGTCGGCGACGGCGGTGTGACGATGACCGGCCCGACGCCGACGGCGCCGGTCGTGCCGCCGAAGCCGCGGCCCGCGAAGGTGAAGATCCAGGTGCGCGCCGTGCCGCGCGCGCAGGTGAGCTGGGGCAAGGAGGACCTCGGCTGGACGCCGGTCACGCTCGAGCGGCCGCGCGACAGCGGGCCGGTCGATCTCGTCGTGCGCGCCGACGGCTACCTGCCGGTGCACACGCGCGCCTATACCTTCCGCAACGACTCGCTCTCGGTGCGGCTGACGAAGCTCGCCGACAAGATGTCGATCCTCGGCGCCCGCAAGGAGCTGCCGCCGGAGACCCCGCCCGACGGAGGCGCGACGCCGCCTCCGGCCGCGCCCGCAGCGACGCCGCAACCGCAGTAGCCAGCGTCGGTGCCCACGCCGATGGGCACTGTGCACCTCTTGGTCGACCCGGAGCGATTGACCCACCCGCGAAGGCCCTACGCCCCCTGCGCTTCCTGTAGGGCCAAACACAATCGGCTCGGCGCGTAAACAATGTACAAAATCTCCGACGAGAAACGCGCCACACCTGTGGTAGATAGGCGTCGCGTATTTCGCGGATTGAGACACCTCGCGAGAGACGTCGATTTCTCCGCTTTGTTTCGGCCGGGTTTCTTTGACGTGGGTGGCGTGGTGGTGGCGTCGTGGTGGCGTGGACGGTGGTGAGGGAGGGCGATGGGCGTGTTGGGGATGGTGCCGGGGTTGGGGACGCGCGCAGGACAGGTGGAGGTGCGGGTGCTCGAGGTGCTGGCGGCCGCGGGAGAGCTGGTGGTCACGGCCCCTGCCGTGCCCGACCTGATCTCGAGCGTGCTGGGGCTGCTCGTCCCCGAGCTGGCGAGCTACGCCGGAGTCGTCCTGGCGACCGACGGCGCGCTCGTCGACGACGAGCCGCTGGTGCGGCACGAGGATCCGGCGCTCGCGCGTGAGCTGGCGTCGCGCTGGCGGCCGCGGGCCGGGGTCGAGCACCTCGGGCAGACGGCGCTGGCGACGGGCGAGGCGCGCGTCTGGAACCGCGTCGAGCTGGCGGCGATGGGGGAGCCGGGGCTGCGATCGCTGGTGGCGGCGCCGCTCGGGGCGCCGCGCGGTCCGCTCGGCGTCTTGCTGGTGGCGTCGACGGCACGCAGCTTCGGCGACGACGACCGCGCCTTCGTGGCGCGGCTCGCGCGGCTCGTCGGCCTCGCCGCCGACAAGGCGCGCCAGGCGGAGCAGGCCTGCCGCCGTCGCGACGAGCTCCTGGCGACGGTGAGCCACGAGCTGCGCACGCCGCTCACGGCGCTCCTCGGCTGGACCTCGCTCCTCCGGCGCGCCGACGTCACCGCCATCGAGCGCGACCGCGCGCTCTCGGTCATCGAGCGCAACGCGCGCGCGCAGGCGCGGCTGCTCGACGATCTGCTCGACGTGGCGCGCATCAACGCCGGCACGCTGCGGATCGCGCTGGCGACGCTCGAGCTCCCGCCGCTGGCGGCGCGCGTAGTCGAGTCGATGCGGCCGATGGCGCTCGAGCGCGGCGTCGAGCTGGTGCTGGTCGACGACGAGCCGCGCCTGCCGCCGGTGCTGGGCGACGGCGCGCGCCTCGAGCAGGTGCTGGTCAACCTGGTCTCGAACGCGCTGAAGTTCACCGACCCCGGCGGCCTCGTGCGCGTGGGCGTCCGGCGCGCCGTCGACGCGGAGGGACAGCTCGAGCTGAGCGTCACCGACACCGGGCGCGGCATCGAGCCGGCGCTGCTGCCGCGTATCTTCGAGCCGTTCCAGCAGGGCGCGCCGGCGACGCGGCCGCGCGGCGGGCTGGGGATCGGGCTCACCATCGCGCGCCACCTCGTCGAGCTGCACGGCGGGACGCTGCGCGCGCTCTCCGACGGAGCGGGGCGGGGCGCGACGTTCGTGGTGCGGCTGCCGATCGCCCGTGAGGAGGCGAGCGCCGCGGGGCTGGCCAGCGACGGAGCGGTGGCGCCGCTGCCGGAGCCGCTCTCGGGGCTGCGCGTGCTCGTCGTCGAGGACGAGGACGACTCGCGCGAGCTGGTGGCGGCGGTGCTCGAGGCCGCGGGGGCCGAGGTCTCGACGGCGGCGAGCTCGGCGGAGGCGCTGTCGCACCTGGCGACGCACGCGCCGCCGAGCGTGATCGTGTCCGACATCGGCATGCCCGAGGAGGACGGCTATCGCTTCATCGAGAAGGCGCTGGCCTCGTCGGCGGCGGGGCTGCCGGCGCTGGCGCTGACGGCCTACGCGCGGGCCGAGGATCGCCGCCGCGCGCTGCGCGCCGGGTTCCGCACGCACCTCGCCAAGCCGGTCGATCCGGTCGAGCTCATCGAGGCCATCGTCGAACTGGTGACCGGGCAGCCGGGCGACGGCGTCGTCTAGCAGCCGGGCAAGACGCGCTCGCCCGCGGCCGTAGGCTCCTCCATGCGGTCGGTCGCGCTCCTGTTCACGCTCGCGCTCGCGCTCGGTTCGTCGCTGGTGCGGGCGGACTCGACGCCGCCGCCGGCGACGCCGGCAGCGCCCGCCAAGGGGACGCTGACGATCACCGTCGGCCCGCTGGCCGCGCTCATCATGCTAGACAACAAAGTCGTCGGCAGCGGCGAGGCCGCGACGCTGACGCTGTCGCCGGGTATCTACCGCGTCGCCCTCTGGCAGTACCCGAAGCGCGGGCACCTGGTGGCCCGCGTCCGCCCCGGCGAGACGACCGCGGTCCGCTACGACTTCCAGGCGCATGCGCAGGACGCGCCGCTCGTCGTCGGGCTGCGCCGCGACGGCGCCCTCGTCGTCGACGGCGAGGTGGTCACCCGCGACCTCCTCGAGGCGCGCTTCCGCCTCGAGCACGACGACGCGCCGGCGGCGCCGGTGGTCATCGCCGCCGACAAGCAGCTCCCGTCCGCCGTCGTCTCCGACGTGATCGCGCTCGCCCGCAGGGCCGGCCTCACCCGGATCTCGCTCGCCGTTGCCCGCGACGATCGGGTCAGGTAACCTCGGGCCGTGCCGTCGACCTTCCCGATCGAGCGCCCCGACGCGCGCCTGGAGCTCGTCGCGATTCAGCGCGCCCCCGCGGAGATCGTCGTGACGCTGCGCCTCGTCATCCTCGACGGGCCCGGCGGGCCGACGCGCGACGTGAAGGAGCAGGACCTCGTCTACCCGACGCCGTTCGGCGACGACGAGCTCCAGGCGCTGGCCGAGCGGGCGCGGGCCGCCTTCGACGGGACCGACGCGCTCGAGGTGCTGATGCCGAGCGATCTCGTGCGCGAGCCGACGCCCTACCGACGCGTTCCGCGGAGCGCCGCCACCGACGTCGCCGACGCCATCCGCGCGCAGGCGCACGCGGGCGGCTTCGAGGCGCGCTTCGAGCGGATGGCCGACTGGCCGGTCGCGCCGCGCACCGTCTACTTCCTCGACCTCGCGCTGGCGATGATCGGCGGCGGCGGGTGCGAGGTCTTCCTCGGCCAGAACGACGTCGAGGAGGTGGTCGGCGTCCTCGAGGCGGCCGACGAAGCGGGGTGCGCGCGCTTCGCTGAGGTCTACCGCCGCGCGCTCGGCCTGGCGGCGCGCCGGGGCTGCGGCGAGCTCCTCCAGTTCGTCGACGAGGAGTGGCTGGAGGACGAGCTCATCGAGCCCGACGCCGACCTCGACTGGCGCGACATCGATCGCCACGACGACGGCGGGACCTGGTCGCTCCTCGAGACCGAGGTCCGCCCGGCGCTGGCGCGCTACCTCGCCGCGCACCACGCCGCGCTCGTCGACGAGTAGCCGCGCGGACTGGACGCGCGCCTGCGCGACCGTACGCTGCCGCCATGAGCGCACCGGACCTCGCGCTGCTCTTCACGCGGCACTCCGACCGGCTGCACGGCGTCGACGGGTGGCGCGACGTCGAACGACTTGGCGCGACGAACCTCCGGCGGCTGCGCGAGCTCCTCGCGGAGGAGGCGCTCGCCGCGCTGGCCGCCGACGCGACACCCGACGAGCGTGGAACGACGGCTCGGCGAACGGCGGCTGGTTCTGGCAGCAGACGCTGGCGCCGGAGTTGCCCGTGTTCGGCGACGAGCGCGCGCCGCTGCGCTGCTCGACGAGCGAGCCGCGCCTGCTGCTCGCGGGCGATCACGCGGCGCTCGTGCGCGCCCGCGCCGACGAGCCCGACTTCTTCCGCGTGTTCGTCGCCAACGCGACCCGCGCGTGGACGCCGCTCTGGTGCATCGAGCGCGGGCAGCGTCTCGACGGGATCCCCGACGTGCGCGCCTGGTTCGATGCGCCCGTCGAGGCGTCGCGCTAGGAGCCTGCTCGGGCCTCAGCGCCGCAGGCGGAACTTACATGACTGGGGGTGGCGTCTTTTTGCTGCGAGGGGCGGCGGTGGGGAGGTGGTGGGGGACGGGCGGTGGTGGCGCCGGTGGGGCGGTGGTGCGGGGCGTGCGGGCGTGGACGCTCGGAGCGGAGGCTGCGGCGCCTGCGGCGCCTGTCTGGGGGCCCCAGCCCCCCCCGTCAGTTACGTCGGTGGTGCGAGGCCCAGGGTGCGCTCTGCGTGCTGGAGGAGCCACGTGCGCGGCGGAACGACGAGGGTGTCTCGCCACGCCAGCGACGAGCAGTAATCTTGCTCGACAAAAAAGTCCGGGCGGCCGTGGTGCTTGAACCGGTTGTTGAGGACGTAGTGGAGGGCGTTCTTCACTTCCGTCGGTGTGCGGAGGATCCGCATGTGATAGCGGTCGGCGAAGACGCGGCCCTTCCGACCGAGGGCGCGGTTGATCGCGCGGGCGATGCGAATCGCGAGCGCGTGAAGGGCCTGTGAGAGCGCCTCTCGATTCGCCGCCTCGACGAGGAGGTGGAGGTGGTCGGCCTGCACGCTGAAGTGGCAGAGGCGCCCGCCGAACGCCTCTCGGCCTTCGTTGAAGGCCTTCCGCATCGCCTTGAACACCGTCGGCCGGCGGGCGCTCGGCAGGCGACGCACCAGCCGATAGGTCACGTGGACCGGAAACCGCGACGCCAGCGCTGGCCGTCGCGCGTGCGACACCCGCCCATTCTTCTTCGGCTTCCGCCCGGCGCCCGGACGACGCCCGCCGCGGGTCCGGAACCGAAGCGGAAGCTGCGGCGAGGCGGTCCGATTCATCGCCGGGTGCCGCCGGCGCGCCGGTGGGCCTAGGCGGCGCGGGCGGGGAGGAGGCCGGCGGTCTGGCGGGCGACGAGGCGGGCGTAGAGGCCGCCGCGCGCGACCAACTCGGCGTGCGTGCCGGTGTCGACGATACGCCCGCCGTCGAGGACGACGATGCGATCGGCGTACACCACGGTCGACAGGCGGTGCGCGATCAGGAAGGTCGTGCGCCCGGTGATGAGCCGCTCGATCGCCTCCTGCACCAGCGCCTCGGTCTCGGCGTCGAGCGCCGCCGTCGCCTCGTCGAACACGAGGATGCGCGGGTCCTTGAGCAGCGCGCGGGCGATGGCGATGCGCTGCCGCTCGCCTGCCGAGAGCCGGCCCCCGCGCTCTCCGACGAGCGTCTCGTATCCGTTCGGGAGGCGCGTGATGAACTCGTGCGCGTTCGCCGCGCGCGCCGCCGCCTCGACGTCGGACGGCGACGCGTCGGGGCGCCCGTAGGCGATGTTCGCCCGCACCGACTCGTTGAACAGCAGCGCGTCCTGCAGCACCACGCCGATGTGCCGCCGGATCGACCGCTGCTTGAGCGCGCGCAGATCGTGCCCGTCGATGCGCACCGCCCCCTCCTGTGGATCGTAGAAGCGCTGCAGGAGCGCCATCATCGTCGTCTTCCCCGACCCCGACGGGCCGACGATGGCGACGAGCTCGCCCGGCTCGACGCGGAGCTCGATCCCGTCCAGCGTCACCGACGGGCCGCCCGGCCGATAGGCGAAGCGCACGCCCTCGAAGCGCACCTCGCCGCGCACGCTCCCGAGCTCGCGCGCGTCGGGCGCGTCGCCGAGGTGCTCCTCGGCGTCGAGGATGCCGAAGATCGTCTCCAGCGCCGCCGACGCCGCGCGCAGCGTGCGGAGGACGCCCGCCAGCCCCTGCACCGGCCCGAACAGCCCGCCCACGTACCCGAGGAAGGCGATCAGCGTCCCGACCCCGATCGCCCCGCGCGCGACGAGGAGCGCCCCGACGGCCAGCGCGGCGGCGCGCGCCAGCGCCACCACCGCGTTCTGCGTCGCCGACACGCCCGCGTCGAAGCCGACGCCGCGGATGACCTCCTGGTTCGCCGCGTCGACGTCGCCGAGGAAGCGCCGCTTCTCGGCGTCCTCCATGGCGAAGCTCTTCACCGTCACGATCCCCGAGAGGACCTCGTTGAAGCGCGAGTAGATGCGCGCCCACGCGTCGAGGAGGCGCCGCTCGCGCCGCATCACCCGCCCGGCGGTGAGCGCGGTGATCGCCGCCGGCAGCGGCGCGAACAGCAGCACCACCGCCGCCAGCCGCCAGTCGAGCCGGACCATGATCGCCAGCGACACGCCCAGGTAGATCGCCGCCGGGAGCGCCTGGAAGAGGAGCTCGGTGACCGCCTGGAGGAAGCCCTGGATGCCGCAATCGAGCCGCGTCATCGTCGCGCCGACGCCCGCCTCGCGGTGAAAGTCGATCGGCAGGAGGTGCAGCCGCTCGACGGTGGCGCCGAGGAGCGCGTAGTGCACGCGGAGCCGCGTGCGCCAGGTGAGAAAGCTCGAGGCCGCCGCCAGGAGCTCGCGCCCGATCCCCAGCGCCGCCAGCAGCGCCACCTGCGCCGCGACGGCGCTCACCCCCACGCGCCCGGCGAGCGCGTCGAAGAGGCGCTTGTAGAGCAGCGGGTCGACCGCCGAGAGCGCGCCCACCGCCAGCGTGAGCGCGAGGATCGTGACCACGGCGCGGCGCTCGGGCCTGACGAAGCCGAGCGCGCGCCGCATCAGCGCGCGGCGCGGCCCGCGCGCCGCTGTGCACCGATCGGGATCGATGTGCAGCGAGTGAGCACTCATTCGCGCCCTCAGGATGCGAGCGGATTTCCCGTATGCACGAAATAACGGGCGACGGTAACCACCGCCACATTGGGACACGATCCGGCATTTCATCGATTGGACCAGCCGGTCGGGCGTTTAGCGAGATCAGGATGGACCTCGTCGTCTTCGGCCTCTCGGTCAGCTCTTCGTGGGGCAACGGGCACGCGACGCTCTGGCGCGGGCTCTGTCGCGCGCTCGGCGCCGTCGGCCATCGCGTCACCTTCTTCGAGCGCGACGTGCCGTACTACGCCGCCCACCGCGACCTGCGCGCGGGGGCGCTGCCGGGCCTGCGGCTGTGCCTCTACCGCGACCTCGACGCCATCTGGCCGACGGTGCGCACGGCGATCGCCGGCGCCGACGCGGTCCTCGTCACCTCCTTCTGCCCCGACGGCCGCGAGGTCACCGCGCGCCTCGCCGGCGGCGCCACCTCGGCGCGCCTCGTCTACTACGACCTCGACACGCCGGTGACGCTCGAGCGGCTGGCCCGCGGCGCGCCGCTCCCCGACGTGCCCGACGATGGTTTGAGGTCCTACGATCTGGTCCTCAGCTTCACCGGCGGCCCGGCGCTCGGTGCGCTCCAGCGCCGCCTCGGCGCGCGCCGCGTCGCCGTCCTCTACGGCTCGGTCGACCCGTCGGTGCACTCGCCGGCGCCGCCGCCCGCCGACGGCCCGCGCGCGCTCCTCGGCTACCTCGGGACCTACGCCGCCGATCGCCAGGACGCCGTCGAGCGCCTCTTCCTCGCGCCGGCCCGCGCGCGCCCGCGAGCGCGCTTCCTCCTCGCCGGCGCGCAGTACCCGCCGGACGTGACCCGCGCGCTCCCGCCCAACGTGCGCGCCGTCGAGCACCTGGCCCCCGACGCCCACGCCACCTTCTACGCCGCGGCGGCGGTCACCCTCAACGTGACCCGCCGCGCGATGGCCGAGATGGGCTGGTGCCCGTCGGGCCGCCTGTTCGAGGCCGCCGCCTGCGCCGCCCCCATCCTCACCGACGACTGGCCCGGGCTCGAGGCGCTCTTCACCCCCGGCGAGGAGCTCCTCGTCGCCGCCACCACCGACGAGGCGCTCGCGGCGCTCGACCGCGATCCGGCCGCGCTCGCCGCCATCGGACGCGCCGCCCGTCACCGCGTCCTCGCTGCGCACACCAACGTCCATCGCGCGTGCGAGCTGGTCGCGCTGATCGCCGACGACGCCGCTGACGCCGACCCGCGCCGCGCCCCCTCCGTCGCCGAGGAGGAGCACGCCCCATGCTATTGACCTTCCGACCGGGCAAAGGATCAGGAACTTGCGCGGTGAGGCGGAGTTTGATCTATCGATGGGATGAGACCTACAGGCACGAAGCAGGAGCTGGAGGTTCGGCGGCGGCTCGCGGTGAAG
>Ga0272446_1000479_pt1 | contig 63210 bp, 48 predicted proteins | sample YNPCB0061_FD_194587 | JGI IMG/M metagenome (GOLD analysis project Ga0272446, IMG submission 194587) | Hot spring microbial mat communities from Yellowstone National Park, WY, United States - YNP-CB-006-1 | ecosystem: Environmental > Aquatic > Thermal springs > Hot (42-90C) > Sediment | place...
GCGAGCCCCGACGGGTAGAAATCGGTGCCGCCCTGGATGAACGGCTTCCGCTCGGCCGTGAAGCTCGCCCCCTTCGGCTTGAGCGTGTACCGCTCGACGCGGTGGTCGGCCCAGGCCGGTACGAGCAACTCGCCGCGGTACTCGGCGGGCAGGCCGTCGCCCTGGTAGCAGATCACCTCGCAGGGCGATTCGCCGGTGCCCGCGACCATCGGCAGCGTGCCGGGGAGTTCGCCGTTCCAGGCCTGGAAGGGGTGTCGTCCGGCCCGGCCGTAGCGGAACTGGAAGCCGTAATCCCCGCCCTCCACGACGTGCAGCAGCCGGCACGGCGGCGAGGCGTCCGGGTCGTTGTCGACGACGAACAGCCGGCCCTGCGGGTCGCGACACGAGCCGAACGGGTTCCAGAACCCGGTGGCGACGCGGCGGAGCTTCTTGCCGTCGGCGGTGCAGTGGTAGACGTTCCCGCCCTCGCCGCCGCCGGAGAGCGTGGTGCCGTCGGAACCGATCAGCTTGTACGGCTCGCCCAGGTTCTCGCCCAGGCCGAAGTTCAGATTCCCCTGCGGGTCGAAGCTCAGGCCGCACAGGCCGTTGTGCGGGTAGTTACCCTTCGTGTCGAGGAACACGAGCCGCTGCTGCTCGTCGGCCGTGCCGTCGCCGTCGGTGTCGCGCAGCCGCAGGATCTCGTTCCGCGTGGTGACGTACACCGAGCCGTCCGGGTGAACGGCGAGGTCCATCGTGGCGGTGAACCCCTCGGCGAAGGTGGTGAAGCGGTCGGCCTTGCCGTCGCCGTCGGTGTCTTCGAGTACGCGGATGCGGTCGTGCTTCGGGCCGGTGTACTTCTCGGGGCGGAAGTGGGTGTGGCTCTCGACGACGAGCAGGCGGCCCTTCGCGTCGAAGTCGAGTGCGATCGGCTGCACGATGTCCGGGGACGCGGCGAACAGTTCGACCACGAGCCGTGGGTCGGCCGATGCGGGCGTGGCGGGCGTGGCGGGCTTCGGCGGTTGAGCAGGGGCGATCCCGACGAGGAGCAGGACGGCGGCGGTGGCGGCGGCGGTGCGGGTCATGAGGAACTCCGGCGTGTGAGCCATACAATTTACCCAAACTCGTCCGGTTCGTAACGCGGGTGCCGCATGCCTTCCACGGAAAAAGTCGCGGTCGTCACGGGTGCGGGTTCGGGCATCGGTCGGGCCGCCGCCCTGGCCCTGCTGCGGGAGGGGTACGCCGTCGCGCTCGCCGGCCGCCGGGCCGACGCCCTCGCCGAGACGGCCGCACTCGCCCCCGGCACGCGGTCGCTGGTCGTGCCCACCGACGTGACCGACCCCGGCTCGGTGAAGGCCCTCTTCGACGCCACCGTGGCCGCGTTCGGCCGTGTCGACGTGCTGTTCAACAACGCCGGGATCGGTGCCCCGGCCGTCCCGATCGAGGACTTCGACTTCCAGAAGTGGAAGCAGGTCGTGGACGTGAACCTGACCGGGGCGTTCCTCTGCCTCCAGGCGGCGTTCCGGGTCATGAAGTCGCAGACGCCGAAGGGCGGCCGGATCATCAACAACGGGTCGATCTCGGCGCACACGCCGCGGTTCCGTTCGGCCCCGTACACGGCCACGAAGCACGCCATCACCGGCCTCACGAAGTCGGCCGCGCTCGACGGCCGCGAACACGACATCGCCGTGGGCCAGATCGACATCGGCAACGCCGAGACGCCCATGACCGCGAAGATGAAGGACGGCGTACCCCAGGCCGACGGCCGCCTCGCCGTGGAGCCGACGATGGACGTGGACTGCGTGGCGAGGGCCATCTTGTACATGGCGAGCCTGCCGCTCGACGCCAACGTGCTGTTCCTGACCGTGATGGCCACGAAGATGCCCTTCGTCGGGAGGGGATAAGATCGACCGAGCCATCCGACGCAGCCACTCGGTTGCTGTCAACACAATTCGTATGAAATTGGATGATCGCATTCCCGCCTCTGACTCACTGGTTGGAGGTGACAACTCTCTGCAGCCTCGTGAAGGGCTGCTCAACGCCGAGGTGCCCCATGCGTTTGTCTCTGGTTTGCATTTTGCTCAGCTCTGCTCCCACGATTGCAGCCGATCCAATCTTCCCTCCCGATGCCAAACTCGAAAAGCTCTTCGATGCGGGTTTGGTCCTCACTGAAGGTGTGGCCGTCGCACCGGACGGGATGGTGTATTTCAGCGACATCACATTCACCCATGTCTCGCGTCAGGCCAAGCAGCCGATTCAGGCCGGGCATATCTGGAAGTTCGACCCGTCCACGGGCAAGACAACACTCTTCCGCTCACCCAGTGGTATGTCCAATGGGTTGAAGTTCGACGCCCAGGGCAACCTGATCGCCGCCGAGGGAGCCGACTTTGGCGGCCGGCGCGTCACCCGCACCGACATGACCACCGGCAAGTCCTTCATCATTGCTGATCTGTTCGAAGGCAAACCGTTCAACTCGCCCAATGACCTCACGATCGACGAAAAAGGCCGCATTTACTTCTCGGACCCCCGTTATCTGGGCCACGAACCCATTGAGCAGCCCGTAATGGCTGTGTACCGCATTGACCTCGATGGCTCGATTCATCGGATCATTACCGATGCCGGAAAACCCAACGGCGTCGCTGTCTCACCCGATCAAAAGACGCTCTATGTGGTGAGCAACGACAACGGCAACACGGGCATCGGTCGCTTACCGCAGGATGCCCCGGCGAAAAAAGGGACAATGGCCCTGTTAGCCTATGACTTGGCACCCGACGGCACGGCCAAGTTCCGAAAGACGCTGGTCGATTACGCCCCCCAGGATGGCCCCGATGGGTTGGTCTGTGACAAGGAAGGCAATCTCTATGTGGCCGTACGTGACCTGACCCGCCCCGGTATCTCCGTCTACTCACCGGAGGGCAAAGAACTGGCGTACCTCCCGACAGAACTCCCCACGAACGTCGGTTTTGGCCGTGGCTCAGAAGCGAAGACATTGTATATCACCGCGGGTAAATGCCTGTATCGGATTCCGACCAACAAGGAGGGCTACCACCTGCCCTCGAAGAAATAGACCGTCTGGGAAACCCCACACGTGAGCGCTACCCTCGTCATTCCATGCCCACCCGCTTGTAGGCTCACGCAGCGGGGGCTGGGCGATGGTACGCCGCTCACTGGCGAGGATTGGCGGGCTGCCTGTTACGGCAACATGGCCACGAACACAATTCCGAACTACGGGAGGTTCGTGGATGCCGACTCGCTTACGGTGGCCGGCAAGGTGCAGAAGTTGCGCCTGCACCAAATCGCCACTTCCGAACTCAGGGAGAACCATGCTTAATCTCCTGTGGGTCCGACAGCCATCCGGCGTCAACCCGGTACTTCATTACTTCAGCACTTTGGCTACCCGCTTGCGAATCGTCGCATCGGGATGGTGCAGCAGCACGGCCCGCTGATCGGCGGAAAGCCATTCTGGCCGCCCCTTGCCGGTCTCGATGGCCGTTAGCAACAGCTCGATGCGGTCTGGGGTCCGCAACAATCCCGAGATCGCGAGATTCCGGTTGTCATCGGTCAGGTCCGGCAGAGCGGCTACCAACGCCGTAGCGGCCTCCCGATCGGTGCAATCAACCAGACCACTCACCGCGCCGTGTTGGAGTTCGGCGTTGGCCTGCTTGCTCAGGTACTTCACCAAACGGGGCTGGGCCGCCTTCCAGTCATCCAGCGCCACAATCCGCAGGGCGTCGTAGCGTGTACCGGTCGGAACCGAATTGGCGTCGGCCAGAGCCTGCGCCTGCTGGAGCGTCTCGACCCACCGTTTTCGCAGTTCGGTGTTCTCTCCTATCAACTCCATCAGCCGCTTCCCGGGCCAGACATTTTCCAGGCTCAGCCCGTTGATGAGCCCGCCGCCAAGCACCACCGCTTGCCAATCCCGCAGCTTCTCACCCGGCTTTGGTAGAGACAGTTCCAGCACTGCCGTCAGCGACTTGGCCTCGTTGGTACGCCCCGCGGCGATGGCGACGCGCCAGATCCACGGAATGCGGCGGTACTCCTCACCCGGAGCGTTGGCGGGCAAGTCGGCGGTCAGCGCCCGTATCACCTCGGCAGCATGCGGGACGGCCTCACGGATCAGCGATTCCCGACGAGCAGGCGGGGTCGCCTCGTCCAGAATCTGCCGGGCCATTTCCACGGGTGACAACGGCTTGTCCACCTTGGGCCGAAGGACTTGCGGTTGTGTTCCGATGGGGACAAGGTAAAGCGTCCGCAGATCGAAAAGGGCGCTTCGCAGCAGCCCATCGGGGCGGACGGTGATTCGTTGCACGCCGGCCGGCAGCTTCACGGTCCCGAGTTTCACGAGCTTGTACTGATCCCAACCGCCGGTGGTGGCCACCTTACCACGGATGGGGGGAGCCACGCCGTCGATCGCGAACGTATTGCCAGCGGCGTCGGGGTGGCAGGCGTAATCCAGGTACACGTCAAACTCGGCGGGCTTGTCGAGCCGGACTTTCCAGACAACGTAATCGTGCGCACCGTGCCAGTAGCCGATGTTCTGGAATTCTGGTTCGAAGACGATGTCGCGGCCATAAATGAAGCAGCGGGTCGCCGGGAGTGTGAGGGCGTTGTCCCGCAGGGTGATCTCGGCCGGATCGTTGCCGGCCAGCTTCTTGTGCGGCGGGTCTTGAGCGGTCAAGTACGCCAGCAAGTCCGCCATGTCCTGCTTGCTTACGTCCTTTTCAAGTCCCTCGGGCATCAGCGACTTCCCACTGCCGCGAAGCGATTCCAGGTCCGAACGCAGGATTGTTTCGTCCTTGCCCTGCTGGCCGCGGAGGGTAATCGTGGTCGCCGTTTCGCCGATGAGAATACCGGTGACCGTCCGCTCGTCCTTGGTAACGGCTCGGTATTCGGCATAGCGTGAATCGAGGTTGCGCGTGGGGTCGAGGATCTCCGAAAGCAGATACCGTGGCGATTTGTTGGCCAACGCGGCGAGGTCCGGGCCGACCGCGTGACCGACGCCGTCCAGAGCATGACAGGCCGCACACGACCGGGCAAATACGGCCCGGCCACGGGTCGTGTCGCCGATCCGTCCGAGGGCCGACTGATAATCGGCGATCACCTTCTGGCGATCAGCGCTAATGGCTTCGAACAGTTTCGCTGCCCGAGTGCGGATAGCGGCATCGGGATGGTCCGTGAGCCGCTGGCGGCGTGCCGCATCGATTTGCCCAGGCGCAATGCGGTTCGTTTCAATCGCGGCGAGCAACTCGGCGTGCCACGCCGGCCGGGCCAAGAGGGCCTCGAGAATCCGGCCCCGCAGCGCCGGCGACGCACTGCCCCACGCCCCGACGAGTGCGGAGGGGACAGCATCATCCACGATGCGAGCTAGTGCCGTTACCGTCGCCGCCTGCACGGCTGCCGGGCGGGTGGGGCCGAGCAGCGAAGCCAATCGGTTCACGTCCGCGGTTCGGGTGGTGGGGTCGCGCCCAAGCAGCGGGATGGCCGCGAGAATGGCTGCTTCGGTGGCGGATTCCTGGGCAAGGACCGATCGCGCATGGGCAACCACCGGCTCGACCGCCGTGCGGATCGTGGGCGCAAGTTGGCCCCACTGCCGACCCTGTCGTTCGAACGCATCGAGTACGCTGGCCACTGCCGCGAGTTGCCAGGGACGGAAACCACCTGCGCCCGACGGCCGGAGCGTGTCGAGTAATTTCGGCAGTTGCGAACCACTGTCCAGAGCCGTGGCCGTTGCGAACACGTTCCGCAGCAGTTGCTGGGGCGGTTCATTCTCGGGCCGCAAGCCCAAGGACAGACCGACCAGAACCAGATTGTGCGGATTCAGGCTGCTGGCCAGAGCGGCGGCCAGGTGCGGGTCGTCGTTGCAGCGTGGTACAAGGTCCGTTAGGAATCGCTGACTGGCCTCCCGATCCCATTGTCCGAACCCAAAGGCATAGGCCAGTTGCAGCCGAACCTGGGGGTCGCTGTCCTTGGCAGCGGCAAGCTGTGCGATGCGGAGGGCGTCGGCCGGCTGGATGTGTGGCTCGATCAGCCGCAGGGCGTGCCGCTGAACACCCGCATCCGAATCTTGAATGGCCTGGGTCAGGAGTTCCTTCGTGGCCCGATTCAGTGCCCCCAGCGTGCAGAGCGCTTGCAGGCGGGTCAGTCCACTCTTGGCCCCGCGAGCTAACGCCTCCAGCGGTTCCTTGGCGGCCGGGTCGTTCTTCCAGATGAGTAGCATCATCGCCTGGTCGCGCTGCCAGCCGTTGGGGCTGTCGAGGGCGGCGACGAGACCCGGCGTATCGAGCTGGTCGAGACGGTGCCACTGGCGAATCGGCTTCTCGACCGGGCGGATGCGATAGATGCGACCCAGGCCCGCGCCCGCTCGCACATCGATCGTGGCCAGATCCGCCGGTGGAAGAAACCGCGGGTGCTCGATCAGGAAGCGGTACATGTCGGCCACCCACAGCGCGCCGTCAGGGCCGGTGGTGACGTGAACCGGGCGGTGCCAGCCATCGGTTGAAGCGAGAAATTCCCGGTCGTGCTCATCCTCGGCACGCTGGGCCTGGAACGTGCTACCGTTTGGTTTCAGGATGCGCCGGGTCACGACCAGGTTGACCGGCTCACAGGTGAAAGCGTTGCCGAAATACTCCCTGCCGAGCAGCTCGTCGCGGTAGATGCCCAGGCCGCAGGCTGCAGTCACGGTGTTCGGCGGGCCGGAGAGGGCGAAGCGTTGGGCGTCCGCCTTGAGCGAGAAAAGCCGGTTGGATGGCTCGACGGTGACCGAGGTATTCGGATAAACGACAAACGGGTTGCGCCGCAGGTAATGGTCTTCAAGAACGTAATGCTTGATGAGCGTGCTGTTATCGCAGCCGAACCAGTTGCCCCGATCATCGCGAACCCGGCCTTGCTGCGTGGTACCCGTGGTCGGTTCCAGTTCGCCGGTATCCGGCTGGATGCGGAAATCGCGATCACCCAGGGCCACCGTTTTGCCGGTCTTCACACAGCGAATGGTGCCACCAAATAGCCCACAGGAACCATACACCCAACCATCCAGACCGTAGTGCAGACTGTTGACCCGCGCCTGGTAGTTGTGGGCCGCGAAGCCGCTGTAGAGCGTCTCGACGCGGTCGGCTTTGCCGTCGCCCGTGGTGTCCTCGGCATACAAAATGTCCGGGGCCGCACAGATCAGCACGCCCTTGCGCCAGGGCAACACCCCCGTGGGAAATGGCAGGTTGTCGAGGAATACCGTCGACGTGTCGAAGATGCCGTCGCCGGTGCGATCTTCGAGGACCACGATCCGGCCACCCGGGTCGAACTGGCCTGTCTTCCCCTGGGGGTAATCGGCCATTTCCGCAACCCACAACTTGCCATCGGCACCGAAGGCAATGGCCACCGGGTCGGCCACGAGCGGTTCGGCGGCCACGAGATCGACCCGCAGGCCGGGCTTGGGTTTGATCGTGGCCTGGGATTGTTGCGGTGAAAGCGGTGGCGTACCGCCGGTCTTCGTCGCGTCGAACTTCGGGGCGAACGACTGGCCGAGCTGCTTTTTCACCGCGCGGACGATCGGTTCTTCCAGGCCCGGGGCGAAGGGAACGGGCACGTCGTAATAGATCATCGCCCCGCCGCCTTCGTAACCGCCCTCTTTGAGCACCCGCTCGCTGGGGATGTAGCACGGGTTGGTATTGGCATAGCCGGTCACCCAGATCCGCCGGCCGTCGAGTTCCCGCTTGAGCCGCAGGGCATAATCGACGACGACTTCGCCGGGCAGATGGATCATGGCCAGCGAGTCGCCAAAGGCCCAGGTTTGCACCGGGTAGTCGATCGACGTGGGCAGCTTTTCCCCGCGATCGAGTTTCGCCAGTTGCACCCGGGCATGGTGGCCGATGGCGTCCATCCGCTTGGCCGTTTCTTCCCACGCCGCTCGGGTCGGTAAGGGGGCCAGCGGCAGTTCCAGTGTGGTCATCCGGCAGGTGAGGGAGCCGTGAACCGGGGCAAGGAAGTTCTGCGATAGCCGCTTCACCTCGGCAGCGATGGCGCGGCCCTGCTCCCGAGCCACCTCGACCTTGTCCCCCGTGACGCCGGAATTCGGGTTCTGGTCCGCGCCGGCACCAATGGCCACCAGCGCGACCGCATCAGCAAACGTGTCCTCGATGGCCTCCGCCGCGAAGCCGGCCCAATCGCCACCGATCTGATTGTGGGACAACGTCACGCAGTGACAGGCATAGGCCAGATAGACCGCCCGGATGTGGCCCTGGGCGTCCTTGACAACGAGCACGGGCAAGTCGTGATCGGTCGGGCCGCCCCGGGTTCGCCGGTTCTCCGCAAAACCCACCGTGCCCACGCCCCATTCCAACCGCGCCGGCTTGCGGTCCCGAAGGGCCGCCAGGGCCGCCGCTTCGAGCTTGTCCACAAACACCGGCGTGTAGCGGTCGATATTCGCCTGGTGGTCCGGGGGGATCGGCACTCCGAAGAGGGTCGGGTTCGCCCCCGTCAGCATCGGCCCGGTGTGGGTATGGGTGGCCGTGATGGCCAAGCGCTCCCGGGGCACCCCGTGTTTGGCCAGTCGCCGGGCCAACTCGTCGGAAATAGTGGCCGGGATGCCCAGCACATCCACGGCCAGGAGCACGACCGGGGAGCGGGTTCCATCGTCGATGGCCAGCGCCTTGGCCCAGATCTTCTGGTAAACACCTTCCGATTCCGCCCGGCGAAAGCCGAAGCCGTTCAGCCGAATGGGGTGCGCGGGAGTAATCTCCACCTTGCCCACACCAACCCGATACGGCAGTTCCGGCTCACCCGCACCAACCGGGGCCGAACAGGCACCCAGAAACAGAATCGCCCATCGCATGAGGACAACTCCCTTCAAACACCACCCGCGCCGATCCAACACCGGCAGACCCAGTTACGGGTTAGCAAAAGTTTGACCAATTCGCCACCAGTTGAAACAATCACAATTTGAACCGTATCGTCCCTGACCCTGGCAGAATTGTATATCTGTACACTATCCGTGTCAACCCCAATTTCTCCATTTTTTTTGCTGCGAGTGTTCCCATGAACCTGATCGCTGGACGTGTTGGCTTGCTGGTCTTGCTTTCACTCGTCGCTGGGCCGGACACAAGCCCCGTGGCACCGGGGGCGCAGGTGGAGAAGCTGGCGAGCGGCTTCAAGTTTACGGAAGGCCCCGCGGTGGACGCCGAGGGCAACATCTACTTCACGGATCAGCCCAACGACCGCATTCTGAAGTGGAGCATCGACGGCAAGCTGACCACGTTCCTCGAGCCCTGCGGCCGGTCCAACGGACTGTGCTTCGACGCGGCGGGTAACTTGTGGGCTTGCGCCGACGAGAAGAACGAACTTTGGACGATCAATGTGAAGACCAAAGAAACGACCGTGGTCGTGAAGGACTATGGCGGCAAGCTCCTGAACGGCCCCAACGATGTGTGGGTGGCCCCCAACGGCGGAGCGTATTTCACCGATCCGTTCTACAAACGCCCCTACTGGAAGCGCGGCCCGCAGGAGCAGGAGAGCCGGGCGGTGTATTACCTGTCGCCTGAGGGCAAGCTCAGCCGTGTGGAGAACAACCTGAAGCAACCCAACGGCATCATCGGCACACCCGACGGCAAGACGCTCTACGTCGCCGATCTGGGGGATCGCAAGACCTACCAGTACGAGATCACGGCCACCGGCGAGCTTCAGAACCGCAAAGAGTTTTGCGCTCAAGGCTCAGATGGCATGACCATCGACCGCGCGGGCCATGTCTATCTGACTTCGGGCCGAGCGGTTGTGATCTATGACAGGGCCGGTCAGAAAGTGGCGACGATCGACGTACCGGAAGGAACCACCAACGTCTGCTTCGGCGGTCCGGATCGGCAGACGTTATTCATCACCGCCGGCACCAGCCTGTATGCAATCAAGATGCGGGTCAAAGGGGCTGCGAACCAGTAACTGCGCGGGGATCCGAAGGCTTCCGCTCGGGGCACCGCTAGCCCTACCCGCCGGCCCGTGCACGAACCGCTTGGCCACTCGACCGCAACCAGCGGTTCGTAGGAGAATGGTTGCGCCGTTCGTTCGTGGAATCGTTTGTGCGCTTGTTCGATTGACCGTTGGCCTCAACTGCCGTTAATATCAATTACTCGATCGCTCACCACCGTCCCAACCAGTCTTCGGGACCAATCTCGCCCGAGTGATCGAATTCGTTGTGGCGAGGAAAGGCTGTGTTGCGGATGACACTTCAAGAAGCTAAGCAATACTTTGATGGCCACATCGTTGCCCTTAAAAAGATGTGCGACGACAAATCACCATGGGTGTTCCTCTGTGCGTCTTGTGTCATTGAATATTTATCCAAACTCGCATACGTAGATAAACACAGCAGTGGGGAAAGATTTGAGAAGTTCATCCGTAAATACTTCCCTAAGAAGTATCAAGAATTCAAGTACAAATCCGGCGACATGGATCTTCCCAAACAGATGTACCATGTCCTTCGTTGTGGCCTGGTTCATAGTTTCAGCTTTATCCCGGACAATATTGGGCGGCAAAAAGGGGCGCGTGATCGTTCCTTGGTCCTATCTCACGACGAGGAGCATCTGTCTCACTATTCGAGTGAGAGGGCCCCTGACGCATGCTGTCTGAATGCCTACAAGTTTGTGGAGGACATCAATTCAGCGATGAACAAGCTGTTTGATGAAGCCGAGAAACACATGCCTGAAAAAGGTAAACTGACCGCGAACATTGAAAAGTGGTTAAACGAACACCCGCCCATTATGGCAAATATCTAGCAAGTCCGAGACTCGACTCGTGGCGTGGCCGGCGGCGGGGAATGGCTTGATTCGGGAACGGCACGGCTTCGCGCTTCGCGGTTTCGCCATCGACTGCGTCTCAGGCCACCCGGCACACCAAGGGCTTCCCTTCCAGGCCGGCGAGCAAGTTCTGGATAGCGAGTTCGGCCATGCGGCGGCGGGTCTCCACCGTGGCGCTTCCCAGGTGGGGCGTGATGATAACGTTATCTAGCTTGAGCAAGGGATGGTCGCGGGGCAGCGGCTCCGGATCGGTGACATCCAGCGCGGCTGCGTGCAGCTTGCCCGCCGTTAACGCCTCAACCAGGGCATCCTGATCGACAACCGGCCCCCGGGCGACATTCACCAGGGACGCCGTGGGTTTCATCTTGGCCAATTCGGCCCGGCCGATTAGCCCCCGAGTCTCGGCCGTCAGCGGTACCGTGAGCACCACATAATCCGCTTCGGCCAGCAGCTCGTCCTTCGTGGCGTATCGCGCTCCCAGCGCAATCTCGGCCTCGGCGTTGCGTTGGCGATTGTGGTAGAGCACGGTCATGCCAAAGCCCTGCGCTCGCTTGGCGACTTGCCGGCCAATGCGCCCCATCCCGATGATGCCCAGGGTGCTGCTGTGCACTTCGCGGCCCAGCATGAAGGAGGGATCGTAGTGGAGGAAGTCGGGCCCGCGGGCATAGCGATCCCCCTCGATGACCCGCCGGCCGGCTGCCAGAAGCAGTGCGAAGGCCAGATCCGCTGTGGCTCCGTCCAGGATCCCGGGTGTATTGCCCACCGGAATGCCGCGGGCTACTGCCGCGTTCAGGTCGATGTGATCGACACCCACGCCAAAGTTGCTGATGACCCGTAGGCCGGGACATCGGTCGAGGAGCGCGGCATCGACCGTCGGATGTCCATAGGTGAAGATGGCATCAACCGGTTCGTGCGAATCCCAGGGCACCAGCGTGCAGCGCTGGTCCAGCAATTCCAACACCACCGGGGAGACCGGTAAATCGGCCAGTACGCGGGGCATCATGGTCATGGCTCCGTGATCCCAGAGTTGTCGCAGCTTGCCGGCGACTTGTATACGTTACGAAGTAGGCCAACGGTTTGTGGCCTGATCCGGTCGCCCAGCGACTGATCCGGTCGCCCAGCGAAAGGATACCATGAGCCGAGTGTTGATTGGTGCCCGTGAGGCGGTGCAGGTGGAGCATCGCTTTCGGGAGCTGTTTCATGCGGCGGGTCTGGAACCCGTCTACCCCTCCACGGGCCGTGCAGTTCTGCTTAACGAGGCGGAGCTTCTTGAGGCGCTCACGGGAATTGAGGCGGTCGTGGCCGGTTCGGAACCATATACCCCTCGTGTCCTGGCCGCCCATCCGCAACTGCGGGTGATCGCCCGCGTCGGTGTGGGGTACGACTCCGTTGACGTTGCCGCAGCGACGGCCCAGGGAATTGCGGTCACGATTGCCCCGGGGACGAATCACGGCTCCGTCGCCGAGCATACCTTTGCCCTGCTGCTGGGCCTCACGCGGCACCTTCCGGCTCGTCATCACGGCATCGCCGCCGGTGGTTGGCCCCAACTGATGAGCTGGCCGCTGCGGGGTCGCACGCTGGGTCTGGCGGGGTTGGGGCGCATCGGCAAAGCCGTCGCACTTCGGGCCACCGCTTTCGAGATGCGCGTGGTCGCTTACGAGCCGAACCCGGATACCGCGTTTTGCCAAGCCCACGGCATCGGCCTGGTGCCCTTTGAGCAGTTACTCGCTGAAGCGGATGTCCTCTCCCTGCACCTGCCGCTTTCGGCACAAACCCATCACCTCATCAACCAGAGAACTTTGGCGCTCATGAAACCGGGAGCCGTTCTGGTCAATACGTCCCGAGGCGGGCTTGTTTGCGAACGCGATCTGCTGGCCTCCTTGCAACAGCGCCATCTGGCCGGAGCAGCGTTGGATGTATTCGAGACGGAACCCTTACCCGCCGACCACCCCTTGCGAAGGCTGCCCAACGTGGTGCTTACGCCCCACGCCGCCGGCCTCGATACGCAGTCGCTCGCCGACATGGTGGGGTCCGCCGCCGAAGCCATCGTCGCTCTACACCGGGGCGAATGGCCGGCGGAGAAAGTGGTGAACCCCGAGGTCCAGGCCCGTTTCCGCTGGTAGGCGGCCGCCGACCTCTCTCCCCCCAGGAGTTCTGATGAGCCGCGAACCGGTATTTGTCGCTCGGGGCCTGACCAAGGTCTACCACATGGGTGAAGTTGAGGTGCATGCCCTACGCGGCGTGGACCTGGAACTGTTCCTCGGTGAATTTGTTGTGTTACTGGGGCCATCCGGCTCGGGGAAATCCACGCTGCTGAACATTCTCGGCGGGTTAGACGTGCCCACCTCCGGTACGGTGCACTATCGCGACAAGGACTTGACTGCCGCTTCCGATGCCGCCCTGACCCGCTACCGGCGGGAGCATGTCGGCTTTGTGTTTCAGTTCTACAATCTGATTCCCAGCCTGACGGCCAAAGAAAATGTGGAATTGGTCACCGAAATCGCTCGGGACCCCATGCAGCCGGAGGACGCATTAGGGCTTGTCGGCCTCGGCGAACGCCTCGATCACTTCCCCGCGCAGCTCTCCGGTGGCGAGCAACAGCGCGTGGCCATTGCCCGAGCGGTGGCCAAACGGCCCCAGGTGTTATTGTGCGATGAACCAACCGGTGCCTTGGATATCACCACGGGGATTGTCGTTCTGGAGGTCATTGAACGCGTGAACTGGGAATTGGGAACCACGACGGCGGTCATCACGCATAATGTGGCCATTGCAGAGATGGCCGACCGGGTAATATCCATTGCGGATGGCCGCATTACAACGGTTCGACCAAATACATACAAGAAACGCCCGCGCGAATTGGCCTGGTGATCCCCGGCCGGCAACGCCTGGAGTTCTTCCCCCCCCGGTGAGTCGCCGCGATGACTGCCTTGAATCGCAAGCTGTTGCGGGATTTATACCATCTGAAAGGGCAATCGCTGGCCATTGCTCTGGTCATGGCCTGCGGCGTGGGCGGATTCGTCAACGCCGCTAGCACGTATTCCTCCTTGTCCGGAGCCTTGTCAGCTTACTACGAGCGGTATCGCTTCGCCGATGTCTTTGCCCACGTCAAGCGGGCCCCGAACTGGGTGAAGTACCGCATTGCGGATTTGCCCGGCGTGAGTCAGGTGCTCACCCGCGTGGTGGTCGATGTCACGCTCGATGTGCCCGGCATGAAGGAGCCAGCCACCGGCCGGTTAATCTCGATCCCGGATCGACCGATGTCGGGTTTGAACGCCATTCACCTGCGCCGGGGGCGCTACGTCGAACCGGGCCGGCGCGGCGAGGTGCTGGTGCACGAATCCTTCGCGGCTGCTCATGGGTTGCAGCCGGGCGACACCATCGCGGCGATCATCAATGGCCGCTGGCAAAAGCTCACGATTGTCGGTGTGGCCCTGTCGCCGGAGTATGTCTACTCGATTCGCCCAGGCGAGGTCTTCCCCGACGATCGCCGCTTTGGCGTGTTCTGGATGGCCAATTCCGAACTCGCGCCCGCCTACGACCTGGACGGGGCCTTCAACGACATCTCGCTGTCCTTGACAGCTGGCGCCAACGAGCCCGAAGTCATTCGCTTGCTCGACCAGATTACCGAAGAATACGGCGGAGCGGGAGCCTATGGTCGCAGCGATCAACTGTCCAATAAGCTCGTGGATGGCGAAATCTCACAGCTTCGGGCCATGGCCCTGATCCCGCCGACCATTTTTCTTTCCGTAGCGGCATTTTTGTTGAATGTCGTTCTGACCCGTCTGATTGGCCTGCAACGGGATCAAATTGCGGTACTCAAGGCCTTTGGCTATACCCGCTGGGAAATCGGCGTGCACTATCTGAAATTCGTGCTCGTGCTCGCCGCCATGGGTGCGATCATCGGAATCGCGGTTGGTCGGACCTTAGGCCGCGAAATGACCGATATGTACGGTAAGTTTTTCAAATTGCCGGCGTATGAGTATCGGCTCGACGCCTGGGTCGTGGTCACAGCGGTGCTGTTGACGACGTTCGCTGCTGTCATTGGTACGCTCTTCGCTGTTCGCCGCGCCGCCGTACTGCCCGCGGCCGAAGCCATGCGACCGGAGCCACCGGCCGAGTACCACCGCACCTGGGTGGAGCAACTGGGGCTAGCCCGGATCCTGCCTTCGGCCGGACGAATGATCCTGCGCCGCCTGAGCCGACAACCCGTCCGCGCCGGGCTGACCATCATCGGCATTGCCCTCTCGTGCGCGATTCTGGTCATGGGCAGTTTCGTTCAGGATACCATCAATTACATGCTGGACTTCCAGTTCTTCCGTGTCCAGCGGCACGATGTCTCCCTGGGATTTGTCGAGCCGGCTTCGCCGCAAGCCGTGCACGACGCAGCTCGGCTCCCCGGGGTGCTGCAGGTGGAACCGTATCGCGTGGTTCCGGCACGCATTCACTTTGGCCCGCGGCAACGGCGGCTCGGGATTACCGGCGTGGTGCCCGAACCCCGCTTGTTCCGCCCTCTCGACGAGAAGGGCCGCCCGGTCACCATTCCTCCGGAAGGATTGGTCATCTCCATCAAACTGGCCGAGGTTCTGCAAGCCCAAGTCGGCGACAGTGTGACCGTCGATGTGCTCGAGGGTCAGCGACCCGTCATCGTGGTGCCCATCGTTGGTGTTGTCGAGGATTTTTCCGGCCTGGTTGCCTACATGAATCTCGATGCTCTTCGCAAATTATTACGAGAGACGGACACCGCCAGCGGCGTGTTCCTACTCGTGGATTCGCAACGTCTCGATGAACTGTATACCGAGGTGAAGCGAACACCGCGGATTGCCTCCGTGTCCATCAAGACGGCCGCCCTCCGGAGCTTTGAGAAAACGATGGCCGAGAACATCCTGAAGATGCGCGCCATTAACTTGATCTTTGCCGCAGTGATTGCCTTTGGTGTGGTTTACAACACCGGTCGCATCGCGCTGGCGGAGCGGAGCCGGGAACTCGCCACCCTGCGAGTGATCGGCTTCACACGGGCCGAGGTCTCGGTGCTGCTGCTCGGTGAGCTGGCTGTGCTCACCGTGCTGGCATTGCCCCTGGGGATGCTGGTTGGCTACGGCATGGCAGCCGTTGCCGTCGTTGCCCTGGAGACCGAGTATCAGCGCTTTCCCCTGGTGATTGAACCGCACACCTACTCCTATGCCGCATCAATGGTGCTGACCGCTGCGTTTGTGACAGGGCTGATCGTCCGGCGGCGGGTCGACCATCTGGATCTGGTTGAAGTGCTCAAGTCACGTGAATAACTCGCCTCACAGGTGCTCGAATGAAGAAGTGGCTGCGGCGCGCCGGCCCGCTCCTAATGGCCCTGTTGATTCTCGCCGGAATCCTCTACGGCTTTTGGCCACGGCCGATTGAAGTTGATCTGGCCGAGGTCAGCCGAGGACCGCTGACGGTCACCGTGGACGATGAAGGCAAAACCCGGATCCGGGAGCGCTATGTCATCACCGCACCGCTGGCCGGGGCCATGCGACGGGTACCCCTCAAGCCGGGGCACCCCGTGGAAGCCGGCAAAACGGTCGTGGCTTTGATTGAACCGGTGGACCCCTCCCTGCTCAACCCCCGGGAAAAAGCCACGGCGTTGGAACAAGTCAAGGTGGCCGAGGCCGCTCACGAGCAAGCCGTGAGCCGCATCGCCGCCGCTCGGCGCGAGCATCTGCTGGCCTTGCAACAGCTCGCCCGGGTGAAAAAGAACTACGAATCCGGTGCGGCTTCGATCGACGATGTTCACATCATCGAAGCTCGTGAGCAAGTTCGCGCAGAGGAAGTCAAGGCCGCGGAGGCCGGCGAGAAGATCGCCGCGTTCAATCTTCTCGTGGCCAAGGCGGCGCTCATCGAATCCAGCCCCAAATCCGCCTTACCCGTTGAAAACGCCAAACGCGAAATCTATTCGCCCATCACTGGCCGGGTATTAAAAGTGTACCAAGAAAGCGCCACCATCCTCACGCCGGGCGAACCGATTCTGATATTGGGCGACCCCAGCGATTTGGAACTCGAAATTGAGGTACTGACAACCGATGCCGTCAAGATCACGCCGGGCAACTCGGTCCTCATCGAGCGGTGGGGGGGCGACTATCCGCTTCGGGGGCGGGTCCGCTTGATCGAGCCAATGGCCCGCACGAAGATTTCCGCACTTGGGGTTGAGGAGCAACGGGTTAAGGTCATTGCGGATTTCACGGACCCACCGGAGAAGTGGTCGCGACTGGGCGACGAGTACCGGGTCGAGGCCCGCATCGTGGTCTGGGAGGCGGCCAACGTGATCCGGGTTCCGACCGGTGCGCTGTTCCGGACCCCGTCCGGGGGCTGGGCGGTCTATCGCTGGCAGGAGGGGACGGCCGTGCTGACCCCCGTGCAAATCGGGCACACCACGGGCCTGGAAGCCGAAGTGCTAGACGGGTTACAGCCCGGGGATCGGGTTGTCCTTCACCCGAGCGACCGGGTCAAGGACGGCGTCCCGATTGTCGGACGCTGAGTCAGCCCGGGTCGATGTGACAACGAGCGGAACTTGCTTGCAGGAGCCACCGACATGCGCGTGGTTGAACTCGAAGCCCGACATATTCGCATCCCCTTGCGTCGCCAGGTGACCCATGCCAGTCAGGTCCGCACCGAGACGGACAACGTCCTCGTTCGATGCGTTCTCTCCGATGGAGCGATTGGCTATGGCGAAGGTGTACCCCGGGATTACGTGACCGGGGAAACAATCGACTTCGCGCTCGATCTGCTCCAGCGGAGCCAATTGAGCCAGCAACTGGACCAGGACTGCCCGGATTTTCCCGCGGCCGTGCATCTGGCGGAACGGTTGAAACTGGCCCCGACACCCGGCGACGACCGGCTCATCCAGGGCAACGCCGCCCGCTGCGCCGTGGAACTGGCCATCCTCGACGCCTTTGGTCGCTCGCTGGGCGAACCCCTCACCAAAGTGACCGAACTCGTCGCCCCGGAGTTATACCGCTTTCGCGACTGGGTCCAGTACAGCGGTGTGATTGGCAACCCGCGCGGTTGGAAGAAACGACTGTACCCCCTGGTGTACCGCCTGGCGGGGTTTGCTCAGGTGAAGCTCAAGGTTGGCATCGCGGGTCAGGACGATGTGCAGCGAACACAGACGATTCGGCGATGGCTCGGCCGCTCGATTGACCTGCGGATCGATGCGAACGAAGCTTGGACCCCGGCAGACGTGGTGCAGCGAATCCGGGAACTGGAGCCCTTTGGTATCAGTTGTGTGGAACAACCAGTTCCCCACGAGGCCGTCGATTGCCTGGCGGCTGTGCGCAAACAAGTCCGCACGCCGATTATGTTGGATGAATCTCTGTGCGGCGAGGTCGATGCCGAGCGGGCGGTGCAAAACGGTTGGTGCGATCTATTCAATCTGCGGCTCTCGAAATGCGGCGGCTTGATCCCCAGCCTCCGGCTCGCGCAATTGGCTCGCCGGCATGGCCTGGGGTATCAACTGGGTTGCCAGGTGGGCGAAACCGCAATCCTGTCCGCGGCCGGCCGGCACTTCGCCACCAGTGTCGATGGCATCCGCTACCTCGAAGGGAGCTACGACCGGCATCTGGTCTGGGAACGATTGACGCAGGAGGATATCACGTTCCGTCGCCGCGGTGGCTGGGCCCCTGCTCTGGTGGGCTGCGGTTTGGGTGTGACTATCGACCCAGCCCGGGTGGACTGGGTAACCCAGCGTACGGAGCAATTGCTGTGAACCCGATCGCGGAGCATGGGAATCCGCCAGCTGGTGCGGTGCAGGTGTTTCAGGCTTCCGATGGCTACCCGTTTTACTATCGCCACTACCCGGCTGGGGTGTCGCCGCGCGCCCGGATCGTGTTCCTGCATGGAATTCGCAGTCATGGCGGGTGGTATACTCGCTCGTGCTCAGCTTTGGCCGCCGCTGGTTATGAGGTGTATTTCCTGGATCGGCGGGGTGCGGGTCTGAACACGGCATATCGTGGCGACACACCCAGCTTTCGCCGCTTGCTTGACGACGTTGCGGAATTCGTGCAGGTCGTACGCTCCGACCGCGGTTGGTTACCCATCTTCCTGGCTGGTATCTCGTGGGGGGGGAAGCTGGCGGTTGGTGTGCCTTATCGGAAAGCGGGCCTCGTGGATGGCCTGGTGCTGCTCTGCCCGGGGCTGGTTCCTCGCATCGCGCCCCCATTGCCCCAACGAATGCGGATCGCGTTGGCCCGGCTGCTGCGACCCGGGCGGTTCTTCCCTATTCCGCTGAATGAGCCGGAACTGTTCACCGCGTCGCCAGACTGGCAACAGTTCATTGATCAGGACCCCTACGGCTTGCGTGAAGCCACTGCCCGCTTCTTGTTCAACAGTTTTGCGCTGGACATCTACCTCCGCCGAGCTGCCAAACGGGTCACGGGGCCGACCTTGCTCGCTCTGGCCGAGCACGATCGGATCATCGACACGGCTGCCGTCCGTCAGTTTGTGGCTCGGTTTCCCGGCGAAACCACCGTTATCGAATATCAAGGCACTCATCACACGTTGGAGTTCGAACCGCCCGACCACCCGTGGATCACTGATCTCATTCAATGGATTGAACGGCACATCGCTTGAGGGTAATCCCGGATGATTCCTGAGCCGTTGCGCAATGCGTTACGAGGCCTGGCGCTCGGCTTCGGCCCGCACCAAGGCCCAGAGTGCCTCCACGTCGGCTCGGGTGGTGAGTTCCGCTCCGATCGACACGCGCACCATCCATCGTCCATCGAGTATGGCCGGTGTGAGATAGGCCTGGCCCGAGCGGTTAACCCGGTCGGCCCAATTGCGCGTATGCTGATCGAGTTGGTCCCCACTGATGCCGGGCGGCTCATGGCGGATACAAACCGTTTGCAACGGGACCGGTGCCACCACCCGCCAATGCGGCGTCGCCTGCACCTGCTCGGCGAGCCATTGCGCATGGGCGAGATCACGGCGAAGCCGGGCTTCCAATCCGGTCACACCCTCGGAACGGATTAACCACCACAGCTTCAAGGCGCGGAAGCGCCGGCCCAAAGCGATGCCCCAATCGCGATAGGATTTCACTTGCCCATCCGCCGCCGTTCGGAGATAGCTCGGATTCGTGGACATGACACGCACCAGGTGGTCGGGGTCGCGGGTGTAGTAGAGTGAGCAATCAAACACGGCTCCCAGCCACTTGTGCGGGTTGAGAAGCAGCGTGTCGGCCTGTTCGATACCCTGCCACATCCACCGGCACTCCGGAAGCAGCATGGCCGAGCCGGCCATAGCCGCATCGACATGGAGCCAGAGCTGATGCCGGTGGGCAATTGCCGCGATGGCAGCAATGGGATCCAAAGCCGTGGAAGCGGTGGTACCCGTTGTCGCCACCACGGCACAGGGCAGCCGACCGGCGGCGAGGTCGGATGTTACCAGTTGCTCGAGCGCGTCAGCCCGCATCGCATAGGCGGCATCGTGGGGCACCACCCGAACATTCTCCCGACCAAAGCCGGCCAGCAGCGCCGCTTTCTCGACCGAGCTGTGACTTTGGGCTGAGACATAAACCGTCAGGGGTTGGGGCTCGGCCTGCAATCCACCCCGCACCAGGGAAAAGTTGGTCGTCCGTTCTCGGGCACACACTAGCGCAATCAAGGTGCCGGTGGATGCCGTGTCCTGAATCACACCCTGCCACGCCGCCGACAGGCCCAGCATCTGGCGCATCCAGTCACAGACAACCTCTTCAATTTCCGTCAACGCGGGGCTGGCTTGCCAGTTCAATCCAATCACCCCAAGCCCGGTGCTCACCAGATCGCCGAGCACGCTAGCCAGTAACGCATTGGAGGGGAAGTAACCAAAAAAGCGGGGGTGTTGCCAAAGCGTCAAGCCGGGGCGCACAATCCGCTCCAGATCGGCAATGAGCGCAGGGAATGGCTCCGGGTTTGCGGGAGGTGCCGCCGGCAACGCCGCCTTTACCTCCCCGGGTTCGGTGCGGGCCATCACGGGATGCGTGGCCAGGTTCGCACGGTAATCCGCCAGCCAGTCGATCAGTTGATGGCCATACTCACGGAATTCATCGATGGTCATGGAAGCCTCAACAGGAGTAAACCGGTATGGTCAACTGTACGACCGGAGCCGCCGCGAGTGTCCGGTAAGAACCCAATCAGGTACAACGAAATGGGTACGATCCCCATGTTCTGGAAGGTTCTCGCATGAGTTCAACTTTGTTCCGGGTCGCCCTGGCCGCCGCACTGCTGACGACCGGGGGCCTCACGTCCCCCGTTCCGCTACACGCCGCCGACAAGCGGCCGATGAAGCTCGACGACCTGTTCGCCTTCCAGCGGGTCGCCGCCCCGCAGATCTCGCCGGACGGCAAGCACGTCGTTTACCAGGTCACGACCGTGAGCCTGGCCGAGAACACGAGCAGCACGGCCTTGTGGGTGGCGGCTACCGACGGCAAGACGCCGCCGAGGCAACTGACCGACCCCAAGGGCAAGCGCGACGCCGGCCCGCGCTGGAGCCCCGACGGCAAGCACATCCTCTTCGAGTCGAACCGCTCCGGTTCCTCGCAGCTCTGGGTGGTGCCGGCCGAGGGCGGCGAGCCGAAGCAACTCACCACGATCAGCACCGGGGCGAGCCACGGCATCTGGTCGCCGGACGGCACGCACATCGCCTTCGTGTCGGCGGTGTACCCCGAGTTCAGCGAGAAGCCGTTCGCCGAGAGCGACAAGCTCAACAAGCAGAAGGACGAGGAGATCGAGAAAAGCCCGGTGAAGGCGAAGGTGTTCACCAAACTCTTCTACCGGCACTGGGACGAGTACGTCGGCGACAAGCGGCAGCACCTGTTCGTGTGCAAGGCCGACGGCAAGGACTGCCGCGACGTGACCCCCGGCGACCGCGACGCCTACCCGACGAGCAGCACCTTCAGCAGCGGCGACGACTTCACCTTCACGCCGGACTCGAAGCACCTCGTCTTCACCGCCGTGCCGGCCGAGAACGAGGCGTGGAGCACCAACTACGACCTGTGCCGGGTGAGTATCACGAACACGTCGCCGAAGTGGGAGACGCTGACGGCCGACAATAAGGCCGCCGACAGCGGCCCGCGGTTCAGCCCAAACGGCAAGAAGCTGGCATGGCGGGCGCAGAAGCAGGCCGGCTACGAGGCGGACAAGTGGGACATTCTGGTGGTCGATGTGAAGCCGGACGGCGCGTTCGCCGGGAAGATCGAGCGGGCCACGACCGACACCCCGCAATCGGTCAATGAGTTCACCTTCGCGACACCGTTCGGCGGGGATTTCATCTTCATCGCGGACGACAACGGCGAAGGTGCCCTGTTCGAACTCATTGCGAACCCGAGGATCGCCCGACGACTCACCCTGCCCGGCAGCGGCGCGGTCGGCAGCGTGACGGTGGTCGGCTTGCCGTGGAAGCTCGCGTACACGAAGGCTTCCCTCTCCGCACCGGCGGAGGTGTACGTGAAGGTGCCGAACACTGATGCATTCAACGCGAGCAAGGCCAACGAGAAGCTCCTCGCCGAACTGGACCTGCCCAAGCCGGAGTCGGTCGAGGTGCCCGTCGAGGGCGGGGTGAATATGCAGATGTGGGTCCTCAAGCCGCCGGGGTTCGACCCGAAGAAGAAGTGGCCGGTGGCGTACCTGGTCCACGGCGGACCGCAGGGGGCCTGGAACGACAACTGGAGCTACCGCTGGAACCCGAGCCTGTGGGCGGCGCAGGGCTACGTCGTCGTGCTGCCCAACCCGCGGGGCTCGACCGGCTTCGGCCAGAAGTTCGTCGACGAGATCACCGGTGACTGGGGCGGCAAGTGCTACCGCGACCTCGTGGCGGGGCTCGATTACGTCGAGAAGCTGCCTTACGTCGACACGGACCGCATCGGCTCCGCGGGCGCGAGCTTCGGCGGGTACATGATGAACTGGTTCGCCGTGAACGACATCGCCAAGCGGTTCAAGTGCCTCATCACGCACTGCTCGGTGTGGAACTTCGAGAGCATGTGGGGCACGACGGACGAGCTGTGGTTCGACGAGTGGGAACACGGCGGGCTGCCCTGGGAGAAGCCCGGCAAGTACGCCGAGTTCTCGCCCCACAAGCGGGCGGCGAAGCTCAAGGAGAACAAGACGCCGATGCTGGTGATCCACAACGACCTGGACTTCCGCTGCCCCATCGGCCAGGGGCACGAGCTGTTCACGACGCTGCAACGCCTCGGGGTGCCGTCGCGGATGGTGAACTTCCCGGACGAGGGGCACTGGGTGCTGAAGCCGCGGAACAGCCAGCGGTGGCACCAGGAGGTGTTCGCGTGGCTGGCGAAGTATGTGCCGCCGGGCGGCAAGTAGACTGACGGATTGGACGAGAAGCAGAGAACCCGGGACCACTGGCTCCGGGTTCGCTGGGTTGGCTGAATTGGAGCGGGACAGATTCGTACCCAGCGTACCCCTTAAAACCGGGCGTACACGGTCAAGCCCACGTAGAACCCGACACAATCACTTCCCGAATATCCACTCCTAGCTGAGCCAGTCACAATTGGCCCCTGCTGTCTGAACAAGCCTTCACGACCGAGTGGCGATGGGCATTCCTGGGGCAGCTATGGGGGGAGCGGCCCTAAAGTTGAACATAGACACAGAAGGTGCGATTTCGTCTTCGATCAACCAGGCAAAAGCCAACCCGACGAGTACGTCAAGCAAGGGGTCGCGGCAAACAGACGCCGTTTCATGGTCTATCTGGCCGGTGTCAACGTGCATGGCGACGCCCGCAAGCGCTATGGCTTTGCGTACTTCGGGTTACCCGGCCACGGCGGCACGACTCAGGTGAGTTACACGCAGTTCAAGGCCTCGCAGGACATCACCTACACGGTCCCGGAAAAGGGAATCCGGGTCACGGAAACGGTGGCCGGCCCGGACGGCAAAACGACGCGGCAGGTGCGGGAGTACAAGCCGCCGGAACACAAAACGATTACAATCCCGGCGGGCAGGGTGGTGCCGCCGAGATTGTTTCGCAAGCGGACATTGCAACCCTGAAATCAGACCAAGCCCAGAGTTTCCCGTCGGCCACGGTGACGAAATGGCTCGGCAACACCCCAGGGATGGCCTTGTGGCACTCTGTTGACCCCACCGAATCCACCATCGAGCGGGCAACGACATGGGTTCCGAATTCGACGCAAAATCCGACGCACTCAGGAGCGATACCGAGTGCTACGGAGTGCGCAGACGTTCAGGCTCTGAACGTAAAAAGCACTATAAAACACTCAGTAGCACTCGGTGAAGATTTATTCAGTGGAGCGGAGGAGAGTCGAACTCCCGACCTCTGCAGTGCGATTGCAGCGCTCTACCAGCTGAGCTACCGCCCCCGGTTTCGTCATCATAGGAGGCGCAGGGGTGGCAGCAAGGGCAACTTGGTGATCGTTCCCGGTACTCAGAAAGTGGCTCGTAACCGAAGGATTTTGTCCCGATAGCGCTTGGCCTGCTCGTCATCCGCCAGGGCTTTGAAGACCGCGGCCAGTCGGGTCAGGGCCTTCAGGACATCAACCGGATCGGTATTGTAGACGGTCTCCACCCACAGGTATTCCCACATGGCCTCGCGGTGTTTGTTGGCTCGCCAGTACAACTCACCGCGCATGGCGTGCGCCAGCGCGCGGACGCCGGAATCCTTGGTAGCAGCGATTTTCTCCTCCAACTCCTTCAACCCCGACAGCGGGTTGCCGCTGTTCATGGCCTTGGCAGTGATTTCATAGATGGCCAGCTTGTCCTTGATCGGCCCCGGTAAGGCGTCCTTGGCCAGGTTGCGGGCCGCCTCTTCTGCAGTGGCGGTAGCCTTGCCACCCCGAATCTGAGCGTCGATAGCATTCATAGCCGCTTCCTGGAGCAGGTTGGGTGGCAAGTCGCTGGACTTACTAAGTGAGGTCCACACACTAGCAACTCGATCATATCCGTTCGTCTCAATCAGCAACCGGGTGTATGCCTGGGTTGCCATCCAAACTTCCCAGCCGCTTCGATGTTGCGCGAGAAATTGATCCCAGGCTTGAGCTGCCGTCTCGGCCAGTGCTGCCCAACCCTCATCATCGGGGGTCTCATCAGCAATTTTGTTGGTCATAGCCGCGACCTTGTATTCCAGATGCCGCCGGCTCCGCTCCGGCGCACTAGCCGACCTCTTGAGCAGCTCGGAATAACCCAATCGGGTCGCTTCGTATTCCTTTTTGGTTTTCTTGTCTTCGCTGGCGAACAACGACAACATCACGCTGCGATCCACGCCGGGCAGTTCGCCGACCGTAATTTTCACGACATCGGCCGGATGGAGCGTGGCAACCATGCGCTCGCCACTGAGGACCCGCAAACCCGCCTTATCGAGAACGAGTGTGCCTTCGTAGGTCTTGGTTGGACCGGCTTTCTTGCCCTCCCGAACAACAATGCGGTCCACAACGGAATTGGGCTGTCCGGTGACCCCCTCAATGAGCAGCACCACGGCCAGTAGCACTACAAGCCCGCGGAATAAGGGTTGCCTCATGGATCAACATCCTCATGTGTGAGTGTTTCGAATCTCTGGCCACGATGGGTCGCCATCGCTTGGGAACAGGTGCTCGCGGCTTCGCCCCGGGCCTGTGCCACGATTCCGAATCGTCCAATCGACCCGTTTGGGGCATTATTGCTTCGGCCGTTCCAGGAAGAACTTTCCACCGTGGGTTGTGTAGGCTGTCTTCAATTCCGGATGTTTTTCAATTAGATCGCAGTAGCGGTTCCAGACTTCCGCGGAGAGGATACCTTTCCCTTCCTGCTCCAGTTGGGGAATCTTGTTGGCGGTTTCCATGTCCACGATTTTCTTGGCCACATCGGTAAATGTCGCTGCCAGGCCTGGCTTCCCACGGAGCAATTGACTATTGGCATCGATCATGACGCGCTGAATCTCGAAGTAGGAATCGAAGTAGGCACTCTTCACTTTTCGCGCTTGCTCCGCCGTGGTGTCGGCGGGGAGTTCCCGGACTCGTTTTTCGGCAAAGCGGAAAAGGAGGGTCCACTGATCGAGGGCCTTTTTCCACTCCGCGCCAGCGAGCTTGTTATCGGTCAATGTGGAGGCCTTGGCTTCATGCACCAGCGCCAGTTCCTTGCGGGCATCGATGCGGGCTGAGCCCCAGCCTTTTTTTTCCGGCGTGCCGATGATACTCGCAATGAGGGCTTCCGCTTCCGGGATCCGTTTGAGCAGGCGCAGAGCGCGGACAGTGGCCAGTTGAGCTGCGGTGTAATAGCGAATCTCATTTTGCAGCTTGTTGCGTTCCGTCACATCGGCGAGGGTAGCAGGATCCACCGTGGCCCAATCGGCCCGCGAGGGGGGCGGGATCTTGGCAAACTCCTTGAGAGCATCCTCATATTCCTCGACAGTCAATAAGGTTTCCCCAAGAAAGATTATCGAGGCAGGCGGCAGGTTGGGAACTGTCCCCAGCCGTTTCACAAGGATGGCTAGGCCGGCCTTTAGATCCTCGGCTTCCTTGGCTTTGGTGGGGTTGGTTTTGCCTTCCTGGCTCAGCGCGGGAATGCGCGCCGACAGTTCACGGGCCATCATCTCCAGAATGGGTTGATTGGCCTCAATGCTTCCCCCGGCTTGCTCCAAGAGATCCAACATTTTGGTGGCCTCGGTCACCTGGCCTTGCGCCAGCCGGAGCTTGAAAGCTGCCAGGACAATCTCGCGTCGGGTCTTATCAATTCCGCTGGCCAATCCGGCGATGCGGGCCTTGTAGGCGAGCGTCGCTTCATCATCGTTGGCATCCCCTTGCCCGCTGGCCCACGCCTTCAGCTGACTACTGACCAAAGCTCCGGATTTTTTGATATCCTCCAAGGCGGGTTCGATGGCCGCAGCCGCTTCCTCGAATTGCTTGGCTTCGATCTTCGCCATGCCCCGCAGAAACAACGCTCGGGTTCGCACATCCAGACCCAGGAAATTCAGTTCCATACCGCGCAGGTTCAGCTTTTTTCCTTTGGCTTCTTTGTCGGTCAGGCTGTCAAAGGTGGGAATCAGCGCTAGCATCTCGTCGGCGACGCGCAGGGCACGATCGTAGCCGGGGGCTGTTCGTTCCGTGTCCGGATCCACCTTCGACTGCAATAAATAGAGTTGGGCCAGACGAACGCGGATTCCGAGGTAGCTTGCCACTTCGTCTTGCAGGGCGGTCGGCGGCGGTTTACTCACTCGCTCCAGGTCACCAATAGTCCGACGGAATACCGCTTCGCGTCCGCCCGGTGGAAGGGGCAGATCCTTGGCCGGCGAGGCAAGCAAACGGCTCGCAATGTATCCTTGGAGTTGGCGAGCATTCGCGATCTGGGTGTAGCCCGGTCGCACCTTGGTAATCGCAAGAAACGCCTGGTCGAGTTTATCTTCCTCCAACAGCAATTGCGCGAGCCGATGGCGGGCCGCATCAGTGGGTGCGTCGTTCGGATAGCGCTCGTCCAGATACCGGGCGATCTCAATGGCCCGCTGGCGATCAACCAGACGAGCGGCATCGGCCAGGCTGGCCATTGCGGGATCCGAAACATCGAACTTAATGCCGGACGAGGCGGAACTGTAACCGTTGATCGCCATGAAACCCGCCAAGGCGGCCTTTCCACCCGCTCCCCGGCTGTTCCGGGCAATGTATTCCCCCAGAACGGCGGCCTGATGCGGCTGGTCCGTAATCTGGTAAAAATACACAAGTCGCAAGAGGTTGTCGGTCACATCAGCGGGTGAATCCTTCTCGGTCGCCAAATGGCGTGCCCGGTCCAGCAAGCTGAGCACCCGCTGCCGGCGTTGCGAAATCTCATATTGCAGCCCGCGAGTTTTGCTCGCCCAAGCGGCCCAAAACCCCATGGCCTGTGCGTCCGGATCTTGACGAGCCACGGCCAAAGCATTCTCGGCATCGGCCAGTTTGGCCATCTGAATCAGCGCGGCCAGTTGAGCTGCTTCAAACGTGGCATATTCACTGGGTTCCTTCTCCCCTTCCCCGATCAACCGGCGGACAATCTCCATGCGGTTGCGATTCGCTCGCTGAGTGTAATCGTTGTCGGATTGAGAGAGGTCCCGATACAGGCGTTCGGCCTCATCGAGTTGTTTTCGTGTGGTCGCACCAATGGTTCGATTGGGATCTTTCGTCAGCGGCCCAAGGGTAATTTCGGCTTGCTTCTGAAGGACCACCGCCAGGTAGTATTTGGCGGAATAAACTTCGGGGGTCACCTTCTGGGAACCGCCGAACTTGGCGAGCCAGGCCCGCAGCTCTTTTTCGACTGGCTGCAACTTGGCTGTCGTTGGCGAGCTGATCGCTGTCTCATACGCTCGGCGAAGTTGGAAGAACCGCGCCAGTTGTTTACCCGCTTCGGCTTCAGGAAGCCGTGAGTCCAGAATGTCCTTGAAGGTCGCTTCGGCCTCCGCCGCCCGGCTCAGTTCCATCAGGACTTCGCCCTTCCAGGCCTGGGCTATCCAGTAAGTCCGATTGTTCGGGGAACTGGAGGCCATAACCCCAAACTTTCGGCGGGCCTCTTCCAGGTATTTCCCCCGTTCCAGCTGCAGCGTGGCGTCTGCCGACAGATAGGTCTCGGCGAGGTTATACTGATTCACGGCGGAAGCCAGCTCGGCATCAATCGCATCCTGTTCGAGGGCTTTGCGATCCGCTGGACTCAGAGCCGGGTTTTCCAGTTGGGTTTTGAGTTGCTTGGCCGCGGCTTCGAAGTTCTTGGAAGCGACCAGGAAGAGCGGCCGGGCCTTTTCAGCTTCCTGGCGCTTCTTGGTCAAGGCGGCGTCGTAACCGGGATCGTCGCGGGGCGGCAGTTCCATCCGCCGGGCCCGATGCAACTGGGCCTTGGCTTCCAGGGCACTGAGCCGGGCCAGCGACAGCGACGCATCCACAACACGGGGATGATTCGGGTACTTCAGGATGAAATCATTGAACGCTTCCTTCGCTTCGCCCACCATGCTGGTGCGAGTCCCCTCATCGGGCTGGTCATCGGCCACCTCGAGCAAGCACCGCGCTCGTTCCAGGGGGAGCACTTTCCGATCATCTTCGGACAACGACTTGCTTTCGATTTCCTGGAGATATTCCAGGGCCAGTTCCGACAGACCGGCCGCTCGCAGGCCCCGTACCAGGTCCAGTGGCGATTCGGGCTCAGCCGACGCAAGACCGACGCAGAGCAAGAACAAACTGGCACAACTCAACCACTTGCACAGGGACATGCACAACTCCTGGCGCGGACGATCGAACCCTGTTGCCCGAAAGGCCCACCGTCACGACACGGGCGATCAACCGGGGAATTCCAATTGTGATTGTGACCGAGACTGTGGTCCCGTCAAGTGTTGGACTCGCCGATGAACCCGCCGGCCTGCGAGTTGAGCGCGGTACTGGTGGAACTTACCCCCTTAGGATGGTCCAGCACCCAGCCATCCGGTGTCCAACCCCGGGCTGTGTTGTATGCCCGAATCATGTCGCGTAATTGCTCGGCGGTCAAGGACTCGCCACCCGGGAGCTTCGCGGTGAGGAAGCGTTTGGGAAGTGTATCGTCGTTCGGCGTCCACCCCTCCCGGATATTGAACGTTTTCCGAGCCGTGACAATCCGACGAGAGACCTCGCGTAATTCCGCGGCGGTGTAGTCCCAGCCGGTGACCAGCCGGAGCAATCGGGCGCTTTCGCTCCACAAATCCGGGAAGATGCCACGTAGAAACTTGCAAAGAATGAGCGAATCGATCAAGGCCGCGCGGTCCTCGGTTTCGATCACCAATTCGGCAGTCCGCGCATCGCCGTGCAACCGATCCGCTTGGGGGGAAAAATCGACCTCGTAAGCCCCGCTGCGGTTATGGTCGGCACCACGGGTACCAACGGCAAACCCCAGTGCCATCGCCTGCAGGCTTCGAGGTTCATAGCCCGGCAATTCCAGTCCCTTGACCTGTGGAGCGAACTCCAATGCCTCGCCACCAATCCGCGCGGCAGCCCGGCGGGTTCCTTCGGCCAGCAACTGGCCCAGCCCCTCCCGATACGCGATACGCTTCAATAGCAACAGCAGGTAATCACCCCGACCGAAGGCGAGACCGGGTTCCGCCAGAAGTCCGCGCTCACTGCACTCCATTGCAAAGGCTACGGTCGCCCCGGCGGAGATGGTGTCCATACCCAGGTCATCACACAGGCGGGCCGCTCGGACGATGATGTCGCGCTCGGCAATGCCACACAGCGAACCGAGGGCAAAGAGCGATTCATATTCCAGCCGGGTGGGAGCCTCGGTCGAGTCGTGGCTGGCCGAATACCGATGTTCGCAGCCGATGGTGCAAGCAGCACACGAGGCCCGGGCTACGCGATGAGCCTGATGGAATGCTTCGCCGGAGATCGTCTCCACTGCCTCGAAGTGCCCCGAAGTGAAGTTGCGCGTCGGCAAGGCATTGAGCCGATTGAATGTGAGCACGTTGGCGACCGTGCCTAATTCCCGGTACTTGACCGTCGCTGGCCCCAACGAGCGGGCAGCAAGCTCGCGGGCGGCAGCGCTGACGCCCTTCGGATCGGCGAGTTCCGTCCGCTGGTTGCCCCGAACCGCGATGGCCTTGAGATTCTTTGATCCCAGCACGGCCCCCAGGCCGCCGCGGCCGGCGTGCCGGTTGCCGTGGCTGATGGTGGCAAAGCGGACGCGATTCTCGCCAGCCGGACCGATGACAGCAAAGGCCCAACCGGGGCCATATCGCTGCTGAAGTAGTTCGGTCGCGGCCGCTGTCGTTTGGCCCCAAAGGCTGCCGGCCGCTTCGAGCTGCACCACACCGTTGTCGATTAGCAGCACCGACGGCACCACTGCTCGTCCGCGAACCACCAGGAGGTCAAATCCGGTCTTCTTGCCCTCAATGGCGAAGTACGATGACGACAGCGCATCGCAGAATCGCTCGGTCAGCGGCGACTTGGCGGCGACGACAAACTTGGCCGAAGTAGTCAGTGGGGTACCGATCAATGGGCTGAACACAAATGCGAGTGGGTTTTCCGCGGCCAGCGGATCCACCCCCCGTGGGCATTCGTGGTGCAACAGCCAGGCTGCCAAGCCGACGCCCCCGACAAACTGGCGGAGAACGTCCTCCGAGAGTTCCACCGATTCAGCCGCCCCGGTGGTCACATCGATCCGCAGGTACCGGCCGTGATAGCCGAACATGCCCTTAGGCTCCTTAACCGCCGGCGTCCGCACCCAGAATCAGCACCGAATCCCCCTCAACGAGAGGTTCGGCGAGGTCCGTGGTAAACCGCGCTCCGTCCAAGGAAACTAAATACTCCGGCGATACCCCATCCCCTTGCAGGATCTGCAGTGCCGGGTAAGCCGCCGTAACAGCCGCCAACACTTCGCCTAAAGTGGTGCCGATCCCGCTCATCGTTGCGGTGCCCACCCGATGTCGGGCCACTCCATAAAATTCTACCCGCACCGTGGGCATGGCCTTCCTCGTTGGAGAATACGCATGGCGAAGATTCTCATGCCAATCGGCGACGCCGCCGAAGTTCTCGATACCTTCTATCCGCTGTTTCGATTGCGGGAAGAAGGATACGAAGTCATTGTTGCCGGACCGCAGAAGCGCGCCTACCACCTGGTTCTCCACGAACGGCCGGAGGGATGGGACATCACTCAGGAACGGCCCGGGTACACCCTGGCGGCGGATGTGGCGTTCCGGGAGGTCAACCCGGATGAGCTGGCGGGTATGGTCATCACGGGCGGTCGAGCACCGGAATACTTGCGCTACGACGCGGATTTGCTTCGCATCACTCGGGTCATATTCGCGGCCAACAAACCGGTCGCCGTGGTCTGCCACGGCATCGAAATCGTAGCGGCGGCCGACGTGATTCGGGGGCGTGAGGTTACTACGGTGGCCAAGTGCAAGCTCGATTGCGAGTTCTCGGGTGGGATCTACGTCGATCGGGAAGTAGTCGTTAGTGGCAACCTGGTCTGCAGTCGGACCTGGCACGATAACCCGGCCTGGATGCGCGAGTACCTTAAACTTCTGCGAAAAAATTGCTAGCCGCGACACGCTGCCAGCGCGCCGCGGCACCGGAAGCTTTGCTACCACACATAGGGGATCAAGAGATTAGTGCTGCCGGGCTGAGAAACCACACCACTGCTCGGGTTGAAGAAGGTGCCACCCAGCGGATTATAGTACAATCCTGTGCCGGTAGCGTAGGCACCGGTCACCGTGGGCAAACCAGAGCCGGGGACCCGGTAGAACGTGCTGCCATCCGCCAATGTCACAGTTCCACTCAGAGGGCGATAAACCGTACCCGACCAGGGATTGACTTGCAGATCCGGCCCCCGGACCAGCATGGTGCCCGGCTGCTGAAGCGCCACGGGAGGCCGAACCACCGCGGTTGGCGGGACAAACGGATTCACCGGCGTGATGGTTACCGGGTTCATCCACGGGTTGTTCAGGGCCGGATTATAGAACGGCGGGGTGAAGACCGGCTGATTCAACATGCTCGCCGGAATCCCGGGCCAAGTATTCACCGAGGGCTGAATCACAATGCCGCTGCCCCGTGGTTGCCGCGGCAGGGTCGTGCCGGGCTGGATCACAATCTGAGCTGAGGCGTCGGTTGTAAGGAGGCCAACAACCGTAACAGCCGCCAGGACATATCGCAAACCGCGGTCTGAGGCGTTCATCTGTGTTCCTCCGGGTGCATCGTTCCCCGCTTGAATAGTACAACACCTGAGGCGTGGCGGTGTTGGTGACTGTCCTCGTTATCCTCGCTCCAGGCGGAAGGGTCGACACTCATCGAACGCCGGATTCGCTGCGACTTGCGCGCCGATAGACTCCCAACACCACCACGCCGAATACGGCCGACCCGCCCTCGCCGAGCGTCCACCACCACGGCATACCCGCCGTCAAGTCGATGGCTACGATCGAGCACCCAAAAATGATGTGCAAGCCGGCCAGATAGGCCACCGCTGAACGGTAGCGCGGCCAGTTGAACGTTACACCCAACACAACGGCCCCATGTAACGCATAAGTCAACGCCAGGGATCGGGCCATGTAGACCACGATCGGGCTCATCGGGAAGTCCCCCAGCCCGAAGATGTCACGGTGAACGGCCGCCATCCACCGCACCGGCAGCACCGTACAGGGAGCCGCCAGCAACAGGATGCCCGCGTTCACTCGGACCAGCCACAAGAGCAACCGATCGGCTGTCATCGCGTTGTACTCGCTTGGTTGACTGTCCCGGCAACTCCTCCACTACCCCTGTTCTCACCGCTACAATCCTTGGTGTCACCCCTTTCCCCCAGAGTCGGAGGCAACCCATGTCGGTGTCGCGTCGTGAATTCCTCACCCAATCTGTCGCTGGAACCATCGGGATGGTTACCGCCGGCAGCCTTCATTCCTCTTTGGCCACTGCTCGCACCGCGAAGGCCGAACCGCTGTTCCAGATTTCGTTGGCCCAATGGTCACTCAATCGGGCCTTCTTTGGCCGCGGCAAGGTGGAGAAACTCGACCCACTGAAGTTCGCCGAGATTGCACACAAGAACTTCGGTATCGACGCCATTGAATACGTCAATCAATTCTACGCTGCCAAGAAAAATGACGACGCTTACCTCAAAGACCTCAAGAAAGTGGCCGACGACGTCGGTGTGAAGAGTATCCTCATCATGTGCGACGGCGAAGGGAACCTGGGCGACCCCGATGAGAACCGCCGGAACCAGGCGGTGGAAAATCACAAGCGCTGGGGCGAATGGGCCAAGTTCCTCGGTTGCCACTCCATCCGGGTGAATGCCGGCAGCGACTGGCGCAAGGGTTTTGCCGAAACCCAGAAGCTCGCAGCGGATGGGTTGCGCAAACTCAGCGAATTTGGCGACACGATCGGCATCAACGTGATTGTCGAAAACCACGGCGGGCTATCAAGCCATGGCACGTGGCTGGCCGGCGTCATGAAGCTGGTCGATCACAAGCGCTGCGGCACCTTGCCCGACTTCGGCAACTTCTACATCGGCAAGATTCCCGGCATCGATATCACGGAATACGACCGCTACAAGGGGGTCGATGAATTGATGCCGTTTGCCAAGGGTGTTTCGGCCAAGAGCCACGAATTTGACGAGAAAGGTAACGAAACCAAGACGGACTATCGCAAGATGCTCGACATCGTCGTGAACAAGCACAAGTATCACGGGTACATCGGCGTCGAGTACGAAGGCAATAAGCACAGCGAAGCCGACGGCATCAAACTCACCAAGAAACTCCTCGAAACCATACGAGACGAACTAGCTCGGCGGTAAAATTCAGTATCAGTCGCAGATGACGCCAGTTTCACCCGGAACCCGATCCGAATTGCCGTACCATCGAATTGCAAACCGTGTTCAGAGCTCGGCGTCATCTGCGGTCCTCTGCTGAGGAGTCAGCCATGCCACTCTACGTCTACGAAGTCGTCTTGCCCGATGGGTCGGGTGGTGAGCAGTTCGAAGTCATGCAAAAGATGACCGACACACCGCTCACCACGCACCCGCAGACCGGGGAGCCGGTGCGGCGAGTGCTTGCGGAACCGAACGCCCCGCGCGCCTGGACGGATACACAAGGGGCTGCCAAACTGAGCGATAAGAACCTCGCGGCCAAGGGGTTCACCAAGTACGTGAAGACCGACCAGGGCACCTACGAAAAAACCGCCGGGGACGGCCCCAAAAAGCTCAAGCGCAAATAGACCGCTCCGCCGCTGACAGCGGTAGCACTGGCGGCGGCGGCCGGTCTTTCAACTCATACAACACCTCTACGTTGACGATCACCACCCTTCACCCACCCCGGAGATGCACCCATGCCGATTGAGGTTCCCGTTCAGCACCGCCAACTGTTCATTGACGGCCAATGGAGCGATTCGGTTTCCGGAAAAAAAATCCCAGTCGAGAACCCCGCCACGGAAGAGATCATCGCCGAGGTTAGCGCCGGCGGTCGGGAGGACTGCCAGCGGGCAATCGCCGCAGCGGCCGAAGCTCTGAAAAGTTGGATGAAACTGACGCCCTACGACCGAGCCAAAGTCCTGAAGAAGACGGCCGAGTTGATGCGCGAACGGGCCGACGCCCTCGCCCGAACCATGACGATGGAACAGGGAAAGCCCGTACCCGAGGCCAAGGCCGAAGTGCTGCACTCGGCCGACACGTTCGAATGGTTCGCCGAGGAGGGCAAGCGCGCCTACGGGCAAGTTATTCCCCAATCCAACCCGATCAAGCGGCACATGACCATCAAGCACCCCGTTGGTGTGGTCGGTGCCATTGGGCCGTGGAACTTCCCCATCACCCTACAAGCTCGCAAGATCGCCCCGGCGCTTGCCGCCGGCTGCACCATCGTGTGCAAACCCGCTAGCCAGACGCCGCTGTCGCTCATCGGCGTCTTCGAGTGCATGATCGAAGCGGGGCTGCCCAAGGGGGTTGCCAACCTGGTGATTGGATCCGCCTCCGAGATTTCCGACGAGTTCATGACCAACCCAGCGGTGCGGAAGATCAGCTTTACCGGCTCCACAGCCGTGGGCAAGCAGTTGATGAAGCAGGCGGCCGACCAGGTGAAGCGGTTGTCGCTCGAATTGGGGGGTCATGCCCCGTTCATCGTCTTCCCGGATGCGGATCCAGAGGTGGTGGCCAAGGCCGCGGTGATCGGCAAGTTCCGCAACAATGGGCAGGTGTGCATCAGCCCCAGTCGGTTCTATGTCCACAAGGACGTCCAGAAGAAGTTCACCGAGGTGGCCGTTGAGGAAGCCCGCAAGCTGAAGCTGGGTAACGGGCTGGAGGAAGGTGTTGTCGTCGGGCCCATGTTTGAAAAGAAAGCGCTGGACAATACCTTGGCTCTCATCACCGATGCTCGCAGCAAAGGCGCGGAAATTCTCACCGGGGGCAAGCGCTCCGACCAGTTCGCCAAGGGCTATTTCTTCGAGCCAACGGTACTCCGCAACCTGGCCCCGGATGCGGCCATCCTCACTGAGGAGCCGTTCGCCCCGGTCATGCCGGTACTGGATTTCGCCAAACTCGACGACGTGATCGCTGCGGCCAACAACACCAAGTACGGTCTGGCGGCCTACGTCTTCACCAACGACATCACGGTCATGTGGCGCATGGCCGAGGGGCTGGAAGCCGGCATCATCGGCGTGAACGACCCCGTGCCGGCAACCCCGCAGTGCCCCTTTGGTGGGATGAAAGAATCGGGGCTGGGCCGGGAGTTAGCCCACGAAGGGCTGGAAGCCTACCTGGAGACGAAGTACATCTCGATGGGATTACGCGGGTAGTCCTCAGCAATCGGCGCACGAAAGGTGTGCCAACCAGGCAACGCACGCCGATTATGCGAATAACACTTGTGCGTGTTTGACGGAGGATCGGTTTTGTGCGGCAGGTGGCGTTGAACCTGGGCCGGTAACGGGCAGAATTCATCAAGTCGGGTGGCTGGTGAGATCGGACACGGCTACCCCCCGCCAGAGGACTGCCCCATGCGTTGCCAGACACCCGTCCTGATTCTCGCGGCCGCACTGCTGCTAGTCATGGGCTGCCGGGGCCTTGTGAACCGGACGCCCGGCCTACTTGCCACGGGGGTTTCGGCATCCCGGGGTGGCAGTGGTACCCCCTGTCAGCTGACCGGCAACTCGATGCCCCGTGAACAATGCTTCGACGCCGTGACCGGCAGGCCCATCCCCTGCCCACCGCAGGACGCAACGACGATCCTTCCCGGTGGTGCTTACCCGTCCACCCTCCCATCGACTCCAAGCCTGCAACCCTCCCCGCCCAACGAGTTGCCGTTCCCGGGGCCTAACGACATGATTCCCCGACAAGGCATTCCCTACGCACCGCCCTCGGTCGCACCGGGTGATGGCTTGGGAGCCGCTACCAAAACCGGACAGCCGCTCAAGACCGGGCAAAATAAATGAGAGCACCTGGAGGGTGACCCCACGACCCGGGCTGGTGGTTGGAGCACCGCTGGCCCGGGTTTGTTCGTATCCTACGACATACTAGCAGTTGGAACACGTTACCTCACCGCTGCGACAGCGGACGCACCAGCGGATCGAGTTTCGAGGGGGCATTGGCGGGAGCCGGGTTCGCTTCTCCGCTCGGTTTGTAGCTGGTGCTAGTGACAACACCGCTGGCTAGCGGTCGCTTCAGTGCGGCTGCCGATTCGGGTGAGGCAAACTTGTATCCCGGGAACGCCAACTCGCTGGGGGAAACACATTCACCTTTACACCCCCGCCCCAGCAGGCCACCGCCCAGCCGTCCTGAACCGTCGAGCAACCCCCGCCGCCCGTCGCAGCCAAGCCCGCCTGAGCCGCCGATCGCTCCCCCGCATCCCGTGGCCCCACCAGCACAACCTCCCCCCGACTCACAGCGGAAGAACGCGGAGAGTGACCCCACATACGGTGCCGGTCGCAACTTGGGTAGGGCGTCGCCGGTTGTTGGGCTGAAACACAACCACGCCTTCAAGCGGTCCCAACAGGCCCGATTGCGTCCGGAACGTCCACAGCTGCCATCTGTGCAACTATCCCCCAGCAGCGACGAATAACCGATCGGTGACGGCAGAGCGGGGGTCATAACCGATGGCAGGCTCGCCGGAGCGGACAGCGACGGCGCTATGGCCAAAGCGATCCGTTCGCGTAAGGGCAGCAAAGCCCGTTCGCCCAGCCCCGCCGCCGGAACCACCGCACCCTCGAGCCGAGGAGCCGGAACCTGGGGCGAAGTCGGTACCAAGGGTTGCGGAGCAAACGCTGGATCGGCCGCGTGGGTGGTGGGGCCTAGCCAAACCGTTGCCAAGACCAATGCTGCTACCCGCTTCATGCTTCTGCCTCCATGCAGATCAGTGCCACTTCTCGATCCGAAAGCGGCGTGTTGATACGGATCGGCTCCTAAACCCGGTGAAACGCGACCCGAGAACCACCGAAACAGGTCGTCTCGAAGCCGGCAGGCCGTACAGTCGGCATGATCCGCACTTTGGGCAGGAGTCAGGCATCAAAACCCGGCAGCGGAGGCTGAGTGGGCCGGCGATAAACTGGCGCGGCTGTGACGGTTGTGCGGCGCGCGCAGCGCTTGTGCGAATCTGCTTGCCGCGCGAGCAGAACCGGCTTCGCGGCGATCTCTTGCCGCGCGGTGATGATCTCGGCTTGGGCGTTGAATGGGGCTAGCGATGCTCGCCCCTTGGCGGCCGCCAATTCCACACGATTACATTCCCGGCTCAGATGCAGCTGAACCAAGTGGCGGGGGAAGCCGTCCCCGGAACGATATGCAATGGCAGCTGTCAGCTCCGCCGCCTGATCGTTGGACAGATGCCCGCAATCGGAGAGCACGCGATCCACCAGATGCCGCGGGCGACGGCTGCGTTGCTCCAGCTCCACGTCATGGTTGTACTCCAGCGCAAGCACATCGACCCCGGCAAACGCTTCCACTAACTCCGGCGAACCACAACCCAGGTCCGAAGCATAGCCGAGCGACCAGGCAATGCCGGCAGCGTCGTGGCGGTCGATGCGGAACGCAAAAGTCGGCTCGGCATCGTGTGAAACCCGGATCGGCTGGATGGCCAGCCCCGGAGTCATTTCCAGCGCTTGGCGAGCGGTGTAGCAGCGGGCCAGGCCCACCTTACGCAACGGCTCGAAACTTTCGGCGACCAGGGCCAGATGGGCGAGTTGGGCCGGATGGGCGTAGAGCGGAATTTTCCGACTGCGGAGATCCGCGAGGGTGAAATCCTTCCAGTGATCGCCGTGGATATGCGTGAGGATGACGGCGTGGATCCGGTTCCAACCCGCCCCGACTTCCCGGAGCCGAGCACTGAGCACCCGCGGCCCCAGCCCGCAGTCAATCAGCAATCCAAACCCATCGGTTTCCAGCAAAGCGGCATTGCCACTACTCCCACTGGCCAACACGGTAAACCGATCCGGCATGGCAAATCGTCCTCACGGGGGCTACCCGCCAGCGACCGGCCTCCGCCCGATTGCCGCTACGCACCCAGCCCATTCGCAGTATCATAGGTAATTCACCGACCTGAAAAATGCAGCGCTTCGTCAAGCAGCGCTTCGTGTTGATGGTCCAGCACCATTGATTCACCAACCGCGGCCAAAGCGCTTCAATGCCGGCAAGTATCCATTCTTGTGGGCACGGGTCACGGCTGCTATCGTTGAATGAGACATTCTGAGGACCGGTCATGGCTGATCAGAAACTGATCCTGATTGTGGACGATGATCGTGAACTGGTGGACGGGTTGCGCACGGTTTTGGAACGCCAGGGCTACAAGGTGATCCAAGCGCACGATGGGCACCAGGGGAAACACGCCATCTACAACCAGAAACCCGATTTGGTCATCCTGGACATGATGATGCCCCGCATGGGTGGCTATCCCGTGTTGGAGCATTTCCGGGGTAAGCCCGAAGCCCCGCCGATCATCATGATTACCGCTAACGAGGGCAGTCGGCACAAAGCCTATGCCGAATATCTGGGAGTGATCGACTATATCCGCAAGCCCTTCGCGATGGAGCGATTACTGGAGACAGTCAACAAGATGCTCAAGGATAAGCCGGCCGAGCAATCCCCGCCTCCCGAATGAACCCAGCCGGGGCCACCACCGCCGACCTGATCCCCGGTCGCCCGGGTGTCGCTGCTCCATCTCGCAGCACGGTGTCTCTCGCCCGAACGCTCCGCGTGCAACCCCACCTGGCCCGCCCAGCCCACCCCCGCCCACGGCTGAAGTGGATCGACTCGTGCCGGACCCTCGAATTCACTAGGCATCAACGAACTTTCGTTCGTTGGCGGACAATTTGCATTGACTCTCCCAGTTTGGCGGGCATAGGAAAGGATTAGTCAGTCCGCGCTGCCCACGAGACGAATCCATGAGCGAGCGAACCATTTTCCCCGTCGCGGATCCCGAAGCGGATTTGCCGCCCCTTGATCTGGTGCCCGGCCGGGTTTCCCTGGGCGTGCGGGTCGTTACCCTCATGGTGATTGTGGTGCCGCTGTTGGGTTTGATAGCCGTGCCGTTCTTTGTCTGGGGCTGGGGCTTCTCCTGGGTCGATCTCGGTCTGCTCCTGGGCATGTATGTGCTGACGGCGCTGGGCATCACGGTGGGGTTCCACCGCTTGTTCACCCATCGCAGTTTCGCGACTTACGATTGGGTGAAGGTGATCTTCACCGCGTTGGGTTCCATGGCTGTCGAAGGCTCGATGTTCAAATGGGTTGCCCTGCACCGCCGGCATCACCAGTATAGCGACACGCCGGAAGACCCGCATTCACCTCATCATCATGGCAGCGGGCTGCTTGGGCTGCTCCGCGGAGCCTGGCACGCACACATCGGTTGGTTCTTTCAGCCGGACCCGCCGGGGCTGGAGGATTACATCAAAGACCTCACCAAGAGCCGGCCGCTGCGAATCGCCAACGCCTTGTGGCCCTTCTGGATTCTGCTGGGGCTGGTCATCCCGGCCGTGGTGGGCGGTGTCCTCCAGGGAAGTTGGCTGGGCGTTTGGACCGGGCTGATCTGGGGCGGTCTGGTGCGCATCTTCCTGGTGCATCACGTGACCTGGAGCGTGAACTCCGCTTGCCATCTCTGGGGCTTGCGGCCATACCGGAGTCGGGACGAGAGCCGCGATAATGTCGTCTTCGGCATCCTGGGAATGGGCGAAGGCTGGCACCAGAGTCACCACACGTTCCCCACTTCCGCCCGGCATGGCCTGCGGTGGTGGCAGATCGACGTGAGCTATTACGTGATTCGCCTGCTGGCCTGGCTGCGGCTGGCCTGGGATGTCCGGCTTCCCACGGCGGAGGCGCTGGAGCGGGCCAAGCGAGCCACCTGAACGGGATCTGCCGGACCCGCTAGGATGCGGTTGGGGATTCCAGCTGGCGTTCGAGGTCCTTGCGGCGCTGGAGCATCCGGTCGCGGACGCCCCGCTCGAGTTCGTAAATCCCCGGGGCTTCGAGCACCTCGGCTGGAGCCAACCGACACTGGGCCTGCTTGATTCGGGCCGCAGCATACAACTGCGCCAGGCACTCGCGACAGGCCAAAGCGTAGGTCTTCAGCTCGTGGGTGTAGCCGTCACTCCAACAAGCCGCGATTTTGAACACCGCGGGGTTTGTGCAACCGGTCGCGGTACACAACACCGGGTACGCCGACAGGGCCATGGTAACCAACCGGGAGCACTTGCCTACAGGGGGCGCGATTTGCGACACGGTCAATCGGAGGGGTGCGGCAGTTCCTCACCGTGGATTTGAGCCAGGGCATTCATGGCCGCCTTGAGCTCGGCATCCTTCTTGGTTCGGCCCCACGCCGCCGGAAACCGATGATCGCCCAACTGAGCTGCGACCTTGAAGCACTTATCGTGGTCGGGGCCTTGCTCGTCGAGCAGATAGTATCGGGGTGTACAGCCAAATTCGCGTTGGGCGACTGTTTGCAACTGCGACTTGGCGTTGGCACAGACCGCTTCCCGCGCGACCCGATCGATTTCCGGATTGATGAACCGCAATACGAACTCCCTGGCTGCTTCCCAGCCGCCATCCAAAAAGATGGCCGCCACCAACGCTTCAAACACGTCGGCCAGCATATTCGCAGGAATCTCGCCTAGACAGCAGATGCCTTTGCCCAGAAACAGATAATTGCCCAGACCCAATTCCTCGCTGAACCGAGCGCAAGTCTTGCGGCTGACAACGACCGACTTGACCTTGGTCAGATCACCTTCCTGGTAATCGGGCAAGCGTTGGAACAACTGCTCACAGGTGACCAGGCCCAGAACGCTGTCGCCCAGGAATTCCAACCGTTCGTTGGAGGCCGCCCGCGTGTTGGCTCCCGAAGTATGGGTGAGCGCGGCGCGAAGCAATTCGGGTTTGCGGAAACGGTAAGCGATGCGGCGCTGGCACTCTTCGAGAATCACGCTAATGCGGCTGGTGGTGAGGGTATCCGAGGGTGGCATGATTGCTGTGCGAGCCCGACGGTAAGAGCGAATGATTCTCAAAACTTACCATCCCCGTTGCTGGGAGTCAACGCAACCGTTCCCAAGCTGTTGCGGAAAAAGTCCGGGCCGGCTTTGTCACCACCCTCCTCAGGGGCGGGGTTCCACCTTCCACATCAGCGGCGTCGTCCGGGCCATCGCGCGCAAGCCCTCCAGCACCTCCCGGGCCTCATCGGGCAAAAGGGGCATCACCGTGCGCACAACCCCCAGGGCCGTTTCCAGGCGGGGCCGCGGTTGGCGAAACCGAATCTGCTCCTTTTGCAAACCCGTGAGCGTGATCACCACGCCTCCAGGCCCGATTTTGCCCGCCAGTTCCTTTTTGAACCCCGGCAACTGCGTCGACGTCACCAACGTGACCAGTTCCAGCGTCGCTGCGAGCGAGTCATCCGGATCGGCCGCTTTGCGTTGCTCGACAATCGCCTGGAGCGAGCGAGATAGTTGCTTTTCGTCTACCCGCTGGAGGGCTTCGGACAGCAACTCCGCCGTCGGCCGGTTGAGGGCGAGCTGGTAGCCCCCACGAATCGGTGTGACGCTCATGGGCGGAATCCGCTCGCGCGGGGCCGGAGCCTCTGGCAACCCCGGCGGAGGCGACCCAGGAAGCGTTAGCAACACGTACAGGGGCAACCCGGTGAGGAACATCGCAACCTCCGGAGCGAAACGCACACAGGTCGATCACAACTCGCCCTGCAACTTGCGCAAATCATCCAGATTGGCCTGACAGTAGGGGCAACCAATCTCGTTCAGGTGAAATTGGATGTAATCGAGTAAGTCCGGGTCGCCGGCCCCGAGCAGATAGCTGCCCAGTTGATCGCGGGAGGGGCAACTGATCCGTTCCCGCCGCCAGATCGCCCCGACGCTGTGCTCGCCACGATCTTCCTGTTCCATCACGTCCCGAAGCAAGGCGCGGCACTCGGCCGACTCCCGCAAGGCCCGCTCCACGGCCACGAGTTCCGCGTCGGGCAAGGCATCGTTCAGGTAGTCGCGGAGAATCTCCCGCGTGATGGTTGGCACGAGTGGTTCCCTTCATCTGGTGCGTTCACAGCTATTCCAACCCACTGCTGCGGTCGCAATTCAACGGGAGCGTGAATTCAAGCACCAGTTCGACTTCGAATTTTGATTGCAGAAGAATTTTGTGCCTGAAATTTATTTTCTCTGGTTTACTCCGATTTTGCGAGAGATTATAACTACACCATTGAATCCGAGCTGGAGTGCTGTGCGGATTGAAAGGATTATACCGTTCCCCGATCCCGGAATGCTCCACCCGTTTTTTTCCCGATCCAGCGTGTCGCCCATGAAGATTCACCCCGTCCGCTCCCTCGTTTGCGCGTTGGCAGCCGTTGTTGCCCTCTTGGCTGCGGAGTCCCGGGTTCAGGCCGAAACCCTGTCGATGATCTTCGACAGCACGGCCAGCAATACCACAGTATCGTACAGTCTCAATGGCACCGCCGCTAGCACCATCCCCGGCCCCTACTACTGGAACTCCGTGCCGCCGCCGAATTCCGGTCCGCCGGCCTTCGCCACGATGTGCATCGAACTGACTCAGGGGATTCCCGGCGGGGCAGTCGCGTTTAATGTGGTAGCCCCCAGCAGCAGCCCGACGATCAACGACACCGCCAAGGGCGATGCCCTCGTGGCTCTGTACGGCAACTTCTACAACACGGCCTGGAATGATCCGACCACAGCGAACACCGACACCAGCTACCGCGCGTTCCAACTGGCGATTTGGGAAATCGTGACGGACGGAGCCGGTAGCGCCGCTAACCGACTCACAACCGGTTTGTTCCGCTCCAACGACACCGCTGCTGCCATCGCCCAAGCCATGTTGACCACCACCCTCAACGACATCGCCGGGGGTCAGACCAACTTCACCACCCGATTCCCCAATGAAGAACTGGTGGCTTTGGTTAGCGAGAGTGCCCAGGACCAGTTATTGCTCCGCACCCAGAAGACGACAATCGTCAGCATTGTGCCAACTCCTCCGGGGCTGGTGCTGGCCGGTATGGGCTTGGTGGTTCTGCTGGGCCGGGCTCGGTGGCGACAGCGATCCTCAATGACCGCCTGCTAAAATTTTGCCTCGCTCAAAAAATTCGTCGTGAAATCCGGCGTAACGGGTGCAATCTCTAACTCTGTTCACATCGCGAGGTTGCACTCGCGCGGTCGCGATCGGCCCGTTACGAAACGTTACCATTTGTACAGATCAGGGTTGCGGCAAGAGGGTTTCTAGCGAATAATTGGATCGTGCCAGAAAGGAGGGGGCGCGATGCGATACCCGCTATTCCTCACCGTGCTCGTGCTGGGCCTGACCGACGCACGACCTGCCCGGGCCCAGTTCATTGTCGGGTCCGTTTGTCCACCCGCTTTTGCAGGCAACTTCGTCGTTGCTGGCGGTTTTGGCTTCTCGTATTATCGTCCCGGCTTGCGGGTCGTTGGCTTTGCCGGCGGTTTCGGCACCCGCTCCGTATTCGTCACGCCCGTGGCACCGCTCTTCCCGGTGGTGCCGCCGATCGTTCCCGTACTCCCTCCCGTCGCTCAGTGGACCCCATGGGGTTGGACCCCCGGTTTTCTGCCGGCCGGCTGGGGCGTGGGGCCGGGCTGGGGCTGGGGCGTGGGGCCGGGCTGGGGCTGGGGCGTGGGGCCGGGCTGGGGCTGGTGGAACCCTGCCCCACGCATTGTGGTTCCGCCGATCCTCCTCGCGGACCACTCCACGGGCGATGCCGATCGCGGCGTCGTGGCCGCTGCCGGCCGGATGCCCCGCCGCACCCCGGACCCGACGCCCCCTGGCGATTTTCTCGTCATCAGCCCCAAACGCGAAACCCCGGCCATCGGAACGATCACCCCTGAAGTCACGCGGGTCGCGGCGATCCGCCCGCAGCGAGTCGTGATTCCTTTCGATCCGTTTGCCCCCCCGCGCATCACGGCGATCGATACACCCGACCCGGATCCGCTCAAGGAGGCAGCCCGGCTGCTCCAGCGGGGCCGCGCCGCCTTTGCTGCCGGGGAATACGGACAGGCCGCCGAGCAATTTGAGCGCGCGGCCGATGCCGACCCGAAGTCGGCTACCCCTCATTTTCTGAGGGCCCAGGCGCTCTTCGCTGCTGGCAGTTATACCGAGGCGGTCGTGGCGATCCGCAGGGGGTTGGAGCGGGATCCGACCTGGCCGACGAGTAGCTTCGATCCCAAGGAGCCGTACGGGGCAAACCCCGCCGCCCATGCCGAGCAGCTCGCGGAGCTGCGCCGGGTGGTCGCGGCCAACCCCGGCGAGCCAACGCTGGAGTTCTTGCTGGCCTATCAGCTGTGGTTCATCGGCGAAAAAGCGGAGGCCCGGAAGTGGCTGACCGCAGCCGAAAAACGTCTCGCGAGTCCCGGTCCAATCGCGCTGTTTAAGTAAGCCATAAAATGGTGAACCGTGACTCTCAGCGGAACGCGATTGGCGCGTTCCCTCTCTGACCCTGCGGTCACACTGAGGCATCAGCCGTCGATCACACGATGCTACTACTGTCCTGCACGAATTTGTCTCGGGGCTACGACGCCACGCCGCTTTTCGAAAACGTGTCGTTCGAGATTCACGCCGGCGAGCGGATCGGGTTGGTCGCCCCCAATGGAGCCGGGAAAACCACCCTGCTGCGGATTCTCGCCGGGCTGGACGAACCGGATACCGGCAAGGTCACGCTGCACGCCGGGGCCCGCCTGGGCCTGTTGCAACAGGTCGCGGAATTCCCCCCCGGGCGGACGCTCTTTGACGAAGCCAAAAGCGCCTTCGAGGAACTGATTGCCACGCAGGGGGAATTCGAGCGGGTCGCCGAGGAACTGGCCAACTGCACCGACCCCATCCGCCATAAGCAGCTCAGCGCGAAATTCGATCGCCTGAACGAAGTGCTGCGCCATCATGACGCCTTTGAGCTGGATCATAAGGTCGAGAACGTGCTCAGTGGGCTGGGGTTCGCCGTCAGCGATTTCCCCCGTGAGGTGCGGACCTTCTCCGGTGGCCAGCAACGGCGCTTGCTTCTGGCCAAGTTGCTGCTCGCGGCCCCCGATGTCATGCTGCTGGATGAACCCAGTAACCACCTGGACATCGACACCACCCGTTGGTTGGAGAATTATCTGGCCCAACAACCCGAGGGCATGCTGATCGTCAGCCACGACCGATATTTCCTGGACCGCGTGGTGAACAAAATTCTCGAACTTCATTCCCGGAAGATCACTCCGTATCCGGGGAATTACCATCAATACGTTCGACTTCGCGACGAACGCTACGAACGCCAGCTCAAGGAATACGAGGCCCAACGGGAATACATCGCGAAACAGGAAGAATACATCCGCCGGGTCCACTATGGCCAGCTGGCCAAGCAAGCGCAATCGCGGGCCAAAACACTCGAGAAGATCGAGCGGCTGGAGAAGCCGACTCGGGTCACCGGGCCGAATATCAAGTTCACCGAGGTTACCCGCTCTGGTGATTGTGTCTTCCACGTCGAAGGACTGACCAAGCGGTTTGGCGACCGGGTGCTGTTCGAAAACCTCAGCTTCGATTTGCCCCGAGGCAAGCGGCTGGGCATTATGGGGCCCAACGGGTGCGGCAAAACCACGCTGCTTCGCATTCTGCTGGGCGATGAGGAACCGACCTCCGGCCTGGTGCAACGCGGGCACCTCGTGTTCCCCGGCTATCTCGACCAGCAACTGGCGGTCCTCGACCCCGAGAAGTCCGTGTTGCGGGCTGTCTGGCCCGACGACGACCCCGAACACACCGAGCAGAAGATGCGGGACTTACTCGGCGCATTCGGTCTACAGGGGGAAATCGTCGAGCAACCCGTCAAACAGCTCTCCGGAGGCGAGCGGAGCCGGGCCGCCCTGGCCAAGCTGACGGTCAACGGCGCGAACGTATTGATCCTGGATGAGCCGACCAACCACCTGGACATCTGGGCGTGCGATTCACTGGAAGAGGCCATCAAAGCTTTCGAGGGTACCGTGGTGGTGGTCAGCCACGACCGGTACTTCCTGAATCGGGTCGCCGATCTGCTGATTGTCTTTGCCAACGGAACCACGGAGGTGGTGTACGGCAATTACGATACCTACGAGGCGTTGCGGCAGGCTCGGGAACAAGCCAACGAAGGGCGGAAACCGCCGGCGCGCGAGGAGAACAACCGGGCCGCACCGCCGACTCGCCCGGAGAAGCCCAAACGCAAGCGAAAATTTCCGTACCGCAAAGTTGCCGATCTGGAAGCCGACATTGCCACGACGGAGGCCAAGATCGCGGAACTCGAAGCAATGCTCCAGTCACCCGAGGTGTACAAGGATCGCCTGAAGGTTCGCGACATCCTGACCCAACTGGAAGCCACGAAGGACGCACTGGCCCGATTGTATCAGCACTGGGAAGAAGCGGTGGAGCTAAACGGATGAGTGAGTCGGGGGGCGTGGCCCCTCGGCCGAATGGAGTCGCGCGGTATCCAGCCCAACCCCAATCACGGAGCCATTTCATGTCCACACTCGCCACCGCGACCGACCGGTTCCTGTCAGTAATCGATACGCACCGCAATCTGCAGGAGCTGCAAGAGGGAACGCTGGCGTTCCATCAGCAGATACCGTTCGCCTCCCAGGACGAGATAAACGCCGCTCTGCACAAGCTGCTGCCGACAGTGCGAACGGCCCATTTGGTGCCGATGGGGTCGGTAGCGCTCAGTTGCGGGGCACTGGTGAAGTTTGGGGGCGATCCGGCAATCTGCGGTGCGGCCCTTCTAGATCGACTGCCTGACCTGCTCCGGGGTGTAGGTGCTTTTCTGCGCGAAGTGCATGAGCGAGCCAACGTGCAGGAGTACGAAGAGCCGGACCTGAACCAACTGATTAACTTGCACATTAACGATATCTTGGAGAGCAACCCGGAGGCGGCCTTTGCTTACCTTTCCCAGCGGCCGCTAAAACTCGGGACGATTGCCCACCTGTCGCGCTCCAAGCCACTGCGTGCTTTGGCCCGCTCCCGACCCGAGTTGGTGCAATGGTCAATGGAAGCCGATGCCCTCAAGGGGGAGACCTCATTTCTGACGACCATGCTACGGGTGCTGGATGATGCAGCCCTGACTGTGTTGCATCCCGGGGAGCAAAAAGGCTTCGAGGTCCGGATCAGCGGGCTGGCGGACAACTTCCAGTTGCACACATTGCTGGCCGATGCTCTGATTGGGGACCCCGAGCAGGGCTTGTTAGGCGGACAGAAGCCGGACCCCCGGGTGGTCGCCGCGGCTCGTGATACAATCTTGCCACCGAACACGCGCCTGACAACGACCGGCGCGTTCAACCTGTGGAACTGGCCCGGACTACTGCCCGACGGCACACTCCCAACCGGTACCACCGGCGGTTGGTGGATCTGGAACGAGGGCACACCGGCGGACATACTGACCTTTGACGGAAAGCGGGTGATCCTGCTCGGCCCGCCGCCCTATTCCCAAAGCTGGAATGCCGGCCGGCAATTTGGGCACATGAGGGGCGAACTGACCGTCGAACACATCCTGGCTCCGGATGTGGTGCGCGATTGGTTAGCCCGTCTGGCTTCTGCCCCCCGACCCCAGCCGCCGACGCAATGACAGCAAATTCACCTTGCACGACGGATGCAGTTCAGCGTCTAATTCGCAGGCTGTCACGGAGGACATGCCGATGCTGACCCGGGTGCTGCAACACCGGCTACCGCCGCCAAATCCAGTTCCTGTGCCGCTGGCCCCGCGCCAACCTCAAACCGATCCGGCCTATGCGGCCTTGCCCCGGCTCATGCTTCTGCGGGACACGCTTCTTCGAGCGCTACCCCAGCGTCGCTCGCCGTGGAATGAGCCGCCGGTGTTCTTCTTCGATCGCCGCCGTCAGACGGAACTGGAATCGAGCCGTTCCGAGCCAGTTAATCCGCTCATTGCGGAATTCGCGGCCCACATCACGGCGGAACTTCCGGTCCTCTGCGCCACGGTCGAGGTGCGACGGGTAGCCCGGACAATCCCGGGGCTTCAAGCCACAGCGACGGCGTTGGCATCGGCATGCCCGGAAGCCCAGCAACTTGCCGAATTGTTAGCTGTACCCGACGACGAGGTGTTCGTGGTTCTCGACCCGCTGGCACGGACTGGCTACCGCGTGGTGGTTCAGGGGGTTGCCGATGTCGGGCAGTTTTCCACCTTGCTGGCCGACCTTCTTCCCGGCGAACTGGTAGCAGAGCGGTTCGTGAGGGCGTACCGGGACGTAAACCCTGTCTTGCCGGCGGGGGTGCCGATGGTGGTTGCGGCTCGTTTTCAGCTTAGCTTCCCCGCGGCGCTACGGTCCGACGGAACACTCCCGAGTGGATTTGCAGGCTGTGAACACTGGTTATGGCCCAGCATGCCACTCGCCACCATCCCGCGAATCAAGGGGGAACGCGTCGTCTTGCTGGGCAAACCGGCCTTCCCTCTGAATTGGGACGTGGATCGACGGTTTCCCACCATGCCCGCCGATCTGCAACTTCTCGAGGAACTCAACACTGAGCGAGTTCGGGAGTATCTGACGCGGCTCACGGGCCATCCAATCCTGCCCCGAGAGAACTCGCTACCTATGCCAGCGCGTCAGGCGGCGTAAACCGAGAACAACCGCCCCGGTCACTGCCCGAGATGCAAAAGTAACTCGCGGTGCCGGAGTTGCTGCAAGCGAGCCCGACCACCGCAGCGATCGAGGTATTCGCCAAAGTCGGTCACGCCGAAGATGTGATCGTCCAAAAACTGGGCAAACGCGGCCGGGTCCTTCTCCACCTCTAGCCACAGCTTGAGGTGATCCTCATCGGAGAAGTACTCGCCGGGCATGTTTCCCGGATAGCTACCAAAGGGGACTTCACACACAGCGTCCACACACAGGAAGGGAATCTGGGTGCGGTGCGGGTCGCGGCGCATCTGGTCGTGGGGCACCAGCCGTTCGCAGGTGATGATGACCCGCTTGGCCGCCCGGGCCAGGTCGATGTCGGCAACCGAAGTCCCGCTGAAGCGGCAATTACCGTAGCGGTCGGCCTCGTGGACGTGGATCGCCGCAATATCGGGATAGAGTGCGGGGACAGCAGCGAGTTGCTCGCCCGTAAAGGGGCACTGGATAATCTTCGCGGCGCTGTGAGTGAGCGTATCGGTTCCCAACAGACTGTGGGTGGGCAAAAAGGGAACACCCATTGCCGCCGCCGTGTAGCGCAAGGCCAAGGAATAGTTGGACCACTCGACACATTCCACCGTGCCGGATTCAATCACACGCCTGGCATGAGGCGAAAGCCCCCGTGCCTCAAGGCCCACAATGTAGGCCACATCCACCTTCGCCAGGGTCTGGCCACGGCCCGTAAGGTTGCCGGCGCAGAGGATTTGAAAATCGTGTGTCGTGGTGTGGCCACTGAATCCGAGATTCTGCCGTTGTTGCCGCAGAATCTCATGACAAACGGCCGTGGGAATGCGATTGGTACCAAAACCTCCGGTGGCCAGGTAATCGCCATCATGAACGAATTGCCGCACGGCCTCGGCAACGGTCATCACCTTATCGACCAGCCCCCGCGGCTTGGCTGCGAAGACTGCTCGAGCACAATCTGTTGAGGGATCGGTGAACAATTGCGGTGTGGTCATGATGGTGAGCCGCAATCCGAGGTGTCGCGCCGGCGGCTTGCTGCACTGGGTCCGGCCGCCACGCTCTAGCGATTGCCAAAGTCTCGAACGATCTGGCGGAATCGCGGATCCGTTCGGATGGAGTCGAGATCGCGATCCTGCTCCATGAAGCGAAAGTCGCGATAGCCAAGTTCCACCGCTTTGCGCAGTGTCGAAATCGCCAAGTCGGCTTGCTGCAGCAAAGCATACCGACAGGCGAGATTATAGTGAGCGGTGGGGTCCGTAGGGCGTAGGGCTACCAGTTGTTGATCGACTGCCAGACCCTCCTGCAGCCGACCCTTGGTCGTGAGATTGCTCGCCTGAACTAGCAAAACCTCGGCGAAGGTGGGGCGAGCGGCCAGCAGCTTTCCGTAAAACTCCAGTTCGAAGTCCAACTGACTCCGATCGGCCAGAAAACTCAGCACGGACCCGGGAGGGAACGTGTTCTCGGAGCAAGGTGGAGCGGGTCGCTTGCTGGGGGCGGGCATAGTCATCCCCTGCCGGGTGTGGCCAAGCGGGATAGGATCAATCTAGCACTTTTACGCGATTATAACTCACCCGGGAAGGTGGTCAAACAGTTGATCATCCACAGATCGGACCAGCCCGGTCGGGTTATAGCGGTCGAGCAGAACACAGTGTTCGAGTCAACTGGGTGCGATTGCTAACCTCGTGATATGGACCGTTGTGCTCACCAGCAGGCACAGTTCGTCTACTGGCAACACGATCCGATTGCATCCCAGTTATAATGGCATTGTTGGCTCGCAGCGAAACGAGTCCACCATGCGTGTGATCGAGGCATTCCGTGATCCCGTTCGGGCCGTTGCTCTGTCGCCAGATGGACAACTGCTTGCTGCTGCTACCGACCGGCACCGGGGCGTGTGGAACGGGATGACAAACCGCCTGCGGAGTTGGCAGAATAGCCCGAGCGACAGTGGTCAATTCGCCTTCACTCCCGATGGCAATTGGCTGGTCTTCCTCTCGAATCGCCGACTGCATCGCCTGTGCCCGGTTTCGGGCGTTCAGTTGCCGTTACGATCCCAGATTTGCAGCGGTGCGATTGCGATTTCGCCCGACGGCAAGGAAATGGTCGCCACGGCGGCCGGTTTCCCGCAGGAAGTCCGGTTGCAACGCTGGCTGCTACCCCAGTGGCGGGAAGCGAACGGCATCGATTACTGGTCACCCTTTTCGCGTTTAGCGTTCAGCCCTAACGGCGAGTCCATCGCGGGGATCAGTTTAACGGCGTTCGAACTACGCTTCGCCCATTCCTTCGGGTTGAATCGCCGGGAGCGGCCGCCGGAGCAACTTTGGAGATCCGAGGAAGATCGCCTGAACCGCTGGCGTGGAACCCAGCCGGACGATCGACGCTATTGGGACGAACCCGCGATTCCCGAGCCATCCCCCGAACCGGCATTTCTCAGCTTTTCTCAGGATCGTGAAACGATCGTGTTTGGTTGGGGGCCGGAATTTCGCGTCATGGAAACGCGAGCCGGCAAGGTGTTGAAACGAGTCGAAACGTTGGGGAAGCCGTTTCGTGATGTGGCCGTGGTTGGTTCGGGCCGATATCTGGTGAGCGTGGACGGCACACCGGTCATGCAGATGTGGTCATGCGATACCTGGGAACCGGTGCGCCGTTACGACTGGTCGGTAGGGGGTCTGACCTGCGTCGCCACGAGCGCCGACGGCTGGATTGGCGTCTGCGGCACCGACACGGGCCAGCTTCTGCTCTTTGATGTGGATGAGTGATTGCCCACTCACACCCGCAAGTGGACAACCACTCCGGATCGGCACGATTGACCCGCCATCACGGCCGGGCCAGATTCAATGCATCGCGGGCGGCACCCTGGATGGGAGCCAGAGCTTCACTGATAACCCGCGACGAGATCGACGTGAGTCGTTCGCGTTGCCCGCCTTGGTCAAAGTCACGGCGAGCGGCTTCGGTGTCGCCGGTGTTCCAACGCGCGGCACCGAGGAAATACCAGGTAATAGGGTTGGTAGCATCGCGGCGAGCCGCCTCAGCCAGTGCTTCCACGGCATCGGCATAGCGATCGGCTTTGTAAGCGACGATTCCCGCATCAAGGAACCGGGCTGCAGCCACCGCATCGGCATTCGCGGCCGGTACCGGCACGCGGTACGAGGTCAGCGGATCGTCCACGGAGGCCAGCCCCATCTCGACTGCCTTCACCCAGGGCTTACCCGTGGCGGCTTTATAGGCCGAGTGGGCCTGGGCAGCGAGGAAAAACTCCTTGGCCCGGGGCAATTCGCTCGTCAATAGACATGCCCAGCCCGCCACGCAACGAGCCTTGGCCGAATCCTCGGAATCGGCTGGGGCGGTGGCGATCACTTTGGTGGCCGTGGCCAGTGCGGGGGCAGCGTCATCGGGACGACGCAGATCTGTTAAGAGCGGCAACCAGATATCCAGTGCCTGGGCGGGGCTGAGCGCATTACCCAAATCAACTTTGAATTTTGCCGCGGCTGCCTCCGCCTGTTTCTTTTCCTCAAGCAAAGCGGTCTCGAGGGCCTTGATCTTGGTGTCGTATCCCTCGGCCAGCTTCTTGACCGCTTGCCGGTGTTCCTCGCTCTGCTTCTTGATGTCCGCGGCGAAACGATCGGCCAGAGTCTTCAGCTCAGCCGCGTGATCGTCCTTAAGCTTGGTTGTGCTGGCGGCGTAGGTGTCCATCAGCTTTTTCAGCTCAGCGGCATGCGAATCGGTGAGCGTTTTGAGCTGAGCGGCGTGGGTATCCTTGAGGGTTTTCAACTCGGTGGCGTGTTCGGTCATCAGTCGTTTGGTTTCCGTGGCCAGCCGTGTGGCGGCCGTCTGGGCGGCGGCCTCGGCATTGGTCAGCCGGACGGCCACGTCGATCAGTTGCCCAGACGTCAGGCCACCACCACCTACGGCGAGCATACCGGAGGGCAACAGGGCGGTGAGTGTGGGGCCTGTCGCTCGCTGCATCGCCGCTTTTTGGGCCGCGACGAGCGCCGCTGTATCGTACTCCGCAGGTAGCAACTTCACGGCCTGGAGTTCCCGCGCCAGCATGCCAACGACCTCGGTGGCATTCTTGCGACCCGCTTCGACCTTGGCGATCTGATCCTTGAGACTCTCAATCTCACGTTGGTATCGGGCCACGGCTTCCATCGCCAGTTTTTCCTTCTTGGCGAATTCCGCCGTCGCAGTCTTGAGGTCGGTCTCCGCCCGGGTCAGCTTTTCCCCGGCTGTCTTCAGGTCGGTGTTGGCTTTGGTCAGTTTCTCGTTGGCATCCTTCAGCTCGGTCTGGGCTTTGGCCAACCGCGTATTGGCCTCGGTCAGGTCGGTTCGCGCCTGAGCCAGTTGGGCTTTGGCATCGGTGAGTTCGGTCATGAGTTTGAGCGCAGCGGCCGCCCGAGCCTGCGCATCGGCCAGGTCCTTCATGACCTTCTCGACGCCATCCTTTTTGATCGCTTCGGCGATGGTTTTGTTGGAATAGATGGCCGCGCGAAGCTCCCAGTAGGCCTTCAAATCATCACAGGCTCGAGGAAAGATTTGCTCCAGCGGATCGGAAAGCGGATTTATGCCCCGGCCGGCCATCGCGCGGGCTTGTTTGATGTGCGCCGCCTTCGCCTTGCTAATCTCAGCGATGGCTTCCGTGTAGTTACCAGCCGTTGCGAGTTTGACCGCTTTCCAGAAGAAGGTACCGGCCTCGGGTTCCTCCTCGGCAGGCGGTTGCAGCAGCACCAGACAGAGCAGGCAGTGCTCCAGTTCGATCGGAGTTACGCGCCGGGATTGGCCTTCCGCAGGAGCTGTCGCCGCAAGCCGATCCAGTGCGGCATCGAAAACGGTCGCAAAGTTGGGGAATTTCGCCTTGCCGGCCTCGTAGATTTGCCGAGCCGCAGCCCGATCGCCGGCGACCTCATGCGACACACCCAGGAAAATGGTGGCCTCGACAGCAGCCTTCTCGCCCCGAGTTTCGGCATCATTCGCGATCGCTTGCAATTCTTCGCGGGCCTTTTGCAATTCGACGTCGTTTGGTGCGACGACGGCATTGGTCTTCGCCAGCTCTTGCACCCGAGCCATGAGCCGGCCTTGGGCAACCAGCGGCTGAGCATCCGTGCCAGGGCTTCGCGTCGGTTCACCCGAAACCAGGCGTCGCTGACGGGTGGGTGCGGGGGTCAATTTCTCGGAGTTAGGGATCAACCCGCTGAAATACAATCCGGCTGAGGCACCGCCGGCCAGCACCATGCCGACCAGCATCCCGCCGAACCAGCCACCCTTGCTGCTTGCCTGGGGCTGCCGAGTTGGTAGGTCCCGCTCGGTTGGCTCGGGACGGGGACGAGGTTTGGCAATGGCTCGGGGCGTGGGAGCGTCCGCATCGATGGGCGGCTCATGCCGAACCACCGGCACCTCGGATGACGAGCCGGCCATCCAGTCGATCTCGACCGATGGATCCGACGACTTGCTCACATTGCTCGGGGCTTTCAACGCGCGGCCCCGAGGCTTGGCGGTCGGCGTATCGCCTTCATCCTCGAAGTTCCCCCGTCGGGTCGGCGCGTCTTCATCCACCGACCGCTGGCGCAAAATGTCGGACCCGGATGAATCCAGCACACCGGGAGGCAAGCCTCCCAATCCCTCGTTGCTATCGTCGAAATTGGCCTCCGTTGACGACAGCCCAAACTCCGCGTTATCATTATCAATCGAATGGATCGAGGAGGCGGGAATCGTGGGATCCAGCAGGGCGGCTTCCGCCGACTCGGGCGGCACCGTGGGGTGATCCGAGAACTCCACGGCGATGTCGTCTTCGGAGGGCGTGGCAATCGGCAACTGGGACGACCCACCCGAACCGACGGGCACCGGCGTGTTCCCGGTGGCAAAAATGCTGGACTGCGAACTGGTCAGCAACGCATCGGGACTGGTCTTATCCGAATCCCCCGATTGACGCCCCAACTTCACTTCCGACTCATTGGCGTCGATAAACAGATCCGATTCGCTGGGCAATTTCCCACCCGTGCCACTCAGCGCCGCCGCCGCCGCCGCTTCCAGTTCGGGGGGCACTTGGCCTTCCTCAACGTTCAGATCGAACTCGGTCGAAGTGGACGGCTGACTGGATAGGGTACGGCCGATGCCGGGGGCCTCGACCCGGATCGAGGACGAATCGCCGGTCGGCTTCCGGTACGGCTCGGTGAGATCCGCCAGGATGCTGGAAGCGTCGGGTGTCAGGTCGGGAACGCGGCCGTAGGTCGGGCTATCGTCATCATCGAGGCTGGGGTCGTGAGGCGTCTGCGTCTTCTGAACCGAACCGAATATCGCACTGGAACTGTCTGGCACTTCCTCTGCCATGGGCAACTGGCTACTATCCATTCCGCGGGCCGGAGGGACATCCCCCAGCGCGGCCGCCAACACATCCGAGCCTTCCGCCGCGGTAGCTGGCAGCGCGGGGCCTTCCGAGAAAATGTCCGAGCCTTCAACGATCGGAATTGGTTCATTAACCAATTCCGTCACCTCCATCTCATCGGAATCGGCCGGCTGGGCGGGCGCAGCGGGCAGCGGCTCCGTGGCATCGGCCGATTCGAGCCAGGCCGCAGCTGGCGTGATCGGCTCCAGGTTCCCCGACGCCGGTTCAGCAGTGGGCACACGCGGGTCGCTGACCTCGGATTCATCGGCAACCCTATCGTTCAGATCCAGGTCATAGTTCGGCTCGGTGCCATCGGCGGGCTGCTTCCTAGGATCGGGCGAATCGGGACGGGGCGGATCGTTCGGGATGCTAGCCATGAGGAAAACTCCGCGAGTCAGCGAAGAAACTCGTTGGGCAGGTCGGGGCGAAGGGACCGTATCGAAAATGCTACCGTTTCTTTTCCTGCGCCGCGACAGGCTGCCTACATCTTTCCCCGAATTCTTCGCAGACGTGGATGGAATCGTCGGAACAGGAAGCCTTGTGAAAACCGGTACAAGTTCACGGGGCGGTCCTACCGGCAGCCACACTTTGTAGCACCCCTGCCCACAGAATTATCAGCCGATGCGCTGGTACCATGCGGCGGGGAGCGCACCATGCCCAATACGAAGCCTTCCCGATCCGCTAACCTGAATTCCTTTCGTCAGTTACTGCAAAATCCCAGGCATGATCCGGCACTGGCATCCCAGTTGCTGCTTGCTCGGTGGCAGCCCCGTTGGTGCCCCGCGAGTACCGACAATTGCTTGCTGTTCCTGGTCGATTCGGTTACCATGAAAAGGCAATTGACTGGCACTCCCTTATTCAAGGAGTGGGCACAGGACTGTCAACGCCCGTGTGATCCAGGCGAGCGCCCGCTGTCGCCTCGCCGCCACGCCTTCCAGGACAGGTGATATCGTGCAACCGACATTTCCCATCCTCGCCGCCGACACCTCACGAACCGATCAAGAAGTCGTGGAACTGCCCCTGTTGCTCCCCCGCTGGCAAGCGATGGAATTGGAAGCAGTCGCCCGCCGTCGAGGCATGACCACCGGACAAATGATCCGCCGCGTGATTGGTGAGCTGTTAGCTGCTCAACCCGCCACGACCTCCACACACTGATTCGGCTTCCGTGCCGTTCGCTTCGTGGCACCGAGCCGATTCTCACCGACTTGGGGTCGGAAGTGTAAGCTTGGCCCCCATGCCCCAAAGTTGGCACTTCCGACCTTCTTGATTTGTCCCTATCATAGCGCCATTCGGTACTTGCGGATTCCATCATGCCGTCCCGGCCCAACCGTTCCGCTGGAAACGGACCCCTTCCGGTCAACCCGGCTGCTGGCAACGCCTCGGCTGTACCCATTGGCGAGCGTGCGGCTCGGGTGCTGGCTTTGGCCTACCGGGCACGCCGAGCAGCGCTGCTCGAAGGCCCCACGGGTATCGGCAAATCGGAATTGGTGCGTCAGGTAGCCGCCACACTCACGATTGACTGCCGGGTTCTGGATCTCAGCTTGCTCGAACCGCCCGATCTCGTCGGCTTGCCCGTGGTGCGGGATGGGCTGACCACCTACGCCACCCCCGCAGCGTTGCCCACGGGGGGAGCGGGCATTTTGCTACTGGAAGAGCTGAATCGGGCCGATCGCACCATACAGCAACCCGCGTTGCAACTGCTGACGGCCCGCCGACTGCACGAGTATCAACTCCCACCCGATTGGGTCCCCTTTGCAGCCATCAACCCTGAAGACGGCGAGTACCAGGTCACCCCGCTCGACCCTGCCCTGCGAAGCCGCTTCCTGGTGCTCCCGGTCCGAGCCGATGTTCAGGAATGGCGCCGATGGGCCGACACGGCCGACATTCACCCGGTCATTCGCCGCCTCGCGACCAGCCACCCCGATTTGTTCGACACCACCTCACCACGAAGCTGGACCTATGCGTCCGATGTCTTGCAAGCTCTCTCCCCAACCGACCGGACCAATCGCGTGCTCTTGACCGATGCGCTGGGCGGTTACCTGCCTGCTGTCTGGGTAAAACGGGTGATCGATCAACTGGAGCGCGCGATCGAGGCCGACGATCCACTGCTTGCCGAGGTACGGGCGCTTCTCGGGCAGTACCACACGCAACCCCAGCTGCGGGCCCGGCTGGCGGCTCTGCGGGATGGCGGCCAGACGGATCGCTTTCACTTACTTGCTCGACGGCTGCTCGATTGTGTGGATAGCCCGGAATTGTTGCGGCTGATGGACAACCGGGCTTTCAGCCTGGAGGCCTTCGACGCTCTGCTTGCCGATCTGCCTGGCGATCATCGGGCCGCGCTGCAACGGGCGATTGCTGGTCAGGCTGCCGCGGCCCGTTACCTCCCCTTGCGACCAGAGGACGTGGTTCACCCGCAGTATGTCAACTCGTCGCGAATGGCCGTGGTAGCCGAATGGCTTAGCCGGCCCCATACCAAACACCGGGCGTGGATTCTGGCCCATGCCATCGCGGCGTGGCTCGATGCCCTTCCCCCGACGGAGCTTGGCATCCTGAAGCAGAAGAAATCGGCGCTGGCCGGACTGGCAGCGTTTCTCCGCCAGGTCGGCCCGACCGGGCACCCCTTGACTGCAACCGTGAACCGGCTTGATTTGCCCGTAGGGCCGTGACTCGCTGTAACGCAGCCACTCGCACTCCTCAGTGCGTTAGGAGGCGGCACAAGCAGTGCGATAAGCAGCTTCCAGATGGCGAATGTAGGTGGCCGCGTCGGTCAGGGCGGAGGCGCGGAGCATCGCGCGGAGGCTGTCACGCAGATCCGCCAGAGCATCACGCTGATCCGCCCAGGTGGCAGCCAGCGCCACCAGTTGGGCCGGGCTGGACGCCACGAAATCGGGCAATCCCAGATTGGTCAAGATGCTCTGCCCCTGACGGGACCGCGTATCGTTCCCGGCAAGACTGAGCACCGGCACACCCATCCACAGGGCATCGCACGTCGTGGCCCGGCCGTTGAAGGGGAACGGATCCAGAGCGAGATCGACTGCCCGGTACGCTTCGAGGTAGTCCGGCTCTGGCATTCGATGCACCAGCTCCAATCGCTCGCTGGAGACACCGGCCCGGCTGAAGCGCTCGCTCAGGTGGCGAACCGCTTCGGCAGACCGACCCGCTTGCAAGAGGAGCCGGGATCGGGGCACGGCCTTGAGGATGGCTGCCCAAGTGTCGAGACACGCCTCGGAGAGTTTGCCGGGATGATTCAGGCAGGCGAACATGAATGTTCCCTGGCGGCTCGTCGGTAGCGGATGCGGGGGCGGAGCCGACGCCGGCGGCACATACAATCGGCTCGTGGTCGGCAAGTGCAGTACGGCCTCCGGCCCAAATGGATCGGTCCCCGGCGGGTCGGCGATGGGATCCGAGATTCGCCACCGGATCGCCTTCAAGCCGGTCGTCGCGGGATAACCAAACATGGTCAGTTGAACGCGAGCCGGTTGATGTGCGAACAGCAGCAGCCGATGACCGGCGGTGTGGCCAGACAAATCGATGAGCAGGTCGATTTCGTCTTGCTGAATCTGCGCAGCGGCCGCAGCATCCGACAGACCAACCAGCGGCTTCCAGGCATCAGCCAGGCGTTGGAGTCGGGTCAGATCCTCCGTTTGACCCAGCTGATTGGGGTAAGCGGTGATGTGGAAGCTGTTGCGGTCGTGCTGCGTCAGTAGGATTTCGAGGAACGCGACAGCCGAACGGGTCCGCAGCTCGCCGAACACGTAGCCGATCCGCAGCCGGGCACCGGGCGACGGGTAGCGAACCGAACCCGCCGGGGGGGCCAGCGGGTCGGCATACTGGGTGGCCCAGGCTCGGTGCTCGGCCGCAAGCCGATCGGGACCGATACTGGAGAGGGCCAGCAAGCTGAGCAGCCGGTTACTGGCGATGACCGGATCGGGGTGGACATCGAGAGCGTGTTTCAGGGTGTCGGCTGCTTCCTGACCCCGGCCTTGATCGCTGAGGCTTAGCCCCAGGTTGCTCCAGGCATCGGCATAATCGGGCCGCAGGTGAATGGCCTCGCGGTAATGGTGCTGCGCATCGTCGGCTCGGCCCGCCGCATCCAGTGCGATTCCCAAAGCATTGTGCGCTTCCGGGTAATCGGGCCGCAGACGCAACGCTTGCTCTAATTCCTCAATCGCCTCGTCGAGCCGCTGGAGCGCCGTGAGTGTCAAGCCCAGGTTCAGATGCCCGCGGGCATCATTGGGCGCATGGTGGACAAACTGGCGAATGGCTACGGCAGCCTCGTCAAGCCGACCCAAGCGTGTCAAGGCATCCCAAAGCAATTGAAAGGCTTCCGGTGCATCCGGGTTCAACTCGACAGCGCGACGGAAATGCTCAACGGCCACCGACCAGTGACCCGCATCGCTGACTGCCAGCCCAAAGTTCAAATGGGCCCAAACGTGGTTAGGGTTGAGCCGCAATACCTGCTTGAAGCACGCGGCGGCATCCGTGGGGCGACCGAGCCGGCGATACAGGTTGCCCAGGTTGAAGTGGGCATCGGGCAAGGTGGGATCGGCCGTCACTGCGGCCACATACATGCGGACAGCTTCTTCGAGTTGACCATGCCGGGCCAGCAAAACGCCCAGATTCGTCAAGGTGGGGGCGTGATTCGGGTTCGTGGCTAAAATCGTTCGATACTTGGCTTCCGCGGTTTCCAGATCGCCGCCCTGATGGGCCTGCACTGCCCGCTCGAAGAGTTCCGCCACGCTACTCATGGTGCACCGTCCTGATCCGGGGCCTCGGAAACGGAAAAAGCCCGGCGGGAGCCGGGCTTCGTGGGCTGGCGGTCAGGTCGGCGAATGCCCAACTCCACCTACTCGCCGACGTAGGGAAGCAGACCCATGAAGCGCGCTCGCTTGACCGCCTCACCAACCGCCCGCTGATAAGTGGCGCAGATGCCGCTACGCTTGCGGCTGAACAGCTTCCCTTGACTGGTCATCAGCTTTTTCAAATTCGACACATCCTTGTAATCCACGAACGCCGGTCGTGGGCACCCTTCCTTCGTGCAGAACCGGCATCGGTTTTTGCGATTCTTCCCCAACTTCTTCCGCACCATGCTCGCCACCTTGTCCTGAATCGTGTGGTGATGTTCCTGAAGAACAGTGACTGTTAACCTATGACTCCTGTCCGCGCACGTCAACCAGCCCAACCCGCCAATCCCAAGACGGAACCACCGGGCAACGAAAACGTGAGCTGAGGCTACTTCCGGGGCTCTGGAGCCGATTTGGGCTGTTCGACCGGGGGCACGTCCTTCAATTCCAAGGTGCGAATGTCCTTGGTCTTCAGGTCGATGACCCGGATCCGGTGGGCGTTGGTATCGGCAACATACAGCGTGTCGCCAGAGACACTCAGGCCCATGGGTTCGTTGAGCAGCGGCTCTCCGCCGGCCGGAGTTGGGCCACCCAGGAAGGTGGTGACCATTCCCGTGCTGAGGTCGATCGTCTTGATTTTGCTGTTGTAGGTATCCGCAACGTAAAGCTTGCCTTGGTGGTAAGCCACGGCCGTGCAGTGCTGCAGCAACGCCTCGGTGGTCATGCGCAGGTTCGGATCGGCAACCTGCCCGGGGCCGTCACGATCACCGTAAACAAACAGCCCGCGGCCAACCAACGTTTCCACCGGCCCATTACCACTCAGCGGAATCCGACGAACCGCACTGACTTCCGAATCAGCCACGTACAAATACTGGCCGTCGCTACACAGGCCGCTGGGCTGAGCGAACTTCGCCGTCATTCGCGGCCCATCCAGAATGTCCTCGGACTTGTCACCGGCAAAGGCTTCAAACCGCCGGCTCTTCAGGTCCAGCCGCCAGATCTGGTGCGCTCCGGCCATGGCCACATACAGAACTTGATCCTCCAGCCACACATCCCACGGTGTAAAGGCCATCGCGCGGGGTGTTTTGGGGAGTTGGAACGTCCGTGTGGTGTCGGGAATGGTTCGCACCGTCTGGGCCTTCAAGTCCAACTGGCGCAGGCAATTGTTCTTGCGATCCGCAACAAAGACGGTGTCGCCCTGCACAGCCATCCCTTGCGGATCGTCGAACTGGGCCTTCTCGAACGGCCCATCCACCTTGCCCGGCTGCCCCGTGCCCGCGATGGCGATCTTCTTGCCATCCAGGTCCGTGACCACAATGCGATGATGCGTGCTGTCGGCAATCAGGAGTCGTTTCCCTTTCGTATCCACGACGACCTTGCCGGGGAAATAGAGCGGCGTGTCCGGCCCATCGCGGAAGCGGGCGGTGTCGAACCGGATCGGGGTTTCATCCAAGGTCTTGGTCTTGCGATGCTTTTGGATCAAAGTCGCCACCAGCCGATCGATGCCTCGGAAATCGACACGCGGCTCACCGGCGGAACCGGCGACCACGTTGCCTTCCGGGTCAATGATGGCGATCGTCGGCCACCATTGGGCGTTGTAAGCGGTCCAGATTTTCCGATCGGCATCGTTCACGATGGGGTGCTTGAGTTCATAGCGTAGAACTGCTTTGCGGATGGCTTCGGTGCTTTTTTCGTTTTCAAACTTGGGCGAATGGACGCCGATGACCACGACCTGGTCCTTGTACTTTTCTTCCAACTTTTCCAGCTCGGGCATGATGTGCATGCAATTGATGCAGCACAGCGTCCAGAAATCCAGAATGACGATCTTGCCGCGGAGGTCCTTGAGCTTGAGAGGCTTACCCGTGTTCAGCCAAGCGACCCCACCCTCCAGTTCCGGAGCCGGCACAGGTTTGATCAACTCCTGAGCAATCGCCCGATCCGGGTGGACCCCGACGATTCCCAGCGTGAGCGTGAAGGCCACCAGCCACAGGGTGCGACGACACGGGTAGCAACTGAGCGAGAATCCACAAGGACCAGGCATAGGAGTGATCCCTCGCTGGGTGGACGTGAAATGAACCACCGCGAGCCAGGCGAACGGAGAGCCGAACTCCGCTGGGTGCCGGACGCGCCCCGAAAATGCTCAAAGCGAATGGGCGACGGGAAACGCGGTCCCGCCCTCTCTTATGGTACACACCGCACGAACAGTTCTTACAGTATTCTTCCGACAAACTGTTCACTCGCATCACCACAAATCCGTCGCACTCAGTCAGCTAGCGGCTCAGCACTCACCTAAAGAACCGGCCCGCAGCAAGAGCCGCGGGCCGAGTGGGGCGCAGTTCGTATCGCAGGAAAAGGTCTGCTGGTCAGTTGCCATACTCGCCACTGAAACCGATCTTCCCGCCCATTCCCATCATGCCCATCATGCCGCCAATCTGGAAGCCGCCGCCGAACCCACCCATGCCGACCATGCCCATCATGCCACGCATACCGCCCATGCCCATCATACCGCCAATCTGGAAGCCACCCCCCATACCCATCATGCCACCCAGAGCACCCATGCCCATCATGCCCAGGCCACCCATGCCCATCATGCCCAGGCCACCCATGCCCATCATCCCACCCATGCCGGCCATGCCCATCATGCCGCCAATTTGGAAGCCACCCATTCCCATCATGCCGCCGCCCATACCCATCATGCCCATCATCCCGCCGCCCATACCCATCATGCCCATCATCCCGCCCATACCCATCATGCCCATCATCCCGCCGCCCAAACCCATCATGCCC
>Ga0272446_1000480_pt1 | contig 63131 bp, 71 predicted proteins | sample YNPCB0061_FD_194587 | JGI IMG/M metagenome (GOLD analysis project Ga0272446, IMG submission 194587) | Hot spring microbial mat communities from Yellowstone National Park, WY, United States - YNP-CB-006-1 | ecosystem: Environmental > Aquatic > Thermal springs > Hot (42-90C) > Sediment | place...
TCAGGTCATACGGCGAGGCGACACGCGACAGCAGGTCCAGCGCGATGTAGCCCGGCGAGGCGTCGAGGCTCCAGCGCCCGAGCAGCACATCGAGCGGCCCGCGCCGAACCGGGCTGAACCGCGCGGCGTCGCTGATGGCGCGCCAGAAGCGGGCGAGGCTCTCGCGCGCGCCGTCGCGCCCGCCGCGCGTCAGCCCGTCGGCCAGCGCGACCGCGTTCATCGCGCCGGCGCTGGTGCCGGAGAGGGCGACGATGTCGATCCGCCCATCCTCCAGCACCCGGTCCAGCACGCCCCAGCTGTAAGCGCCGTGCGCACCGCCACCTTGGAGCGCGAGTTCGATCTGCTTGCGTTCCGGCATCGCCCTGGCGTCCCGTCGAGTCATCTGACCATTTAGTAATGTATTGCTGCGCCGCACAAAAGGGGTCCGCACGCCGCGTACACCCTCGGCCTGCGTCCGTCGCTGCGGAGGAGCCGATGCGGAAGGGCGAACGAACACGCCGCACGGACCGCTCGCTGGGGGCTCGTCACCGCCGGCTTGCCACCGCGCCTGGCGACGTGTTGGCGATGATCGTGCAGCCCCACGCAGCCGAGCACTGCGACCGCCGCGTGCCTGCGGCGGCCGGCCGGCTCTCGGCCGAGGCCGGTCGCAGCGGTGGCGCGACGGTGCTGTGCTTCGCGTGGCGTCCCTCCATCACGCGCGTGCCGCACCGCACCGGCTTCCTGGAGCGCTGCCGGCGTCGCTGGCGGCGCGCGGCGACGTGGTGTTCCTTCAGGGCAACAAACTCGCCGCCTTGTATCTTGCGGGCGGCGACCAGGCATGAGCGGCGCGATCATCTGGCGCGGCTCCGCCCGTGCCGCGCTGGACGCGGCCCAAGACGGCGCCGCGCGCATCGCCGATAGACGCCGCGCTCGGCAGCGACGCGCGCCCGCCCCGGCGGTTCGCGTCCGCGCAACCGCATGGACATCTTCCGCGCCGATACCGCGGCACCGCCGCCGCTCGGGTCGTTCCACGGCGCCTGCCTGCAGCACACCAGCAGGGAGCCGTTCGCCCGCCTCGCGCAGGGCCGCTCTCGCTCGGCAGGGATGTGGCGATGCTGGGCGCCACGCTGGCGCCGCTGTGCCACGTCCTTGGTCGGGTCCAGCGTGACCAGCTGGTCGTAAACGTTCTTCAGCAGGTCGGAGCCCGTGACTTCGAAGGAGTGGTGCGGGTCGAGCGCCACGAGATCGTCGATCTGCGCCGCGATCACCAGGGTGTTGCGCGGCGCCTGCGCCTCGGCAGGGCAGGCGCCAGGCAAGGCGGCAGCGGCGATCGCGGCGCCGCCCGCGGAGAGCAGGGCGCGCTTTCTTCAGGACGGGCATCATCGACGTGGGCTCCCTCGGCCGGTTCTGCGGCCACGCAGCGCGGCTTGGCGTGGCGCCGGTCAAGCGGCGCGGTTGACGCCGCCCGCCGGCGGGGCGAACCTGCGAGGCGGGAGGATCGGCCGATGCCGAGGCTTCTGAGCGAAGAGGCGCTGCGCTTCTACCGCGACGCGGGCTATGTCAGCCCGCTCGACGCCGCGCCGCCGGCGACCGCGCGGCGGTGGCGCGACGGGCTGGAAGCGGCGGAAGCAGCCCAGGGCGGCCGCCTGCCGGAGGACCTGAAGCGCAAGCTGCACCTCTATCTGCCCTGGGCCGACGAGGTGGTGCGCCACCCGCGGATCCTCGACGCGGTGGAGGATCTGATCGGCCCCGACATCCTCGTCTTCCACCTGACCCTCTGGGCGAAGGACCCGCGCAGCGACGCCTTCGTGGCGTGGCACCAGGACAGCACCTATTTCGGCCTCTCGCCCGCCGAGCACGTCACCGCCTGGGTTGCCCTGTCCGCCAGCGACGAGCTGTCCGGCGCGGTCGAGGTGGTGCCCGGCAGCCACCATGGCGGGCAGCTGCGCCATGACGTGGCGCGCAGCGAGGCCAACATGTTCGCCACCGGCCAGCGCATCGCGGTGCCGCAGGACGCGCCGCGCGACCTTCTGGTGCTGCGGCCGGGGCAATTCTCGCTGCACCACACCTACCTGTGGCACAACTCGCGCCTGAACCGCTCGGATGACCGGCGCATCGGGCTTGGCATCTCCTACATCCCGACGCGCGTGCGCTGCGCCGCGCGCACGCGCCTCACCGCGACGCTGGTGCGCGGAGAAGACCGCTTCGGCCATTTCGACCATGACGAGGTGCGGCCCGCCGCGCCCTTCGACCCGGCGGCGATGGCCGGGCACGCGCACGCGATGGCGCGTTGGCACGCGGCGCGGGCGGAGCTGATCGCGGCCGCCCACGCCGCGGCCTAGCCTCAGCCGGCGGTCGCGCCGCTGCGGCGCACCGCCTCGCCCCACACCTGCCGCTCGCGCGCCAGAAGCGCCTCGGCCTGCTCCGGCGTCAGCGGCATGGGCTCGGAGGTCTGCGCCGCCAGCGCCTCGCGGTAGCCGGCATCCTGGTTCAGCGCGTCCAGCTCGGCGCGCAGCCGCGCCAGCACCGCAGCCGGCGTCGCGGAGGGCGCCACCAGCCCGAACCAGGACGGCGCGTCGAGCTGGGGGAAGCCGAGTTCGACCATCGTCGGCACCTCCGGCAGCGGCGCGATCCGGCGCGGCGTGGTGACCGCGAGGGCCCGCAGCGTGCCCGCCCGCGCCGCAGGAACCGCCAGCGGCGCGCCGGGGAAGCCGAAGCCGACGCGCCCCGCGGTCAGGTCCGTCATCATCGGCGCGGCGCCCTGGTAGGGCACGTGCAGGAACTGCACGCCCGCCGCCGCCGCCAGCACCTCGGCCGAGAGATGCGACAGCGAGCCGACGCCGAAGGAGCCGTAGGTGATCTGCCCCGGCGCGGCGCGCGCCGCGGCGATGAGTTCGGCGATGCTGGTCGCGCGCGCGGCCTGCGGATGCGCCAGGATGACGTTGGCGGTGATGCCGAGCATGCCGAGGAAGGCGAAGTCCCGCACCGGATCATAGGTCAGGCGCGGCGTGAGGACGTGGTTGATCGTCAGGATGCCCTGCCCGGCGAGCAGCAGCGTGTGCCCGTCCGGCGCGGAACGCGCGACATGCTCGGCGGCGATGTTGCCGCCGGCGCCCGCGCGGTTCTCCACCACGATGGATTGTCCGAGCCGCGGCTCGAGCACGCGCGCCGCGAGCCGCGCCATGGTGTCCGCCGGGCCGCCGGGCGCGAAGGGCACGACGATGCGGACCGGCCGTGACGGGAAGGCCTGGGCGCGCAGCACGCCCGGCGCCGCGAGCGTCCCGGCCGCGGCGAGCAGCAGGCGGCGGGGGAGGGCAGGAGCGGTCGGCATCGGCGTCCTCCAGTCGGGTCCCGGCCGGATCGTCCGCCTGCCCCGCCGCAGCGTCAACCGCGCGGGCGGGGCTGCCGCCGCGCGCCGGCCTGCCGTCGCGGCGGCAACGGAGGACGGGTGATGAGCCGACGCCGGAGGCCCGAGCGGTTCCGCCGCCGCAGCCGGTTCGGCTGCGAGGATCAGCGCGCCTTCGGCCGCCGGTCCCGCATGCTGCGGAGGGGCCTGGCCGAGGAGGAGTTCCGCGGCCGGCCCGTCATCGGCATCGTCACAGCCGGTCCACCTCTCGCCCTGCCACGCGCGTGTCGACCCCTTGGCGAAGCAGGGGAAGCGCAGCGTGTTCCCGGCGGGCGGCGTCCGGCGCGAACGGCCGGCGCACGCCGTCACCGGGCACTGCATGACGCCGTCGGCCGGATCGCGCTGCCTCTCCGTCCCGACCGGGCCGACGCTGCGCGGCGCCTGGCGAAACGCTCGGCGTGGTTCCGGCGCCTGCAAATGCCATGCCGGACGTCGCGCCGGACGCATCACGTCCGCGCAGCGGAGGGACAAGGGGACGGGGACCGCCCGGTCCTTCGGCGCCTGCACGAAGGCCGGCACCGCCACGACGGGGATGCTGGCGGCCGAGGCGACGGGGCGGTCGCTCCACCTCGACCAGGCCGGTCAGGCGGACGGGAGCGGCGAGCCGTGCGTGCGCGAGGCCGGCGCGACGACACCCGAGCCCGACGCCTGCCGCCGGTCTGCCCCGGCGGGCTCCCCGTCCGTCAGCACTGCGAGGCCATCGGCGGCCACCGCGCCCCCCGGCCTGGCGCACGCCGCGACAGGCCGGGTGCCGGTTTTTGCGCGGTGTCTCCTCCCGTCCCGCCGCGTGTTCAGGTCTCGTCGGCGACGGGGTTCCGCAGCAGGCCGACGCCGTCGATCTCGACCTCCACCGTGTCGCCCGGCTTCAGCCACAAGGGCGGCGTGCGCTTGGCGCCGACGCCGCCAGGCGTGCCGGTGGCGATCACGTCGCCCGGCTCCAGCCGGGTGAAGGTGGAGCAGTAGGCGATCTGCGTCGGGATGTCGAAGATCATGTCGCCGAGCGTCGCGTCCTGCACCACCTGCCCGTTCACGCGGGTGACGATGCGCTGCGGGCCGATCGCGCCCACCTCGTCCGGCGTCACCATCCACGGGCCGAACGGGGCGGTTTCCGGGAAGTTCTTGCCGGGCGTGAACTGGTGCGTGTGGCGCTGGAAGTCGCGCACGCTGCCGTCGTTGTAGCAGGCGTAGCCGGCGATGACGCCGAAGGCGCCCTCCCGCGGCACATGGCGGCAGGACCGGCCGATGATGATCGCGAGTTCGCCCTCGTAGTCGAACTCGGCCGAGACGCGCGGGCGCAGCATCGGCTTCAGGTGGCCGGTCTGGCTGTTGGCGTAGCGCGCGAAGATCGTCGGGTGGCCGACCTCGGCGCGGCCGGTCTCCTTGCGGTGCGTCTCGTAGTTCAGCCCGACGCAGAGGATCTTGTCGGGGTTCGGGATCACCGGCAGCCATTCGACCGCATCGAGCGCGAGCTTCGGCGCCGCGCCGGCGGCGTCGCGCGCGGCATCGAGCGCAGCGGCGGCGATCGCCGACTTGAGGTCGGGAAAGCGGCCGCGCAGCACGGCGCCGACGTCATGGATCACGCCATCCCCGACGACCCCCCAGCTTGCCGCGCCCTCGTGGCGGAAACTCGCGAGCTTCATGCAGGACCCCTCTCCGTGTGCAGGCGGTTGGGCAGCGCGCCGCGCGGCGCTGCACGCGCGGCGCCGTCGGCCGCGACACCATAGGCGCAGTGGCCTGGGCGCAGAATGGGGGCGACGACGCGATGCCGCGCGAACGACGATTCGGCAGCGCCGCCGCGCTCCGACGGGATGCGGATCCGGCGGTCGCGCCGCTCACGGCGCACACCCGGCGCACGGCGAGCGTCATCCTGGCGGACCGCTCGCTGTTCCCGAGCTGACGGGGCTCAGTCCTCGCGCCGCCAGGCCTCCGGGCCGGTGCGGCGGAAGCTGCCCTCTTCCTCCAGCGCGAAGAGGTGAAGCCAGCGGTTGTCGAACAGCGTCGCCACCTCCGGGTGCTTCGCCAGCACCCCGTCGATCGCCGCGCGCGGGGCGGCGATGCAGACGGCAAGTCTGAGCGGCTCGTGCATCAGTCGCTCGCCGTCATGCACCGAATGCCAGGGCAGGCCGGTGCGCAGCGGGCCGCCATTGCCCTCGACCACGCCGACGCCGCCGACCACGTTGTGCAGCAGCTTGTTGCCGCCGCCGAAGGCCTCCGGCGCGACGACCGAGCCGTAGTATTGCAGCCCGATCCAGGAGGCGACGACGACGGGCGCGGTCAGGATCAGCTCCAGCACCCCGAAGCCCTCGTCCGCGCGCCAGTCGTAGTCGTGCAGGAACACGCGCCCGCCGAGGTCGCGCCCCGCGCTCGCGCTGCGCGGCGCGGCGAGGAAGGCGGCGCAACCGGCAAGCGCCCATTCCGGGCGCGTCTCCGCCCAGTCCGCGCCGCGCTTCGGCAGCGTGGCGGCGGCCCCGCGCGGCAGGCGCCGCGCCCGCTCGGTGCGGGTGATGAGCGCCGCGTCGGCCAGCCACGCCTCGGCCTGCGCAAGGCCGGGCGGCGGCGCGGGGAGGTCGGCGGCGAACAGCCGCACCTCGTCGCTCACCGTGTCGTGCAGCCCGGCGACGAAGCGCGTGTCGGCGGGGATGGCGATGCCGCGCGCGGCCAGCCCCTCGCGCACCGCCGCATCGTTCAGCAGCAGGGCGAGCAGCCGCGCGCTGACATCGCCTGCCTCGCCGCCGCAGGCGCCGCAGGCGAGCGCGCTGGCATGCGGGTTGTTCTCGACCCGCGCGCCGTGGCCGACCAGCAGCACGAGCGGCGCGAAATCGCGCGTCAGCGACATCGCGCGCAGCACCGCCTCGGCGGTGGCGATGCGCGCCTCGAGCGGAAGCGCAGGCGAGAACACCGGCGCCGGTTCCGCCTTCGCGCACCGCGCCAGGGCGGCGCTGTCCTTCGCGAGCCCGAGCGCATGCAGAAGCCCGGCCGACTCGACGAAGGCGAAGGACGACACGGCGGCATGCGCGAAGCGGCCCCAGGCGCGGCGGGCGCGCGCGGCGATGCGGGCGTCCTCCTCCTGCGGCGTGCCCGACACCGCGGTGCAGCTCCGCAGCTTCGCGCCGAGCAGCACCGGCAGGTGCGGCTGCTCGCGCACCGAGCCGAACGGGCGGTGCGCCACCGGCAGCCCGAAGAAGCCGGCGAACCCGAGGGTGCGGATGCCCGCATCGCGCGCCTCGAGCGCGCGGCGGAAGACTTCGGAGCGCACGTCGATGCAGAAGGCGGCCTGCAGCTTGGGCCTGGTCGCCGCCGGCTCGCCCGGCAGGGCGAGGCCGCCGAGCAGCCGCCGCTGCGCCGCGCGCTCCGCCGCCTCCTGCAGCACCGCGTCCAGGATCTGGTCGCGGCAGGGCACCACCGGCGCGGCATGGGCGGCAAGCGAGGCGGCCCAGTACTCGGCCACCGCCTCCCCGAAGCGGGCGTGCAGCGCCGCCTCCCACAGCAGCCGGGCGGCGAGCAGCCCGAGCAGGTCGCGGTCGGTGCCGCCGTCGCGCTCGGCGACGAACAGCCGCTGCCGTGCGAGCTGCGCCCAGCCGCCGAGATCCATCAGCAGCCGGTGCAGCAGCGTCTCGATGGCCGCGTCCGGCACGCCGAGCGCGGCCAGAGCGCGCTCGATCGCCTCCTCCTCGGCCTGCGGCGCGCCGGCGGCGTGGGCGCAGAAGCCGGACAGCCCGTGGATCTCCGGCGTCAGGTCGCGCAGCGCCACCGCCCGCCACGCGGCATAGAGCCCGCCGCGGTGCTGGATCGGCCACAGCGCCTGGCCCTCGTCGAACCAGGCGGCGCAGAAGGCGCCGAAGCGCTCGGCCAGGATCCCGGGCCAGTCGGTGCCGGAGGCGGCGGCGGCAAGCTCGGCCATGCCGGGCACCGCGCGCGGCGGGGGCGGCTCCGGCGCGGCGAGCGCGGCGCGGAGCGCCGCCACGTCGGCCGGCCTGTCGGCCCATGGGCAGGCGGCGAGCGCGGCGGCGAGATCCTCCTCGGTGATCTCGCCGGCGGCGAGCTTCGCCGCGAAGGCGGCGCGCGGCGGCGTCACCCGCAGCCCGCCCACCCGCGCCAGCCGCGCGGCGGCGGTGGCGAGATCCTCCTCCGCCTGGCCGAGGAAGGGGTTGACGGCGACGGTGGCGGCAAGCGGCCAGGCCGGCGGGATCGCGCGGAGCGCGCGGCGCAAGGCCTCGGTCAGGGCGGGCTGCGCGGCGGGGCGGGTGGTGTCGAAGGGCATGGCGGGGTCTCCGGGCGTCAGGCGGTGCGGGTCCAGCCGCCGAGCAGCCGGTCGGTGAGGGCGTTCAGGTAGAGGCCGTTGGAGAGATGCACGCGCAGCCCGGCCGCCGCCGGATGCTGCGCCCAGAGCGGGAAGGTGGCCTGCGCGAAAGCGGTGAGGCCGAAGCCGAGCACGGCCAGCGCCATCACCACCCATTCCAGCGCGCCGGGCGGCGGGGGGGCGGGCAGCAGCGGCGCGGTCAGCGCCTCGGCCGCGGCCTGCAGGCCGAAATAGCCGAGCGTCGCCGCGACGGCGAGCAGCGACAGGCGGCGGGTCAGCCGCTGCGGCGCGGCGTCGGCGAAGCCCTGGGCGAACAGATAGGCGACGCCGAACACCAGGATGGCGCCGAGCGCGAGCGTCTGCGGCGACTTGCCGAGCAGCCCGAAGCCAAGGCCGATGACGGCATAGAGGCCGAGCGCCACGAGGAACGCCCGGCCGACCGCCGGCAGGTCCGGCACCGCGACCGGGCCGGGCCGGGTGATCGCCGCCACCTTCTCCACCGCGCGGCCGGCGCCGAGGAAGGCATGCGCCTTGTAGAGCGAATGCGCGAGGATGTGCAGCAGCGCGAGCGGGAACAGCGCCAGCCCGCATTGCAGGATCATGAAGCCCATCTGCGCGACGGTGGACCAGGCGAGCACCGTCTTCACCGCCGGCTGGGTCAGCATGACGAGGCCGGCGAACAGCGCCGTCAGCCCGCCGATCAGCGCCAGCGCCGCCAGCACGCCAGGTGCGGCCAGCATGACATCGGCGAAGCGGATCAGCAGGAAGCCGCCGGCATTGATCAGCCCGGCATGCAGCAGGGCGGAGACGGGGGTCGGCGTCTCCATCACCTCGGTCAGCCAGCCATGCGCCGGGAGCTGCGCCGATTTGAGCAGTGCGGCGATGCCGAGCAGCGCCGCCGCGGCGGCCATGAGGCCGGGCGCTTCGCCGGCGCGGGCGGCGGCGAGGATCGCGCCGATCTCGCCGCTGCCCGAGGCGATGGCGAGCAGCAGCGCGGCGGCGACGAGCGCCGCGTCGCCCGTGCGGGTGACGAGCGCCGTCTTGCGTGCCGCGCGCCGCGCGCCGGGCCGTTCCGGATAGAACAGGAGCAGCCGCTGCAGCCCGACGCCGGCGCCGATCCAGCCGATCGCCAGCGTGACCAGGTGTCCGGCCTGCACCAGCAGCAGCGCCGCGGCGAGCGTGCCGCAGAACCAGGCGGTGAAGGGGCCCTGGCGCGGCTCTCCGTCGAGATAGGTGGAGGCGAAGCGCAGCACGACGAGGCCGAGGAAGGCGACGAGCAGCAGCATAGGCGCCGAGACGGCATCCAGCCGCACGAGGCCGAGCGGCGCCTCGCCGGGGCCGACGGCCACCAGCACCCCGAGGCCGGCCAGCGCCGCGAGCAGCGCGGCGGCGGCGGCGGCCTCGGCGACGCGCAGGCTGGCGGCGGGGCGCAGGCCGGGGCCGCGGGCGGCGTGGATCGCCGCGGCGAGCAGGGCCACGGGGGCGAGGAGCGGAAGCAGGTAGAGCATGGGGCGGGTCCGGTCGCGGAATGTCCCGGTGGGGTAGCAGACCCGCTTTCTGCGGAAAATGACATTGTTCCGCTTGTTCTGTTCGGATAAAGCGCACAAGCATGGCCGCGCTGAACTACCACCACCTGCTCTATTTCCGCGCCGTCGCGCATGAGGGGAACCTGACGCGCGCGGCCGAGCGCCTTGGTGTCGCCGCCTCCGCGCTGTCGGCGCAGGTGCGCGAACTGGAAGCGCGGCTCGGCCACGCGCTGTTCGAACGGCGCGGCCGCCGGCTGCATCTGACGGAGGCGGGGCGCATCGCGCTCGACCACGCCGATGCCGTGTTCTCGGCCGGCGAGGAGCTGGTGGCCACGCTGCGCGGCGCGGGACGGGCGCGGCAGGTGCTGCGCGTCGGTGCGCAGGCGACGCTGTCGCGCAATTTCCTGCTGAGCTTCCTGCGCCCGGTGCTCGGGCGGGCCGACAGCGAGGTGGTGATCCGCTCCGGTGGGCTCGATTCGCTGCTCCGCGCGCTCGAGTCGCTCGACCTCGACGTGGTGCTCGCCGCCGAGCCGCCTGCCGCCGATGCCGCGCGGCCGCTGACGTCGCGCCTGCTGGCCGAGCAGCCGGTGAGCGTGGTGGCGACGCCCCCGCTGCTGGCCGGCCGCACGACGCTCGCGCAGCAGCTCGCCGCGGCGCCGCTCGTGCTGCCCGCGCCGGAAAGCGGGCTGCGCGGCGCCATCGAGGCGCTGTGCGAGCGCCTTGGCGTGGCACCGACCATCGCCGCCGAGGCGGACGACATGGCCATGCTGCGCCTGCTGGTGCGCGAAGGCGTCGGCGTCGGCCTGCTGCCGCCGGTGGTAGTGCGGGACGAGCTGGTGTCCGGCGCGCTTGTCGAGGGGCTTCGGCTACCGGGCATCGCGCAGCAGTTCCACGCCATCACCACGCCGCGCCGCTTTCCGAACCCGATGCTGCTGGACGTGCTCGCGGCGGCGGGGCCCGCGCAGGGTGGCCTGCTGACGGCGACCGGCCGGACGACGCGCCGCTGAGGCCGGGCGAGTGGGTGCCCTCGACACGCCGGCGCGGGCGGCGCGGCGGCGATGCAGGACGCCAACCGTGGAACGGTGCGCGCCGCGGTGGTCCTGCGAGATGCGATCCACCGGCACCGCGCGCTGTCCCCCGGGCGCGGTCTAGACACGCGAGATCACCGGCCTGCGCGCCTTCGGCACCGGGGCGCACGGCTTCGCCATCCCGCCGACCTGCCGGATCGCTGCGCCGAACGGCCCCTGCCGATCGCCGGCCGCGGGCAACATCCGCACCGCGCCGATGCCGAAGGGGGCAGGGCCCAACGAGAGCCGCGGCCGGAGCCCCTCGACACCGGCCGGCATCAAGGGCATGGCGGAGGGCGGCACGATGGTCCGCACCGCGCTGATGCCGAAGGGGCGCCGCAGGGCCCAACGAGAGCCGCGGCCGGAGCCCCTCGACACCGGCCGGCCTCAAGGGCATGGCGGAAGGCGGCACGATGGGCGGCGTCGGCGCGCTGATGAACGCGGTGAACGACGAGCTGGCGCGCGTGGGCGCGAGGCTCGACAGCCAGCCGGCGACGCCGAAGCGGATCTGGCAGGCGCTCCGCGCCGCCGAACGGAAGGGACGGTGACGATGCAGCGCTACGAGATCGCGATCCTCTCGACGGGCGTGAACGCCGCGGCGAGCCTGACGCCGCGCATCGCCGCCTGGACGCAGTCGCCGTCCGCCGGCGGGCGGCTGCTCGGCATCCTGCTGCCGGAATTCGGCACGCTGAACCAGGTGCTGGTGCTGCGCGGCTTCGCGACGGCGGAGGAGTTCGCCGCCGAGCGGAGCCGGACCCTTGCCGACGCCGATCCCTTCGGCTGCGCCGAGGCGCTGACGGGCTGGACGCTCGACGCCTACGCGCCGCTGCCCTTCGTCGCGCCCATCGCGCCTGGCGAGCATGGCCGCATCTACGAAGTCCGCAGCTATGCGCTGAAGCCCGGCCGGCTGCGGCAGATGATCTCCGCGTGGGAGGCGGCGCTGCCTGCGCGGGCGGCGATCTCGCCCTGCCTGATGGCCATGCACAGCATCGAGGGCACGCCACGCTTCACGCATATCTGGCCCTATGCCGGTTTCGAGGCCCGCGCCGCGGCGCGCGCCGAGGCATCGGGCAAGGGCATCTGGCCGCCGAAGGGGGGCACCGACCCGCTGCTGCCGGCGATGAGTTCGACGATCTGGGTTCCCGCGCCGGACTCGCCGCTGCGCTGACGTGGCGTGCGTGGCGTGCCGGCAGCCCGACGCGCCGGGTTGCGTGCCGAGGGTGCGCAGCCGTCCGCCCCCGGGATGAAGGCGGCGAGAAGCACGGCGCGGGGGATGGCGACGCCCGTGTCGAGGTGCCGGACAGCGCCGCTCCTCCTCCCTGCTCGCCTGCCGCGACGACGGGGGGCCGTCCGGGCTCCGGCAGGCCGCGCATGGCTGGAACCAGCCGTGTGCGTGAGAGGCTGGGCAAGGGGCCGGAGCGGTTTCCAGCCAGCCGGAAACCGCTCGAGAACCCCGGCACGCGGCAACGCAGGCCGTTCGCTCGGTTCGGGACACCATCGCGGGCGGCAACCCCCGGCACGCCGCACAAGCCCTCCCCTCCAAGGACGGGAGCGCCGCGTTGTGCGGCCCGGCGAACGACCGGCTGGCCGCCGGATGGCCTGACCGTGGCGCGTGGCCGCGCGGGTCGCTGCGCGTCACGCCGCGCAACGGGCAGGGCGCGGGGATCGAGGCGGGCGCCGCCGATCCGCGCCTCGTGCGGGTGCTGCTGCCGGTGACCGGGAGCGAAGGACCTGGGCGCAGGGAGTCCCCCGGTGGAGCCCGCGACGGCCGATGCGGTGCCGGGTGAGGGGATCGAACCCCCGACCCCCTGATTACAAATCAGGTGCTCTACCGGCTGAGCTAACCCGGCGTGCGGGGCCCCTGTAGCACCGCAGGCCGCCCGCCACCAAGGCCGCCCGCGGGGGCCTCGCGACGGGCGACCCGCTTCCCGGGATCCGCAGCGCGCGACGCGAAGCGGCGCAGGCGCCCTGCTCCCGGCGCCCGATGCGCGTCATCGTGCCGGCGGCCGCCGGCGGCTCCGCCGGTCTGCAGGCGCGCACCGTCGCGCAGGCCTCTCCGTGCGCGGGGCAAGCCGGCGGTGCCGGAAAGACGCCGGAGGTGTTGGCGAAGCGGCGTGTCGTCGCGCGTGGCGGCACGCCGGAAGCGTGCCTGGGCTTCGCCCGCGCGCGGTCCGCGACCTGGGGCCGAGTGGTGGGTGGGACGGGCGCGGCCGTCGGCCGAGCGGCGCGGCAGGGCGCCGCCGCGCCCCGCCTCAGCCCCGGTGTTCGGCCAGGTGCGCCCGCAGGTCGAGCCCGATCTTGAGCAGGACCAGAATGACGAGGGCGATCGCCGGCTCGCCCAGCATCGTCGTCAGCGCGCCGCCGAAGATGATCGCAAGGTGCAGCACCGCGACGCGGCCGTAGGGCTGCATCATCAGCGCCGCCGGCTCCACCCGCCGGTATTCGCCGCCGCCGACGAAGTTGACGGCGTAGGACAGGAGGTGGCTGGCGAACAGCGCGCCGAGCCCGAACAGCAGCCCGTCGGGGGACAGCAGCAGCGCCGGCGCGCTGGGCGGCGGCGCATCGGCCTGCCAGCCCGGCGCGAACAGCGTCGCCACGAACACGCCATGCACGAAGGTGAACATGCCGTAGTGGAGGGCGAAGAACGCCGCGACGCCAAGCGCCGCCGGCTTGCCGGCCAGCGCGGCGACGGTCGCGAAGCGCAATATGTGCAGCACGCCGATCACCACGTTCTCGGCCCAGAACAGCAGCACCACCTCGTAGGTGGACCACCAGCCGAGCGCGACCGCGGCGAGCGGCACGAGGTTCGCGAGGATGAGCGCGGCGGCGGAGAGGCCGATGCGGCCCGGCATGGCAGGATCCCGGCTGGTCCGACGCAGTCTAGGCGAGCTCGGCGCGCGCCGGAATCCGTCGCCTGCTCAGGCCGCTCGCATCGGCTGCGGCCCGACCCGCGCGGCGGCGAGGCTGACGAGCGCGACCGCCAGGCCGTGCCACACCAGCACCGTCGCCGCGGCGTCGAGGTGATGCACGAGCGTCAGCCCGATGCTGGCGAAGCAGGCGGCCGACAGCCCGATCAGCGCCGCCACAGGCGTTGGACGGAACCCGGCCGCATGGCGCGCGAGGAACCCCCCGCAAAGCGTGAGCGGCAGGCCGAGGGCGACGATGAAGACGAGGCAGGGCACCGACACGCCCGGCACGAAGGCGGCGGGGCCGACCGCAAGGCTCTCCTGCACGCAACCCCATCCCATGGTCGCCACCCAGCCGAGCGCCGGCGGCACCGGAAGCCAGGCCCAGCGCGGATCGCGGTCGGGCAGCGCGAGCTGGAAGGCCGCGAAGCCGGCCGCCACCCCGGCGACCCCGGCCAGGATCATCTGCGGCAGGTCCACGCCGGTGGCGAGCCGCTGCGGCAGGTCGTGCCGGAAGCCCGACCACGCGACCACCGCGCCGACCACCGCCGCGGCGGCGGCGAGCCAGACCAGCGTGGAGACGACGGGCGGCGGCACGCGCCTTACGGGGCGGGCGTCGGCGGCGAGGCGGGCGATCAGGTCTTCGCTGTCCATGGCGGCGTCAGTCCGGGAGGCCGAGGCGTCGGCGCAGCGTGCGGATGGCGCGATGCGTCGCCACCTTCAGCGCGCCGACGCTCATGCCGGAGCGCGCGGCGGCTTCGGTGAGAGGAAGATCCTCGATCTTGGTGAGGGACAGAGCGGTGCGCTGCGCCGGCGGCAGGTCGGCCACCGCGCGGCGGAGCTGCGCGTCTGCGGCGCTCGTGTCGGCGCCCCGCGTCGGGGCGGCGATGCCGGCGGCGTCCTCGATCCCCGTCTCCCGCGCGAGGCGTCGGCCGCGGCTGCGGCCGCGGTCCAGCGCGCGGCGCTCGGCGATGGCGGAGAGCCAGGGGCGGAAGGGCCGTGACGGGTCATAGGTGGCGCGGACGCGGTGGAGCGTGAGCAGCGCGTCCTGCACCGCGTCCTCGGCGTCGGACGGGTCGCGCAGCCGCGCTCGGCAGATGGCGCGCAGCAGCGGCAGCACCTCGCGCAGAAGGGTCTCGTAGGCGCGCGCGTCGCCGTCCTGCGCCGATGCCATCAGCGCCGACCAGCGGGCATCCGTCAGGTCGCGTTCGGCTGCGCTCACGCGGGCCGCAGCGGAATGGGGCAGGGCGATGGCATGCGGCAGGGACGCTACTCCGGCGAGGATGGCGCTCGCCAGGGTGTTCGCCAGGGGTCGTCCTCCGGTTACGGCGTGTGGCGCGGCAGTCGCTCCGCCAGCGCCCCGCGCAGCGCAGGCATCCAGCGGAGCCCGTCCTCCGTCCGCGCGAGCGGGTTGTACTCGGCCGCCACCCAGTCGGCGTAGCCGGCGCGGCGGAGGGCTGCGAAGGCGGCGGCGAAGTCGATGGTGCCGGTCCCCGGCTCGTGCCGGCCTGGCGTGTCGGCGAACTGCACATGGCCGATCAGCCGCCCCGCCCGGCCGATGGCGGCGATGAGGTCCGGCTCGGTGCGGGCCATGTGGTAGAGGTCGAACAGCAGTCCGGCGGCGGGAGTGGCGGCTTCGCGCAGGATCCCGATCGCCGGGGCGAGACGGTCGAGGAAGAAGCCGGGCCGGTCCATGGGGTTCACCGGCTCCAGCACGGTGCGGATGCCGTGCGGCGCGAAGGCGGCGGCGGCGTGGCGCAGGTTCTCGAGCAGCGTCGCGCGGCATTCCGCCGGGTCCGCGCCCGGCGCCGGGCGGCCGGAGAGCAGGTTGACCCGCCGCACGCCGAGCACACGGGCATAGGACAGGCAGCGCGCCACGCCTTCGCGGAACTCGGCGCGGCGGGCGGGGATGGCGCCGAGGCCGATGTCGCCCGCCGCCGCATCGCCGGCCGGGATGTTGATGAGGACGACCGGCATCGCCGCGGCGCGGGCGGCGGCGGCGAGCGTCTCGGCCGGGTGGTCGTAGGGGAACTGGATCTCGACGCCCTCGAACCCGGCGGCGCGGGCGGCGGCGATGCGCTCGGGCAGCGGGCGTTCGGTGAACAGGAGCGAGAGATTGGCGGCGATCCGCATGGCGATTCCCTGGTCCGGCGGCTGCCTTGACAGCCCGCTTGGCCCGGCCGCTAGTGTCCGGCCATCCGGACTATCGGCGGGAGGGTGGCGGGTGTCGAGCGAGGGTGCGCGGAGGCTGCGGTCCCGGGTCACGCTGGAGGGGCTGGACCGCACGCCGCACCGGGCCTTCTACCGTGCGATGGGGCTCGACGACGTGGCCATGCGCAGGCCGATGGTCGGCGTCGTGTCCATGAAGGGCGAGACGACGCCCTGCAACATGAGCCATGGCTGGCAGGCGGAGGCCGCGAAGCAGGGTATCGCCGAGGCCGGCGGCACCCCGCGCGAGTTCACCACCATCAGCGCCTCCGACGGGATCGGCATGGCGCATGAGGGGATGAAGTTCTCGCTGGTGACGCGCGAGATCATCGCCGATTCGATCGAGGCGGTGGTGCACAACCACGCGCATGACGCGCTGATCGGCTTCGGCGGCTGCGACAAGACGCTGCCCGGCGTGCTGATGGCGATGGTGCGCTGCGACCTGCCGTCGGTGTTCGTCTATGGCGGCAGCGCGCTGCCGGGGCGGTGGAAGGGGCGGAACGTCTCGGTGCTGGACGCCTATGAGGGTGTCGGCGCGGTGATGGCTGGCACCATGACGGAGGAGGAATTGCGCGGCCTGGAAGCCGCCTGCAAGCCGACATTCGGCGCCTGCGCGGGCCAGTTCACCGCCAACACCATGGCGATGGTGAGCGAGGCGATGGGCATGGCCGTGCCTGGCAGTTCGATGATGCCGGCGGTGCATTCGCAGCGCGCGGCGCTGTGCCGGACGGCGGGGCATCTGGTGATGTCGCTGCTGAAGAACGGCGGGCCGACGCCGCGGCGGATCGTCACCAGGAACGCCATCGAGAATGGCTGCGCGATCGTCGCCGCCACGGGTGGTTCCACCAACGCGGCGATGCATCTCTGCGCCATCGCGAACGAGGCGGGCATCCGCTTCACCATGGACGACGCTGCGGTGGTGATGGCGCGCACGCCGCTGATCGGCAATCTGCGGCCGGGCGGGGCGTATCACGCGGCGGAGATGCACGAGGTCGGCGGCGCCGGCGTCGTCATCCGCGCGCTGATCGAGAGCGGCCACCTGCACGGCGACATCCTGACCGTCACCGGCCGCACGCTGGCCGAGACCTACGCTGACGCCCCCGCGCCGGACGGCGAGGTGATCCGCCCTGTCGCCCGCGCCATCCTGCCGACGGGCGGCGTCGTGGTGCTGAAGGGCAACCTGTGCCCGGACGGTGCATTGCTGAAGGTGGCGGGGCTGAAGAGCGTGGTGTTCGAGGGCCGCGCGCGCGTGTTCGACTCCGAGCGCGAGGCGATGGCGGTCGTCGCCGCGCGCGGCTACGCGGCGGGCGAGGTGCTGATCGTGCGCTACGAAGGCCCGGTCGGCGGGCCCGGGATGCAGGAGATGCTGGGGCTGACGGCGCTGATCTACGGCCAGGGCATGGGCGAGAAGGTGGCGCTGCTGACCGATGGCCGCTTCTCCGGCGCCACGCGCGGCATGTGCATCGGCTATGCGGCGCCGGAAGCGGCGGTCGGCGGGCCGCTGGCGCTGGTGCGGGACGGTGACGTGATCCGCATTGACGGCGGCGCGGGCACCATCACGCTCTGCGTGGACGATGACAAACTCGCGCGTCGCCGCGCCGCCTTGACGCCGCGCCCGACGCCGCATGTCTCGGGCGCGCTGGCGAAATACGCGCGTCTGGTCGGCCAGGCGAACGAGGGCGCCGTGACGCACCAGGGCGGCGGGCGCTTCCCGGAGCTTGCGCCATGACGCTTGCCTATGTCGGGCTCGGGCTGATGGGCGGGCCGATGGCGGTGCGGCTGGCGCGGGCCGGACACGCGGTTCGCGTCTGGAACCGCACGGCGTCGAAATGCGCGGCGGCGGTGGCGGCGGGGGCGACGCTGGCGCAAAGCCCGGCGGACGCGGCGCGCGGCGCCGAGGTCGTGTTCACGTGCCTGGCCGACACCCGCGCGGTGGAGGCGGCGGTGTTCGGCCCGAACGGGATCGCAGAGGGCATCGCGACCGGCGCGGTGCTGGTGGATTTCTCGTCCATGGCGCCCGACGCGACGCGCGCCTTCGCCGCGCGCCTGAAGGCCGAGCGTGGCGCGGAGTGGGTGGATGCGCCGGTCTCCGGCGGTGTCGCGGGCGCGGAGACAGGGACGCTCGCGGTCATGGCAGGCGGCGATGCCGGCGCCTTCGCGCGCGTCGCGCCCTATGTGCAGGCGATGGCCGCGCGCTTCACCCACATGGGCCCGGTCGGCGCGGGGCAGACCACGAAGCTGTGCAACCAGGTGATCGTCGGCAGCCTGATGTGCGTGATCGCGGAGGCCGCGCGGCTCGCCTCCAACGCCGGCATCGAGGCGCTGAGGCTGCCGGAGGCGCTGGCCGGCGGCTGGGCGGATTCGAAGCCGCTGCAGATCTGCCTGCCGCGCATGGTGCAGGCGATCCATGACCCGCCGCTCGGGGCCGCATGGACGATGCTGAAGGATCTCGACACCGCGCGCGACGTGGCGCGGCGCACCAACACGCCGCTGCCCGTCTCGGGCGCGGCGGCCGAGGTGTTCCGCACGCTCTGCGCGCGGGAAGGGGACGAGGCGGACGCGCTGCGCATCTTCGCGCTGAGCGCACCGATGGCGACCAACAGGGAGTGACAGACATGACGACACGACGGATCCTGCTCGCCGGCGCCGCCGGGCTGCTCGCGGCGCCGGCCATCATCGGCACCGCGCGCGCGCAGGCCCGGACGCTCCGCATCGGCAACTGGCTGCCGCTGCACCACCTGATCCCGCGCGGCATCATGGAGCCCTGGGCGCGTGCGATCGAGGCGGAGACGGGCGGCAGCCTGCGCTTCGAGATCATGCCCTCGGCGCTCGGCCCGCCGCCCGCGCAGTTCGACCTGCTGCTGGATGGCGCGTTCGATGTCGGCTACGGCGTCTCCGGCCACAACCCCGGCCGCTTCACCATGACGCAGGTGATGGACCTGCCCTTCATGTCGCCCGACCCATGGGCGGGCGCGGCGGCGTCGTGGCTCACCTACCAGCGCTATGGCGCGCGCTACAACGAGCATCGCGGCGCGCATGTCGCCGGGCTGTTCGTGCATTCCACGCCCGCGCTGCACTGGCGCGGCGAGCCGATCGCGCGGCTCGAGGACATGCAGGGGCGCCGCGTGCGGGTCGGCGGCAACGTCACCGGCCGCATCATCCAGGCGATGGGCGGCACGCCCGTTCAGTTGCCGCCGACCGAGGCGCAGCAGGCGATGGCGCGCGGCGTCGCCGACGGCATCACTTTCCCGATCGAGAGCATCGCCTTCTTCAACATCACCCCGGTCATTCGCTCCACCACGCTGATCCCGGGCGGGCTCTACACCGACACCTTCTGGATCGCCTTCAACGAACGCAGCTGGAACGGGCTGACGGAGGAGCAGAAGGCGGCGGTGAACAAGCACTCCGGCCTCGGCATCGCGCTGCAGGCGGGCTGGGCCTGGACGATGGGCGACCGCGTGGGCCAGACCGGGCTGGAGCAGCGCAACGTGCGCTTCAACACCCTCGCCGCCGAGGAAGTGGCGAAGATCCGCGAGCGGCTTGCGGTGCTGGAGACCGAGTGGCTGGCGGAAGCGCAGCGGCGCAACCTGCCGGGGCAGGAGATCCTCGCCTATGCGCGGCGCATGACGCAGCTCTACGCCGCCGAGCGCCGGGTGAACGTGCCCTGATCTGGGCGGACCGCCTGTTCCTGCTTCTCGCGCTCGCCGCCGGCCTGCTGGCGGGCGCGATGATGCTTGTCACGGTCACCGATGTCGGCGGGCGGTTCCTGTTCAACCATCCGCTCCACGGCGCCTTCGAGGCGACCGAGGTGATGATGGGCCTGATCGTGTTCCTCGCGCTGCCGCTGGCGACGCGGCGGCGCGAGCACATCACCGTCACGCTGCTGGAGCCGTATCTGCCGGAATGGCTGAAGCGCGCCGCGGCGCTGCTGTTCGGGCTGGTGTGCGCGGCGGTGTGCGGGCTGCTGGCGTGGCGGCTCGGGCTGCATGGCGAGCGGCTGCTCGGCGTCGGCGAGGTCACGCTCGAACTCCGCATCCCGCGCGGCGGCATCGCCACCGCGATGTCCTGGCTGATGTGGATCGCCTCTGTCGCCTTCGTGCTGGACGCGCTGGCGGCGCTGCGCGGGCGGCCGGCGGCGCGGGTCGGCGGCTGATGGGCGTCTTCGAGCAGGCGGGGATCGCCTTCGCGCTTCTGTTCGGGCTGATGATGCTCGGGCTGCCGATCGCCTTCGCCATGCTGGCCGTCGGCATCGGCGGGCTGTGGCTGACGGTTGGGGAACGTGCGGCCTTCGGCATGGTTGGGCAGGTGCCGTTCACCGCCACCATGTCCTACGAGCTCTCGGTCGTGCCGATGTTCCTGCTGATGGGCGCGCTGGTGACGCGCGCGGGCATGAGCGAGGATCTGTACCGCTTGTGCCACGGCTTCCTCGGCCACCGGCGCGGCGGGCTTGCGATGGCGACGGTCGCCGCCTGCGGCGGGTTCGCGGCGGTGTCGGGATCCTCCATCGCCACCGCAGCGACGATGGCGCGGGTGGCGATGCCGGAGATGCGTCGCTACCGCTATTCGGACCGCCTCGCGTCGGGCGCGATCGCGGCGGGCGGCACGCTCGGCATTCTGATCCCGCCCTCGGTCATCATGGTGCTGTACGGCATCGCGACAGGCACCGACATCGGCAAGCTGTTCGTTGCCGGGATCGTTCCGGGAATCGTCGCGATCCTGCTCTATCTCGGCGCGGTGCGCTACGTCGTGTGGCGCGACCCGTCCGCCGGGCCCGCCGCCGATCCGGTGCCGATGGGCGAGCGCTTCGCGCGGTTCCTGCAGATCGGCCCGGTCGTGGCCCTGTTCCTGCTGATCATCGGCGGCATCTATCTCGGCGTGTTCACGCCGACCGAAGCCGCCGGCATCGGCGCCGCAGGCGCGCTGCTGTTCGCGCTGTGGCGGCGCAGCCTGACGCCGCGCATCTTCGCCGAGAGCCTGCTGGAGACGGTGAAGACCACGGCCGCTCTGTTCGTCGTGCTGATCGGCGCGCTGGTGTTCGCGAACTTCATGAACCTGATCGGGCTGCCGCGCGCGATCTCCGGTCTTGTCGCCGATGCCGGGCTGTCGCCTCTTGCCGTCATCCTCGTCATCTTCGCGATCTACCTCGTGCTCGGCTGCTTCATGGAGAGCCTCTCCATGATCCTGCTGACGGTGCCGGTGCTGTTCCCGGTGGTGACGGCGCTCGGCGTCGATCCGGTGTGGTTCGGCATTTTCGTCGTCATGGCGACCGAGCTATCGCTCATCACCCCGCCGCTCGGGCTGAACCTGTTCGTGATCCAGGGCGTGATCCGCGACATGAAGCTGTCCACGATCTACGCGGGCATCTTCCCCTTCGTCGCCGCCGACATCCTCCGGGTGCTGATCATCATCGGCTTCCCGGGCCTCGTGCTGTTCCTGCCGGGGCTGATGGGATGAAGCGTCGCGCCCTCGTCACAGCCTCCGCTGCCGGCATCGGGCTCGTCATCGTGCGCAGGCTGCGCGCCGCCGGGTGGGAGGTGGTGCTCTCCGACCTGCCCGGCAGCGAGGGCGCCGCGCGGGCTGCCGAACTCGGCGCCGAATGGGTGCCCTGCGACCTGCGCGACGCGGCGCAGATCGCCGCCCTGACCGAGGCGGCGGGAGACATCGGCCTGCTGGTGAACAATGGCGGCCTCGCCGGCCCCACCCTGCCGGTCGCGGAGATGCCGCTAGAGGCGTGGAACGAGGTCGTCGCCGTCAACCTCACCGCCCCCTTCCTGCTTGCGCGCGCCGTGGTGCCGCGCATGGTCGCGGCCCGCTCTGGGCTGATCGTCAACATGGCCTCGGTCGCGGCGAAGATCGGCTATCCGAACCGCAGCCCTTATGCCGCGACGAAATGGGGGCTGCTCGGCTTCACCGCGACGCTGGCGCGCGAGGTCGGCGCAGCCGGCGTGCGGGTGAACGCGATCCTGCCGGGTTCGGTGCGGGGGCCGCGCATCGCCTCCGTCATCGCGGCCTATGCGGACGCGAACCGCATGCCGGTGGAGCAGGCCGAGGCGCATTACCTCCGCCGCCAGGCGACGGGCCGCTTCGTCGAGCCGGAGGAGATCGCGGAGACGATCCTGTTCCTCGCCTCCGACGCCGCACGCTCGATCACCGGCCAGTTCCTCGGCGTGGATGGCGGGTTCGAGTGAGCGCGACGCCGCTCGCCGACCAGCTCCGCCCGCTGCTCGCGCGGCTGTGGGACGCGCCGCCCGCGGGCGAGATCGCGCAGCGCGCGCGGCTGCTGCTGCTCGACACCCTCGGCTGCGCCATCGCCGGGGCAGGCGCGGCGGAGGTCGCGTCGCTCGCGCGCGCGATGATGGCCGGGCGGGTCGGCACGCTGCGGCTGCCGGGCTTCGCCGATGCGCTCGACGTTCCCGCCGCGGCGTCGCTGCTTGCCACCGCCGCCTGCTGGGACGAGGCGTGCGAAGGGCTGGCCCGCGCGCATGGCCGCCCCGGGCTGCACACGGTTCCGGCCGTGGTCGCGCTCGGCCTCGCGCGCGGCGCGACGCTCGGGCAGGCGCTGGCGGCGCTGGTCGCGGGCTACGAGGTTGCGGGGCGGCTCGGCGAGGTGCTGCGCATCGCCCCGGGGATGCATGTGGACGGCACCTTCGGCGTCCATGGCGCGGCGGTGGCGGCGGCGCGGCTGCTCGGCCTCGGGGCGGAGGCGGCGCTGGATGCCGTGCGGACGGCGGCCTGCACGGCATCCGCCAGCCTCTACCTGCCGATCCGCCGCGGGTCCGTCACCCGCAATCTTTATGCCGGGCAGGCGGCGGAGCGCGGCATCGCCGCGGCGCAGGCGGTCGCGGCCGGGATCGCGCCGCCCGAGGACGCCCTGGAGGAGTCGGCGCGCGTGGCGCTCGGGCTCGATCCGGCAGCGATGCGGCTGGCGCCGCCGGAGGTGCCGCTGATCGCCGAGGGTTATCTCAAGCCCTACGCCGCCGTGCGCCACGCCCATTACCCGGCCGCCGCAGCGATCGCCTGGCGGCAGCGCCCCGGCGCCGACCCCGCGCGCATCGCCGCGGTGCGTGTCGAGACCTATTCGGAAGCCGTCACCTACGCCGGCAACCGTGCGCCCGCCGCGCCCATCACAGCGCAGTTCAGCCTGTCCTGGGCGACGGCCCACGCGCTGCTGCGCGGCGATCTCGGGCCCGGTTCTTCGCGCCCCGAGGCGCTTGCCGACCCGGCGATCCGCGCGCTGGAACGGCGGGTGGACGTCGCGCCCGACCCGGTGCGCGACGCCTCCGGCCGCCGCGGCGCGACGCTCGTGCTGCGCCTGGACGACGGGCGCGAGGAGCGCATCGCGGCCGACAGCGTGCCGGGCGACCCCGGCCGCCCGATGACGGAGGCGGAGGCGCGCGCCAAGTTCCTCGCCTACGCCGCGCCGGCGATCGGCGCGGCGGAGGCGGCGCGGCTTGCGGAGGCGATGTGCGGCGCGCCGCAAGCCACGCCGCTCGCCGCCCTGCTGCCGCAGCCGCCCCGCTGAGGCCCGGCCGGAGCTTCAGCCGCCCGACTTGATCTCGATCCGCCGCTGCGGCTTCGCCTCCGGCGCGGCGCGCGGGATCGTCACCTTCAGCACACCGTTCTCGAAAGTGGCGGAGATCTCCTCCTCCTTCGCCGCGAAGGGCAGGGCGAAGCGGCGGACGAAGGCGCCGGACGAGCGCTCGACGATGTGCCAGCGCTTGTCCTTGTCCTCCTCCTTCTTCTCCTCGGAGCGTTCGGCCTTCAGCGTCAGCACCCCCTCGGTCAGGTCGAGGCTGATCTCCTCGGGCTTCACCCCGGGAAGCTCGGCGTGGATCTCGAGCCCGGCCTCGGTTTCGGCCACGTCCACCTTGGGCGAGACGAAGCCGGCCGGCAGCGGGGAGCCAGCGCCCATCTCCTGGAACAGCCGCTCCATCTCGCGGCGCATGGCGGTGAAGGGGTCGGACAGGCCGCGCATGGCCTGGCCGAAGGCGGTGGGGAACGAGGGCATCTTGTCCATGGCGTTGTTCCTTCCTCCATGGCGGCGGGCGATCCCGCCGCGCAGCCGGCATGTAGGAAGGCCGCAGCGCCCCTGCATTGACGCGGATCAATCAGCCGAGGGCTGCCAGGATCCCGGCGCTCTGCTCGCGCGGCGTGGAAAGGAAGACGAAGACATAGGGGTCCGACGCCTCGAACACCGAAGGGTCGGGGGAGGCGCGCTGCATCGTCGCGCGATCCAGCGCCGCCGCCGGGAACCAGCGGCCGGAGAGATGGAAGAAGGTGTCGTAGCCGAGCGCGTCCAGGAAGGCCGGCACCGCCCAGGTGGAGCCGAGGCGGTGGCGCTCCTCGATCTCGGAGGTGATGAGGGGGCGGCAGCGGCGCAGCGTCTCGGTCGCGCCTCGGAACACCTCGTACTCCGCGCCCTCGGCGTCCACCTTCATGTGGGTGACGTCGGTGAGCGCGAAGGAATCGAGCGTGCGGAGCGGAACGCGCAGCCGCTCGACCGAGATGCGCCGCCCCTCGAACACCTTGTAGTCCTTGGCGGTGGAGGCCCACTGCTCCTGCGCCTCGCCGTCCAGCACGGGGAGCGAAAGGGTGATCTCCCCGGCATGGTCGCCGAGCGCCTCGGCGCGCAGTTCCACATGCGGCGGCACGCTGCCGCCATGCGCCTCGGCCACCGCGCGCGCGAGGCGCGAGAAGGCGCGCGGCAGCGGCTCGAAGGCGAGCACCCGGCTGCCCGGCAGGCGCGAAAAGGGCACGGTCAGCAGCCCGTCATGCGCGCCGACATCCACGATGGTGCCGGGGCGGTGCAGGCGGGTGTGGATGTCTATCTCGTCCATCGGCCCCTCAGCGGATGTAGGCTGCGCCGTTCACGTCGAGCGTCGCGCCCGCCAGGTGCCGGCAGCGGTCGGTGCAGAGATAGGCGACGAGGTCGGCGATCTCCTCGGGCGGCACCCATTCGCGCATGGCGAGCCCGGCGGTGACCGCGGCCTCCCCGCCCGGCGCGATCGCCGCCGCATCCACGCTCATCTGCGTGCGGACGACGCCGGGGGCCACGATGTAGGTCAGCACGCCGGCGCCCGCGTAGTGGCGCGCGACGGTCTGCGCCGCGGCCTTCAGCGCGGCCTTGGAGGCGGCATAGGCGATGGTGGCCTCCGCCCCCGCGCCGCGCTGCGCCACCCAGGAGGAGATCGCGACGATCACGCCGCCCCCGTTCGCCGCAAAGTGCCGGGCGGCGTGGCGCAGCAGCCGCGCGGGCGAGAGGGTGTTGACGCGGAGCTGCCTGTCCCACGCCGCGTCCCACTCCTCGATCGGCGCCTCGATGCCGCCGCGGTTGAGGAAGATCGCCGCGTTCAACACCACGGCGTCGAGCCGGCCGGTGGCGGCGAGCGCGTCCTGCCACAGCGCGTCCATCTGCTCCGGATGTTCGGCGTCGGCCGACAGCAGCGTGTGCGCGTGGCCGGCCAGAGCGGCCTCGGCCCCCGCGCGGTCCTGCCCGTAATGGCCGACGACATGCGCGCCGCCCTCGCCGCAGCGCCGCGCGATGGCGGCGCCGATCCCCTTGGAGGCGCCGGTGACGAGAATGGTCTTGCCCGAAAGGTCCATGCCGGCGGTGTCGCCTATCCCGGCGCGCCCCGCAACTCGGCGCCGCGGCTCAGCATGGCCTCCAACGCCGCCGGGACGGCGCGGCGGCGCGCAGCGGTCGGGTCCATCCTTGCCCTCACGCCAGGCGCAGCCGCGCGGCGAAGCCTGCCACCGCGTCGAGCACCGCGGCCTCGGCCTCGAGATGTGGCGCATGGCCGATGCCCGGAAGCGGCAATGTCTCGACCGGCACCGGCGCCTCCTCGGCGATGCGGGTGATCTGCGCGAGCGTGCCGTACTGGTCGGCCTCTCCCTGGATGGCGAGCACCGGCTTCGCGATGCGCCGCACCTCCGGCATCAGGTCGAAGCCGGCGTGGAAGGCCTCGCTGCTCCAGCAATCGTTCCAGCCGTAGAAGGCGACATCCACATGCGCGTGGTGGCGGGAGAGGCGGGCGCGCAAGCCGCCCTGCTCATAGGCGGCGCGGGCGGCGAGGCAGCCCTGAAGGGTGATCTCCTCGGCCACCACATGCGGCGCGACCAGCACGAGGCCGGCGATGCGCGCGTCGCGCCCGCCGTGGATCGCGGCGATCGAGGCGCCGTCGGAATGGCCGAGCAGGATCGCCCGTGCCACCCCTGCCGCGTCGAGCAGATGCGGCAGGACGTCCCGCGCCTCGCGGTGCAGGTAGTCGTGCGGGCGGGGCAGGGGGCAGGGATCGGACGCGCCGTAGCCTGCGCGCGACCAGGCGACGACGCGGCAGGAAAGCCGCGCCGCCAGCGCCGCCGGGAAGCCGCGCCACAACCGCGCACTGCCCAGCCCTTCGTGCAGCAGGCAGACCCGAGTCTCGCCCTCGCCCCAGGCAAGCGTCTCGATCCGCGTTCCGTCCGGCAGCGGCGTCAGCGTCATCCGCGCCAGAACCTCGGCAGGAACAGCACCAGCACGGTGAACAGATCAAGCCGCCCGAGCAGCATGGCGAAGGACAGAAGCCACAGCGCCCCGTCCGGCAGCCCGCCATAGTTGCCGACCGGCCCGATCTGCGGCCCGAGCCCCGGCCCGACATTCGACAGCGCCGACACCGCGCCGGAGGCGGAGGTGAGGAAATCCAGCCCGAACCCCATCAGCGCGATGGTCAGCGCGCCGTAGCAGATGAAGTAGAGGGTGAAGAACACCACCACCGAGTTCACCACCTCGTCGGTCAACGGCCGCCCGGCATAGGCGCGGGGGAACATGCCGCGCGGGTAGATCAGCCGCAGCATATGCACGCGCAGCATCGCCGCCATCACCTCGTAGCGGAAGATCTTCACGCCGCCCGAGGTGGAGCCGGTGCAGCCGCCGATGAACATCAGCCCGAAGAACAGCCCCGTCGCCGCATTCCCCCACAGCGTGTAGTCGGAGGAGGCGAAGCCCGTGGTGGCGACGATGGACACGACGTTCACCGCCGCGTGGCGCAGCGCGGGCTCGAGATCGTAGCGGCCGGAGAGCCACAGGGACGCCGCCACCACCACGACGACGGCGAGCAGGAACCACAGCAGCGTCCGCGCCTGGCTGTCCCGGAACGCCGTCCAGTCGCGGTTGATCAGCCGCACGTAGAGCACGAAGGGAAGCGCGCCCGTCAGCATGCCGAGCACCGCCCACCAGTGGACGAGCGGCGCGTCGAAGGCGGCGAGCGAGGCGTCCTTCGTCGAGAAGCCGGCGGTCGAGATGGTGGTCAGCCCGTGGCACAGCGCGTCGAACCAGCCCATGCCGGCGACGCGGTAGCCCAGCACCCACACCACCGTCAGCCCGAGATAGACGCCGCCGATCGCGGCCGCGATCTGCTTCGCGCGCGGCAGCACCTTCTCCGAGCGGTCGCTGCTCTCGGTGCGGAACATCTGCATGCCGCCGACCGAGAGCGCGGGCAGGATGGCGATGGCGGTGGCGATGATGCCGATGCCGCCCACCCATTGCAGCAGCGCGCGCCACAGCAGCAGACCGGCGGCGGCGTCATCGAGCCCGGACAGCACGGTGGCGCCGGTGGTGGTGAGGCCGGAGACCGCCTCGAACACCGCGTGCGGCACGCTGCCGTAGAGTCCCTCATGCCGCACGAACAGCATCGGCAGGGCCGCGAAGGCGGCGACCGCCGCCCAGGCCATCGGCGTCAGCAGGAAGGCCTGGCGCAGCGTCAGCGCTCCGGAGAGCGTGCCGCGCGTCGCGCGCCGCAGCGCTTCGGCGGCGGCGGCCGTGACCGCGGAGCAAAGCGCGAAGGCGCTCCAGTCGCCGCCGCCCGTCACGGCCTCGGCCAGCGCGGGCAGCAGCATCAGCGCCGACAAGGCCAGCAGCATCGCTGACACCAGCGCCAGCACGGGCCGCACGGCCGGCGGCGACCAGGCGCCGATCCGCGCGCGCGCCGCCGCGACCTCCGCCTTCACGCCGCCGCCTCCGCGGCGATCAGCGATTCCGCCTCGCGCAGCGCGGCGGTGGTGACGGCCGCGACGACGCGGTCGCCGGGCTCGATCCGCGTCTCCGCCCCGGGCAGGATCACCTCGCCCTGCCGCACGATGGCGCCGATGCGGAAGCCCGCCGGCAGGTCGAGTGCGCCGAGAGGCGCCGAGACGAGGCGCGAGCCCGCCAGCGCCTCGGCCTCCAGCACCTCCCCGAAATCCTCGCGCAGCGTGTGCACGGCGGCGACCGCGCCGCGGCGTATGTGGCGCAGGATGGAGGAGATGGTGATGGTGCTCGGGCTCACCGCGGCGTCTATCCCGAGGCTCGGCAGGATCGGCTCGTAGGAGGTCTTGTTCACCAGCGTCACCGCGCGCTGGCAGCCGCGCCGCTTGGCGAGCATGGAGGAGAAGATGTTCGTCTCGTCGTCGTTCGTCACCGCGATCACGGTGTCGGCGGCGGCGATGTTCGCTTCCTCGAGGGTGGCGGCGTCGAGCGCGTCGCCGTGCAGCACCAGCACCGGGGCGCCGAGTTCGCGCGCGACATGGGCGGCGCGCGCCGCGTCCGCCTCGATCATCTTGAGCGAGATGTTGGGCGCCTCGCGCAGCAGGATGCGCGCGAGGTGCAGCCCGACATTGCCGGCGCCGATCAGCACGACGCGGCGCGCCACGCGCTCCCGGTGGCCGAAGGCCGCCATCACCGGCGCGACGCCGGCAGGCTCCGTCAGCACATAGACGTCGTCGCCCGTCAGGATGCGCTCCTCCGGGTCGGGCAGGAAGGCGCGGCCCTGGCGAAGGATGGCGACGGCGCGGAAGCCCGGCCCCTCGGTGGCGGCCGACAGGCTGGCCAAGCTCGCGCCGATCACCTCCGCCGTCGGGTCGGTGGCGTGGATGCCGAGCAGCTGCACCCGCCCGCCGGCCAGCCCCACCATGTCGAAGGCGCCTGGCGTGCGCAGCCGCCGCGCGATGCCGCGCGCCACCTCGACCTCGGGGGAGATGACCACGTCGATCGGCATCTCCGAGGCGCCGAACAGCCCGCTGCGCTCGGGGTCGAGGTAGCCGGCATGGCGCAGCCGGGCGATCTTGCGCTTCACCCCGAACAGGCTGTGGGCGACCTGGCAGGCCACCATGTTGACCTCGTCGGAGCGGGTGACGGCGATCAGCATGTCGGCGTCCTCGGCGCCGGCGCGCTCGAGCACCTCGGGGTGCGAGGCGTAGCCGACCATGCCGCGCACGTCGTAGGATTCGTCGGCGCGGCGGGCGAGTTCCGGATCGCTGTCGATGACCGTCACGTCGGCGCGCTCGGCGGCGAGGTGCCTGGCGATGGTGGTGCCGACCTGGCCGGCGCCGCAGACGATCACGCGCATTCCCGTTCCTTCTCCGCGCCGGGCGGAGACTAGGACGGGACGCGCCGCTTGTCAGGCGTGGCCGATCGGCCCGAACGCCTCGGCGTTGGTGGCGCGCACGACGGCGGCGAAGAGGCGCAGCGCCTCGGGCCCGCCCTGGTCGAGAAGGGAGCCGGCCTCCATCTCCCGCGCCAGGAGTTCGGCGTGGGCGGCGAGGGTCTCCGCGGCGCGGCGCAGCGCCTCTCGCGACAGCACCAGTTGCGTCTCGTCCGGCAGGTCGTGCCAGGGGCTCAGGGATGCGGGGCGTGGGCGGGGCAAGGCGTCGGTCCTGGAGGTCCGGGCGCAGGGCGCCCGCCGGCATCGGGCCGCCCTCCTGGCCCCCGATGCGCTTGGCTGATGGTGGCGCCGGACTGGTGAAGAAGCGGTTACCGACCGCTCAGTCGAACTCCGCCATCGCCTCGCCCAACCCGTCGAAGGTGACGGTCACCCGGCAGGGCGCCTCCAGCCAGACCGGCGTGCAGACCGATCCCAGGAACACCACCTGACCCGCCCGCAGGCCGCCGAACGCCGCCGCGCAGCCCGATCCGGCCAGCCAGGCGAGCGCCGCCAGCGGGTCCCCCATCAGCGCCGAGCCCGGGCCCTCGCCGCGCAGCACGCCGTCCACCCGGAGCTCCCCGCGCAGCGCGGACAGGTCCAGGCCTCGCCAGTCCCGGCGTTCCGGCCCCAGGCTGCCGGCGGCGTGGAACACCCGGTCGGCCGCCAGCATCGGCACGCCAAGCGCGCTGAGGTCGCCGTAGCGGTCGTCCACGATCTCGATCGCGGCCATCGCCGCGCCGGCGGCGGCGGCCGCCTGGTCCCGCGTGGTCGGGCCGGGCGGCAGGTCGGCGGCCAGGCGCAGCGCGATCTCGCACTCGACGCCAGGGCGGTGGAAGGCGGCAAAGCGGTGCCGCGGCCCGAGGTCGGCGGCGCGGACGAAGCCGGCGAGCGGCGCGTCGAGCCCGAGATAGGCGCGCATCGCCGCCGCGGTGGCGCCGATCTTGAAGCCGTCGGGCGGCAGCGCGCCGAGCCGCTCCGCCATCCGCCGCTGCACCGCATAGCCGCTCGGCAGGTCGGCCGGCTTCCACGCCTCCGGCACGGAGAGCGGCACCGCGCGGGCGCGGCTGTCGAGCACCGCGTCGAGCAGCGCGTCGCTCACGGCTGGCCCCGCGCGATCTCGTAGAGGGCGACGGCGGCGGCGGCGGAGACGTTCAGGCTTTCCATCTCCGGCGCGATCGGCAATCGCGCGAGGTCGTCGCAGGTCTCGCGCTGCAGGCGGCGGAGCCCGCTGTCCTCGGCGCCGAGCACGAGGGCGACGCGGCGGTCGCGCGGCAGTGCCTCGGCCAGCCTGCGGGGCGCGTCGCCGGCGAGCCCGATGGTCCAGAAGCCCTGCTTCTGCAGCCAGACGAGGGCGCGCGAGAGGTTCACCTCGCGCAGCAGCGGCACCGTCTCCAGCGCGCCGGAGGCGGCGCGCGCCATCGCCGCCGATTCGGGCGGCGCGTGGCGGTCCTGCACGATGACGCAGGCGGCGCCGAAGGCCGCGGCCGAGCGCAGGATGGCGCCGACATTGCGCGGGTCCGTCACCTGGTCCAGCAGCAGCACCGGGCCGGGGCGGGTGGCGACGATCTCCTCGATCGGCGGCGGGTCGAGCGGGTGGACGAGCAGGGCTGCGCCCTGGTGCACCGCGTCCTCCGGCAGGAAGGTCTGGAAGCGGGCGCGGTCGGTGCGCTCCGGCTGGGCGCGGCGGCGCCAGCCTTCGGGCAGGCGGGCCGCCAGCGCGGCCTCGGCATCCTCGGTGACGAGCAGGCGCTTCACGCCCCGGCGCGGGTTGGCGAGGGCGGCGGCGACGGCGTGCAGGCCGTGCAGCCAGTAGGTGCCGGGCGGGGGCTTCTCGGCCGCGGGCGGCGCCGCGTGCAGGGCCTGTCCGCGCGAGGGGGCGGCGTCGCGGCGGGTATCGGGTCCTCGCGTCTTCGCGCGCTGCGCCGCCGGCGCGGGCGGCGGCGGGAAGGGGCGCTTGCCGGCCGCCGGCCGCTCAGGCGCGCCGGTCTCCGCGCGGGCGCGCGGGCGGGCGGCGTCCGGGCCCTCGCGCCGGGGCGGTTTCGGGCGCGCGGGGGCGTCTGGCCGTCGGTCTCGTCGCATGCCGCCATCCTGCGCGCGGGCGCGCGGAAGTCCAGCGCCGCGCGGCGTTGACATGCGCGCGTGAACGCGGTTTACCCCCCGCGCTCCCGCCGGCCGGGACAGGCGGAGGGGTGCCCGAGTGGCTAAAGGGGGCAGACTGTAAATCTGCTGGCTCGCGCCTACGTTGGTTCGAATCCAACCCCCTCCATTCCGGCCGGTCGGCGTCGCGGCCATTGCGCCGCGCGGCGGCGTGTCCCGGCGGGAAGGCTTGCCGGGCCCGCGCGCCGCACGACGGCGCGGGTGTAGCTCAATGGTAGAGCCCCAGCCTTCCAAGCTGGTTGTGCGGGTTCGATTCCCGTCACCCGCTCCACCTCAGTGGGGCGGCGACGGGGTGGGTCATTCTGTGAGCGGGACACGACCATGGCGAAGGCGAAATTCGAGCGTACGAAGCCGCACTGCAACATCGGGACGATCGGCCATGTGGACCATGGCAAGACGTCGCTGACGGCGGCGATCACGAAGGTGCTGGCGAAGACGGGCGGTGCGACGTTCACGGCGTATGACCAGATTGACAAGGCGCCGGAGGAGCGTGCGCGCGGGATCACGATCTCGACGGCGCATGTCGAGTATGAGACGGCGAAGCGGCACTATGCGCATGTGGACTGCCCCGGCCATGCCGACTACGTGAAGAACATGATCACGGGTGCGGCGCAGATGGACGGCGCGATCCTCGTGGTCTCGGCGGCGGACGGCCCGATGCCGCAGACGCGGGAGCACATCCTGCTGGCGCGGCAGGTTGGTGTTCCTGCGCTGGTGGTGTTCCTGAACAAGATGGACATGGCGGATCCGGAGCTTGTGGACCTTGTGGAGATGGAGGTGCGCGAGCTGCTGTCCTCCTACCAGTTCCCCGGGGACGACATTCCGATCATCCGCGGTTCTGCGCTGTGCGCGCTGGAGGACCGGGAGCCTGAGATCGGCGAGCAGGCGATCCTGAAGCTGATGGCGGCGGTGGACGAGTACATTCCGCAGCCTGAGCGTCCGAAGGACCGTCCGTTCCTGATGCCGATCGAGGACGTGTTCTCGATCTCCGGCCGCGGGACGGTGGTGACGGGCCGTGTGGAGCGCGGTGTGATCAAGGTCGGCGAGGAGGTCGAGATCGTCGGGCTGCGTCCGACGCAGAAGACGACGGTGACGGGCGTGGAGATGTTCCGCAAGCTGCTCGACCAGGGCGAGGCTGGCGACAACATCGGCGCGCTGCTGCGCGGCACGAAGCGCGAGGACGTGGAGCGCGGTCAGGTGCTTGCGGCGCCTGGTTCGATCACGCCGCACACGAAGTTCAAGGCGGAGGCGTATGTGCTGACGAAGGAGGAGGGCGGGCGCCACACGCCGTTCTTCACGAACTATCGTCCGCAGTTCTACTTCCGCACGACGGACGTGACGGGTGTGGTGCAGCTGCCTGCGGGCGTCGAGATGGTGATGCCTGGGGACAACGTGTCGATGGACGTGGAGCTGATCGCGCCGATCGCGATGGACGAGGGGCTGCGCTTCGCCATCCGTGAGGGCGGCCGCACCGTCGGCGCCGGCGTCGTCGCGAAGATCGAGAAGTAAGGGGCGGGGTTTCCGGCCCATTGCGCGGGCGGGCCGTGGCGACGCGGCCCGCCCGTTCCGTTCCCGGAGGGTGATGCGTGGAACTGGCACCGGTCGGACGTCGGGTGATCGCCCTGCTGCTCGATGCGCTGTGGATCGTGGCGCTGATCCTCGCGCTGCGCACCGTGTCCTACGCCGTCGGCGAATGGCCCCCCTCGGGGGTTGCCGACCTGCTGGTGGAGGCGATCGTCGGGCTGATCGTCGTCACCTTCTGGGCCGAACGCGGCGCCACCCCCGGCAAGCAGGCATTGGGCGTGATGATCGTGGACGCGCGGACCGGCGGGCGCCCGCCGCTCGGGCGGCTGGTGCTGCGCTATGTCGGCTACCTGCTGTCGGCCCTGCCGCTGCTGCTCGGCTTCTTCTGGGCGCTGTGGGATCCGCGGCGGCAGGGGTGGCACGACAAGCTGGCCGGCACGGTGGTCGTCGTGCGGCCCTCGACAGGGGCCGGAGGCTAGGCTATGCGGCCCGTCTCGCCGCCCGGCGGTCGAGGGGCGTAGCTCAATTGGCTAGAGCGCCGGTCTCCAAAACCGGAGGTTGGGGGTTCGAGACCCTCCGCCCCTGTTCCCGCCGGCGCCGCCCGTGAGGCAGGCGCCCGGGCGGCGGGGTGGCGGTTGCAGGGTTTTCTGGACGGAAGGGGCCGAGCGTGGCCAAGTGGAATCCGGCGCAGTTCGTGCGCGAGGTGCGGCAGGAGGCGGCGAAGGTCACCTGGCCCAGCCGCCGGGAGACGCTGATCACCACCGGCCTCGTGCTGGCGCTGTCGGCGCTGGCCGCCGTGTTCTTCCTGCTTGTGGACCAGATCATCCAGCTGGTCATGCGCTGGGTGTTCGGTTTCTGAAGGAGCCTCGGGCCGATGGCCGACAAGAAGTGGTACGTGGTGCACGTCTATTCGGGCTTCGAGAAGAAGATCGCCCAGCAGATCCGCGAGCAGGCGGCGCAGAAGGGCCTGGCCGACGCCTTCGAGGAGATCCTGGTGCCCTCCGAGGAGGTGACCGAGGTCCGCCGCGGCCAGAAGGTCAACACCGAGCGCAAGTTCTTCCCGGGCTATGTGCTGGTGAAGATGGCGATGTCGGACGAGGCCTGGCACCTGGTGAAGGACACGCCGAAGGTCACCGGCTTCCTCGGCGCCCGCAACAAGCCGAGCCCGATCAGCGAGGCCGAGGCGCAGCGCATCCTGGGCCAGGTGCGCGAGAGCGTGGAGAAGCCGCGCAAGCCCGCCATCGTGTTCGAGGTGGGGGAACAGGTGCGGGTCGCCGACGGGCCCTTCACCTCCTTCAACGGCACGGTCGAGGAGGTGGACGAGGAGAAGGGGCGGCTCAAGGTGTCGGTCTCGATCTTCGGCCGCGCGACGCCGGTGGATCTGGAATACGGGCAGGTCGAGAAGCTGTGAGGGCGCCGCCCCGCGCGGCTTGACCGGCGGGGCCTTCGCGCTTATACGCCCACCCTCGCGCCGGCCCGGGCCATCCCGGGCCGCGCGTGCTTGCACAGGAACGCGGGAGAGCCCGAGGGCTCGTCGGCACCGCGGTCCTCAACCCGTTTGAGGATGCCATGGCGAAGAAGATCGTCGGCTACATCAAGCTGCAGATCCCGGCCGGCAAGGCGAACCCGTCGCCGCCCGTCGGCCCCGCGCTCGGCCAGCGCGGCCTGAACATCATGCAGTTCGTCAAGGAGTTCAACGCGGCGACGCAGCAGATGGAGCCGGGCACCCCCACCCCCGTCGTCATCACCGCCTATTCCGACCGCACCTTCTCCTTCATCACCAAGACGCCGCCCAACACCTACTTCCTGCTGAAGGCGGCGAAGATCGAGAAGGGCAGCACGACCCCGGGCAAGGGCGCCAGGGTCGGCCGCGTCACGACGGCGCAGCTGCGCGAGATCGCCGCGAAGAAGATGAAGGACATGAACTGCACCGACATCGAGGCGGCGGTGCGCATGCTCGCCGGCTCCGCCCGCTCGATGGGGCTTTCGGTGGTGGAGGGCTGACGCGATGGCCGGCAAGCGCATGAAGAGCCTGCTCGCGGCCGTGGACCGCGAGCGCGCCTATCCGCTGGACGAGGCGATCCGCCTCGTCAAGTCGAACGCGCGCGCGAAGTTCGACGAGACGATCGAGATCGCGATGAACCTCGGCATCGATCCGCGCCACGCCGACCAGATGGTGCGCGGCGTGGTCGGTCTGCCGAACGGCACCGGCAAGACGGTGCGCGTCGGCGTGTTCGCCCGCGGCGCCAAGGCCGAGGAGGCGCTGGCCGCCGGCGCCGATGTGGTCGGCGCGGAGGATCTCGCCGCCAAGGTGCAGGAGGGCGTGATCGAGTTCGACCGCTGCATTGCCACCCCGGACATGATGGCGCTGGTCGGGCGGCTCGGGAAGGTGCTGGGGCCGCGCGGCCTGATGCCGAACCCGAAGCTCGGCACCGTGACGATGGACGTGAAGGGCGCGGTCTCGGCCGCGAAGGCCGGCCAGGTGGAGTTCCGCGCCGAGAAGGCCGGCATCATCCACGCCGGCATCGGCAAGGCGTCGTTCGACGAAGGCAAGCTGGTCGAGAACGCTCGCGCCTTCATCGAGGCGATCCAGCGCGCCAAGCCCTCAGGGGCGAAGGGGACCTACCTGAAGAAGGTGTCGCTGTCCTCGACGATGGGCCCGGGGCTGAAGGTGGACATCGCGAGCCTGTCCGCGCAGGCGGGCTGAGGCGCAACCAGATACCGCGCCGTTCGCGGCGCGGGGCAGGCGGCGGGGGCGACCCTGCCGCCGACCTGTCCGAGACCTGATGTGGCCGAACGCGGCCCTAAGGCGGAATGCCCCGGCAGGGGCGCCGCGCAGCAGGGAGACGGGGTGCGAAGACCGGATGTCCGGCCCGCGATGCGGGTCCGGAGAATGGCTTGGCTTTCCCGCTTTCAGGCAGGCGAACCGGGGTGGACCCGCAAGGCCCGCCCCCGTGTGAACCGGCGCCCTGCCCCTCCACAAGGCATGGCGCCACCGACGGAGACGAGAGTTGGAACGGACGGAAAAGCGCGCCTTCGTCGCCAGCCTCGCGGCGGTGTTCGCGGACACCTCCTTCGTGCTCGTCGCCCGCAATGGCGGGATGACGGTCGCGGAGGTGAGTGCGCTGCGGCGCCGCATGCGCGAGGCCGGGGCGACGTACAAGGTCGCGAAGAACCGCCTGGCCGCCCTCGCCCTCGACGGCACCCGCTTCGACGGCATCAAGCCGCTGCTGAAGGGCCCGACCGCGCTTGCGTGGTCGAAGGATCCGGTGGCGGTGGCGAAGACCGCCGTCGAGTTCGCCAAGGGTAACGACAAGTTCGTGATCCTCGGCGGGGCGCTCGGCAAGCAGACCCTGGACGCCGCCGGCGTCAAGGCGCTGTCCGAGCTGCCTTCGCTCGAAACGCTGCGGGCGCAGCTCCTGGGTCTCATCCAGACCCCGGGCTCGCGCATCGCCTCGGTGCTGCAGGCGCCGGGCGGGCAGCTGGCGCGGGTGTTCGCCGCTTACGCCAAGAGGGACGAGGCCGCCTGAGGCCGAGAGAACGCCCGGCCGGCCGCAACCAGAAGTTGCGGGCGCGGCGGCCGGGGATTGCAAACCGCACGCCAAGCCATTAGATCGAAGGATATACACATATGGCCGATCTCGCGAAGCTGGTGGACGAGCTGTCCGCCCTGACCGTCCTGGAAGCCGCTGAGCTGTCCAAGATGCTCGAGGAGAAGTGGGGCGTCTCCGCCGCCGCGCCGGTGGCGGTCGCCGCCGCCGCGCCGGTGGCCGCCGCCGCCGCTGCCGCGCCGGCCGAGGAGCAGACGGAGTTCACCGTCATCCTCGCCAACGCGGGCGACAAGAAGATCAACGTGATCAAGGAGATCCGCACGATCACGGGCCTCGGCCTCAAGGAAGCCAAGGACCTGGTCGAGGGCGCGCCGAAGACCATCAAGGAAGGCGTGTCGAAGGACGAAGCCGCCAAGATCAAGAAGGTGCTCGAAGAGAATGGCGCCAAGGTCGAGGTGAAGTAAGGCATGCCTCGGCCCCTGCGGGGGCCGGGGTCAGGATCGCAGCGTGTCGGGCGGGGATCCCTCGGGTTCCCGCCCGATGCGGCGTTTGCGGCGCGGGGCGGGCGGTGGTGTCCGGCTCGCGTGGTGATTGGCCCCGCCGGCACGGGGGAATGTGCCGGAGCGAAAGGGAAGCAGGACGGGCATGAACGCAGTCACGAGGCCTCATCCGGGCGGCAGCTTCACCGGGCGCAAGCGGATCCGCAAGTCCTTCGGGCGGCTGCCCGAGGTGGCGCCGATGCCGAACCTGATCGACGTGCAGCGCGCCTCCTACGAGGCCTTCCTGCAGATGGAGGCGAGCCCGGATGCGCGCCTGCACGCGGGACTGCAGGAGGTGTTCAAGTCCGTCTTCCCGATCGACGATTTCGCCGGCCGCGGCCGGCTGGAGTTCGTCCACTACGCCTTCGAGGAGCCGAAATACGACGTCGAGGAATGCATCCAGCGCGGCCTGACCTATGCCGCGCCGCTCAAGGTGCGCCTGCGCCTCATCGTGTGGGACGTGGATGAGGACACCGGCTCCCGCTCCGTCCGCGACGTGAAGGAGCAGGACGTCTACATGGGCGACATGCCGCTGATGACGGAGAACGGCACCTTCATCATCAACGGCACCGAGCGCGTCATCGTCAGCCAGATGCACCGCAGCCCTGGCGTGTTCTTCGACCACGACAAGGGCAAGACGCACTCGTCCGGCAAGTATCTGTTCGCTGCGCGGATCATCCCCTATCGCGGCTCCTGGCTCGACTTCGAGTTCGACGCCAAGGACATCTGCTACGTCCGCATCGACCGCAAGCGCAAGCTGCCGGCGACGACGCTGCTCTACGCGCTGGACAGCGAGGCGACCGAGAAGCTGCGCGCCGAGCGTGGCGGCCTGCTGGAGCCCGGCGAGATCCGCGGCATGGACGCCGAGGAGATCCTGGCCGCCTTCTACGGCAAGGTGGTGTTCCACCGCAGCGCGAAAGGCTGGAGCCGCCCCTTCGACCCCGAGGCCTTCCGCGGGGTGAAGCTGGCCGAAGCGCTGGTGGACGCGAAGACCGGCGCCGTGGTCGCCGAGAAGGACGCGAAGCTGACGCCGCGCGCGGCGAAGAAGATCGCCGAGGCGGGCACGACCGAGGTGCTGGTCGGCCGCGCCGATCTGCTCGGCCGCTTCGTCGCCGAGGATCTCGTGGACCTGTCCACTGGCGAGATCTGGGCCGAGGCCGGCGAGGAGCTGACCGAGGCGAAGCTCGCCGCGATCGAGGCGGCGGGTCTCGACCGGCTGCCGACGCTGGCGATCGACCAGACGGTCGGGCCCTGGATGCGCACGACCCTCGCGGTGGACAAGAACTCCAACCGCGACGAGGCGCTGATGGACATCTACCGGGTGATGCGCCCGGGCGAGCCGCCGACGCCGGAGACCGCGGAAGCGCTGTTCCGCGGCCTGTTCTTCGACAGCGAGCGATACGACCTCTCCACGGTCGGCCGCGTGAAGATGAACATGCGCCTCGGCTTCGGCATGGAGGAAGTGCCGGACCACGTGCGCACGCTGCGCAAGCAGGACATCATCGCGACGCTGCGCGTGCTGATGGACCTGAAGGACGGCCGCGGGCAGATCGACGACATCGACAACCTCGGCAACCGGCGCGTGCGCTCGGTCGGCGAGCTGATGGAGAACCAGTACCGCATCGGCCTGCTCAGGATGGAGCGCGCGATCAAGGAGCGGATGGGTGCGGTCGACATCGACACCGTGATGCCGCAGGACCTGATCAACGCGAAGCCGGCGGCAGCGGCGGTGCGGGAGTTCTTCGGCTCCTCCCAGCTGTCGCAGTTCATGGACCAGACCAACCCGCTGTCCGAGGTGACGCACAAGCGCCGCCTCTCGGCGCTCGGTCCGGGCGGGCTGACGCGCGAGCGCGCGGGCTTCGAGGTGCGCGACGTGCACCCGACGCATTACGGCCGCATCTGCCCGATCGAGACGCCGGAAGGCCCGAACATCGGGCTGATCAACAGCCTCGCCACCTTCGCGCGCGTCAACAAATACGGCTTCATCGAGACGCCCTATCGCCTGGTGCGCGACGGCCAAGTGGTGGGCGAGCCGCGCTACCTCTCGGCGATGGAGGAGGAGCGGCTGGTGGTCGCCCAGGCGGATGCCAAGCTCGACGAGAACGGCCGCTTCAAGGACGAGCTCGTGTCCGTGCGCCAGGGCGGCGACTTCCGGCTGGTGCGGCCGGAGGAGGTGACGGCGATCGACGTCTCGCCGAAGCAGCTCGTGTCCGTCGCCGCGGCGCTGATCCCGTTCCTCGAGAACGACGACGCCAACCGCGCGCTGATGGGCTCCAACATGCAGCGCCAGGCGGTGCCGCTGATCCAGGCGGATGCGCCGCTGGTCGGCACGGGCATGGAGGGGGCGGTGGCGCGCGATTCGGGCGCGACCATCGTCGCGCGGCGCGCGGGTGTGGTGGATTCGATCGATGGCGCGCGCATCGTCGTGCGAGCGACGAACGAGGACGGCACGACGCGCGGCGTGGACATCTACCGGCTGCGGAAGTTCATGCGCTCCAACCAGTCCACCTGCATCAACCAGCGTCCGCTGGTGAAGGTGGGGGATGCGGTGCAGGCCGGCGACATCATCGCCGACGGCCCGTCCACCGAGCTTGGCGAGCTCGCGCTCGGGCGCAACGTGCTCTGCGCCTTCATGCCGTGGAACGGCTACAACTTCGAGGATTCCATCCTGATCTCCGAGCGCATCGCGCGCGACGACGTGTTCACCTCGATCCACATCGAGGAGTTCGAGGTCTCGGCGCGCGACACCAAGCTCGGGCAGGAGGAGATCACGCGCGACATCCCGAATGTCGGCGAGGAGGCGCTGCGCAACCTCGACGAGGCGGGCATCGTGTACGTCGGCGCCGAGGTGAACCCGGGCGACATCCTGGTCGGCAAGGTGACGCCGAAGGGCGAGAGCCCGATGACGCCCGAGGAGAAGCTGCTCCGCGCCATCTTCGGCGAGAAGGCGGCCGATGTGCGCGACACCTCGCTCCGGCTGCCGCCCGGCGTGTCCGGCACGGTGGTCGAGGTGCGGGTGTTCTCGCGCCGCGGGGTGGACAAGGACGAGCGCGCGATGGCGATCGAGAAGGCGGAAATCGCGCGCCTCGCCCAGGACCGCGACGACGAGAAGGCGATCCAGGAGCGCTCCTTCTACTCGCGGCTGCGCGAGCGGCTGCTGAACCAGAAAGCGGCCGGCGGCTTCAAGGGCGTGAAGGCCGGCACCGTGATCACCGACGAGGTGCTGAACCAGTTCGCCCGCGCCACCTGGCGGCAGATCGCCGTGCAGGACGATGCGGTGGCGGCCGAGATCGAGGCGCTGAAGCGCGAGTTCGACGCGGCGGTCGAGCGGCTGCAGAAGCGCTTCGAGAGCAAGGTGGACAAGCTGCAGCGCGGCGACGAGCTGCCGCCCGGCGTGATGAAGAGCGTGAAGGTGTTCGTCGCGGTGAAGCGCAAGCTGCAGCCGGGCGACAAGATGGCCGGACGCCACGGCAACAAGGGCGTCGTCAGCCGCGTCGTGCCGATCGAGGACATGCCCTTCCTCGAGGACGGGACGAGCGTGGACATCGTGCTGAACCCGCTCGGCGTGCCGTCCCGCATGAATGTCGGCCAGATCCTGGAGACGCACCTCGCCTGGGCCTGCGCCAGCCTCGGCAAGCAGATCGGCGAGCTGGTGGAGGACTATCGCCGGGCGTCCGCCGCGCGCGAGCCGCTGGTCGAGCGGCTGCGCGAGGTCTACGGCGAGGAGGTGTTCGAGCGGGAGATCGCGCCCCTGTCCGAGGACCAGCTCATCGAACTCGGCGAGAACCTGAAGAAGGGCGTGCCGATCGCGACCCCGGTGTTCGACGGCGCGCGCATCGGCGACATCGAGGCGATGCTGGAGAAGGCCGGGCTCGACCGCTCCGGCCAGGTGTGGCTGCAGGATGGCCGCACCGGCGAGCGTTTCGAGCGCAAGGTGACGGTCGGCTACATGTACATGCTGAAGCTGCACCACCTGGTGGACGACAAGATCCACGCGCGCTCGATCGGGCCCTACAGCCTCGTCACGCAGCAGCCGCTGGGCGGCAAGGCGCAGTTCGGCGGCCAGCGCTTCGGCGAGATGGAGGTCTGGGCGCTCGAGGCCTATGGCGCGGCCTACACGCTGCAGGAGATGCTGACGGTGAAGTCCGACGACGTGTCCGGCCGCACCAAGGTGTACGAGGCGATCGTCCGCGACCAGGACAGCTTCGAGGCGGGCGTGCCGGAATCCTTCAACGTGCTGGTCAAGGAACTGAAGTCGCTCGGCCTGTCCGTCGATCTGCAGAACCGCGCCGGCTGACACCCCATTCCGCGCCGCGCGGGCCGACCCCGCGCGGCGTGTCCCGTTGCTCCAGCCCTCCGGAGTGGATGGCATGAACGAACTGATGAAGATCCTCGGCCAGACCGGCCAGGCGATGACCTTCGATGCGATCCGCATCGCGATCGCGAGCCCGGAGCAGATCCGCTCCTGGTCCTACGGCGAGATCAAGAAGCCGGAGACGATCAACTACCGCACCTTCAAGCCGGAGCGGGACGGGCTGTTCTGCGCCCGCATCTTCGGGCCGGTGAAGGACTACGAGTGCCTGTGCGGCAAGTACAAGCGGATGAAGTTCCGCGGCATCATCTGCGAGAAGTGCGGCGTCGAGGTCACGCTCGCCAAGGTGCGGCGCGAGCGCATGGGGCACATCGAGCTCGCCTCGCCGGTCGCGCATATCTGGTTCCTGAAGTCGCTGCCGAGCCGCATCGGGCTCATGGTGGACATGACGCTGAAGGATCTGGAGAAGGTCCTCTACTTCGAGAGCTACGTCGTGCTCGAGCCGGGGCTGACCGACCTCAAGCTGCACCAGCTGCTGACCGAGGACCAGTACCAGGCGAAGATGGACGAGTTCGGCGAGGACGCGTTCTCGGTCGGGATCGGCGCGGAAGCCGTGAAGCAGATGCTGGCTGCGATCGACCTGGCGAAGGAAGGCCCGCGTCTGCGCGCCGAGTTGAAGGAGGCGACGAGCGAGACCAAGCGCAAGAAGCTGGTGAAGCGGCTGAAGCTGATCGAGAGCTTCGCCGAGAGCGGCGCGCGTCCGGAGTGGATGATCCTGGACGTGGTGCCGGTGATCCCGCCGGAACTCCGCCCGCTGGTGCCGCTGGAGGGCGGGCGCTTCGCCACCTCCGACCTGAACGACCTCTACCGGCGCGTCATCAACCGCAACAACCGCCTGAAGCGGCTGATCGAGCTGCGGGCGCCCGACATCATCGTGCGCAACGAGAAGCGCATGCTGCAGGAGGCGGTGGACGCGCTGTTCGACAACGGCCGCCGCGGCCGCGCCATCACCGGCACCAACAAGCGGCCGCTGAAGTCGCTGTCCGACATGCTGAAGGGCAAGCAGGGCCGGTTCCGCCAGAACCTGCTCGGCAAGCGCGTGGACTATTCGGGGCGCTCGGTCATCGTGGTCGGGCCCGAGCTGAAGCTGCACCAGTGCGGGCTGCCGAAGAAGATGGCGCTCGAGCTGTTCAAGCCCTTCATCTACTCCAAGCTCGAGAAATACGGCCACGCCACCACCATCAAGGCCGCGAAGCGGATGGTGGAGAAGGAGCGTCCCGAGGTGTGGGACATCCTGGAGGAGGTGATCCGCGAGCACCCGGTGCTGCTGAACCGCGCGCCGACGCTGCACCGCCTCGGCATCCAGGCCTTCGAGCCGGTGCTGGTGGAGGGCAAGGCGATCCAGCTCCACCCGCTGGTGTGCACCGCCTTCAACGCCGACTTCGACGGCGACCAGATGGCGGTGCATGTGCCGCTGAGCCTGGAAGCGCAGCTCGAGGCGCGGGTGCTGATGATGTCCACCAACAACATCCTCAGCCCGGCGAACGGCAAGCCGATCATCGTGCCGAGCCAGGACATCGTGCTCGGGATCTACTACCTGAGCCTGGAGACGCCGGAGTTCCGGGCGGCGCCGGATGCCGCGGAGTACGACGCGCAGGGCCGGCTGGTGAAGGCCGGCCCGCCGCTGATGGCCGACCTCGGGGAGATCGAGCAGGCGCTCGCCCGCGGGTCCATCACGCTGCACAGCAAGATCATCGCGCGCCGCGACACGGTGGACGAGGACGGCCGGCCGGTCCGCGAGCGGCTGGTGACGACGCCCGGCCGCATGATGATCGGCGCCCTGCTGCCGAAGCATCCGCGCCTGCCGTTCAGCCTGGTGAACCGGCAGCTGACGAAGAAGAACGTCTCCGACGTGATCGACGCGGTGTACCGCCACTGCGGCCAGAAGGAGAGCGTGATCTTCGCCGACCGGCTGATGGGCCTCGGCTTCCGCAACGCGGCGAAGGCGGGCATCTCCTTCGGCAAGGACGACATGGTGATCCCGCCGGAGAAGGAGGCGCTGATCGCCGCGACCAAGGCGGAGGTGAAGGAGTTCGAGCAGCAGTATCTTGAAGGCGTCATCACCGGCGGCGAACGCTACAACAAGGTGGTAGACGCGTGGTCGCGCTGCGCCGACGCCGTCGCCCAGGCGATGATGAAGGAGATCAGCAAGCAGGAGCCCGGCAAGCCCACCAACTCCGTGTGGATGATGTCGCACTCCGGTGCACGCGGCTCGCCCGCGCAGATGCGCCAGCTGGCCGGCATGCGCGGGCTGATGGCCAAGCCCTCGGGCGAGATCATCGAGCAGCCGATCATCTCCAACTTCAAGGAAGGCCTGACGGTGCTCGAGTACTTCAACTCGACGCACGGCGCGCGCAAGGGCCTGGCCGACACGGCGCTGAAGACGGCGAACTCGGGCTACCTGACGCGGCGCCTGGTGGACGTCGCGCAGGACAGCATCATCGTCGAGAACGACTGCGGCACCGAGCGCGGCATCACCGTGCGGGCGGTGCTCGACGGCGGCGAGGTGGTGTCCTCGCTGTCCGAACGTGCGCTCGGCCGCACAGCGCAGCGCGACGTGCTGGACCCGGCGACGGGCGAGATCATCGTGCCGCGCGGCGCGCTGATCGAGGAGGCCGACGCTGACCGCATCGAGAAAGCTGGCGTCGAGGAGGTGTACATCCGCTCGGTGCTGACCTGCGAGGCGCGATCGGGCGTCTGCGCCGCCTGCTACGGGCGCGACCTCGCGCGCGGCACGCCGGTCAATGTCGGCGAGGCGGTCGGCGTGATCGCCGCGCAGTCCATCGGCGAGCCCGGCACGCAGCTGACGATGCGCACCTTCCACATCGGCGGTGCGGCGCAGCGTGGCGCCGAGCAGTCGGCGGTGGAATCCACCGGCGAAGGCACGGTGAAGGTCATCAACCGCAACGTGGTGACGAACAGCCAGGGCGTGCCGATCGTGATGAGCCGCAACTGCGAGATCGTGGTAGCGGACGCGCAGGGCCGCGAGCGTGCGCGTTTCCGCGTGCCCTACGGTGCGCGGCTGCTGGCCGATGACGGCAAGGTGGTGACGCGCGGCGAGAAGCTCGCCGAGTGGGATCCCTTCACCCTGCCGATCATCACCGAGCGGGACGGCGTCGTCGAATATGCCGACCTGATCGAGGGCGTCACGCTGGTCGAGCGCACCGACGAGGTGACCGGTCTCTCGTCGAAGGTGGTGGTGGACTACAAGGCCGCCGCGCGCGGCGTGGACCTGCGTCCGCGGCTCATCCTGAAGGACGAGAAGGGCGAGATCGTCCGCCTGCCGAACGGGGCGGAGGCGCGCTACTTCCTCTCGCCCGACTCGATCCTGTCGGTGGACAACGGCGCGCGCGTCGCCGCCGGCGACGTGATCGCCCGCCTGCCGCGCGAATCCTCGAAGACGCGCGACATCACGGGCGGTCTGCCGCGCGTGGCGGAACTGTTCGAGGCGCGGCGCCCGAAGGACCACGCCATCATCAGCGAGATCGACGGGCGCGTGGAGTTCGGCAAGGACTACAAGGCGAAGCGCCGGATCATCGTGAAGGCCGACCCGGTGGGCGACGAGCCGCCGGTGGAGCGAGAGTACCTGGTGCCGAAGGGCAAGCACGTGTCGGTGCAGGAGGGCGACTACGTCCGCGCCGGCGACCCGCTGGTGGACGGCCCGCGCGTGCCGCACGACATCCTGCGCGTGCTGGGTGTCGAGGCGCTGGCGAACTACCTCGTGAACGAGATCCAGGAAGTCTATCGGCTGCAGGGCGTGAAGATCAACGACAAGCACATCGAGGTGATCGTCCGCCAGATGCTGCAGAAGGTGGAGATCGTCGACGCCGGCGACACCACCTTCCTGGTCGGGGAGACGGTGGAGCGCACGGAGTTCGAGGCGGAGAACGAGAAGCGGATCGCCGCGAAGGAGCGCCCCGCGCGCGCCGAGCCGGTGCTTCTCGGCATCACCAAGGCGAGCCTGCAGACGACCTCCTTCATCTCGGCGGCGTCGTTCCAGGAAACCACCCGCGTGCTGACCGAGGCGGCGACGGCCGGCAAGGTGGATACGCTGGCCGGCCTCAAGGAGAACGTGATCGTCGGGCGTCTCATCCCGGCGGGCACGGGCAGCGTGATGAACCGGCTGCGGGCGATCGCCGCGCAGCGCGACAAGGGGCGGATCGCGCCGTCGGCGCCGGCCTTGCCCAAGCCCGGCAGCGCGGCTGCGGAGTGAGAGGCGCGGGCATGGGCGGCGTTGTCGCCCATGCCGCTTGACGCGGGCGCTGTCCGGCAGTAGGGATCGCGCCCTCGCCGGCCGGGGCTTCGGCCCAGGCCGGCAGGTGTTGGATCACAGTTCTGCGCCCTCGGCGCCGCCGGAGACCACACCGGCTGAGGCCGAAGGCAGGGCGGAGCCCGCTCGGGATGCACGGCATCCTGGCGGGCGCGTTCGCTTGGCGGGGCTGGGGCTGCAAGGGATTGGGTGCGAAGGGGCGTCATGCCGACGATCAACCAGCTCATCGCCAAGGGGCGCGAGGACAAGCCGAGCCGCAACAAGGTTCCGGCGCTCGAAGGCTGCCCGCAGAAGCGCGGCGTCTGCACGCGCGTCTACACGACCACGCCGAAGAAGCCGAACTCGGCGCTTCGCAAGGTCGCGAAGGTGCGCCTGACGAACGGCTACGAGGTGGTGAGCTACATCCCGGGCGAGGGCCACAACCTGCAGGAACACTCGGTGGTGCTGATCCGCGGCGGCCGCGTGAAGGACCTGCCGGGCGTGCGCTACCACATCCTGCGCGGCGTGCTCGACACCCAGGGCCTGCCGAAGCGCCGCAAGCGCCGTTCGCTCTACGGCGCGAAGCGGCCGAAGTGAGGAGCTGAAGCATGTCCCGCCGTCACCGCGCCGAGAAGCGCGAGGTCCTGCCGGATCCGAAGTTCGGCGACGTCGTGCTCAGCCGTTTCATGAACGTGCTGATGTATGACGGCAAGAAGAGCGTCGCCGAAGGCATCGTCTATGCAGCGCTCGACACGCTGAAGAAGCGCGGCGGGCCGAACAGCGATCCGCTTCGCCTCTTCCACGAGGCGATGGACAACGTGAAGCCGGCCGTCGAGGTGCGCAGCCGGCGCGTCGGCGGCGCGACCTACCAGGTGCCGGTCGAGGTCCGGGCGGAACGCCGCCAGGCGCTGGCGATCCGCTGGATCATCGAGGCCGCGCGCAAGCGCGGCGAACACACGATGGAAGAACGGCTTTCGGGCGAGCTGATGGACGCGGCGAACAACCGCGGCACCGCCGTCAAGAAGCGCGAAGACACGCACCGGATGGCGGAGGCGAACAAGGCCTTCAGCCACTACCGCTGGTAACCGGATCGAGATCGAGGACAGACGACCATGGCGAAGGCGAAATTCGAGCGTACGAAGCCGCACTGCAACATCGGGACGATCGGCCATGTGGACCATGGCAAGACGTCGCTGACGGCGGCGATCACGAAGGTGCTGGCGAAGACGGGCGGTGCGACGTTCACGGCGTATGACCAGATTGACAAGGCGCCGGAGGAGCGTGCGCGCGGGATCACGATCTCGACGGCGCATGTCGAGTATGAGACGGCGAAGCGGCACTATGCGCATGTGGACTGCCCCGGCCATGCCGACTACGTGAAGAACATGATCACGGGTGCGGCGCAGATGGACGGCGCGATCCTCGTGGTCTCGGCGGCGGACGGCCCGATGCCGCAGACGCGGGAGCACATCCTGCTGGCGCGGCAGGTTGGTGTTCCTGCGCTGGTGGTGTTCCTGAACAAGATGGACATGGCGGATCCGGAGCTTGTGGACCTTGTGGAGATGGAGGTGCGCGAGCTGCTGTCCTCCTACCAGTTCCCCGGGGACGACATTCCGATCATCCGCGGTTCTGCGCTGTGCGCGCTGGAGGACCGGGAGCCTGAGATCGGCGAGCAGGCGATCCTGAAGCTGATGGCGGCGGTGGACGAGTACATTCCGCAGCCTGAGCGTCCGAAGGACCGTCCGTTCCTGATGCCGATCGAGGACGTGTTCTCGATCTCCGGCCGCGGGACGGTGGTGACGGGCCGTGTGGAGCGCGGTGTGATCAAGGTCGGCGAGGAGGTCGAGATCGTCGGGCTGCGTCCGACGCAGAAGACGACGGTGACGGGCGTGGAGATGTTCCGCAAGCTGCTCGACCAGGGCGAGGCTGGCGACAACATCGGCGCGCTGCTGCGCGGCACGAAGCGCGAGGACGTGGAGCGCGGTCAGGTGCTTGCGGCGCCTGGTTCGATCACGCCGCACACGAAGTTCAAGGCGGAGGCGTATGTGCTGACGAAGGAGGAGGGCGGGCGCCACACGCCGTTCTTCACGAACTATCGTCCGCAGTTCTACTTCCGCACGACGGACGTGACGGGTGTGGTGCAGCTGCCTGCGGGCGTCGAGATGGTGATGCCTGGCGACAACGTGTCGATGGACGTGGAGCTGATCGCGCCGATCGCGATGGACGAGGGGCTGCGCTTCGCGATCCGCGAGGGCGGCCGCACCGTCGGCGCCGGCGTCGTCGCGAAGATCGAGAAGTAAGGGGCGGGGTCCGCGTATCATGGACAGCCAGAACATCCGCATCCGCCTCAAGGCGTTCGATCACCGCGTGCTGGACACCAGCACGCGGGAGATCGTCAGCACCGCGAAGCGGACGGGCGCGCGTGTGCGCGGGCCCATCCCCCTGCCGACGGAGATCGAGCGGTTCACCGTGAATCGCTCGCCCCATGTGGACAAGAAGAGCCGCGAGCAGTTCGAGATCCGCACCCACCGGCGGCTGCTCGACATCGTGGACCCGACCCCGCAGACCGTGGACGCGCTGATGAAGCTCGACCTCGCGGCCGGCGTGGACGTCGAGATCAAGATCTGAGGATCGCGCCATGCCCACCACCGGCCGAACCGGCCTGGTTGCGACGAAGCTGGGGATGACCCGGCTGTTCAAGGATGACGGCACGACCGTTCCGGTCACCGTGCTGCACGTGGACAACGTGCGCGTGGTGGCGAAGCGGACGGCGGAGAAGGACGGCTACGACGCGGTGCAGGTCGGCCTCGGGAAGGCCAAGGCCAAGAACGTGTCCAAGCCGAACCGCGGCCACTTCGCGAAGGCGGGCGTCGAGGCGCCGCGCGCGGTGCGCGAGTTCCGCGTCTCGCCCGATGCGCTTGTCGAGCCCGGCACGGTCCTGTCGCCCGCGCATTTCGTGGAGGGCCAGTTCGTGGACGTCGTCGGCACCACGAAGGGCAAGGGCTTCGCGGGTGCGATGAAGCGCTGGAACTTCTCGGGCCTCGAGGCGACGCATGGCGTCTCCATCAGCCACCGGTCGCACGGCTCCACGGGCAACCGCCAGGATCCGGGCAAGACGTTCAAGAACAAGAAGATGGCGGGCCATCTCGGCGTCGAGCGTGTCACCACGCAGAACCTCCAGGTGGCCGGCGTGGATGTGGAGAAGGGGCTGCTGCTGCTGAAGGGCGCCGTTCCCGGCGCCAAGGGCAGCCTGGTGCTGGTGCGCGACGCGGTGAAGCGCGCGCGTCCGGCCGGCGCGCCCTACCCGGCGGCGACGGCGTGACGGAGGGGACGATGCAGGCCAAGGTCATCACCCTCGACAACGCCGAGGTCGGCGAGATCGAACTGCCGGAGGCGCTGTTCGGTGCCGTGCCGCGCGCCGATCTCATCGCGCGCGTCGTGCACTGGCAGCTCGCGAAGCGTCGGGCCGGCACGCACAAGGTGAAGGGCATGGGCGAGGTGCAGGGCACCACCAAGAAGCCCTATCGCCAGAAGGGCACGGGCAATGCGCGCCAGGGCTCGCTGCGGGCGCCGCAGTTCCGCAAGGGCGGCATCGTGCATGGCCCGGTGGTGCGCGACCACGGCTATGCGCTGCCCAAGAAGGTGCGGCGCGCCGGGCTGATCTCCGCGCTCTCCGCCAAGGCGGCCGAGGGCAAGCTGGTCGTGCTGGATGCCGCGGCGGGCGAGACGAAGACCGCGGCGCTGGCGGCCAAGGTCAAGGCGCTCGGCTGGTCGTCTGCGCTGATCGTGGACGCGGCGGTGGACGAGGGCTTCGGCCGCGCGGTACGCAACCTGCCGAAGGTGCAGGTGCTGCCGACGGTCGGCGCGAACGTCTACGACATCGTGAAGCACGACGTGCTGGCGGTGACCCGCGCGGGCGTCGAGGCGCTGAAGGAGCGGCTGGCATGACCGGGACGGCGAAGCTCTCCCGCGAGCGGATGTACCAGACCATCCTCGCGCCGGTGATCACCGAGAAGGCGACCGCGCTGACCGAGCGCGGCCAGGTGACGTTCCGCGTGCCGCTCGAGGCGACGAAGCCCGAGATCAAGGCCGCGGTCGAGGGGCTGTTCGGGGTGACGGTCGTGTCGGTGAACACGGTGGTCACCAAGGGCAAGACCAAGCGGTTCCGCGGCCGTCCCGGCCGCCGGTCCGACACCAAGAAGGCGATGGTGCGGCTGGCCGAGGGCCAGAGCATCGATCTGACGACGGGGCTCGCGTAAGCCATGGCGCTCAGGACATTCAAGCCGGTCACGCCGAGCCTCCGCGGCACGGTGCTGATCGACCGCTCGGAGCTCTGGAAGGGCAAGCCCGTGAAGGGGCTGACGGAGGGCAAATCCTCCACCGGCGGGCGCAACAATCTCGGGCGCATCACCAGCCGCTTCCGTGGCGGCGGGCACAAGCGCGCCTATCGGCTCGTGGACTTCAAGCGCCGCGCGAAGCTCGGCATGCCCGCGACCGTGGAGCGGATCGAATATGATCCGAACCGCTCGGCCTTCATCGCGCTGATCAAGTACCAGGACGGGGAACTCTCCTACATCCTGGCGCCGCAGCGGCTGAAGGCGGGCGACACGGTGGTCGCCGCCGAGCGCGCCGATGTGAAGCCGGGCAATGCGATGCCGCTGTCCGCGATCCCGGTCGGCACCATCATCCACAATCTGGAGATGAAGCCGGGCGCGGGCGGCAAGGTGGCGCGCGCGGCCGGCTCCTACGCGCAGCTGGTCGGCAAGGATCAGGGCTACGCCCAGGTCAAGCTGATGTCGGGCGAGCTGCGCCTGGTGCGCGGCGAGTGCATGGCGACGATCGGCGCCGTGTCCAACCCGGACAACAGCAACCAGCAGATCGGCAAGGCCGGCCGCAGCCGCTGGCTCGGGCGCAAGCCGCACAACCGCGGCGTCGCGATGAACCCGGTGGACCACCCGCATGGCGGCGGCGAGGGCCGCACCTCCGGCGGCCGTCATCCGGTGACGCCATGGGGCAAGCCGACGAAGGGCGCGAAGACGCGCGTCAACAAGCGGACCGATCGCCTGATCGTGCGCCGCCGCAACGCGACGAAGGGCTGAGGCGATGCCGCGCAGCGTATGGAAGGGGCCGTTCGTGGACGGCTACCTGCTGAACAAGGCGGAGAAGGCGCGGGGTTCGACGCGGAACGAGATCATCAAGATCTGGTCCCGCCGCTCGACGATCCTGCCGCAGTTCGTGGGCCTCACCTTCGGCGTCTACAACGGCAAGAAGTTCCTGCCGGTGCAGGTGACGGAGAACATGGTCGGCCACAAGTTCGGCGAGTTCTCGCCGACCCGGACCTTCACCGGGCACTCGGCCGACAAGAAGGCGAAGCGGGGCTGAGGACATGAGCAAGCCGAAGCACGAGCGCGGGCTCGCCGACACCGAGGCGCAGGCGGTGACGCGCAACATCCGCGTCAGCCCGCGCAAGCTGAACCTGGTGGCGGCGCTGATCCGCGGCCGCCGGGCGCAGGATGCGGTGGCGACGCTGACCTTCAGCAAGCGCCGCATCGCGGGCACGGTGAAGAAGACGCTCGAAAGCGCGATCGCCAACGCCGAGAACAACCACAGCCTGGACGTGGACCGCCTGGTCGTCGCGAAGGCGGAGGTGGGGCGCAGCGCGGTGATGAAGCGCTTCATGGCGCGCGGCCGCGGCCGCGCGGCGCGCGTCGAGAAGTGGTTCAGCCACCTCAAGATCGTGGTGGCCGAGGTGCAGCAGGCGCCGGCCGAAGCGAAGGAGGCCGCGTAAGATGGGCCAGAAGGTCAATCCCGTCGGGCTCCGGCTCGGCATCAACCGCACCTGGGACAGCCGCTGGTTCGCCGAGCGGGACTACGCCAAGCTGCTGCACGACGACATCAAGCTGCGCCGCGCGCTGCGCGAGCGGCTGAAGGGTGCGGGCGTGTCGCGCGTGGTGATCGAGCGGCCGAACAAGAAGCCGCGCGTCACCATCCATGCGGCGCGGCCGGGCGTCGTGATCGGCAAGAAGGGCGCCGACATCGAGGTGCTGCGCAAGGACATGCAGCGCCTGGCCGGCGCCGAGGTCGCGCTCAACATCCTCGAGATCCGCAAGCCGGAGATCGACGCGACGCTGGTGGCGGAATCCATCGCGCAGCAGCTCGAGCGCCGGGTCGCGTTCCGCCGCGCGATGAAGCGCGCCGTGCAGTCGGCGATGCGTCTCGGCGCGCAGGGCATCCGGATCAACTGCTCCGGCCGCCTTGGCGGCGCGGAGATCGCCCGCGTCGAGTGGTACCGCGAGGGCCGGGTGCCGCTGCACACGCTCCGCGCCGACATCGATTTCGGCGTCGCGACGGCGAAGACGACCTATGGCACCTGCGGCGTGAAGGTGTGGATCTTCAAGGGCGAAGTGATGGCGCATGACCCGCTGGCGCAGGACAGGCGCGCCGCGGAACAGGCGCCGCAGCGCTGAAGGTGACGTGAGATGCTGCAACCGAAGCGCACCAAGTTCCGCAAGGCCCACAAGGGCCGCATCAAGGGCGACGCGAAGGGCGGGTTCAGCCTGTCCTTCGGCAGCTACGGCCTGAAGGCGCTGGAGCCGGAGCGGGTGACCGCACGCCAGATCGAGGCGGCGCGGCGCGCCATCACCCGCTCGATGAAGCGCGCGGGCAAGGTGTGGATCCGCGTCTTCCCCGACGTGCCGGTCTCCACCAAGCCGGCGGAAGTCCGCATGGGCTCCGGCAAGGGCAGCCCGGAGTTCTGGGCGTGCCGCGTGAAGCCCGGCCGCATCATGTTCGAGATCGACGGCGTGCCTGTCGAACTGGCGCGCGAGGCGCTGGAGCTGGGCGCGGCGAAGCTGCCGATCAAGACGAAGTTCGTCGCCCGGCTGGGCGGCGCGGAGGCGTGAGTGCGATGACGAAGATCGCCGACATCCGGGGCAAGACCCCGGACGAGCTGAAGGCGATGCTGCTCGACCTCAGGAAGGAGCAGTTCAACCTGCGCTTCCAGCGGGCGACCGGGCAGCTCGAGGCGCTGTCCCGCATCAAGGCGGTGCGGCGCGACATCGCGCGCGTGAAGACGATCATGGCCGAGCGCGACCGCGCCGCGGCCAAGGCCTGAGGAGACCACGGCGATGCCGAAGCGAGTCCTCGTGGGCCGGGTGGTGAGCGACAAGATGGACAAGACCGTCACGGTGCTTGTCGAGCGTCGCGTCATGCACCCGCTCTACAAGAAATTCATCCGGCGCTCGAAGAAATACGCCGCGCATGACGAGACGAACCTGTGCCGCGAAGGCGACATGGTGTCGATCGAGGAGTGCCGGCCGATCAGCAAGCGCAAGTCCTGGCTGGTGATCCAGCGGAACGGCGAGGCCGTGCCGCCGCCGCCGGGCTTCACCGCCGACGCGGCGGCGTGAGGAGGGACGGGCCATGATCTCGGTCGAAACCAACCTCGACGTCGCCGACAACTCCGGCGCGCGCCGCGTGCAGTGCATCAAGGTGCTCGGCGGCTCGAAGCGGAAGACGGCCTCGGTCGGCGACGTCATCGTCGTCGCGATCCAGGAGGCGATCCCGCGCGCGAAGGTGAAGAAGGGCGAGGTGCATCGCGCCGTCATCGTCCGCACCGCCTATCCGGTGCGCCGCAACGACGGCAGCGCCATCCGCTTCGACAACAACGCGGCGGTGCTGATCAACAAGCAGAACGAGCCGATCGGCACCCGCATCTTCGGGCCGGTGGTGCGCGAACTGCGGGCGCGCAAGTACATGAAGATCATCAGCCTGGCGCCGGAGGTGCTGTGACCATGGCGGCCAAGATCCGCAAGGGCGACAAGGTCCAGGTGCTGGCCGGGCGCGACAAGGGCAAGCAGGGCGAGGTCATCCGCGTGATGCCGGAGGAGGGCCGCGCACTGGTGCAGGGCGTGAACATGGTGACGCGGCACGAGAAGCCGCGCGGCATGGGCCAGCCCGGCGGCCTGACGAGGAAGGAAGGGCCGATCCACCTGTCGAACCTCGCGCTGCTCGACCCGAAGTCGGGCAAGCCGACGCGCGTTGGCTTCAAGGTGCTGGAAGACGGCAAGAAGGTCCGGGTCGCCAAGGCCTCGGGCGAGGTGATCGACGCATGAGCGAGACGGCGGACATCCCGCGCCTGCAGCGGCACTATGCCGAGGTGGTGCGCAAGCGCCTGCAGGACGAGTTCGGCTACCGGAACCCGATGGAGGTTCCGAAGCTCGAGAAGATCGTCATCAACATGGGCGTCGGCGAGGCGGCGGGCGACCAGAAGAAGCTCGACGCCGCGGTCGGCGACCTCGCGCTGATCTCCGGCCAGAAGCCGGTCAAGACCAAAGCGAAGAAGGCGATCGCCGGCTTCAAGATCCGCGCGGGCCAGGCGATCGGCTGCAAGGTGACGCTGCGCCGTGCCCGCATGTACGAATTCCTGGACCGGCTGGTGACGATCGCGCTGCCCCGCGTGCGGGACTTCCGGGGGCTGCCCGGGAACAAGGGCTTCGACGGCCGCGGCAACTACGCGATGGGCCTGAAGGAGCAGATCGTGTTCCCCGAGATCAACTACGACAAGGTGGACGCGGTCCGCGGCATGGACATCGTGTTCGTCACCACCGCCAAGACCGACAAGGAAGCGAAGGCGCTGCTCAAGGCCTTCGACATCCCCTTCGTCAACTGAGGCTCGAGAGGAAGACCGCCGGGCAGAGCCCGGAACAGGTTCCGGAGGACAGAACGGAATGGCCAAGACTTCGGCTGTCGAGAAGAACAACCGCCGCGCGAAGCTGGCGCAGACCCACGCCGCCAAGCGCGCCGCGCTGAAGAAGGTGGTGATGGACCGCGCCCTGCCGATCGAGGAGCGGTTCGAGGCGACGCTCAAGCTCGCGCAGCTGCCGCGCAACGGCGCGAAGGTGCGCGTGCGCCTGCGCTGCGAGCTGACGGGGCGCCCGCGCGGCAACTACCGCAAGTTCAAGCTGTGCCGGAATGCGCTGCGCGACCTCGCGTCGAACGGCCAGATCCCAGGCATGGTCAAGGCGTCCTGGTAAGGGAGGGAGAGAGATGTCCCTGTCCGATCCGCTGGGCGACATGCTCACCCGCATCCGCAACGCGCAGCGCGCGAAGCAGACGCGCGTGATCGCGCCCGCCTCCTCGCTCCGCGCCAATGTGCTCGACGTGCTGAAGCGCGAGGGCTACATCCGCGCCTGGAAGATCGAGGATGTCCGCCCGGGCGTCCGGCAGCTCGAGATCGAGCTGAAGTATTCCGAGGGCGAGCCCGCCATCAAGGAGATCTCCCGCGTCTCGAAGCCGGGGCGGCGGGTGTATTCCAAGATCAAGGATCTGCCGAAGCACTACAACGGCCTCGGCATTTCCATCCTGTCCACGCCACGCGGCGTGATGAGCGACACCGAGGCCCGCGCCGCCAATGTCGGCGGCGAGGTCCTGTGCCGCGTGTTCTGAGGAGCGGGGCATGTCGCGCGTCGGCAAATATCCGGTCCCGATCCCGGCCGGGGTCACGGCCAGCATCCAGGGCCGCACCTTCATCGCCAAGGGCAAGATGGGCGAGCTGCAGCTTCCGCTGACCGACGTCGTGGACGTCGAGGTGGCGGGCGGCAAGGTCACCGTCACGCCGAAGGGCGAGGATCGTCGCGCCCGCACCATGTGGGGCACCACCCGCAGCCTGATCAACGGCATGATGACCGGCGTCTCCACGGGCTTCTCGAAGTCCATGGAGATCACCGGCACCGGCTACAAGGCGGCGATGCAGGGCAACGAACTGGTGCTGAACCTCGGCTACAGCCACGAGATCCGCTACGCGGCTCCGAAGGGCATCAGGATCACCTGCGAGAAGCCGACCTCGATCAAGGTCGAAGGGGCGGACAAGCAGCAGGTCGGCCAGGTGGCCGCCGAGATCCGCGCCTTCCGCGGGCCCGAGCCCTACAAGGGCAAGGGCGTGCGCTACAGCGACGAAGTCATCCTCCGGAAGGAGGGGAAGAAGAAGTGAGCGACCGTCTCTCCCTCAAGACGCGCCGCGCCACGCGGCTGCGTTTCCAGCTCCGCCAGAAGTCCGCCGGTCGGCCGCGCCTGTCGGTGTTCCGCTCGGGGCGCCACATCTACGCGCAGGTCATCGACGATGCGGCGGGCCGCACGCTCGCCGCGGCGTCGAGCCTCGAGAAGGCGATGCGCGACAGCCTGAAGACCGGCGCCGACAAGGACGCCGCGGCGGCGGTCGGCCGCCTGGTCGCCGAGCGCGCGATCGCCGCCGGCGTGTCGGCCGTGGTGTTCGACCGCGGCCCCTATCTCTATCATGGCCGGGTCAAGGCCCTGGCCGACGGCGCCCGCGAAGGCGGGCTGTCGTTCTGAGGAGCCCGAAGCATGGCACGTGAACCGAGGCAGGGCGGCGAAGGTGGCGAGGGCGAGCGCCGCGGGCGTGGCCGTGGCCGCGACCGTGAGCAGCGCCCCGAGCGCACGGAAGGCGACGAGTTCAAGGACAAGCTCGTCGCCATCAACCGCGTCGCCAAGGTGGTGAAGGGCGGCCGCCGCTTCTCCTTCGCGGCCCTGGTGGTCGTGGGCGACCAGAAGGGCCGTGTCGGCTGGGGCGCCGGGAAGGCGCGCGAGGTGCCGGAGGCGATCCGCAAGGCGACCGAGCAGGCGAAGCGCGGCATGATCCGCGTTCCGATGCGCGAGGGCCGCACGCTGCACCACGACGTGATCGGCGAGTTCGGCGCCGGCCGCGTGATCCTGCGTGCCGCGCCCGCCGGCACCGGCATCATCGCCGGCGGCCCGATGCGCGCGGTGTTCGAGACGCTCGGCATGGGCGACGTGGTGGCGAAGTGCACCGGCACCACGAACCCGCACAACATGGTGAAGGCCACCTTCGCGGCGCTGACGCGCTGCACCAGCCCGCGCGCGGTGGCGCAGCGGCGCGGCAAGAAGGTGACGGACCTGATCGGCGCGCCGAAGCGCGACGAGGCGGTGGCGGAGGCTGCGGCCAATGGCTGAGACGAAGACGATCCGGGTGACCCAGACGGGTTCGCCCATCGGCCGCAAGCCCGGCCAGCGTGAGACGCTGATCGGGCTTGGCCTCAACAAGATGCACCGCTCCAGCGTGCTCGAGGACACGCCGGCGGTGCGCGGCATGATCCGGAAGGTCGCCCATCTGGTGAAGGTGGACGAAACCCCCGGGACGGGTGGCTGACATGAAGCTCAACGAGATCCGCGACAACGAGGGCGCCCGCCCGAAGTTCAAGCGAGTCGGGCGGGGGATCGGCTCCGGCAAGGGCAAGACCTCGGGCCGGGGGGTGAAGGGCCAGAAGGCGCGCACCGGCGTGTCGCTGAACGGGTTCGAGGGTGGCCAGCTGCCGCTCTATCGCCGGGTGCCGAAGCGCGGCTTCGTCAACCCGTTCCGCAAGGACTACGCGGTGCTGAATCTCGGCACGCTGGAGGCCGCGCTGGCCGACGGCCGCCTGTCGGCCGAGGGCACCATCACCGAGGAGTCGCTGCGCCAGGCCGGCATCGTCCGTGCCGCGAAGCGCTTCGCGGGCGTTCGCCTGCTGGCCAAGGGCGAGATCACCCGGGCGGTGACGATCGCCGTCTCCGGCGCCTCGGCCGCCGCCGTCGCGGCGATCGAGGCGGCCGGCGGGAAGGTCGAGCTTCCGGCCGCGCCGGCCGAGGGCTGAGCCTTGCAGCCCCCCTGCCCGGGGGCTACCTGAGCATCCGGGTCGCGGCGCCGCGGGCACACTCCCGCCGGCGCCGCTGCCGTGAAGGAAGGGTGTCGCCATGGCCTCCGCGGCCGAGCAGCTCGCGTCGAACATCAATCTCGGTGTGCTCGCCAAGGCCACCGAGCTCAAGAAGCGCATCTGGTTCACCCTCGGCGCGCTGATCGTCTACCGCATCGGCACCTACATCCCGGTGCCGGGCGTGGACGCCGCGGTGATGGCGGAGCTGATCAGCCAGCACGGCGGCGGCATCCTCGGCATGTTCGACATGTTCTCGGGCGGCGCGCTCGGGCGCATGACGGTGTTCGCGCTGAACATCATGCCCTACATCAGCGCGTCCATCATCGTGCAACTGCTGACGGCGGCGATCCCCTCCTGGGAGGCGCTGAAGAAGGAAGGCGAGCAGGGGCGCAAGAAGCTCAACCAGTACACCCGCTACCTGACGGTGTTCATCGCCGTGTTCCAGGCCTGGGGCATCGCGATCGGGCTCGAGCAGATGCGCGGCTCCTTCGGCCCGGCGGTGTATGATCCTGGGTGGTTCTTCCGCTTCTCCTGCGTCATCACGCTGGTCGGCGGCACCATGTTCCTGATGTGGCTCGGCGAGCAGATCACCGCGCGCGGGGTGGGCAACGGCATCAGCCTGATCATCTTTGCCGGCATCGTGGCGAACCTGCCCTCGGCCCTCGTCGCCACGCTGGAACTCGGGCGCACCGGCGCGCTTTCCACCTTCTTCATCATCTTCTTCCTGCTGGCGGCGCTCGCCATCATCGCCGGCGTCGTGTTCATCGAGCGGGCGCAGCGCCGGGTGCCCGTGCAGTACCCGAAGCGCCAGGTCGGCAACCGCATGTTCGCAGGCGAGAACACGCATCTGCCGCTGAAGCTCAACACCGCGGGCGTGATCCCGCCGATCTTCGCCTCCTCGCTGCTGCTGCTGCCGGCCACCTTCGCCGGCTTCGGCGGCGAGGGCGACGGGTTCCTCGCCACGCTCAGCCAGTGGTTCGCCCACGGCACGGCGACCTACATGATCGTCTACGTGTCGCTGATCGTGTTCTTCGCCTTCTTCTACACGGCGGTGGTGTTCAACCCGACCGACACGGCCGACAACCTGAAGAAGTATGGCGGCTTCATCCCCGGCATCCGCCCCGGCCAGCACACCGCCGAATACCTCGACCGCGTGCTGACGCGCCTGACGGTGCTGGGCGCGATCTATCTCGCGGTGGTGTGCCTGATCCCGGAGATCCTGATCGCCAACTACAGCGTCCCCTTCTATTTCGGCGGCACCTCGCTGCTGATCATCGTGTCCGTGACGATGGACACGGTGGCGCAGGTGCAGTCCCATCTGTTCGCCCACCAGTACGAGGGGCTGATCAAGAAGGCGCGGCTGGCGGGCAAGGGCCCGGTCCGGCCGCGGTGAGGGGGGCACGATGAACCTGATCCTTCTGGGGCCGCCCGGCGCGGGCAAGGGCACCCAGGCGCAGCGCCTGACCGAACGCTTCGGGCTGGCCCAGATCTCGACCGGCGACATGCTGCGGGCCGAGGTCAAGTCGGGCTCCGAGATCGGGCTGCAGGCCAAGGCGATCATGGAACGGGGCGACCTGGTGCCGGACGCCATCATCACCGCCATGCTGGCGGCGCGGGTGGCGAAGCCGGATGCCGCCAAGGGCTTCATCCTCGACGGCTTCCCGCGCACCGTGCCACAGGCCGAGGCGCTCGACCTGATGCTGCGGGACAAGGGCATCGCGCTCGACCACGTGATCGAACTGCAGGTGGACGACGCTGCGCTGGTGGAGCGAATCTCCGGCCGCTTCTCCTGCGCCAAGTGCGGCGCCGGCTACCATGACCGCTTCAAGCGCCCGAAGGTGGAGGGCGTGTGCGACATCTGCGGCGCCACCGAGTTCACCCGCCGGGCGGACGACCGGGCGGAGACGGTGGCGGCGCGGCTCGACGCCTATCACCGCCAGACCGCGCCGCTGCTGCCCTACTACGCGGCGCAAGGCAAGCTTCGCGCGGTGGACGGCATGGCCGGGATGGACGAGGTGTCGCGGCAGATCGCCGCCATCCTGTCGCCCGCCCCCGCTTGACGCGCGGGCGGCGGCAGTCTACACGCCCGCCTCTCGCGGCGGGGGGTGCGCTCCCGGCCGCGACCGCGTTTGCAGCAAACCCGAGGACCACGCGCCGGCCCGCCCGGCGGCAAGCGGAGCCTTCCGGCTCCAGGAGAACAGCACCGTGGCGCGCATCGCCGGCGTGAACATCCCCACCAACAAGCGCGTTCTGATCTCGCTTCGCTACATCTTCGGCATCGGGCCGAAGAACGCGAAGGACATCTGCAGCCAGCTCGGCATTCCGGACGAGCGGCGGGTGAACCAGCTGACCGACGACGAGATCCTGAAGATCCGCGAGCTGATCGACCGCGAATACCGCGTCGAGGGCGACCTGCGGCGCGAACAGGCGATGAACATCAAGCGCCTGATGGATCTCGGCTGCTACCGCGGCCTCCGGCACCGCAAGGGGCTGCCGGTGCGCGGCCAGCGCACCCACACCAACGCCCGCACCCGCAAGGGGAAGGCCGTGCCGATCGCCGGCAAGAAGAAGGTGACGAAGTAAGATGGCCCGTCAGCCCGCTGCCGCCGCCGCGCGCGGCCCCGTGCGCCGCAAGGAACGCAAGAACATCACGTCCGGCGTGGCGCATGTCCTCGCGTCCTTCAACAACACGATCGTCACCATCACCGACAGCCAGGGCAACGCCATCGCCTGGTCGTCCTCCGGCAGCCAGGGCTTCAAGGGCAGCCGGAAGTCCACGCCCTATGCCGCGCAGGTCGCCGCCGAGGATGCCGGCCGCAAGGCGCGCGAGCACGGGATGGAGACGCTCGAGATCGAGGTGAGCGGCCCCGGCTCGGGCCGCGAATCGGCGCTGCGCGCGCTGCAGGCGGTCGGCTTCTACGTCACCGCCATCCGCGACGTGACGCCGATCCCGCACAATGGCTGCCGCCCGCGCAAGCGGCGCCGCGTCTGAGAGGCAGAACGCCGTGCTCGAACGCAACTGGAGTTCCCTGATCCGCCCGGACAAGCTCGAGGTCGACCCCGGCCACGACCCGTCGCGGACCGCCACCATCGTCGCCGAGCCGCTGGAACGCGGCTTCGGCAACACGCTCGGCGTCGCGCTGCGCCGGGTGCTTCTCTCCTCGCTGCAGGGCGCCGCGGTGAAGGGCATCCGCATCGACGGCGTGCTGCACGAGTTCAGCTCGATCCCGGGCGTCCGCGAGGACGTGACGGACATCGTGCTGAACATCAAGAAGCTCGCCATCCGCATGCAGGGCGAGGGGGCGAAGCGGCTCGCCCTCGTCGCCACCGGCCCGGGCGAGGTGACGGCGGCGCAGATCCAGACCACCGGCGACATCGAGATCGCCAATCCGGATCTCGTCATCTGCAACCTCGACGACGGCGCCAAGCTGTCCATGGAGCTGACGGTGGACACCGGGCGCGGCTATGTTCCCGCCTCCGAGAACCGCCCCGAGGACGCGCCGATCGGCTACATCCCGGTGGATGCGATCTACTCCCCCGTCCGCCAGGTCGCGTATCGCGTGGAGCCGACCCGCGTCGGCCAGCGCACCGACTACGACAAGCTGATCATGACGGTCGAGACGAACGGCACCGTGCTGCCGGATGACGCGGTGGCGCTCGCCGCCCGCATCCTGCAGGACCAGCTCCAGCTGTTCATCAACTTCGACGAGCCGCGCGAGAAGCTGGCGGAGGAGCGGCACGACGACCTGCCGTTCAACCGCAACCTGCTGCGCAAGGTGGACGAGCTCGAACTGTCCGTCCGCAGCGCCAACTGCCTGAAGAACGACAACATCATCTACATCGGCGACCTGGTGCAGAAGTCCGAGCAGGAGATGCTCCGCACCCCGAATTTCGGCCGCAAGTCGCTGAACGAGATCAAGGAAGTGCTGGCGGCGATGGGCCTCAGCCTCGGCATGGTGGTGCCGGGCTGGCCGCCCGAGAACATCGAGGAGCTGGCCCGCCGGGCCGAGGAACCGTTCTGAGCCGCGGGCGATAGGGAAACACGACATGCGTCACGGAATCGCGGGCCGCAAGCTCAGCGTCACCTCCTCCCACCGGCTCGCCATGTTCCGCAACATGGCGACGTCGCTGCTCAAGCACGAGCAGATCACCACCACCCTGCCGAAGGCGAAGGAGCTCCGTCCCTATGTCGAGCGGATCATCACCCTCGGCAAGCGCGGCGGCCTGCACGCCCGCCGCCAGGCGCTGGCGCAGATCCGCGACGAGAAGGTGGTGGACAAGCTCTTCACCACGCTCGCCGACCGCTACAAGGCGCGGCCCGGCGGCTACACCCGCGTGCTGAAGGCCGGAATCCGCTACGGCGACGCCGCCGACATGGCGATCATCGAGCTGGTTGAGCGCGACCCGGCCGCCAAGGGCCAGGACAGCGGCCCGAAGCCGGAGCTGCCGGCGTCGGAAGCCGAGGCGGCGTAACCGCCGGCGCACCGCGCACCGCGTGACGGGGCCGGGGGGAAACCTCCGGCCCTTCGCGCATCTTGACCATGCGGCGGCCCCCGCGCAGGGTCCGCCCGCCAGAGAGACGGGACCTCCATCATGTCGGAAGCCTTCGACGTCATCGTGATCGGCGCCGGGCCGGGCGGCTATGTCTGCGCGATCCGCGCCGCACAGCTCGGCATGAGGGTGGCGTGCGTCGAGAAACGCGCGACGCTTGGCGGCACCTGCCTCAACATCGGCTGCATCCCCTCCAAGGCGCTGCTGCAATCCTCGGAGCACTACGAGGAGGCGCTGCACAAGCTCGCCGACCACGGCGTCGGCGTCGGCGCCGTGACGCTCGACCTGGCGCGCATGCAGGCCCGCAAGGGCGAGGTGGTGGCGGCCAACGTCAAGGGCGTCGAGTTCCTGTTCAAGAAGAACAAGGTCACCTGGCTGAAGGGCGAGGGGCGCATCACGGCGCCCGGCACCGTCACCGTGGACGGCACTGCCTACACCGCGAGGCACATCGTCATCGCCACCGGCAGCGAGAGCATCCCGCTGCCGGGCGTCGAGGTGGACGAGCAGCGCATCGTCACCTCCACCGGCGCGTTGGAGCTTTCCGCCGTGCCGAAGCACCTCGTCGTGATCGGCGGCGGCTACATCGGGCTGGAACTGGGCAGCGTGTGGCGCCGCCTCGGCGCCGAGGTGACGGTCGTCGAATACCTCGACCGCATCGTGCCCGCGATGGACAGCGAGATCGGCAAGGCCTTCGAGCGCATCCTCGGCAAGCAGGGCATCCGCTTCCGCCTGTCCACCAAGGTGACCGGCGCCGCGGTCAGCGACACCGGCGTCGCGCTCTCGATCGAGCCCGCCGCCGGCGGCGCGGCCGAGACGCTCTTGGCCGACATCGTGCTGCTCGCCATCGGCCGCCGCGCCTACACCGAGGGCCTCGGGCTCAAGGACGTCGGCGTCGCCACCGACGAGCGCGGCCGAATCGTCACCGACCACCGCTTCGCCACCAATATCCCCGGCATCTGGGCGATCGGCGACGTCATCGCCGGCCCGATGCTCGCCCACAAGGCGGAGGAGGAGGGCGTGGCGCTGGCCGAGATCCTGGCCGGCCAGAAGCCACACCTCGACTACGACGCCATCCCGGGCGTCGTGTACACATGGCCGGAGGTCGCGACCGTCGGCCGCACCGAGGAGCAGCTGAAGGCCGCCGGCGTCGTCTATAACGTGGGAAAATTCCCCTTCACGGCGAACGGCCGCGCCCGCGCCATGGGCGACATGGACGGCTTCGTGAAGATCCTGGCGGATGCGAAAACCGACCGCATCCTCGGCGCTCACATCATCGGCCCCGACGCCGGCACGCTGATCGCCGAACTTGCCCTGGCGATGGAGTTCGGCGCCTCCGCCGAGGATGTCGCGCGCACCTGCCACGCCCACCCCTCGCTGAACGAGGCGGTGAAGGAAGCAGCCCTCGCCGTCGCGGGCCGCGCGCTGCACATCTGAACGCTTGACCGGCGGCGGGCGGCGGGCCACGTCGCCGGCGATGATCGTCCTCCGCCCCTGCCCGAGGCGACGCCGCGCCGGCTGGATCATGGTCGGGCTCGGCGTCGCCGGTGGCGCGCTGCCCTTCGTGCCCGGCTGGCCGGCGCTCATCCTCGGCGCCTTCATCCTGCGCGAGCAGCATGTCTGGGCGGCGCGGCTGA
>Ga0272446_1000481_pt1 | contig 62968 bp, 58 predicted proteins | sample YNPCB0061_FD_194587 | JGI IMG/M metagenome (GOLD analysis project Ga0272446, IMG submission 194587) | Hot spring microbial mat communities from Yellowstone National Park, WY, United States - YNP-CB-006-1 | ecosystem: Environmental > Aquatic > Thermal springs > Hot (42-90C) > Sediment | place...
CCAATGTCGACGCCGCGTTCGCCACCGTGCGCGCGGCGGCGAAGGCGATGATGAACTCGGGCGGCGCCATCGTGCTGGTCTCGAGCGCCGCCGCCCGCGTCGGCCTCGCCAACCACGAAGCCATCGCTGCGGCCAAAGCCGGCATCATCGGGCTCGCGCTCTCGGCCGCCGCCAGTTATGCGGCCCGCGGCATCCGCGTCAATTGCGTGGCGCCCGGGCTCACCGAGACCCCGCTCACCGTGCGCATCACCGCGAACGAAGCCTCGCGGAAAGCCAGTGAAGCCATGCACGCGCTGGGCCGCATCGGACGGCCGGAAGACATCGCCTCGGCCATGGCCTGGCTGCTCGATCCCGAAAACCATTGGGTGACGGGTCAAGTGATCGGCGTCGACGGCGGCTTGGCCACCGTCCGCCCGCGCTAAGCCCTGCGCGGCGCGGTTCGGCGAGAATGGAAGGACGGAATCCCGACGACCATGCCCGGCAAGGAAACCATTCTCGTCACTGGAGGCAGCGGAAAGCTGGCCCGCCGCGTGATCGAGCTGCTGCTCGAACAGGGCGCCGGCCCGTTGATCACGACCACGCGCCAGCCGGAGCGCCTGAGCGATCTGGCCGCCCGCGGCGTCGCCGTGCGCCAGGCGGATTTCACGCAACCGGCTGACGATCTGGCCCCCGTGTTCCGCGGCGCGCACAAGATGCTGCTGGTGAGCACGAACACGCTTGAGGGCTGGGGCAAGCGGTTCGAGCAGCATGAACGCGCCATCCGCGCCGCTGCGGAAGCCGGGGTGCGGCACATCGTTTACACATCGATCACTTTCCCTTATCCCGCCTCGCCCGTGCCTTTGGCCAGGGATCACTACGACACGGAGAATCTGCTGCGCGAGGCGGGCGTCGAGTACACGATCCTGAGGAACAACATTTACGCCGACAGCCTGCTGTTCAGCCTGCCCGGCGCGGTGCGCACCGGAGTTCTGAAGGCGGCCGCCGGTGATGGCCGCGCCGCATATGTCACGCGCGAAGACTGCGCGCGCGCCGCCGCGAGCGCGTTGCTCCGCGGCGAGACCCGCTGCTCGTACGAAATCTCCGGCCCCGAGGCGTTGAGCTTCGCCGAGCTGGCTGAAATCGCCAGCCGCCTGAGCGGACGGCCCGTTGTTTACGAGCCTGTGGAGGCCGCTGCATGGGAGCAGGAATTGACAGCCGGCGGCATGGATCCTGTGCTCGCGGCGCTGTGGGTAGGCTACGACCGCGCCATCGGCGAGGGCTTGATGGATCTCGTCACAGGCGACGTCGAGCGCCTTGCAGGCGTTGCGCCGCAGCGCGTCGAGGATTTTCTTTCCCGGAACAGGGATGTTCTGATGCACGGTTGAGCACCGCTGCCCAGAAGGCGCCGGTGCAGAAAGGGATATTTATGCCCGGGCCAATTGCGATTCTCGGAGCCGCGGGCGCCGTCGGCAGGGCGCTCATGGATGAGCTGCAGGCACGCGGCGCGCGTGCCGTGGCCATCGGCCGCGGCCGCGAAAGACTGGAACAGCTTTTCGCCGGGCGCGCCGAGATCCGCAGCGCGGATCTGGAACGAGAGGACGCCGCGGCGCAGGCTCTGGCGGGCGTGGAACAGGCGGTGTACTGCGTCGGGCTACCCTATCCGGATTTCAGCCGCCACCCCGTCCTGATGCGCGCCGCCCTCGACGCCGCGCGCCGCGCGGGAGTCCGGCGGATGATTGTCGTCTCCAGCGTGTATTCCTACGGGAAGCCCCGCGCGGCGAAGGTTCGGGAGGACCACCCGCGCGAGCCGGAATCGCGCAAAGGTCTTTATCGCAAGCAGCAGGAGGACCTGGCCATCGCCGCGCACCAGCCCGGCGCGCTGGAGACGCTGGTGCTCCATCTGCCGGATTTTTACGGGCCGTACGCTTCCAACAGCCTCGCCCACATGATGCTGGAATCGCTGATGGCGGGCAAAGCGGCGCGCTGGCTCGGCGATCCCGATGCGCCGCACGAGTTCGTCTTCATGCCGGATGCAGCGCGCGTGATCGCGGAGCTGCTCGGCCGCCCGGAATGCTTTGGCAGGCGCTGGAACTTCGCCGGCCCCGGCCCGGTCACCGGCCGCGAGTTCGCACAGTTGGCCGCGAGGGAGATCGGCTGCGAACCGCACGTGCTCGCCACAGGACGCTGGTTGCTGCGCCTTGGCGGGCTCTTCAACCCGCTGCTGCGGGAGCTCGTCGAGCTGCAATATCTGGGAGAGACGCCCGTCCTGCTGGATGACTCCGCTCTGGCGGCGGCACTGGGCTCGCTCCGCAAGACCCCGTATGAAGATGGCGTCAGGCGCATGGTGGAGTGGATGAAGACCGCCGCGCGCTGAGAATCGCCTGAGACCGGGATTGATTCCCGCCTCCCGGAAACAAGAAGCGGGATTTTTGTAACCCCTCTGCGGCGGGCTGCGTTTCACCTGACAGAGCACAACGCTCGAAACAACATCAAGAGTGGCGCGAGGGAACTGACCCGACGACCGCCCGGCAACCTGGCCGAGCCGCCAAGGTGCCAATGTCAGCCCGGCAACGGGAACGATGTGGCGACCGCAACACCCCGGCTCGATCCCTTCCGGCTTGCCTCGGCGCGTGACGGCAGCTTCCTTTGCGCGGGAAGGATGATATGGCAACCGTCACACCCGCGGCTGTTCCCCGCAAGCGCAGGAAGTCCGGAGCCGCGTCTGCCGGGCCGCAGCCTCAAACGGTTCTGGAACGCCCCGAAGCTGCGGTCCCGCCCGGCAGATCCATCCTCCGCAAGCTGGGCCTGATCGGGCTGGACAGAATTGAACCAGTGATTCTGGCCGCGCTCGTGCAGCGCGAGCCTCTCCTGCTCGTCGGAAACCACGGCACGGGAAAGTCGCTTCTGCTGAACCGCCTCGCTCAAGCCCTGGGTCTCGAGCACCGGCATTACAACGCCAGCCTGCTGAGCTTCGACGACCTGGTGGGCTATCCATTGCCGGACCCGAACGGCACCCTGCGGTTTGTCCAGACGCCCGCCTCGATCTGGGGCGCGCAGTCCGTATTTTTCGACGAAATTTCGCGCTGTCGGCCGGAAATGCAGAACAAATTGTTCAGCCTGATCCATGAGCGGCGAGTTCAAGGCATCGATCTCGAGCGTCTCATTTACCGCTGGTCGGCCATGAACCCGCCCGGCGCCGATGCGGAATCGAGCGGCTACATCGGAAGTGAACCGCTCGACCTCGCCCTCGCAGACCGCTTCGCCTACATCGTGCGCGTTCCGGACTGGAGCGAGATGGCCGGGGAAGACCAGGAGCGGCTGCTGTATGCGGCGCAAGAGGAACCGGACAGCAACGCCCCGGAGGGGCTGCGCCGAATCGTGAGCGATGCATCCACGCTGTATGAAACCATGCGGGACGCTCTCCTCGCGCAGTTGGCCCGCTACGTGCAAACTCTGGCCGCCCTGTTGGCGCAGGGAAAAGTCGCCATGAGCGGGAGGCGCGCCGCCATGCTCGTCCGGAATATTTGCTCGATCCACGCGGTCCGGCTTTGCTGTCTCCCAGGGGCGCGTCTCGGCGACTCCGCAGAGCTGGCGCTGGCGCATTCGCTGCCCCAATTGGCCGTCACCGGAGAGGAAGTCCCCCGGCTCAAACTGGCGTCGGCGCACCGGGAGGCGTGGAGCGCCGTGGATGCTTCCTCCCGCGTGCCAGCACAGTCGCTGTTGTCGGAGCCTGACCCCATCCGCAGGGCGAAGCTCGCTGCCAGCCTCACCGACCTGCCGGCGCTGGATTTCTCCGCGGTCATCTCGGACTGCCTGACACAAGCGCCTGAAGGAGCCCGGCAGGCGCTCGCCATTTGGCTCTTCGAGCAAGGGCACGCCGGCAGGCTGCTGGCTGCGGTGGCTGAACAATGCGCAGGGATCTACACCGAGGCGGTGGCGCCAATAACCGTCAACCAGTCGCACCATCCCTACTCGCCCAAGTACCACGCCTGGAAAAGGATCGCGGACATTCTCGGTGCAAGGGAAAAAAAGGCCGGAGACTACCTCCTGGTTCGCAATATCCTCTTCGGTCTGTTCAACCGTGGCGTATTTTCTGAGCCGAACAAGGTGGATGAGGTCTGGAAGTCCTACCTGAGGGCGCGAAACGGCTTGTCTGGAGGTGTGTCATGAGCTGGCTGCATAATTTCGGTCCTCCGATATCCATGCAGATCCGGGAGCAAGGCTCCATGGCGCCCGGAAGAATCGTCCTCTTTGTGCTTCCCAAGGACCTGAATACCGCTGCCGGCATCCTGTCCAGAATCGACGGCAACCCATGGAGCGGCCATGAAGAGCTGGCGGAGCGCGAGCTGAAAGAACGGATCAACAGGCATGTCGAGAGGTTGCCCTTTCCCGCAGCGGCCCTGATCCTTCCGGAGGGGAAGCCGGACGAGCAATGCGACTGCCTCCTGACCGTTTGCGCAATCCTGTCGAAGTCGTCCGGCCAGGTCTATCTGGCCTCGAAGAACCCGAACCTGGGCTACCTTACGCCCGGGCGGGAAGTCAGAATGTTCATTCCCGATGCATGGAGGCCGCTGCCATGACGGCAAGGCTTGAGGACAGGATCCTTGATGCTTTTCCGGCGGGCCACTACAGCCTGGCCGCGCTGCTGCGGATCGTGAAAGTGGAGGAAACAACCGCTGTGGAGACCGCCGCAGTGGAATGTTGCCTCAATCCGCGGCTGCGCATCAACCCGGAATTCGTGGCCGTGCACGCAGAAACTCCCGAGAAGCTCCTGATGCTCGTCATGCACGAACTCCACCATGTGCTGCTGGGCCACACCCTTCTGCCTCGCGCCCCTTCACTGGTCGACAACATCGTCTTTGACGCCGTGATCAACGCCACCTTGTGCCGGATGTTCCCGGATCCGGAATGCATCGCCCTGTTTACCCGCCTGTATTCCACCGGAGCATTTCCCGAATGTCTCCTCCGTCCCCCCGCCGGATGGACTCCAAAGAAATCCGGCGCCAATCCGCCCGCGCTTCTTGCGCCAGAGCGGCGAGCCGCGCTGGAGGCATACAAATCCCTGTACTCTCCACGCGGCGCCTACTACGAGGAAGTCTACAAGGCATGTCTGCGGCCGCTGAAGGAGTTCGCCGCCGGCAAAGCGGATTCCGCTTCAACTCCGGTCTTGCTGGGCAGCCATGGCGAGTCCGATCCAGCCGATTATGAGGCGGTTTTCGAGGCAATTGCCCCCCTGGCGGCGCGTTGGCACAAGAAAGACGACATCGTGGGCGGACGGGGCTGGGGGGACGTTCTCAACGACGAGAGAATCAACCCAAGGCGCCATACTTCCAACCGCAGCATCCTCGCGCGGCTGTTTCGCAAGGTCGCCCGAACGGGGGGCGACTCCACGGCCAGAGCCGTGACAACAACACCGGTTGCCGGGTTCTCTCCCATCCCGTCCCACTCGAGAAGAAGCGCCGTCTTGCGAGCCCTGAACGTTCCGCAGGTCCTGTATGAGTTTCAGCTCATGGGCCGGGCGCGCGAAAGGCTCGAGCGCGTCCATGTGTATCTCGACGTGAGCGGAAGCATGACCGGGGTCGTGGAAGACCTCTACGGGGCCGTTCTGGACTGCGCCGGCATGGTGCATCCGAAAGTGCATCTTTTTTCCACCGCCATTTCCGATGTCACCCCGGGCGAGCTCATAGACGGTGTCGTCCGGACTACGGGGGGAACCGACATCCGGTGCGTGGCACAGCATATTCACAGGCACTCGGTTTCGCGCGCCGTCATCCTGACCGACGGCTATGTCGGCCCTGTCCCGAGGGAGTTCAGGCCGCAGATGGAGAAATGTGTTCTTGGCATCGGGCTGTCCCCGTGCGGTTCCCTGTACGACCTGAAGCCCTTCGCGGATTTTACCGAGCACCTCCTCGCCGCGCAAACCAGGCAGTGAGTGCGCGCGGGCATGTCTCCTGAGTGGATGCCGCCGGATTGCATAGGGGCGCTGCGCCAACACGCTGCCGCAAAAGCCCGGCGCAATCCGTCCGGCTGGCTGTAAAAAGCGCTTGAAAGAAAGGAAATTACCATGATCTTCTCTTCTGAATTCGTGCTTCCCGGCCACCCCGACAAACTGTGCGATGCCGCCGTGGACAGTCTTGTTGCGGCAGCGCAACGGCTGGAAAAGCGCGCCCTGTGCGCGCTGGAAGCCGCCGTGCACAGGAACGCCATCTTCCTCACCGGCAGGCTCGCCTGTCAGGGGGCGGAGCAGATCGACATCGCCGCCCATGTGCGCGGCGTGTTCGCCTCGGCTGGTTACGGCGGCGCCTGGATTCCCGATCCCGGCCGCCTCGAAATTCACACAGACCTGTGCCTGGGGCCATTGCAGGAAAATGAGGCCGAGTTACGCGCCTGTTCTGACGACCAGTCGATCGTCACCGGCTTCGCCGTCGACCTGCCGGCCACGAATTTCCTCCCCGTGGAGCACTGGCTGTCCCACCGGCTGGCGCGGGCTCTTGCGGAGCTCCGCGCCTCGCACCCGGAACTCCAACTCGGGCCCGATGGCAAGCTTCTGGCCGTCTATGACGAATCGCGCTGCGGCCTGGAAGCATTCAGCGCCTCGCTGCAACAGGCTGCCGGCGCCTCCGAGATCGAGCTCAACCGCGAGGTGCGGCAATGTGTGCAACGGGAGCTGGAGCAGTGCCGCGCCTCGCTTGACACTCTCGATCCTTCGCTGCCGGAGAACTTCGTCATCAACGGATGCGGCAGTTTCCATGTGGGCGGTCCCGAGGCGGACAACGGACTCAGCGGCAAGAAGCTGGTGGTCGACGCCTACGGCCCGCGCATCCCCATCGGCGGCGGCGCCCTCAGCGGCAAGGATTTCTACAAGCCGGACCGCGCCGGCGCCTTGCTGGCGCGCCGGCTGGCAAAGGCCGTTGTGCTCAGCGGCGCCGCCCGCCTGTGCGTGGCCACGCTGGCCATTTTTCCCGGCGACACGGCCTTCCGCATCATCGCCCTGACAGCGGAAGACGGCCGCCCTCTCGATCCGCGGCGCTGGGCGTCGCTCACCGATTTGCGCCTGGAGGCCGCAGGCGACGCCTGGACAGGCGCTGCGGATCCGGTCCAGCTTGCGCGACACGGCCATTTCACCGATCCGCGCCTGCCGTGGGAGACGATCCGCTTCTGATCCCGCACAACAGGCGCAGCGGCGCCCTGCCCGATGACTCCGCTCTGGCGGAAGCGGTGGCGCCGCTGTGGAATGCGCGTTACGAAAAGGGCGTCAGGCGCATGGTGGAGTGGATGAAGGCCAGAGGCGCGCAGACAGAGCGCTGAAAACCGCTTACGGCAGCAAAGCGGCGAGCACCGTGGCGTCGTCCGCCGGATCGACGGTGCGGAGGTCGATCAGCAGCCGCCCGTCGTCGATGCGAGCGATCACGGGCGGGACGTGCGCGCGCAACTGCCGCTCGAGTCTCGCCGCGTCCGGCGTCACCGCCAGCAGGCACGTCGGCAGCGCCTGCCCGGGCGTGGAGCCGCCGCCCAGCAGCGACTCGCCGCGCACCACGTCCGCGTGCAGCCTGCCGGAAGCGTTGATTTCTCCGGCCAGTTTTCGCGCGCGCTCCGCGATTGCGTCAGGCGAAAGCCGGATCATCCGCAACACCGGCAGCTCGTCCCACTTTTCGAGCAGCGTCAGCCGCAGCGCCGTCTCCAGCGCGGCATAGATCAGCTTGTCCACGCGCAGCGCCCGGAACATCGGATTGCGCCGCAAGCGCTGGACGATTTCGTGCTTGCCCGCGAGGACGCCTGCCTGCGGTCCGCCCAGCAGCTTGTCGCCGGAGAAAGAGACCAGGCTCGCGCCGGCGCGCAGGCTCGCCTGCGGCAGAGGCTCATGCACGCCGTACGCCGCCAGGTCCGCCAGGCACCCGCTTCCCAGGTCTTCGTACACGGGAATGCCGCGCTCGCGCCCCAGCAGGCACAGCTCTTCGATCGTGGGGCGCCCGGTGAAGCCCTGAATGACAAAGTTCGAAGGATGCACCCGCATCAGGAGGCGTGTTTCCGGTGAAATCGCGTGGCGGTAGTCGTCGATCCGCGTGCGGTTGGTCGTGCCCACTTCCACCAGCCTCGCGCCGCTGCGCGCCATGATATCCGGGATGCGGAATCCGTCACCGATCTCGATCAGCTCGCCGCGGCTGACGATCACTTCGCCCCCTGCGGCGAGCTCGTGCAGCGCGAGGAACACCGCCGCCGCGTTGTTGTTCACCACGATGCCCGGCGCGCCCAGCAGGCGTTCCAGCAGCGGCGCGGCGTGGACATCTCGCTTGCCGCGCCGCCCGGTTTCCAGGTCGTATTCGAGGTTCGAGTAGCCCGCCGGGGAAGGGAAGTCCGGCAGCGGCGCCCGCCCGAGATTGGTGTGCAGAATGACGCCCGTTGCGTTGATCACGCGCCGCAGCGACGGCTCGAGCAGCGCCCGCAGGCGGCGCTCCAGCGCCGCGCGCGGCTCCTCCGCCAGCGTCTCTCCCCGCTGGATCAGACGGCGGCATTCTTCGAGCACAGCTCTCGCCTCGGCAACGATCAGCCCGTGCGGCAAAGGCAGCCGCATCGAACGGGCGAGCTCGTCCACGCCCGGCAACAGTCGGAGCTGGTCCTGCCGCGTCACTTCAACGGAAACATTGCGCGGAGTTCGTCGATCTTCGGGCGCCGCCCATACTCGCACAGCTCGAATGATTCCACGTGCTGCACCTTTGCGGCGGCTTCCGCGCCAAGCTCCTCGACGAGCACCTTGCGCACCTGCTCGTTGATGGGCTGCACGCGCATCTTGGCGAGCATCGCACGCCGCTCTTTCGGGTCTTTGGGCACCTTGTCCAGTTGCCTGTCCGTCCACGGCAGCCACTCGTAGAACTGCGAGACGTGCGCATCCAGCGCGCTGATCTTGACATCGAACACGTCGTCGATCGGCACCACCACATCGGGGCGGAACGGCGCCGGCTTCTGGAAGTTGTCCTGGTAATACAGGAACACCGGGTTGCGTTCGAGAGGCGGCGTGTCGGCCACGATGTTCGGGACAATCACCATGTAAGCCGCATCCTGGATGAGCACGCCCGTATAGCGGTGGTCGGGATGATAGTCGTTGGTGCGGGGGCCGATGACGATGTCAGCCTGCCATTTGCGGATGGCGCGGATGATCTGGCGGCGGACTTCCAGCGCCGGCATCAGCTCGCCGTCGTGGTTGTCGAGCACTTCATACTCGGCGATGCCGAGCCGCCGCGCCGATTCCTGGGTCTCGAGAAACCGGCGCTTGGCCAGCGCTGCGCCGCCCAGCGTCTGATGGCCGGCGTCGCCGTTGGTCACCGAGAGGAACTTCACCGCATGGCCGGCGCGGGCCATCCTGGCGGCGGTGCCTCCGAACTTGATGTCGCAGTCGTCAGGGTGCGCGCCGATGGCGAGAACGCGCAGCTTGCGGGGCGGCTGCGCGGCGCCCTGCCCGAACAGCAGAGCGCCGGCGCAGGCAACGGCGAGGAGGGATGCAAGGTGCTTCATGCGATGTTCCCGAAGAGCCCTTTCCAGGTCTGTTCTTTCCGTGTGTACATGGCCTCGCGGCCGAGCAGCGCGATCATGGTGGACAGCGCGGACCGCTCGGCGACGTTCTCGACATCGCCCGTGAGGATCCGGTTTAGGAACTGCTCGAGCGCGTCGAACGTGATGTCGCGCTTGGAGTCGATGCGTTCGCTGTCGTTCTGGCCCTTGAAGTGCGTCATGGCGCCGCGAGAGACCGTGATGGTGCCTTTGGTGCCCGTGAACTCCTCGCCCACCTTGGAGAAGCCGCGCGGCGTGAGCTGGTTGGCTTCGTAGTTGACCAGCATGTTATTGGGCCACTCGAACGACAGCGTCAGGTTGTCAACGATATCCATCGAGAGCCGCACCTTGCGCGTGGAGTAGCCGACGGCGCGGACAGGCAGCCCTTCCAGGAACCAGTGCAGGACGTCGAAGTTGTGGCAATCCTGCTCGACGATGATGTCGCCGGAATACTTGGCGTAGCAGAACCAGTTGCGCACCTCGGCCATCTTCGGGTCGAGCCCCGGGTAATCGCGGCGCACGAACGGGTCGCCGCCGATCCAGTAGGCGCGCGCGGCGGCCAGCGGACCGATCCTGTCCTCCTTCACGCGCTTCCACGCTTCCAGGTAGACCGGGCCGTAGCGCTGCTGGAAGCCGAACGAGATGACTTTCTTGGGATCCGCCTTGCGCCCGGCGCGGATGACGCGCTGACAGCCGGCGATGTCGACACCGGCAGGCTTCTCGCAATAGACGTGCTTTTTCGCCTGCACGGCCGCCTCGAGATGCTCCGGGTGCATGTAAGGCGGCGTGGCGATGATCACCGCGTCGATCGACGGGTTGGCGAGCAGCTTCTGGTAATCCTTGTACTCGTCCACCTTTTCGAGCTGCAACGCAGTCTTGGCCTGTTCGATGCGGTCGTCGAACAGATCGCACAGCGCCGTGACACGGCCGCGCGGGTCGTTGTGGGCGATGCGCGCGTCGTAGGTGCCCCGGCCTCCGCTGCCGATGAGGCCGATGGAGACTTTGGAATTCGCTTGCGTGCCGCGGACCGCCTGGGGAGCGACGATCGTGAAAGCGCCGGCGGCGGAAAGCACCGCACGGCGGGAAACGGGATTGTGAGTGTGGCTCGGCATAAAATACCCTGCCGAGCAATTCTATCGCAGGGCTCAGCGGGGCTGTGCTGCGGCGTTGCGGTGCTCGAGATGGTGCTGATGGGCGCGGCGGTAGATTTCCCGGATCTCGGTTCCCGTAAAAGCCAGCGCCACGGCGCCCGCCACCAGCAGCGGCACGGTGACGATGAAGAACATCACGCCCGCGACGCTCTTGGCCGTCTGCGCCTCGACGCCCAGCACGCGGTGCAACCCGAGATAGGCGAACAGGTGGAACAGCCCGACGTTGCCCGGGGCCGACGGCAACACCGTGCCCAGCCGCAGCACCACCAGCACCACCGCCGCGGCGCCCCACGGCAGATCGAGCCCGTAGCCCTCCAGCATGGCGTGGATCGGAATCACCTGCAAGGCGAGATAGACGATGCTGGCGCCGATGGCGAGAAAGAACGTGCGCGAGCGCCCCATCGCGTGCAGCCCCTCCACCGCGGTGCGCAGCACCTCCGACCAGCGGTGGCGGGTCGTCACATGATGCGAGAACCGCCGGTTCAACACCGCGAACACGAGCAGCACGCCGATAGCGCCTACCACGCCGGCCAGCACCCACACGCCCGCCACCAGATCCTTGGGCAGTTCCACAAACAAAGACACGGCGGCAAAGCCGAAGATCAGCCACATGCCGTCGATCAGCCGCTCGATCAGCGCCGAGCTGAGCACCAGGGGAAACGGAATCCGGTTCCACACGGCCAACAGATAACAGCGGATCAGTTCGCCGCTGCGCAGCGGCAGCAGTTCGTTGGCGAACAGCCCGATGTAGATCGCCTGGACGCTGCGCCACAGCGAAAGCCTCTGCACAGGCGAGAGCAGGATGTTCCACCGCCAGCCCTGCGAAACGTACACGAGCACGTCCGCCGCCACCGCCAGCACAACCCACAGCGGATGGATCTGGCGCAGCTTGGGCAGCTCCGTACGCCAGTCGAAGTCGTGATAGACCCACAGCAGACAGCCGAGCGAGAGGGTGTAGACCACCGCCGAGCCGAGCCACGCAGGAAACCGCCGCCCGCCGTTTGCCGAGGGAGAACTCATCCCGTTCCTCTCCATCATAGATGCCGCGTGTTGCAGTCCGGTGAGATCATCCGGCGGGGCGGACGCCGCCCGCCGTCACCGTCACCAGGCTGCCGTCATCGCGGCGGACGAGGAGGAAGCCATCGGCGGTGAGCCCCGCCGTCGAGCCGGTGATGGCGCCCGCCGGCAGTTCGACGGCGACGCGGCGTCCCGCCACGTAGGACGACGCGGACTCGAACAGCCGCAGGATCGCCGCAGCGCCGCTGGTTTCCAGAATGTTCAGATGCGATTCGATGGAGCGCGCCAGCGCCGGCAACAAAAACTCCGGATTTTGTTCCGAGCCGGTCTCGCGCCACAGCGAGGTCGCCAGCGGCTCGATCTCCGGCGGGAACTCGCGCTGATTCACATTGAGGCCGATCCCGGCCAGCAGCGCCCCGTCCTGGAACTGCGCCAGGATGCCGGCCAGCTTGCGATCGCCGATCAACACGTCGTTGGGCCACCGCAGATCCACCGCCACGCCTGCGAATGTTTGCAGCGTATCCGCCACCGCGAGCCCCAGCGCGAGCGTGGCCAGCGGCACCTGCACGGGCTCGAGCCTCGGCCGCAGCACGATGGTGAAATACAGCCCGCCCGGGCGCGAATCCCACATGCGGCCCAGCCGCCCTTGCCCCGCCGTTTGCATGCGGGCGGCGACCACCGTGCCCGCCGGGCAGCCCTCCCGCGCCAGTTCGGCTGCGCGCCGCATCGTCGAATCGATCGTGTCGTGCCACTCAATGCGCCGCATGGAGCTCCAGCCGGAAGTGAATATCCACGGCGCGCGCCGAGTGCGTGATGGCGCCGCTGGAAACGAACTGCGCGCCGGCGAGCGCGTATTCGCGGACGTTTTCCAGCGTGATGCCGCCACTCAACTCGACCGATGCGCGCCCGTCGATGCGGCGGATCCACTCGCGCGCCTCATCGGGCGTGAGATTGTCGAGCAGCAGCCGCTGCGCGCCGCAGGCCAGCGCCTCGTCGAGCTCCTCGAGCGTGCGGACTTCGATCTCCACCGGCAGCGCCGTCCCGCGGACGGCATCCAGCGCGGCGCGCACGCCGCCGGCGGCGGCGATGTGGTTGTTCTTGATCAGAACGGCGTCATAGAGGCCCATGCGGTGGTTGGTCACGCCGCCACAAGCAGCGGCCATCTTTTCGAGGAGACGCATCCCCGGCGTGGTTTTCCGCGTATCGAGAATCCGGCAGGGCGCGCCCTCGATGGCGCTCGTGAACCGCCTGGCCATGGTGGCGACGCCGCTCAGCCGTTGCAGCAGGTTCAGCGCCGTGCGCTCGCAAGTGAGCAGGCGGCGTGCTTCGCCGCGGGCGCGGGCGAGGCATGCGCCTTTTTCGGCTGCCGTGCCGCTGGGGGCGAGCACTTCCACCGTGACGCCGCCGCCGGCCACGTCGTAGACCGTCTGCATCAGCTCGATGCCCGCCACGGTGAGCGGCTCCCGCGCGTAGAATGCACCCGATGCGCGCCGGTCCTCGGGCACAGTGAGTTCCGTGGTGACGTCGCCCGTGCCGATGTCTTCGGCCAGCGCGCGGCGGATCAGGTCAAGCGCGTCGGGATGCTGCCAGTTCATCGGTTCAGGCCCCGAGTTCCGCAAGCACCGCCTGCTGCTCGGAGAGCTCCTTTTCATACGCGGCGAGCTTCTCGCGGATGCCCTCGACGATGTGGGCCGGGGCTTTGGAGACGAAGCTGTCGCTGGAAAGCTGCTTGCGGCTGGAGGCGATGACTTTCTCGAGCTCGGCCATGCGCTTTTCGACGCGCTGGCGGATGGCGTCGATCTGCGCGCCGGAGAGCTTGAGCCCCACGGCGAAATCGGCCGCGGCGCGGCGGACGCCGGCGGGGCGCGTTGCGGGGTTCAGTTCGAACGAGCCGCCGGCGAGCGCCTCGATCACCGCGCGTTCCGAGCCGGCAACGCTCTGGACTTCCGAGCAGAAAGACTCGATCCAGCCTTCGACGCGGGCGCCGGGATCCACCTTGTTGTCGGCGCGCAGGGCGCGCGCGGAGGCGACCATCGCCTGCAGCAGCGAGAAGAGCCGCGCGGCTTCCTCGTCGGCGGCATCGCCGGCCTGCGGGAAAGGCGCGATGCAAATGGAGGCGGGCGTGCGCGCGCCCTTGTGCACGAGCCGCTGCCAGAGTTCTTCGCTGATGAAGGGCATCAGCGGGTGCAGCAGGCGCAGCGCCAGCTCGAAGGTTTCGGCCATGGTTTCCACATGCGCGCGCGGCTCGGCGCCCTGCTGCACGCGCAGCTTCTTGATCTCCACATACCAGTCGCAGAAGTCGTCCCAGAGGAAAGTCCAGACGATGTCGGCGGCTTCGTGATAGCGGTAGTGGAGCTGCGCCTGCTCCATGCGGGCGGCGGCGTCGTTGAGCTTGTGGCGGATCCAGCGGTCTTCGAGAGGGACCGCGCCGGCGATCGCGCGCGGCCGCTCCACCTGCGACGGCGGAGCATCGAGCGGAAGCTGTTCCATGCCGACCTTTTCCATCTGCAGGAACAGGAACCGGGCGGCGTTCCAAATTTTATTCGCGAAGGCGCGGGAGCTGGCCATGCGCTCCTCGCTCAACGCGATGTCCATGCCGGGCGCGGCGCCGCGCAACAGGGCGAAGCGCACGGCGTCTGTGCCGAATTGCTCGATCACTTCCAGCGGATCGATGGTGTTGCCCTTCGTTTTGGACATCTTTTGGCGGTGTGCGTCGCGCACGAGGCCGTGGATGTAAACGGTGCGGAAGGGCACGTCGCCGGTGCACTCGATGCCCAGCATGATCATGCGGGCGACCCAGAAGAAGAGGATGTCGAAACCGGTGATGAGCAGCGTGGTGGGGTAGTAGGTTTCCAGATCGGCGGTGCGGTCCGGCCAGCCGAGGGTGGAGAAGGGCCAGAGGCCGCTCGAGAACCATGTGTCGAGCACATCCGGGTCCTGCTCGATGTGCGCGGAGCCGCAATGGGCGCAAGCGGCCGGATCCTCGCGGGAGACAGTGGCCTGCTTGCAGTCGGCGCAATGCCAGGCAGGGATGCGGTGGCCCCACCAGAGCTGGCGCGAGACGCACCAGTCGCGGATGTTGTACATCCACTCGAAGTAGGTCTTGGCGTAGTTGTCGGGGACGATGCGGATGCGGCCTTCCTCGACGGCGCGAATGGCGGGTTCGGCGAGCGGCTTCATGCGGCAGAACCATTGCGTGGAGACGAGCGGCTCGACGATGGTTTTGCAGCGCTGGCAGCGGCCTGCGCTGAGCGTGTAGGCTTCGGTCTTTTCGAGCAGCCCCTGGGCTTCCAGATCGGCGAGCACGCGCTTGCGGGCTTCGAAGCGGTCGAGTCCGGCATAGGCGCCGGCGGCGTTTGTCATGCGCGCATCGAGGCCGATGACGACGACGTGCGGCAGATTGTGGCGGCGGCCCGCCTCGAAGTCGTTGGGGTCGTGGGCGGGCGTCACCTTCACGACGCCGGTGCCGAATTGAGGGTCGGCCAAGGGGTCGGTGATGACGGGAATCTCGCGGTTCATCAGCGGCAGCACCACCGTGCGGCCGTGGAGATCGCGGTAGCGCTCGTCATCGGGATTGACGCAAACGGCGGTGTCGCCGAGCATGGTCTCCGGACGGGTGGTGGCGACGGTGACAAAGCGGCCCGGCATGTCCTTCACCGGATAGCGGATGTGCCAGAGGTTGCCGGGCGCCTCTTCATGCACCACTTCAAGGTCGCTGAGGGCGGTGTGGCAGCGCGGGCACCAGTTGACCATGTACTCGCCGCGGTAGATCAGGCCTTTTTCGTGAAGGCGCACGAAGGTCTCGCGGACGGCGCGGGAGAGGCCGGGGTCAAGGGTGAAGCGGTTGCGCGTCCAGTCGCAGGAGTCGCCGATGCGCTTCATCTGCCGGATGATCGTGCCGCCGTACTGTTCCTTCCACTGCCAGACGCGGCGGACGAACTCTTCGCGGCCCAGGTCGTGGCGGGTGACCTTTTCGTTCTCCTGGAGGGCGCGCTCGACGACCATCTGGGTGGCGATGCCGGCGTGGTCCTGGCCGGGGAGCCAGAGGGTCTGATCGCCGCGCATGCGATGCCAGCGGATGGTGGCGTCGATCTCGGTGTGCTCGAGCATGTGCCCGATGTGGAGGCTGCCGGTGACGTTGGGCGGGGGGATGACGAGGGAAAACACTTCCCGGCCATCCTGTTTTTTGTCCGGCGGCGTGAAGTAGCCGCCTTCGATCCATGCTTCGGCCCAGCGCGGCTCAAACCGCTGCGGCTCGTAGACTTTCTCCAATGTCATGGGGTGAACTTCCAGTCTAACAGGGGGCTGTTCCCGTACACTATGGGCATGCGTCTGGAAGCGATGCAGGAAGCGCTGCGCGGGCTGGGGCTGGACGGCTGGCTGTTCTTCGACCACCACCGGAGGGACGGGCTGGCGTACCGGATTCTCGGGTTCGAGCCGCCGCGGACGCCGACGCGGCGGTGGTATTACTTTGTGCCGGCGCAGGGAGAGCCGGTGAAGCTGGCGCACCGCATCGAGGCGGCGATGCTGGACGCGCTGCCCGGGGCCAGGAGGCTGTACGCAGGCTGGCAGGAGCAGGAACAGGCGCTGCGCGAGGCGCTGGCCGGCGCCCGGCGCGTGGCCATGCAGTACTCGCCGCGCTGCGCCGTGCCGTATGTGGCGATGGTGGACGCGGGCACGGTGGAGCTGGTGCGGTCGCTGGGCGTGGAAGTGGCCTCCTCGGCGGCGCTGGTGCAGCAGTTCGAGGCGCTGTGGACGCCGGAACAGTACGCCAGCCACCAGCGGGCGCAGGCGAAGGTGGACTCGATCCGGGCGGCGGCGTTCCGGCTGGCGGAGGAACGCCTCGCCTCCGGGGCAAGGATCACCGAGTTCGACATCAAACAATTCATCCTGAATGCGTTTGAAACAGAAGGGCTGTTTACCGATCACGGGCCGATCGTGGCGGTGAACGCCCACGCCTCCGACCCCCACTACGAGCCGCAGGCCGGCTCCTGCGCCGAAGTGCGCCGCGGCGACCTGCTGCTCGTCGACCTCTGGGCGAAGGAGCGCGCGCCGGGCGCCGTCTACTACGACATCACCTGGACAGCCTATTGCGGCGCGGCGCCGCCGGATCGGATGCTCGAGGTGTTCTCGGCGGTGGCGGGCGCGAGGGATGCGGCGGTGCAGCGCGTGCAGCAGGCGGCTGCAACGGGCGAGCCGTTGTGCGGATACCAGGTGGACGACGCGGCGCGCGGGTACCTGCGGGAGCGCGGGCTGGACGCGTACTTCATCCACCGCACGGGGCACTCGATCGGCGAAGATGTGCATGGCACGGGGGCGAACATGGACAATTTCGAAACGCACGACGACCGCCCCGTCGTGCCGGGGCTGTGTTTTTCCGTCGAGCCAGGCGTGTATCTGCCGGAATTCGGCATCCGCAGCGAAGTGAACGTGTACCGTTCGGAGACGGGGGCGGAGGTGACGGGCGAAGTGCAGCGGGAGCTGCTGCGGCTGGCCGTGTGATGGGGCGGACGGGCGGGCAAGCAGCGCGCCTGCGGAAGACGCAAGTGTAAACAATTCCGGCCCGCCGTATTTTTCGCTTGTAACGGAAGCCCGTTCGGCGCACACTGAGTCACCCCATTTTCAGAGGAGGCTTCTGGTGATGCAGTATCGTACGCCAGTGCCCGTATTCTGCCTGCTGCTTGCGGCAGGGAGCGTGTCTGCACAACCGGCATCCATGCCGCTGACGTCCGTTTCCTTGTTCCGGGTGGCTCCGGACAAGATTGAGCGGTTCGTCGAACTCAGCCAGATGATTATTCCGGCGATTGAGAAGCTTCGCCAGTCCGGGAGCATTCTGGCCTACGGGATCGACTCCGACATACTCCACACGCAAAACCCGAATGTGGTGTTCTGGTTTGCCGCGGAAAACTGGGCGGGCATTTCCGAAGGGCAGAAAGCGGTTCAGTCAGCCCTGAAGGCGAACGCCGACAGGATGAAAGACCTGTATGCCGTTGCGGACTTCGACAAACACCAGGATCTTCTGGTGCGCAGCGTGGAGCAAGGCGGCAGGGCGGTTCCGCAGGGAGTGCTGCCAGTGACCATCTTCCAGCAGGAGAAGGTGAAACCGGGCAAGATGGCGGCGGCGCGGACGATGTTCGCGCACCACGACAAACCGGTGCTCGACCAGTTGGTGAAAGACGGCGCGATCTATTCGTACAGCATGGATGTGGAAGCGATCCACACGATGGAGCCAGGCGTCGCATGGTTCCTGATCATCGCCCCGGACCTGGCGGCTCAGGACAAGATCCGCGCGGCGTTCAACGCGGCGTGGGAGAAACTGACGCCGGTGGAGCGCGCCGCACGCGAGGCGATGCGGGACGAGGTGTACGACCGATCCGCCCACCGCGATTCGGTCGCGCAGGCGCTCGTATTCCGGTCGAGATGACCCGCGCCGGGACCGGCGCGGGGCGCGCTGCGCCGCGCCGGCGCCCTCCGGGCGCGCGGCCTTTTACCGCATAAACGTCCGCGAGACGCTGAAGTGCCAGTAGCGGTTGTCGGGGATGCGCTGTTGCAGCCCCCATTGCTGGCGCCAGCCGGCTTCGACCTGCGTGTTTTTCCACGCCAGGACCACGGCGGTCTGATACCGCATCACGCGGTGGCCGTGCGTGCCGTAGAAGTTCCAGGAATACGTATGCGCGGGGCCGTGGCGGAAGGTCAGCCGCACAGGGTCGGTGTTCAACAGCGGGTGCTCGAGCCAGGCCTGCGTATGGACCAGTGATCCCTTCGGCAGGCGGCTGGCCAGCAGCGTCCAGGAATCGCTGGTCACGGTGACCGGCAGGCGCCCGGCGCGGGCCGTAAAGACGAGGTTGCCGGGGATCAACCAGTCCGTGGTGCCGGTCAGCACCGAGGGGAAATTCCAGTACTGGAGTCCGGAGCCGAGCGCGAGGCTCTGCGCTCCTTTTCGCCAAACAGGGGCGCGGTAGCTGAGCCCCGCAACGGTGTTGTTGTCGCCGGAGGGCGCGTCCGTGGTGTTCCAGCCGTGCAGGAAGAGCAGGTCGCCGGGACGGAAGAGATTGGCGAGGCCGGTGGTGACGCGGTTCTGCCAGGCCGGGCCATCGCCAAACGTGCCGCCGAGAGTGAGCTGGAAGGTGTCAGCGAAGCCGGTTTGCCAGGTGGTGATCCAGCGGCGGGGCGGGCGGTTGGAGGCGATGGTCTGGTCCGACACCTGCTGGGCGGCCGCCCAGGGGGTTGCGAGGAAGAGAAACAGCGGGAGAATGGCGCGGGTCAAATTCCCAAAATAACACAAGAAGGTCTGAAACGCAGAATATACCGGGCGCCGCTGCGCCCGCCGTGGCGGACAGGCGCAGGCAGCCGGCGCAAGGCGGAGCGCCGGACCCACAGGAAATCCGTCACGGGCTTTGGAAAAAAATCGCGGCTTCATTCTGAGGCGCTTGCGGGCGGGCGAGGCGCGGGTGCGCGCTCCGGGCAGGTCTCTTCATGCCGGAGGTCGAAAGCTTGCGGCCGCGCCCCTTTGATCCCGCCCGATTGCAACCCACCCTGATCGACCTGGCACTGCAAGACCGTCTGGCACAAGCCGCTTCTCCCGATTCCTTCAGCGTTCTGCTGGAACTCCGCCACGGCGCGCGCGCAGGCGACCTCCTGCGGCTTGTGCCGGCGGCGCAGGCGATCGGGGCGGCGGAGCGTGGGCTGTTCCGGGCGCGGCTGACAAAGGCGGAGATCCTGAAACTTGCCGAGACGGGGCGGCCGGTGTTGTACCGGATCTGGCTGAACCATGCGGTGCGGGCGCTTTCTTCTTTGCGCGCGATTCAAGCCGACGCTGCCCTGGCGGGATTTCAGGCGACAGGGCGAGGCATCGTGTGGGCCGTCGCGGATTCGGGCATCGCGCCGCATGGCCATTTTGACGGGCACAGGAACCTGGAGCTGCCGGAGGGGATCGAACACCGGGATTTCACGGGCGGAAACGATCCGCTCGCCGACGAATTCGGGCACGGGACGCATGTGGCGGGCATATTGGCGGGCGCGGCGCCGAAGGGGGCTTTGGTGGCCGGGGCTGCGGCGGAGACGCCGCCGCGCGGCATTGCGCCCGAGACGAAGCTGCTCTCGCTGAAGGTGCTGGGACGTGACGGATGCGGCGAAGTGTCCGACATCCTGGCGGCGCTGGATTATGTGCAGCAGATCAACCACTACGGGCGGCGGATGCTGGTGCACGGGTTGAATCTCTCGCTGGGGTACGAATTCGACCCGGAGTGGTTCGCCTGCGGGGCTTCGCCGCTGTGCCAGGAGATCGACCGGCTGGTGCACTCGGGCGTGTGCGTGGTGGTGGCGGCGGGCAACTCGGGCTATGGCTGGCAGAATTCGCAGCACACGGGGATGACGCCTACATGCCTGGATCTGACGATCAATGACCCGGGCAACGCAGAACTGGCGATCACGGTGGGCTCGACGCACCGCGAGAGGCCGCACACGTATGGCGTTTCGTATTTTTCCTCGAAAGGCCCTACGGGGGACGGGCGGATGAAGCCCGACCTGGTGGCGCCGGGGGAGCGGATCGTTTCCTGCGCCGCGCCCGGCAAAGCGCCGGCGGGGGTGGAGTGGCGGCTGGCGTATGTGGAGGATTCGGGAACGTCGATGGCGGCGCCGCATGTGAGCGGCGCGGCAGCGGCTTTCCTCTCCGTGCGGCCGGAATTCATCGGGCGGCCGCTGGATGTGAAGGAGATTTTTCTGCAAACGGCGACGGATCTCCGCCGCGCGCCCCATTTTCAGGGGCGGGGAATGGTGAATCTGTTTCGCGCGCTTCAGGCGCGGTAAGGGCGGCGGAATTGTGACCGCAGAGGAGAGTGCATTGTGGCGTTGTACAGAATTGATTTCGATGCTTCGGGCGGGTTCCGCAACCGGGGCCAGAGGGATGCCTTGTTCGCTCACTTGCAGCGGGAAAGTCCCTGCGCGGTACTGATGGCGGCGCACGGGTGGATGAACGACACGGAGGCGAGCGGGCGGCTGTTTGCGTGGTTCGCAGAAGCGCTCCGGCCGGTGACAGTATGCGGGATCGCGTGGCCGTCGCATCCGTTGAAGCGGAACGCGGCAGGGGTGTTGAAGGCCGGCGTGGAGGCGACGTCTTACTACGTGATGAAAGAGCGGGCGGCGGAGGTGGGAGCGGGCGGGCTCGCGCCGCTGGTGCGCGCCATGAAACAGCTTGTTCCCAGAGTGCGCATCCATTTTGCCGGGCACTCCTTTGGCGCGCGGTTGGTGACGGCGGCGGCGATGGCGCTGGGGCGTCCCGAGGGCGCGCCCGCCGTGGAGTCGATGCTGCTGCTGCAGGCAGCCTTCTCGCAGTTCGCCTTCAGTCCGCAAGGGCTGTACCGGCCCGTCGTGGCGGAGAGAATGGTGCGGGGGCCGATCGCGGTGACGCACACCTGCCACGACAAGGCCGTGGGCATGGCTTATCCCGTGGCGTCGATGCTGAAGCGGCAGAATGCCTCAGGGCTGGGCGGCCCGAACGATCCTTACGGCGGGCTTGGGGCGAACGGCGCACGGGGCCTGACGGCGGAAGAGTGCATCCACCTCACCTTGGGCGACTGCGCCTCGCTGGAACGGTTCCTCCATTACCCGGTCATCAACCTGAATGCGGACCGCGTGATTCTCGGGCATTCCGATATTTTCAAGCCGCAGGTGGCGGATGTCTTGCGGGTGTTGACGGCGGCGCCGGTGGCAGCGGCCTGAGGGAGGGCGCGCCGCAGGCGCGTCTCAGGATGTCCCGGGCTTTCGCCTGCGGCGGCGGCGCGGCGGGCAGGAGCGAGCCAGCCGCGCCGTTGCTGTCACCGCAGAGAGCCGGAGCAACAATCCCTCAGGGAGCGGGCGAATTCCACGAAACGCCAGGCGTCGGCGAAATTGGACGCGATGCCGAAAGAGACGCGCACGGCGCCGGTGCTCTTGGCGTCGATGCACATCCTCAGGTCCTCCAAGGTGAACCGCGAGCGGCGCTCTTCCTCCGCCCGGTGGAAGCATGCGGACAACGCCTCGGCCCGCAGCCCCAGCGCTGCTTCGCCGCCGCCGGGGTTGCAGAAGCAGCCGGTGCGGATCGAAATGTGCTCCCGCGCGGCGAGCTCCTCGATCTTGAGGTGGTCGATCACTTCGCCCCCGGCGTCGTAGAAATTCAGGGTGACGGTGCCGCCGCGCGGACCCCGGGCGCCGGGTCCGTAGATGCGCACGAGGGGCCGCCCGTTGGAGTGGTGCAGGCCTTCCAGTTCCCCGATCAACCATTCTGCGAGGCACCGCACGCGCTGGTGGATCCGGTCCAGCCCCGCCTCCCGCAGGCGCCGCAGGCCGATTTCGACTCCGGGAATATTCAGGAAATCCACGGTGCCGTCTTCAAAGGCTTCCGGCCCCTCGGCCAGATAGTAGCGGTCGCCCTGCACCGAGGCCACGGTGATGGTGCCGCCGGCGAACCACGGGCGATGCAGCTTGCCAAGGACGGCCCGCTTGGCGATGAGGCAGCCGATACCGGTGGGATAGCCGAACATCTTGTAGAAGGAGAGCGTCACGAACTCCGGCTTGACGCGGCTCAGGTCGAGCCTGTTGGTCGGCACGAACGCCGCGGCGTCGAGCAAAACGTCCCAGCCCGCCGCCTGCGCCCGCCCCACCCAGGAGAGATCGTGCTGCGCGCCCGAAAAATTCGACTGCGCCGGATAGGCGAACAGGCAATCGATTCCTGCCGGTTTTTCTCCGAGTGCGGCCTGCAATTGCTCCGTGTCGGCTAATAAATCGGGAATGGAGAGCGGAATATAGCGGATGCTGGCGCCGCGCGCGCGGGCGAATTCCCGGATTCCATTCACAGAATTGTGGTTGTCAAAAGTGAGCAGGTACACTCCGCCTGGAGCAAAAGGATAAGCCTCGCCGATCAGTTTGAGAGCCCCGGTGGCGTTGGGCGTGAAGACAACGACGTACTCTTCCGGAGAAGCCTGGAAATGCTCGAGCACGTCTCTCCGGCCGCGTTCGACCCATTCCGACATCTGCGCCGAGGCGGGATTGCGGGAATGCGGATTGCCGAACACGTGGCTTTCCAGCAGGCGCAGATGCTCCTGCACCTGGCTGGCGCCATAAAGACCCGCTCCGGTGTAGTCGAGATAGACCTCGCCCAGCGCATCGAGGCGGGAGTAATCGCGCTCCCGCAGTTGGTCCAGCGGGCTGGTGGCGGCGTATTCCGGCCAGGCTGCGAGAAAAGACTGAAATGCCTCCTGCTGAGCTGCAGGGCGGCGCCGAGTGTCGTGGCTCATGAAGGTTCCGTCCGGGGCGGCGTGCCGGGAGTGGCGGGACCGATTTGGCCCACCCCCTGATGGTGACTGTAACACACTGAGGAGAGAGAACTTGAATCAGAAAACACCACTGACAGGTGGTGTTCACGTCGGATCCTGTAAGATACTGTAAAAAGGGGACTTGACAACAGGGCAAAACTGGCGCATAAAGAAAGCGGACATGAAAGATTCGGTTATGCAGGTATTAAACTGGGCAATCTCGGCGGATGGGCGCCGGGTCCGGAAGGAGGGCTGAGGCAGCGATGCAGTGGCTGAGCGAGTATCTGGACAAGCGAACCACGGCCGCCGATGCGGTGAGCGAGATCCGGTCAGGGCAGACGGTCTACATCCATCCGGGATGCGCGGTGCCGCTGGACCTGGTGTCAGCGCTGCTGGAGCGCTCGCGGGATCTGGAAGACGTGCAGATCATCCACATGAAGACGCTGGGCGGGGCGGATTACACGCTGCCGGAGTATGAACGGAGCTTCCGCACGATTGCGCTCTTCATCGGCGACAACGTGCGGCGCGCGGTGAGCGAAGGGCGCGCCGAATACATGCCGATATTCCTGCACGAAATAGAGGGGCTGTTCGAGCGGGGCGAACTGGCGCTGGATTCCGTGCTGATGCAGGTTTCGCCTCCGGACAAGTACGGGTACCTGAGCCTGGGCGTGGGCGTGGATACGACGCTGACGGCGGCGCGCTGTGCGCGGCGGGTGATTGCGGAAGTCAACCCGAACATGCCGCGGACACACGGGGAGACGTTTCTGCACATCTCCGAGATCCACCGGATTGTGGAAGTGAGCCACCCGCTGCCGGAGATGGCGGCGGAGGCGGCCAATGAAGTGCAGCGCCGGATAGCGCGGAACGTTGCGTCTCTGATTCCGGACGGGGCGACGCTGCAGATGGGGATCGGGGCGGTGCCGGACGCGGTGCTGTCGTATCTGGCGAACCACCGGGATCTGGGGATGCACACGGAAATGTTCTCCGACGGGGTGATCCCGCTGATCGAAAAAGGGGTGATGAACGGGTCGCAGAAAACGATCCACCCGGCGAAGCTGGTGGCCGGGTTCGTGCTGGGGACGCGGCGGCTGTTTGATTTTATTGATGACAATCCACTGTTCGAATTTCACCCGACAAAGTATGTGAATGACCCCTTCGTGATTGCCAGGAACCGGAAAATGGTGGCAATCAATTCCGCGATCCAGGTGGATTTGACCGGGCAGGTATGCGCGGATTCGATCGGAACGCGGCCGTACAGCGGATTCGGGGGGCAGGTGGATTTCATCCGGGGCGCAGCGCACAGCGAGGGAGGCAAGCCGGTGATCGCCCTGCCGTCGACGGCGAAGGACGGGACGATTTCGCGGATCGTGCCGATGCTGGATCCCGGGGCGGGGGTGGTGACATCGCGCGCGGACGTGCACTACGTGGTGACCGAGCACGGCATCGCCTACCTGCATGGCAAGACGCTGCGGGAGCGCGCCGAGGCGCTGATCGCCATCGCCGACCCGAAGTTTCGCGATGCGTTGACGGAGTTTGCGTATCAGGCCCGCTACTTGCGGCCGAAGTTGATTCCAGTTTCCTGAGGAGGCGCCATGCCGTCGGCAGTGAAAGAAGACAAAGGCTACATCGCGGTCAACGAGGAAGAGTGCAAGGGCTGCGGCCTGTGCATTGAAGCCTGCGTGCAGAAGGTGCTGCACGCGGCGCCTTATTTGAACCGTTACGGCTATCATCCGGCGGTCTACGACGGGCGCGGCTGCAACGGTTGCGGGCTGTGTTTTTATGCCTGCCCGGAGCCCGGGGCGATCACCGTGTACAAGGCCGTGGCGTGAGGAAGGGGAGGAATTGCGATGCCGAGACAGCTTATCAAGGGCAATGAGGCGCTTATGAAAGGCGCCATTCTTGGCGGCTGCCGCGCCTTTTATGGTTACCCGATCACGCCGGCCAACGAGTTGACCGAGGCCGCCGCTTATTACCTGCCGCAGGTGGGCGGGACGTTTTTGCAGGCGGAGAGCGAGGTGGCGGCGATCAACATGGTGTTCGGCGCGGCCAGCGCGGGCGTCCGGGCGATGACGGCATCGAGCGGGCCCGGCATCAGCCTGATGGCGGAAGGCATCAGCTACATCGCCGGCGCCGAGCTGCCGTGCGTCATCGTCAACATCATGCGCGGGGGGCCCGGTCTGGGCAACATTGCGCCCGAGCAGGGAGACTATTTCCAGGCGGTGAAGGGCGGGGGGCACGGCAATTACCGGTGCCTGGTGCTGGCGCCGGCGACGGCGCAGGAGATGTGCGACCTGGCGCGGCTTGCTTTCGAGCTCGCCGACCGCTACCGCAATCCGGTGATGATCGTCGCCGACGGCTACACGGGCCAGATGATGGAGCCGGTGGACTTCTACTCCACTGCCCCTGCCGACCCTCCCACCCCGGAGTGGGCTGTGACGGGAACGGCGGAGACGCGGAAGAACCTGATCACATCGATCTACCTCCAGCCGGACGAGCTGGAAGCGCACATCCGCAAACTCGAGCGGAAGTACCGGCTGGCGGAACAGCGCGAGGCGCGCTGGGAGAATTACCGGACGGACGACGCAGACCTGATTTTCGCCGGATACGGGATTGTGAGCCGCGTGCTGAAGTCGGCGGTGGAAGCGCTGCGGGAGCGCGGGATTCGGGCGGGGCTGCTGCGCCCCATCACGCTGTACCCGTTCCCGGCGGCGGAGTTCCGGCGGCTGGCCGGGCAGGCTGCGGTGTTCTTCACCGTCGAGATGAGCACAGGGCAGATGGTGGAGGACGTGCGACTGGCGGTGGAAGGGCGGCGTCCGGTGGAGTTTTACGGGCGTTGCGGGGGCAATGTTCCTTCGGTGGAAGAGATTGTCGAGCACGTGATTCATTGGATTGACGGCCGGGCCGAGCAGGCCGTCGCGGAGGTGATGCACCATGCCTGAGACGATTCCCGCCAACATGAAGCCGGTTCACGCCAAGGCCGAGTGCCTGTACGATTCCTACTTCCGCAAGGGCGAGAACCCGCACCAGACGCATTACTGTCCGGGTTGCGGGCATGGCATCGCCCTGAAGCTGCTGGCCGAGGCCATCGACGAGCTGGGCATCCGCGACCGCGTGATCGTGGTGTCGCCGGTGGGCTGCTCGGTGTTTCTTTATTACTACTTCGACACCGGCAACGTGCAGGTGGCGCACGGGCGCGCACCGGCCGCCGCGACAGGACTCAAGCGTTCACGGCCGGACGCGATTGTCATCGCCTACCAGGGCGACGGCGACCTGGCGGCGATCGGCTCGGCGGAGATCCTTCACGCGGCCAACCGCGGCGAAGCGATCACGTCGATTTTCGTCAACAACGCCATTTACGGCATGACGGGCGGCCAGATGGCGCCGACAACGCCGCTGGGCAACAAGACGACGACGACGCCTTTCGGCCGCGCGGCGCACAAAGATGGATTCCCGCTCCATGTTTCGGAAGTGCTGGCGGCGCTGGACGGGCCGGTCTACATCGAGCGCGTGGCGCTGGGCAACGTGAAGCAGATTCTGGCTGCAAAGCGCGCGATCCGGAAGGCGATCGAAAACCAGATGAAGGGGCTTGGGTTCTCGCTGGTGGAAGTGCTCTCGCCGTGCCCGACGATCTGGAAGATGGATCCGGTGGATGCGCAGCGCCATGTTCGGGAGTTCATGACGGCGCTCTATCCGCCCGGTGTGAAGTGCGACAGGACGGCGCAGGCGCAGCCGATGCCGGCGCCTCCTCCCCCTCCTGCCCTGGAAGAATTGCCGCGGCTGTTGCGCATTCCGCCGGAAGAGGCGCCGGTGCGGCGCGCGGCCGCGGGCGAGGTGGATTGCCGGATCAAGGTGGCGGGCTTTGGCGGGCAAGGCGTGCTGCTGCTGGGGCAACTGATCGCCGAAGCGGGCATGGACTACGGGCTGGAAGTCTCCTGGCTGCCGAGCTATGGGCCCGAGATGCGGTCCGGCACCTCGAACTGCCATGTGCGCCTGTCGACGCGGCCCATTGATTCGCCGCTGGTGTCGCACTCGCACGTGCTGATTGCGCTGAATGAGCCCTCGCTGCGGAAGTTCCTGCCGCTGGTAATGCCGGGAGGCACGGTTCTCTACAACGGAACGGAAATCCCGGCGGATTTGCGCCGGGATGGCGTGGCCCTGTACGCCATGCCGTTTTTCGAAATCGCCGACAAGGAAGGAGCGGCGAAAGCGGGCAATATCGTGGCCCTGGGCGCTCTGCTGCAAGCCACGAACCTGCTGCCGGCCGAAGTGGTGGAGCACGCCATGGCCCGCGTCGTGAAATCGGAGAAATGGCTGGAAATCGACCGCCGCGCCCTGTTGCGCGGGATGGAAGCGGTCCGGTCCCTGAAGACCCAACCCATGAAGGAGCCCTGCCATGCCTGAATTGATGGATGTGCTGGTGTATTTCAACGGCCGCACCGTGCCGCTGCGGGAGGCGCAGATCAATATCCTGACGCACGCGCTGCACTACGGGACCGGCGTGTTCGAAGGCATCCGCGGCTACTGGTCGCAGGATGCCGAGGAGTTGTTTCTGGTGCGCTGCGAGGAGCACTACCACAGGTGGAAGATGAACTGCCGCCTGCTGGGGATCGAGCCGGAAAAGTCTGCCGAAGAGCTGACAGAGCTGACGGCGGAACTGGTGCGGCTCAACGGATTCCACACGGACATCTACGTGAGGCCGCTGGCCTACACGTCTTCGCCGCGCATCGGCGTGCGCCCGGACGGCAGGTTCGATTTCGCCGTCATTGCCGTGCCCTTCGGCGTTTACATCGACAGCTCGAAAGGGCTGCGTGCGGGCATTGTGAGCTGGCGGCGCGTGGAGGACCACGCCCTGCCGGCGCGCGGCAAGATCTGCGGCGCGTACGTGAACAGCGTGCTGGCCACCACGGAAGCCCACCGCCACGGCTACGACGAGGCTATCATTCTGAATGAATCCGGCCATGTGGCGGAAGGCGCCACTTGCAATCTGTTCATGGTGCGCCACGGCAAGCTGGTCACGCCGCCGCCGTCGGACAACATCCTGGAAGGGATCACGCGCGCCTCGGTGATGGAGCTGGCGCGGCGCGAGCTGCACATGGATGTGATCGAGAGGTCGATCGACCGCACGGAACTATATTCCTGCGACGAGGTGTTCCTGACCGGCACGGCCGTGGAGGTGGCGCCGGTGACGCGGATCGACCACATTCCGGTCGGTACGGGACAGATCGGCGTAGTGACCGCGCACCTGAGGGAGTTGTACTCGCAGGCGGTGCGAGGCCGGATCATCGATTATCACACCTGGCTGCACCCGTGCTATCAGCCGGTGCACGTGCACGCGCGGTAGGATGCCTGTTGCACGCAGGGCTCAAGCCCGCGGGCTCTTGCGTAGCTTCGAAATGACGGCGCGGATGGATTCGCGCGCCGGATTGTCCGGGTGGCGGCGCAGAAAATCGTCCAGCATATCGGCGGCGCGCGCATTGTCTCCGCGGCGCATGTAGATTTCGGCCAGGGTCAACTGGGGGTGGCTGAAGTGCGCCGGATCCAGGCGAATGGCCTCGATCAGGTACTTCTCGGCGAGATCGAAGCGGCCGAGCCCGAAGTAGGTCATGCCGAGCTGTGAATTGGCCAGCGCGTCATTGGGCCGTCGCAGCACGGCGTTGAGGTTGTACTTCCAGGCCTCGTCGAACTTGCCGGTGGTGACGTAAACGCCTCCGAGGTTCACCACGGGTTCGTACGCGTTCTGGTCGGCTTCCAGGGCGCGCAGGAAGTATTTCTCGGCGTCATCGTAGCGTTGCGTCTGGTAGGCGATGGTGCCGAGAAAATTCCAGGCGGCGGCGAACTGGGGCGCGAGCTGGACGGCGCGCTCCAGGTGAGCGATGGCGGCGGCTACGTCGCGGGATTCAAGCTTCTTGCCGGCGTTGCGGTATTCGTCTCGGGCCTTCTGCGGGATGGCGAGTTCCCGCACGTTCACGACAGCGGAGCGGTCGGGCGTCATCCCGGCTTCGTCAAGGCGGACGGCGAGCTCGATACGCCCCCTGCGGTCCGCCGTGGAGGGCCCCACCGAAATCGTCTTGCGCACCTCTCCCAGGCCGGGGATGAACACGATGAGAGTGTATGTGCCGGCAAGAATGTTGCGAAAGCGGAAGCGGCCGTCCGCGCCGGCCAGCGTGTTGCTGTGAAAAGGCGTGGTGGAGCCGTGCAGCGAAACGGATGCCTGCGTGGCGGGCACAAGAGTGCCGCGGATGTCGAAGGAATCCTGCAGCAAGAGCAGGAACAGCAGCGCGTGGATCACGGCTTTCCGCTTTGATCTTGCCACGGCCGCGCAGGCGGCTCAAGCGCAGGGATCACTTGCGCTCGAGCACCGAGTTGAGGGCGTCGAGCCGCGCCAGCACCTGCTGCTCGGTTTCGCGGGAGAGAGGGACGTGGACGTCGACCAGCTCTTCTTCGCCCCGCGCGCGGAGCAGGGCCGCCCACGCCACCAGCCCTGCCACACCCGCAACCAGGCGCAGCGTGCTCGCCGCGCGCGTCCATAGCCCTGCGTCCTGGTTGCGCAGCCACACAGCCGCTGCCGAACTGAGCATGTACACGCCGAAGCCCACGCCGTGCGCCAGCAGGTTCCTGCGGATCGGAGCGGGATGGTAGAGAACAAACAGCCCCAACAACAGCAAGAACACGAGCAGCGCGCTGTACACCGTCGTCTCCAGCAGATACATGACCCGCAGCCACCGGTAAGGCTCCCCGGTGAACGTGAATTCGGCCCAGTGGAGAAAGAGAGAGACGGCGAGGCTGGCGGACAAAGTGATGGCCATTGTCGCTCTGCCGAGGATGGACAGGCCTCGATACGAGTGCAACGCTTCCCGGGAGAGTTCAAAGACGGCAGCCACGCGGACGGCGATCAGGATGGGTTCCGTAAACAGGATCGTGAAGAAATACTGGTTGGCGTGGGTCTGGAAGATCTCGGGACTGGTGGTGTACTGAACCACCCAAAGCGAGCGAGCCAGTTGCAGAAGGACAACGGAAAAGATGGCGGGATAACGGGCGATCAACCGCAGCCGCCAGAACTGAAGCACGAGCCAAACGTGCATAACGATGGCGGCGTACCAAATGAACTGCTCGGCGAATCCCGGCAACCGCTTCCTCCCCGCAGCCGATCATAACAAAGGCGCAGGATTCCGAGACACGAAGGCCCGGCAAAGACCCGCCGCCGCTGCGGCTGCCTCTGCCGGGCCAAGACGAGCCTAGCTCTGGAAAAACGTGATCTCGGCAACCACGCCGCCGGGCTTGGTAGGCGGAGGCGGGCAGGGGCCGCAGGGAGGCATCGGATCGTATTCCAGTCTGACGGCGGAAATCGCGGGGAGCATCAGAAGAAACGCAAGCAAAATTCTCTTCATCATCGACGGGTCTCCTTGGTGGTATGGAACGCTGGTTCCGATCGTCAGACTAACCCGGAACGGCGGCCGGGGCGGCCGCCCCGGGTGAAGATTTCCGCAATCAGAACAGGCCTGGCGCGCAAGGCAAACCAGGGGCTTCCATTTGCGGGAAAACGTTATACTATGGAACCTGCGGGGGGCCTTCTCCTGCTCCGGGAAGGGCTTCTCGCCGCAGGACATACCGGTGTATCGGCGCTTCACCATGGAACCTGATCCCCGCCCGGCCGAAGAGCTGTGGCGGCGGACATTGGCGCACATTCCCTCGATCTACGGGAGGCTGGCGTTCCTCGCCTCGCTGGTAGACGTCAACACAGGCCGGTATGAACACCAAGGGCTAAGGACGATTTTCGGGCCGGAAGAGGCGGACCAAGCCCTGCGGAAAAGCCACGAAGAGGTGTTTTTGGTGTGGCTTTCCCTGCATTTGGAGCAGCAAAAAGCGGACCTCGAACTCTATTTCTCCACTCTGCCGGCGGCGAAACGGGTCCTCGTGGAAAACTGGCGCCGGCTCATGCCCTACCGCGCGGCGCCGCCCGCGTGGGCCAGCGCAGCGCAGCGGCAACTGTTCGAATCGAACCTCTCAATCCTGCTCAAGCTCCTGTGGAACGGGCTCGAGCCCTCGCAGGAGCCGTAAGCCGGCTGGCGACGCCCACCACCTGGCCGAGCACCTCCACGTCTTCCGGATAAGCGAAGACCTGCGGGGGCAGGGATGTGGAGGGGTGGGGCATGGCGATCAAGTGGCCCTCGCCCAGACTGCACCACGCGCAAAGCCAGCCGTCGCGGTGTTCCAAAAAGTAGATGGGGCGGTCCAGTTCGTTGGCCCAACCGCCTGAGACGACCTTGCGACGGTTTTCGTCGATCAGCAGGAGGCTGCCGGGCCGCAGGATGGGGAACATGAAGTAGTCGTCGGTTCCCAGGCAGGCGTAAAGGTAGTTGCGCGGCTCGATGCCATTCAGCATCATCAACGGCAACACGCCCCAGCCCTGGATGAAGCGGCTGAGAAACGTCGTCTTGTTGACGTCGAAGCCGGGATCGAGCGTCAGCGGCACCTGGATGCTGCCTGCCGCAGACTTCCACCTGGAGCGGCCGAAGCCTACAACGTGCGTACGTTCGGCGCTCAGCGCAACGCTGTCAGCCGGCAGCTCGGAAGGGTCCGCGCCATACCAGGAAAGCGCCTCGGCCAAGTCCAGCCGGTAAATGGCGCAGAGAGAGTACAGTTTGTAGATGCCGGGCACGGCGCCGCGGTTCTCGATGTCGGACAGGCGGCTGATGGGCACGAGGAACTCGTTGTTGCGGTGGCGGTCCGCAATTTGCTGGCTGAATTCCTCGACGTCCCGGTAGCGCAGCCCCAGCCGCTCCCGGATCTGCTTGAATCTGAGTCCTGCTTCCATCGTGTTATCATCGGGAGCGCCGGAGCCGCTGCGCCACTTCCGCGAGTGGTCTTCTCAACAGCGGTCAGCGCGGCTACTTTGATTCTGTTCCGAATTCGGAACAGATGCAAGGCCGATGCGCCGAAGTCGGAAAAGCAGCCGGGCGGCGGAGCAAGCCGTGGCAGTGAGACAACGATGAAGACTCGGAAAAATCCGATGACCGTGGCAATCCAGGGGGAGGCCGGGGCATTCAGTCATGAAGCTGCCCTGCAACTGTTGGGGCAATCTCTCCAAGTGCTCTGTTGTCAGCGGTTTGAAGAGGTTTTTAGGGCCCTGGACGCGGGGAAGGTCCAGGCGGCCGTGATTCCCATCGAGAACACGCTTCACGGGTCAGTGCACGAGAACTACGACCACCTGCTGAACTTCGACTTCCGGATTGTCGCCGAGCTGAACTTGCGGATCATCCACCACCTGATCGCCCGGCCGGGCGTGAGGCTGAAAGACGTGCGCCGGGTGTACTCCCACCCCGTGGCGATCAACCAGTGTCTCCGGTTTCTGGGCGCGCATCCGGAATGGGAGCGGGTGCCGTTCTACGACACAGCCGGCAGCGTGAAAATGCTGATGGAGGAGGGGCTGAACGATGCGGCGGCGATCGCTTCGGCGGTCAGCGCAGATATCTACGGCGCCCGGATTTTGCGGCGCTCCATCGAAGACGACCGGCAGAATTTCACCCGGTTTTTCCTCTTGCGGCGGCGGGAGCAGCCGCCCTTGAAGCTGAATGAAGCGGGGAAAAAAGGCTGGAAAACCTCGATCGTGTTCTCAACCCGGAACCAGCCGGGTTCTTTGTTCCGGGCGCTGAGCGCGTTTGCGCTGCGGGATCTGTCGCTGACGAAAATCGAATCCCGGCCGCTGCGGGGCAAGCCCTGGGAGTATCTTTTTTATGTGGATTTCCTGGGCCACACGGAGGAAGAGCGGGTGAAGCGCGCCCTGGGGCATCTGGAAGAACTCAGCGATCTGCTGCGGGTGTTCGGCTGTTACCGGGTGTAGCGCGCGCAAACCGCCTTCAATGGCCCGGTGCAGCACAGCAGAGTTTGTCATCAACGCAACGGCCTGTTGCCGAGGGCCACTGGCGGCAGGCATCCGAGTCAAGCACGAAGGGCCCGCACGGTGCAGGCCCGGGATTTGCCCCCATGGCTGGGGAAATGCAGCGAGGCGCTCCGCGCGCCAGTTGAGGCGTGTCTTCAGCGCATCCCGCGCCGCCGGCAGGCCTGTGACGGCGCCACTGCCGGCGTGCGGTCCGCCGCCACCTGCGGAAAACCAAATGGGCGCGGAATTTCGCCTTTTCGGCAAGAAAACAGGGACCGGCGGCAAGGCCGCTATTGAACAATTCCAAGCCGTTCCAGCGGCCAATATGCGAATACAGCCTTGCCGTAAATCGCGCGGGCCGGCAGCGGCCCCCAATGGCGGCTGTCGTTGGACGACGAGCGGTGGTCGCCCATGACGAAATAGTGGTTTTCGGGAACCACCGCCGGCGCCATGTTGGATTTATCCCGGTAGTCCTCCGGCACGTAGGGCTCGCTGATCGGGTAGCCGTTGACGAAGACATAACCGCCGCGGACCTCCACGCGGTCTCCCGGCAGTCCAATGACGCGCTTGATGTAGCTCTTGGATGGGTCGCCGGGGAACCAGAAGACAACGGTATCGCCGCGCTGGATCCGCTCCAGCCCCAGGCGGTAGACGAACTTGTTGATGAAAACCCTCTCTTGGTCCTCGAGCGTGGGCAGCATGGATGTGCCTTCCACTTTCACCGGCTGGTACAGGAAGAGGATGACGACCAGCGCGATGAAAACGGCCAGCACCAGATCACGAATCCAGTACAGCAGATGCTTCCACATGGGCGTCCGCAAAAGCCCGTCCTGCCTCGATTGTTCCACGACAACGGCCCGGGCCGCAAGGCGTTTGCGCAAGACTCGGGGGAAAGCCCGAAAGCAGGCCCCTTACTGCCTCACATCGCGCGGGGCGCGCTCTTCCGGAACAATGCCCAGCAGCTCCGCCACGGCTGGCACGGGCAGCGCCCCGGCCAGCAGGGCGCGGCGGTGGAATTCAGCGGGGCGGAACCGCTCTCCTTCCTGCCTCTCCGCCGCTTCGCGCAGCTTTTTCCACGCCCGGAAGCCGGCGAAGTATGTGGGCAGTTGGCACGAGCCAAGCCTGGCGCGTCGCAGTTTGGCTTCGGCCTCCTCCTTCTCCTGGAACGTCCGCTTCACCATCAGATCCAGCGCCTCTTCCCCGCTCATGCCCATCGTGTGGAGGCGGATGTCGAGCACCGCGTTGGCTACGGCCCGCAGCAACTGCTTGGCATGGGTCAGCTCCAGTTCGGGGTCGCGGTTGAGGTAGCCCTCCTGTACCATCAGGTCCGTGGCGTAAACGGCCCAGCCCTCGATGTAGGCGCCATCGCCGAACAGGGAGCGCAGGAGCCGTCGCGGCGCGGGCTCGACCTGGGCGGCGTATTCGAACTGCAGCCAATGGCCGGGAATGGCCTCGTGAATCGTCAAGAGGCGCAGCCCGTAGAAATTGTATTCGCGCAGCTTCGACCGCACCCGCTCCCGCGGCCAGTCGGACGGGATCGGCGTCAGCCAGTAAAAGGCCCCGAGTTCCGGTTGCAGCGGAGGCGCGGGATTGAAGCCGCCCACGGAATAGATGCCGCGCATGAAAGCCGGCGTCTTGATGAGTCTCAGATTGTCATTGGGCGGCAGCGCCACGATGCGGTCCGCCTTGGATCGCAGGAACTCGCGCGCCTCCTCAAGCGTCTGCTGAGCGTCGCGGAAATAGGTCTCCGGCTTTGACTGTTTCTGCGCGATCCGCTCGAGCACCTCGCCGACGATCAGGTTCAGGTCCACGGGGTCGCGGTGCGCGGGGTAATACCTGGCATGCAGCGGCAGCGCCACTTTGAACATGTGGCGGCGCAGTTCGGTGATGGCTTCTTCGGCTTCCTTCAACAGCGTCTCCGGGGTGGTCAATCCGCGGAAAACCAGCTCGAATTTCTGTGCGTATTTCTCTTTCCCCAGCCGCCAGGCTTCGGGGCCGGCATCGGGCAGCGTGTTCAGCCGAGCGCTGAAGGCGCGCAGCGCCTCGGCGGCGCGCGCCGCTGCAGCCTGATACCGCTCCCTCAGTGCTGATGGAACCTTTCCTGGAAATTCCTTCTCGATCAGTTCGAGATTGCCTTCGTTTTCTTCGATGGCCGTCTCGGTCCACACACGATTGGATTGAGCCAGATTCGCGCCCGCCGCCTGCAGGAACGCCGGCGCCGCCTCCAGCCGCGCGATAATGTGCTTCCACCGCTCCTCAGCCGGCGCGTACTCGACCGAATAAGGCGTGAACAGCGCCGTGCCCAGCAACTCTACGTAAACAGCGGGATTGTTCTTCCAGCTCTGCTCGGTGTCGAGCTCAAACAGGGCCGCTTCACAGAGGTTCTGCATGAGGCCGAGATCGGCCCGCGCCTGCGCGTCGAGTCCCTCGCGGTCGATCCGGGAGAGCCTGCCGAGCCACGCGCGGTAGTGCTTGCGCCTCGTCTCCAACCCCGCTTGCGAGAGGTCGTCGAGCCGCTCGTCGAGCAGAACCCCGCCATGCCTGTGATAGCCCGCGGCAGTGGCCGACACCGGCGACAGAGCCAGAGTGGAGTGGATGAACTCTTCCGTCATGGCGCTGAATGGCTGCGGCGCCATCTGCTTCTTTCCGCAAGCGGCGAGCAGGATCAGCAGGGCAAGGGCTGAAGTCCTCATGGGTCCAGCTTCAGTGTAGCTGGAGCGGCGGCAGCCGGCGGTCCCTCGTCAAAACCCGATGGCGAGGAACACGTCCACCTGGTTCTGCGACGGCAGCCAGCGCTTGGCGGTCCACCTCGTGTACCGAATCTCCGGCGTGATCTTGACTCCCGCCGGCAGCCGGAAACGGACGCCGGCCGAGCCAATCCAGCCAAAGAGGTCGTCCGAATCGCTCCACTGCCCAGCCATCTGGCTCGGCGGCTGGCTGAGATTGTCGACGCGAAGCTGGGAAACGTCCGTGAGGCGCCGGGCCCAAACGCCTCCCGCCCCTGCGAACGGCCGCACCTTGCCGGAGGAGAATTCGCGCCGCAATGCGAGGGGCACTTCCCACCAATTCTCCTTGAAGGACCTGAATGTGGTGAAAGCGTTGCCGAAAACCGTGACGCTGCCAGCTTCAAAACTCCGGTACAGCAGCGCCGTTTCCACTCGCAGGCGCGCCGGCAGGGCGATTTCGAAGGAAGGGCCGACGGAATAGCGCTTCAATTCCAGCGTTGTGTCCGTTTGTCCGGACCGGTCCGTGCTCCGGGACGAGTCTTTGGAAGTGGTGAGAAGCGCTCCTGCCTTTACTCCGACATAAAAGGGTTGCGCGTTGCCGGCGGCGGCCGCAAAGAAAACGCAACAAAGCAGACGGTGTGGCAGATCCATGCACTACAGACGGCTACTCCAGCCCCAGAGGTTTCGGCGGAGGTTTCGTCGGGTCGTCTTCTTTTGCTTTCTTCAGTAATTCGTCAAATTTGGCCGATAGTACGTCCTTCGACGATTTCATCTGCTCGAACGATTTTTGGAACGCCTCTTCGCGCTTTTTTTCGGCTTCCTTCACCAGGCTGAGGCCTTCGTGAATATCGCCGATCGTCTTGGGTTTCGGCTTTTCTTTGTAGCTCAGCACGGCTTTCAGCGCCGGACTGATCTTGAGCGTGGCCCCGCAGCAGGGGCAGTCGAGTTCGAAAGAATCGGATTTCGCCATGGCATTCGTTATTGTATGCCCCTGCCGCGCCGCCTGCCTCGCGGCCTGATGCCGGCGCCGCCGGCCGCGGCCCGCATAAAACAGGGCCGCTATCGTTTGTTTCTCTTCGCCCCCTGCAAGGAAGCGCGCTTTTGCTCTTCCGCCGCCCCGCCCGCCTTCGGGTAACGCGGATGGGCGCGCAAGAGGTGCCGCTTCATCGCCCGGGCGGCCGCCTCCGGGTCCCGCTTCCCGATGGCCGCCAGGACGGCGGCGTGTTCTTTCAGCGTGACGTCTTCCACGTTGGGTGCGTGCAGCAGGCGGGGAAAAAACCGGAAGATCCAGCCGAGCATCGCCTCGCTGAGAGCCGGGTAAAGAGGGTTGCCCGCCATACGGGCGATGGCGACATGGAAACCGATGTCGGCGCGGACAAAACGCGCCGGGTCCCCGCGCGCCGCCTCCTGCGCCGCCAGCGCCTGCCGCAAGGCTTCCATGTCGTTCCGCCCGGCCCGGCGCGCTGCTTCGCGCACCAGAAACTGTTCAAAGGCGAGTCGCGCTTCGCGCAAGGCATCTCGCATTTCGGGCGAGGCCGAGAGCAACTGCCGGGCCGCCGCATCCATTTGCTGCAGGACGCGCGCCGGCTCCATGGGCAGCACGCGCGCCCGCTCCCCGTGCCGGATTTCAATCAGGCCCATCTTTTCCAGAGCCTGCAACGCCTCGCGCACCGCCGGGCGTCCCACCCCGAAACGCGCCATCAGCGCCCGCTCCCCTGGCAGCCGGCTGCCGGGCGGCAGCTCGCCCTGCTCGATGAGCGCCATGAGACGATCCAGAACCTGGTCGGCAAGCTTCTGGCGCACCAGTTTTTCGGAGGCGTCTGGATTCAGGATCATCTCTCACATCTTCCTACAGTCCCTTGTGGCTGTTGACATGGCCAACTGGTATAATCTCCATACCAATATGCCAGAGACACGCTTCGCCCTGTTCGGCGCCGGCTTCTGGGCCGGCTACCAGCTCGCCGGCTGGCTCGAGCTGCCTGACATCCGCTGTGCCGCCGTCTTTAACCGCACCTTGCCGAAAGCGGAAGCCCTCGCGCAGCGTTTCGGCGTCCCCGCCGCCTATGACGATCCCGAACGGCTGCTCGACGAAACACAGGTTGACTTTCTCGACGTCTGCACGGCCGTCGAAACGCATGCCGATTTCGTGCTCTTGGCGGCCCGCCGCAAGCTGCCCGTCATCTGCCAGAAGCCGATGGCGCGTTCGCTGGAAGAAGCCGAGCGCATGGTCGCCGCCTGCCGCGAGGCGGGCGTGCCCTTCTTCGTGAATGAAAACTGGCGCTGGCAGACTCCCGTTCGCGCCCTGAAGAGCGTGCTCGACTCGGGCGACATCGGCGAGGTGTTCCGCGCCCGCATCACCATGGTTTCGGGCTTCCCGGTGTTCGCCAACCAGCCCTTCCTGCGCGAGCTTGAGCAGTTCATCCTCACCGACATCGGTTCGCACGTGCTCGACACGGCCCGCTTCCTTTTCGGCGAGGCCGCATCGCTCTACTGCCAGACGCGCCGCGTGCACGCCGGCATCCGCGGCGAGGACGTGGCCACCGTGATGCTGCGGACCGAGCAGGATGCCACGGTCGTCGTGGAGATGGGCTACGCGGAGAATTCTCTCGAGCGCGACTGCTTCCCGCAGACCTTCATCTTCGTCGAAGGCTCCAAGGGTTCGGCCGAACTCGCTCCCGACTACTGGATCCGCGTCACCACCGCCTCGGGCACCCATGCGCGGCGCGTGCCGCCTCCGCGTTATCCTTGGGCCGACCCGGCCTACGACGTCGTGCACTCTTCAATCGTCCCCTGCCAGGCCAACCTGCTGGCCGCCTTGCGCGGCGAGGGCGAGGCTGAGACCACGGGCGAGGACAATCTGCGCACCATGCGCCTGGTCTTCAGGGCCTATGATTCGGCCCGCACCGGCCAGACGATTCATTTCTGAGGTCAAGCGGTGACGCCCCTTCGCGCCGGCCCCCTCGATTTGCTCTTCGGCGAGGAAGGCGATCTGCGCCGCATCCGCCTCGGCGGCCTGGAAGTGGTGCGCCGCATCTACTTCGCCGTTCGCGACCGCAACTGGAACACGATTCCGGCCCGCATCACCGGCTTGCGCCTGGCCGATTCCGGCGACTCGTTTGATATCCGCTTCCACGCCGTGCACGAGTCCGGCGAAATCGGCTTTGAATGGCAGGTGCATATCCGCGGCGGCGGCGACGGCGTCATTCGCTATGAAGCGGATGGCCGCGCGACAACGTCTTTTCTGCGAAACCGCATCGGCCTCTGCGTCCATCACCCGCTGCGAGAATGCGCCGGGGTGAAGGTTCGCATCGACGGGCGCGAGGCCGAATTCCCGCGTCCGGTTTCGCCTCGCCAGGTGTTTCAGGATTTCCGCCGAATGCGGTACACGCTGCTGCCGAGGCTGGACGTCGAGCTGGATCTCGATGGCGACGTGTTTGAAACCGAAGACCACCGCAACTGGGGCGACGCGGGCTACAAGACTTATAGCACTCCGCTGCGCCTCCCGTTCCCGGTCGAGGTTCGCGCAGTCGACACGGTCCGGCAAACCGCCACGCTCAGGCTGCACGGCCGCATCCCGCAGGACCTGCCCGGGCCCGCAGCGCCGAAGCTGGAACTCGCGGGTCCCTGGCAAGCAGTGCCGCCCGTCGGTTTCGGCCATTCGCCCGAAGCCGATGTCGCCGAGCTGCGTCCGGCGCACTTGCGAGTCGACCTGCACGACGGCGAGCTTCCGCCCCGCATTTCCGTGCCTCTCGAATTGGCTGTGCATCTGGCGCCAGGCAAGGAGCAGCAGCAACTGCAGAGTCTGGCCGGCTGGCAGCCGTCGCTGGCGCGCCTGCTGGTCTTCCATCAGGCGGAGAAGGTCACCTCGCCGCGCTGGCTGGCGCTCGCGCGCCAGACTCTGCCCGGCGTGACGGTGGTCGGCGGCACGGACATGTGGTTTGCCGAGCTGAACCGCGAGCGCCCGCCGTTGCCTGCGCCCCCGGTGGCGTTTGCCCTGTCGCCGCAGGTGCATGCTTCCGACGAACTCTCGATGGTGGAAAACCTCGAAGCGTTCCCGTGGATGCTCGAAAGCGCCGCCCGCTTCCTCGATGGCGCGCCGGTGCACGTGTCGCCGGTGACGCTGAAGCCACGCTTCAATCCGGTGGCGACGGACCCGTCGGCGCCTTTTGACAACACCGACCCGCGGCAAGGAAGCGATTTCGCCGCCGCCTGGACGCTGGGCGCGCTGGCCTCGCTGTTTTCCGGCAAGCCGGCCTCGGTCACCTTTTACGAGACAGACGGGCCGCGCGGCCTCGAGCACGGCGGACAACGGTTCCCGCTGTACCGCCTGTTTGCGGCGCTGGCGCCTTATTACGGCGGCGAGTTTGCGCCTGCCGGCGCGCCGGGCGCGCTCTGGCTGCGAAAACAAAAACGCCACGCTTTGTTTGTGGCAAACCTGTCGGCCGCGGCGCAAGAGTTCGCGCTGCCTGCCATCGAGGGCAGGCAACTGCGCTTACGGCTGCTCGGCGGCGGCGCGCAGGAAGCCGCCGGTCCCCGCCGCGCCTTGCTTCCGGCGTGGGGCGTGCTCGTGTGCGAATGGGAGGGCGAATGAACGAATCGTTGCTGGCCGGCATTGCCTTGGTCCTCGCCGGAGGGCTGTTGAACGGGAGTTTCGTGGCGCCTATGAAGAAGCTGCGCGGCTGGCAGTGGGAGCACGGCTGGCTGATCTATTCCATCGTCGGGCTCGTCCTGGTTCCGTGGCTGGTGGCCGCCATCACCCTGCCGCGGCTGGCGCCGCTCGTGACGGAAGCAGACGGGGCGGCGCTCGCGCGCGTGCTCGTGTTCGGCTTCGGCTGGGGCGTCGGCAGCGTGCTGTTCGGCCTCGGCGTGAACCGCATGGGCCTGGCGCTGGGCTACGGGCTGATTCTCGGCCTCATCGCGCCGATCGGCACCTTCCTGCCGCTGGTGGTGCTGTCTCCGGATCGGCTCTACACGCGGCAGGGCGCGCATTTGGTGGCAGGGATGATCGTGGTGCTCATTGGAATCGTGCTGCTGGCGCTGGCCGGGCGCTTGCGGGAGCAGTTCTCGCCGGACTTCGCCTCGCGCGCGGCGATCCCTGCCAAGTCCTTCCTGGCAGGTTTGGTGGTCTGCGTCCTGTCCGGCATCTTTTCGCCGATGCTGAATTTCGCCTTTGTTTTTGGAGAGCCATTGCGCGAAGCGGCCATCGCCGCCGGCGCGAGCCTCGACAGGGCTGCTGACGGCCTGTGGGCGTTGACACTCACCGCGGGCTTCGTGCCCAACGCGGGCTACGCGCTCTATCTGATTGCGAGAAACCGCAGCGGCGCTTTGTGGAAGCAAGATGCGGCCGCCAACCTTTTCTGGGCCTCGCTGATGGGCGTGCTGTGTTACTTGAGCTTTGTCGTCTACGGGGCGGGCGCCAGCCGCCTGGGGCGGCTCGGCGGCATCGTCGGCTGGCCGCTGTTCATGAGCATGAGCCTGATCGCCTCCAACAGCCTCGGCGCGCTCACCGGCGAGTGGAAGGGCGCGCCGCCGAAAGCACTGCGCCTCTCGATGCTCGGCATCGTTGCGCTCATCGCCGCCATCGTCATCATCGCCACCGGAGGCCCGGCGCAATGAAGCTCGGCATCGGCTCGTACGCTTATATGTGGTCGATCGGGTTCCCGGGCGCCGAGCCCGAACACCCGCTCACGGCCCAAGGGTTCGCCGGCAAGGCTTGCGAACTCGGCGTGAAGGTGGTGCAGTTCGGCCCCAACCTTCGCTTCAACGCCGAGGATTGCCGCTACGCGCAGGAAGCGGGCCTCGAGGTGGAAATCGGCGCGCTCGGCCTCGATCTGGGCGAGAAAATCGCTTTTGCGCGCTCCTGCGGCGCAACGCTGCTGCGAACCGTGCTCCAGGAGGAAGCCACGGAAACGCCTCCGCCGGAATGGATTGAACAAAAACTGCGCGCCTTGGTTCCTTCGCTCGAAGAGCACGGCGTCCGGCTGGCGCTGGAAAACTCGATCGTCCCGGCGCGGCAGGTGCGCGCGGTGCTGGAAACCATCGGCCATCCGGCGCTCGGCGTCACGCTCGACACGGCCAACTCGCTCGCCATCAGCGAAGGCTGGCGGCACGTGCTTGCGGAGCTGGCCCCGTTCACCTTCTGCCTTCACTTCAAGGACTTCCAGGTGCGCCGCGAATGGCACCGGATGGGCTTCCGCGTGGAAGGGCGCCCGGCCGGCCAGGGTCAACTGGACGTCAAAGAAATACTCGTCACCCTGCAACAAGCGGGCGCCCGGTGCAATTGGATTCTCGAACTCTGGCCGCCGCAGCAGGAGACGCTGGCAGCCACGACCGCGCTGGAGGACCGCTGGGCGCGGGAAAGCATTGCATATTTGCGGGAATTCATCAAGGAGTAATTGCCATGGAATTTGCTGTTGCCATACTCGGCGCGGGCGGCAAAATGGGCCTTCGCGCCACGGAAAAACTGGCCGGCGCCGGATGCCGGCTCCTGCTGTGCGAAGCCGATCCGCAAAAGGCGGAAGCATTGCGCAGCCGCGGACTCGAAGTTGGGCCCGCCGAAGAGGCGGCCCGGGAGGCGGACTTCGTCTTCCTGGCCGTGCCGGACGCGCTGATCGGGACCATCGCCCGCCAGATGGTTCCGTTATTGAAGCCCGGCGCCGTGCTCATCATGCTGGACGCCGCCGCCGCCTACCTCGGCGAGGTTCCTGTGCGTGAGGGTGTCACGGCAATGATCGCCCACCCGTGCCACCCGCCGTTCTTCACGGAGCAGGCGACGCCCGAAGCGCGCAGAGACTACTTCGGCGGCGTTGCCTGGCAGGACATCGTCGTCGCCCTGATGTACGGCGATGAAGAGCGGTTCCTGCAGGGCGTCGAAATCTGCAGGCAGGTTTTCGCGCCCGTGCGGGATGCGCACCGGGTCACCACCGAACAGTTCGCGATGCTCGAGCCGGCGATGTCGGAAATTCTGGTCGCCGCAGCAGCGGCGTGGATGAAAGAGTCGCTCGAAGAGGCGGTGCGGCGAGGCGTGCCCCGCCCGGCCGCCGAGGCTTTCATGGCCGGCCACGCGCAGATCGCGATGGCCATCGTTTTCGGCGCGGAAAAGGCGCCGTTTTCGGACGCGGCGAAACGCGCGATCGAGTGGGGCACAAGGCAGTACATCAGCCCCGGCTGGCGCGGCATTTATGAGCCGGAAACGCTGAAGGATGCGATCCGCGAGATCCTCTTCAGCTCCGAACCGGCGGCATCCAAGGCGCCGTAATCCCCGGCGCCACGATCCGGCGCCGGACCGTGCGGCAAGACGCCGCGCGGAGCTTGCAGCGCGAGCGCTGGCAACGCGACAGGGAACGCCGCACCGCGGCCGGAGATTGAATCCGCATCGAGGAAGGGCGCGGATCAACCGCGGTAGAGCGCCGCAAAGCGCTGCGCTTCTTCCTCCACTTTGTCCTTGGGCACGGCTTTCGGGCTGCCGTAGCGCAGCGTCGCCAGGCTCATCTTCGGCGCCAGCGGCGCCCAAGCCAACTGCACTTTGTTCTTCCCGTACCACACGCTGCCGTCCTGCTCCTCGGTCCGGGCGCCCTTCCAGCCGCGCAGGTTCCAGACTTTCAAATGGACCTCCGGGAAAAAAGGCTGCATGGCGGCCAGGTTCAGATCCGCGGGGCGGTCCACATACGGCGCGCCGCCCTCGAGGATCTCCAGTTTCTCGAGCCCTTCTCCGCTTGCCGTGACGAAGTGAGACCGGATCTCGAAATCGCCGCGCCAGCGGATCTCGGTGCGCACGCGGGCGGTGACGCCTTTTAGCCGGATTTCGTAGACCAGTTCCACCCGCTCGGCTTCCACCGTGCTCTCTTCCACCGGCCCGCGGCAGGCGCGCTCCCCGGTGGCGGGGTCGCGCAGAATCACAAGGTTGTCCAGAGCCGGGCGGCCGGGCTCATGGTTGACGGCGAAAGGAAAGTGCGAATTGTAGGCGAGCTTGTTGTATTTGTCGCGATAATGCGGCTCCGTTTTTGTGGATTTTGCGTTGTATAGAGTCACCTGGCCGCTCACCCGCGCACCGCGCACCAGCAGCCCCGCCTCGGGCACGGCGATGGCGTAGTCCGACTTTTCCACCGGCAGCGGCTCTTCCGGCGCCGTCCAGAACGGGTCGCCGTCCGGGATCAGCCAGAAAGAGAAAGCCTGCATGCCCCAGTACGGGTGCCCGCCGTCGATGTAGGTCTCGCAGATGTCGCGCGTGCCTGTGCGGGTGTAGGTCTCCCGCAGCTTGCCTGCGGCGGGGTCGAAGGCGCCGAGGTCCCACTGCCACAGGATGTTGCGCTCCACGATCCGCCGCAGCAGCCCGGGCGAATGCGGCCAAAGCCCCTGCCGCCAGGCCAGCACCAGCGGCGTCACCGCCGCCCAGCGGTAAATGAGCGACCTTCCGTAGAGCACATGGCCGCCGTGATTGGCAAAGAAATAGGGGCTGATTTCGAGATATGCCTTCAGCCGTTCCAGGAATCTGTCCCGGTATTGCGGATAGAGGTCGCCGACCAGCTCATTCCAGTACAGAAAATGCGAAGCGAATACCCAGGAATTATAATAATCAAATGCCGCGCCTTTCAGCCCGTCGTTGTACCAGCCCGAATCGCCGGCGGCCATTGCGTCCAGGGCTTTGAGGTCGTCGAGCATCCATTTCTCGTCAAACCCAAATTCAGGAAATTTCTCGGACAGCCGCCGGCAAGCCGCCTGCACCACGGCAGTGAACCACGTCCAGTTGTTGTTGCGCACCGGGACGCGGCAGCAACTCGCAAGCCAGGCGGCCGCGTTTTGCCGCTCCCGCGCCGACAGGGCGGGCAATACGATATTGCGCGCCGCCCACAGGCTCCACGCGACGATGGAAGCCTCCACCTGCCGTTGGTTCTGCCGGTCGGCGGGACTCGGCAGCCAGTAGTCGGGCGAATCGGGGTCCGTGCCGTTGCGGAGGGCGGCAATCAGGGCTTCGCGCGAGCCAAGGTCCGGTTGCCGCCCGCTCGACGCCCACGAAGCCAGCGCCGGCAACATGCGGGTGACGCCTGTGGCGCTGAGGCCGGACCGGGCGAGGAAGTTCTTCGTCACCGTGGCGTCAGGAAACTCGACCACGGCGAGCGAGGAAGACGTGCGCCGGGCCGCCTCGAGATAGCCGCGGAGAATCTCCAGGAATGCCTGCCGCACGCGTTCGCCCGGGGAGGGCGGAGGAGGCGGCGACTCCCTGGCTTCCTTCTTCCTGCCTCGCTGGGCCAGCGCCGCGGCGGGCATCAGGCTGAGAAACTCGCGCCGGATCATGCTTCCGGCATTATCGCGCAGGCGGGCCTAGCCGAGTTTCGGGGGCAATTCGGTCAGCGGCCCCATCCACTGGAGCATCCGGTCCAGATCGGCATGCAGACGGTACTCGCGCCGCACGGCTTCCGGCTTTTCGCCCCGCAGCTCGATGTTCTCCCGCTTCCAGACGCCCACGCCCGTCTCCCCGCACCATTGCAGGTAGCCGAGGTGATCGGGAGAGATGCCCATGACTTCCGCGCCGATTCGGTCCGCCGCCACCATGTCGGTGGAGGCGATGGCGACGCGGTGATCGACGGGCGTGCCCGAGTTCGGGCCGTTGCCTTCCATCCCCTCGAACCCGTCCAGCACGCCGACGCCCCAGTTGCGGCACAGCCGCTGCGCCGTGACCAGGATGTCGTAATGCGTCTGCCGCACGCCGCCGTGGTAGACCCGCTTGTCGTTCCAGCGCGGGGTCTCGCCGCGCTTGTAGTGCAGCGGCGCGCCGAGCGTCATGTTCTTCACGTTCATGGTGGCGATCACCGTGTTGTGCGTCTTCAGGATGGCGCTCGAAATGACGAACGCATCCGGGTCGCACAGCCGCCGCGCCAGCCGCACCGGCTGGATGTGCAGGTCGCCGTCGAGGATGTGCAGGACCTCGTATTCGCCTTCTTCGTTGAGGTCGATCAGCTCCACCTTCATGCTCTTGTGGTCGCGGACCGCATCCTCGTAGCGGAAGTTCTTGTAGCCCTCGGTGGTGAAGCCCGCCGACGATTCGGCGATGTACACCGGGCCTTTCCAGCGGTCGGCGAGATAATCGAGGATGCCTTGCAGCGCATCCACGTGCGTGGAGGCGAGCTGCCGCGCCGTGTTCACGATGTTCGGCTTGATGATGACGCGCTTCCTGCCGGCCAGGCGCGGGCGGATCTCGCGGTCGATCAGCTTCAACGCCTCGTGAATGTTCTGGCGGCGGCTGTCGCCCCTGACAATCGAGACAGGCGCCTGCGCGGGCGCGCCGGGCAAGCGCCGCGCGGCGAGCAGACCGAGCGATGCGCTGAACAGGAACCTGCGTGTAACGGAACGGGTCATGAAAATCGCCTCTGTCAGTATGGTATGTTCAGACCGGAATCTCTGTAAAGGAGGCAAGTTTTAATGAACGCGACCCGGCGAGGTTTCTTGGCAGGAGCGGCGCTCCTGATGGGGCCCCGTGCGATCCAGGCCGCCCCCGGCGAAATGCCGAAGCGGAAGCTGGGCAAGACCGGGCTTGAGCCGACGGTGCTCGGCTTCGGCTGCATGACCACCACAGATGCGACCGTCATCGAGCAGGCCGCCGACTCGGGCATCAACTGGTTCGACACCGCCCGCGGCTACCAGAACGGCAACAACGAGCGGATGGTGGGCGCGGCGCTGAAGAGCCGCCGCCAGAAGCTTCACATCACAACCAAGACGCCCGCGCGCAACAAGGCCGACGCCATGGCGCATCTGGATACCTCGTTGCGCGAACTCCAGACCGATCACGTCGACGTCTGGTACCTGCACAGCCGCTCCAACCCCTCCGATTGTCCCGACGAACTCTTTGAAGCGCAGGACGAGGCGGTGAAAGCCGGCAAGACCCGGTTCCGCGGCGTCAGCTTCCACTCCAACCACGAGCAGATGTTCCGCTTCCTCATCGACAAGGGCCGCACCGACGTCATCCTCGTCAGCTACAACTTCGCCATGGGCGAGAAGCTCGAGCCGCTGATGAAAGAAGCCTCCGACAAAGGCATCGGCATCGTGGCCATGAAAGTGATGGCCGGGGGCTGGCGCCGCGTGCGCGAAGGCGACCCGATGCGCGAGAAGCTCGCCAGGCCGGGCGCTTTCGCCGCCGCGCTGAAGTGGGCCGTGCGCCGGCCGTTTGTCCACACCTCGATTCCCGGCATTCTGGATCTTGACCAGCTCGACGAGAACTGGCGCGCCGTGGTCAGTGGCTACAAGCCGGAGGTGGATGACAAGCTGCTGGCGGCGCAGCTCGATCTGATCCGTCCCGTCTACTGCCGCTCCTGCGGCGCCTGCTCGGGCGTCTGCCCGAAGGGGCTGCCGGTGAGCGACATCATCCGCTATGTGAACTACGCCGAGGGCTACGGCGAGTTCGCGCTGGGCAGAGACCAGTTCAAGCTGCTGCCGGAGCCTGTGCGCGAAGTCCGCTGTGCAGACTGCGCGCAATGCGCGGTGCGCTGCCCGAACGGCGTTCGCGTGGCCGAACGCGTGTCTCGAGCCCAGGAGCTGTTCGCATGAGGCTGGCCTGCGGGTTGCTGCTCGCCGCCGCACTCTTCGCCCAGAAGCCGGACTGTTCGATCGTGCCCGGCTCGAAGCAGCAGGGTGAAGCGCGCGAGTTCGACACGGACACGCTGTACGAGTATATGAACGGCAACTCCGAGGGGTATTTCCTCTACGGGTTCCGCAAAATGCACGGCGTCACCTGCCAGGCGGGGCAGGTGACGCTGATCGTGGACCTGAGCGAGTTCGCCTCGCCTGAGCACGCCTACGGGATGTTCACCGGCAATCTCGATCCGCGCCTTCCGGTGGAGAAGATCGGCGCCGCCGGGCAGGCGGCGCCGCGCAAGGTGATTTTCGTCAAAGGCCACTATTTCGCCGAAATCGCCGCCGAGCCCGAAGGCGGCCACACGGAGCTTTTGCGCAAGGCAGCGGAGGCATGGGCGGCAAAGTTGCCCGGCTCGACTGATCCGCCCGCCGCCCTCGCCTGGTTCCCGAAAGAAGGCATCCAGCCGGGCTTCCCGCGGCTGGTGCCGCAGAGCGTGCTCGGCCTGCGCCTGCTGCGCCGCGGCTACCTGGCGCAATATGATTACGGGCGCGCCGTTGTGATCCCGGAAGACTCCCCGGAAGCCGCGCGCGGAGTCTTCGGAAAATTGAAAGAGCGCTTCTCTCCGAACGAGCCACTACAGGGCGGCCTGGAAGGCTTCACCGCGCAGGACCGCTTTCTCGGCCGCGTCTGCTTTTTCCTGAAGGGCGCGCGCATCGGCGGCTGGACGGCAGTCGCCGAAGGGCGCGACCCGGCGGCGCTGGCCGCATCTCTGGCGGCGCAAATGCCGTAAGGCTTCGCCCGCCCGCGAACGGGTCAATACAGCAGCCGGATCAGCGAGAGATTCACCGTCAGGGTGCGCTTGTCGCCATGCGCCTGAAAAGGAGGCGACGCCAGAATCTCGATCTCGTACCCGGCCGCCCGTGGCAACGGGACTTCGATCACGAACAGCCCGGTGCGCTCCAGGCGCTTGACGCCGAGCGAGGCTCCGTTGGCGCGGATCTCGATCCGCGCCAGGCTTGGCGAAAAACCCTGCACGCGCAACGTGGCGGAGGCCGGACGCGTGGGTTGCAACCGCAGCCGCGCGCGCGGCCCCAGCCACCGGTACTTGTTGCCGAACTCGCCCTCCAGCTCGTAAAAGCCCTCCAGGAGCGCTTCTTCATGGCCGGGCTTCGAGAAATCGATGTTGTCGGGCCGAAGCCCGGGATAGAGCTGTTCGCGCAGGGCTGACGGGAGGAGATTGAACACTTCCTCTTCCGCCGTGGCGGCAAAGCCGCAAGCGGCGCAACGCAGTTGCTGGCGGTCCCACGGCAGAGGCGCCATGCAATCCGGGCAAGCCAGCACCTGTTCCATCGGCAGCGATGCGGGCAGCTCGCCCGGCTTGCGGCACAGCGCTGCGATTGTGCCGCCGAGAAAGCGGGCCGCGCGCGCGTCGGTGAAGCGCGGATACAGGCGCAGCGCCCGGATCACCGCCTGATTGGCCCAGCCTGAAGCGCGAGGAAACGTGAGAACGCGGTTGTCGGTAAAGTAGCGTCCGATCAATTCGAGCCAGTCGCGCAGCCCGTATCGGTGATTCTGGCGGATGCCGAAGGACTCCTCCTGCCACGCGCCGATGACATCGGCAGCGATGTAATCGAGCACGCCCCAGCGGTATAGCGCGCGTTCCACCGCGTTCATCCGCTCCGGATAGGGGGCGCGGTAGGAGCGCAGCGTGAGAATGCGGCGAATCGGCTCCTCGGCAAAGAAGTAGATGCCGCCCGGGGCGAGCACGCGGTGGACCTCGCGGAACACCGCCTCGACGTCCATGAATTGCGACAGCATCTGGAAGCTCATCACGAACGCGAGCGAGCAGTCGCGGAACGGCAGCCGCGTGGCGTCTCCCGCCACCAGCACGGGGCTTCTCTCAAGCCGCCAGGCCGTGCGCAGGAACCGCCCGTACCGCAGCGCGTCGGCCGAGATGTCGAGCGCGAACCCGGCCGCGCCGAAGCGGTTGGCGAGCATGTAGGAGCTGTGCCCGGCGTTGGCGCCGATTTCGAGAAACGGCGTGAAGCTGCGCACGGCATCGAGGTTCCCCTCGAGAATCGCCGCGCGCCGCACGTTTTCATCCGCGTATGCCGCCAGTACGCGCTCCGGCTGGCCCAGCGAGGCGAAGTTGTGGAAGTCGACCTGCGCTCTCTTCACCGAGAGGTCCTGCGCCGCGGTGTCGACCGGCAGTGGCTCAGCCATGGGTGATCTCACGTTGTACCGCACATCGGCCCGTCTTGGCAACGGCTCTCCGGAAGCCCATCCGCAGGCCGCCTGCGCTGTTGAGCCGGCAGCCGCGGCGGGCGCACACTGAAGAGATGCCGCCCACGGCCCAAGGTTGGCAGATTACTCCCGAAGAATTGCGGGAATGGGCGATCGAATGCACTCCGGACTGGCTGGCCGTGAACAAGCCTGCGGGTGTCGTCTGCCACCCGTCGAAGCATGGGCCCTGGTCCAGCCTGGTCGGCGCGGCGCGCGAGTGGCTGGGGGATGCCGTGCTCCATATGCCATCGCGGCTCGACCGCGAAACCAGCGGCGCCGTCGTGCTGGTCCGGCGCCGGAATCTGGCCAGCGCCATGCAGCGCGCCATCCAGAACGGCCAGGCGCTTAAGCAATACCTGGCGATTCTCGACGGCGAGTTGCCCGCGCCGCTCGAGGTCGACTTGCCGCTGGGGCGCGCCGCGGACTCGCGTGTCTTTCTCAAGCAAGGGGTGCGGGCGGACGGTTGCCCCGCGCGCACCCGGTTCGTTCCTTTGGAACACCGCGGCGGAAAGACTCTGGCGCGCATCGTGCCCGGGACAGGGAGGCTGCATCAGATCCGCGTCCACGCCGCCGCTGCCGGCCATCCGGTTTGCGGAGACAAGCTCTACGGGCCGGATGAAACATTGTTCCTCGAATTTGTTCGCCACGGCTTCACCGCACGGCACCGCAGGCTGCTGGGCGCACAGCGCCAGATGTTGCACGCCGAGCGCATCGCTTTCGAGCTCCCTTGCGGGGAAGTGGCGTTCCACGCTCCCCTGGCCGACGACATGGCCGCCTTCTGGGAGAGCCTCAGAAGCCGATGAGCACCCCTCCGTCCACCGGCAGCACCACGCCGTTGACGAAACGCGCGGCGGGCGAACACAGATACACCGCGGCCCAGCCGACGTCTTCCGTCGAGCCCAGCCGTCCCAGCGGCGTGCGCCCCAGCACCCGCTGCTTGCGCGCGGGATCCGAATCCAGCGCCTTGCGCGAAATCTCGGTTTCGATGAAGCCCGGCGCGATGGCGTTGACGCGGATTCCCTTCGGTGAGAGATCCACCGCCAGCGACCGCACCATGCCCAGATAGGCGGATTTCGCCGTCGAGTAGGCGAAGACGCGCGACAGGCCGAAGAACGAGGTCATCGACGCCGTGAACAGCACGTGGCCGTGCCGCTTCTCGATCATCGGGGGGATAAAGGCGCGCGTCAGCGCGTAGGCGCCCGTGACGTGCGTGTCGAGCATGTGGCGGAACTCGGTTTCGTCGGTTTCCTCAATGCTCTTCTTCAAGTGGTGTCCGGCGTTGTTGACCAGCACCGTCACATCCCCGTAACGCGCCCGGACATCTTCCACCAACGCCGGGGCGTGTGCCGTGTCGGCCACGTCGTGCACCGCCCAGCCTGCCTGCGGGCCGAGTTCGGCCGCCGCTTTCTCGAGCAGTTCTCCCCGCCGCCCCACCAGGATGACGCGCGCGCCCGCCTCGATGAAAGCGTGCGCCATGGCTCGGCCGATGCCGGTGGCCCCGCCCGTGATCAAGGCCAATTCGCCCTTCAGGGAGAAGGCCTGCGAAAGAGTCATGAAGGGTTGTGTGGATGGTTCCATGGAAGCCCAGATACTGATATGTTAGTACATGGCCATGAGCAATGCAAAATCCCTGGGACGCTTTTCCCTCGGCATGGGCGACCGGTTCGCCCAGCAAGGCAGGGCGCAGCTTGCCGCCTGCCTGAGAGCGCTGCAATCCGGCGCCGAAATCACGCCCGTCTGGAACAAGAGCCACCGCGAGCACTCGATCGTCGGCAGCACGCCTGCGGACGTGCGGCGCGAAGCGGACTCCGCCGTGGCGGCGCTCGGGTGGCGCGGCGCGTATTTCGTCGACGCTGATCACATCCGGCTGGAGGCCGTGGAGGCGTTTCTCGAAGCCAGCGATTTCTTCACCATCGACGTGGCGGAGTCGATTGGCAAGCCGGCAACCGCGGCTTCGCTCGACGCCTTCTGCGCGGAGGCGGGCGATTGCGGCGGCGCGTTCGGGCTGACGCGGGAGGCGGTGCGGCGCATCGCCGGAAAGTATCTGGCCGCCGTGGAAGAGGCGGCGCGCATCTACCGCAGAATCGAGAGCGCGAAAGGGCGCGGCGCGTTCATCACGGAAGTCTCCATGGACGAGACCGAGATGCCGCAGACGCCCGACGAGTTGTTCGTGATCCTGGCGGCGCTCGCGCGCGAGGGCATGCCCGCGGATACGATCGCGCCGAAGTTTACCGGGCGCTTCAACAAGGGCGTGGACTACGCAGGCGACGTGGCGCAGTTCGAGCGCGAACTCGAAGCCGACATCGCCGCCATCCGGCTGGCGGTCGAGCGCTACGGTCTGCCGCAGCACCTCAAGCTCAGCGTGCACTCCGGCAGCGACAAGTTTTCGCTGTATCCCGCGATCCGCCGGGCGCTCGCGCGAACGGGTGCGGGCGTGCACGTGAAGACCGCCGGCACTACGTGGCTCGAAGAGCTGATCGGGCTGGCGGAAGCGGGCGGCGAAGGGCTGGCGCTGGCGAAAGAGATCTACGCCGAGGCTTGCGCGCACCGCGAGGAACTGTGCGCGCCGTACGCGGCGGTGATCGACATCGACCCGTCGAAGCTGCCCTCGCCGCAGACGGTGGCGGCGTGGGACGCACAGCGGTTCGCCGCGGCGCTGCGGCACGATCCGCAGTGCCCGGACTTCAACCCGCATCTGCGGCAGTTGTTGCATGTGGGCTACAAGATCGCGGCGAAGATGGGCGAGCGCTACCTCGCGCTCGTGCGCGCCTGCGAGGAGACCGTGTCGCGCAACGTGACCCTGAACCTTTTCGAGCGCCACATCCGCCCCCTGTGGCTGGGCTGAGGCCCCGCGCTTCCTGATTCAGGTATCATCGGCGGAAGCAGTCCCGCATGAACCCCGCCGAGTTTCTGAATCTGGCTGCCGCCGAAGAGCGCATGTGGTGGTTCCGCGGCATGCGCGAGATCTTCCGCCGCATCGCGCTGCGCCACCTGCCGCAAAACATCGCCGATGTGCTCGATGCCGGTTGCGGTACGGGCGCCAACGCTGCATGGATGGCCCGCGCATTCGGCTGGCGCGTCCGGTGTCTCGACTTCGCGGAAGAGGGGCTGAGGTTCGCCAGCCGGAGAGAAGGGCTGCCGTGGCTCGTGCGAGGCGACGTGCGGGCGCTGCCGTTTCGGAATCACAGCTTCGATCTCATCACCATCTTCGACGTGCTGGCGCATCTCGATGCCGGGCAGGAAGCGCTCGCGCTGCGCGAGGTGCAGCGCTGCCTGCGCCCCGGAGGCTGGCTCTTCCTGCGCGCGTCCGCCTTCGGCTGGCTGCGCAGCCGGCATTCGGAATTCGTCAAAGAAGAGCAGCGCTTCACACTGCCGCATCTGTTGAACGCCGCCCGAGGCGCGGGTCTCGAGCCGCATTGCTCGACCTACGCCAACTCGCTCCTGCTGCCCGTGGCGCTGGTGAAATTCCGGGTCGTGGAGCCGCTCATGCGGGCGCCGGCGGCGAGCGGCGTCCACCTGGGACCCGCGTGGCTGGAGCGCGCTCTGCACGGCGTATTGCGTGCGGAGGCGACGTGGATCGGCCGGGGCGGGCGGTTTCCGCTGGGCCAGTCGGCCATCCTGCTGGCGCAGAAGCGGGCGTGATTGCTTGACGCGTCAAGAGATGGGGCTGCGGGAGGCGCGGCGCGGCCAGAGCGAGCCCGCGGCTCGGACCGCGCCCCACGCCGCCGGCCGCAGAACCAGTCTCCAATACAGCCGCGCGAATTGCCGTGCCGTGGTCCACAAAGACCGCCAGCGAAAGAACTGGCTCCGCCCGTAGAGGCGCGGATAGTGATTCACGGCCACCTCGGCCACAGGGCATCCGGTCATCTCGATCTTCCGCACCAGCTCCAGGCAGATCGTGCCGGAGGTGGATTCCAGATGCAGGTTCTCGACCAGCGACCGGCGAATGAGGCGGAAATCGCAGTCGATGTCGCGGATCCGGATACGGAACAGGAAACGCGCGGTCCGGTTATACAGATTGCCGATGAGGATGCGGTGCCACGGGTCCTGCCGAAGCCGCTTGTAGCCGTTCACCAGCCCCGCTTCCGGGGACCACTTCTCCAGCAGCAGATGGATCTCCGCCGGATCGTATTGCCCGTCGCCGTCGGTGTAAAAAACCAGGTCCTTGGCCGCCGCTGCGAAGCCGCTGCGCAGCGCGCCGCCGTAGCCCAGGTTCTTTTCATGCGTGATGATACGCAGGCGCGGGCCCAGTTCCTGCCGCATCCGCTCCAGCACGGCGGCGGTCTCGTCCCGGCTGCCATCGTTGACGACGATCACCTCGAAGTCATCGGTGGCCTGCTCGAGCGCGGCAAACGCGCGCCGCAGCAGCCCCGGCAGCGAAGGGGCGTCGTTGTAGGCAGGGAAAAAGGCGCTGATGCCCTCACCCACTTTCATAACCCGTTACGGTGCGTGCTGGCATCGTACCATCGCCCGCCGGGCCAAAGCAATCTTTCGAACCGCGTCCAACGGCTCACGGTTCCGCGAGCTGGCCTGGGAAGCTGACCGTGCTCTCCACGCAGGTGCGCCGGAAGCCCGAGTTCACGACGTTCATCGTGATGTTCCGCCGGTAGCCGAACAGCACCTTGAGGCCGAACTCCGTGCCATAAGTGGCCGGGAACCACAGCCCCTCGCCTGCCTTCTCGAACGTGACGCTGAAGCCAAGCTGACGGATGCTGATGCCCAGCAGGATGCGCACGGCCGCGGGCACATTCCAGGCCAGGCGCGTGGAAACCAGCCGCGGCTGGAACTCTGCGGCATCGACATACGCTTCGCCGGCCCAGGGCTTCGTCTCGCCTTCGCTTTCCCGCCGCGGTTCGAAGCGCAAAAGGTACGCCGGCTGGCCGGCCAGGACCCGGCAGCCCTCCAGCGTGAACCGGTAGCCGCGCTGCTCGCGCCGCGTCAGCGGGAACAGGTCCGCGGCGATCCCGTCGCGCGCCTTGCGGTCGTTGATGAGGTCCTCGGTCAGGTCCCCGATCAGCTCGCCGTCGAGATCCAGGTCCTTGTAAGTGAAGCCGGGCTTGTCGTAGGCGATCAGCCGGCCCTTGTTCTCGTAGCGGCCTTCGAACCGTTCCAGCTTCTTTTCCGTCCCCGACGGCGTCGGCGTGACCAGATAGGTGCGCCGCTCCTCGCGCGCCAGCTTGCCGTTGGTGCGCAGCAGTCGGACCAGCGTGTTCTGCTCGTAGACGATGGTGCGGCGGGCCTCGACGGCGCGCTCCTGATTCTCGGCCACATGCGCCAGGATTTCCGCCACTGGAGGCGGCGCCGGGCACTGGGCCGGCGCGCGGCCGGCGAAGGCGGCAAAGACGCACACAACAGACAACCGTCCCACGCCTCTCATACGCATGGAAACGGCAAAAGTTGCCCGAAATGTTTCGGCCGCTTCAGGGAACCAGGTTCACCACGTCGACCACCAAATTGGTCGAGTCATCCAGCAACAGCGCCAGCGTGCCGCAGATCATCCGCCGGTAGCCCGGCGGCGGGGCAGGGAACTGCCGCGCCAGCGGCGGCGGCAATGGCTCCAGCTTCTGCGCCAGCCCCGGCGGCAGACCTTTGCCGCGCACGATCTGCTTCAGGATTCCCGGCGGAAACTCGCCCTTGCGGGCGATGCCCGGAGGCAGGTTGCCGGAACCCGGCCGGTAAAAGTCGAGCAGGATGCGGATCTCCGCGTCGCGGAAGGAAGGGTAGCTCTCCTCCTTCTTCGCCGGAGCGCCCGCCTCCTCGCTGCGCCCTTTTCCCTTGCCCGCGCCTTTGCCCTGGCCCAGGACAAGCGCCCCGCCCAACAGCAGAATCAAACCGAGCCGCAACATGGTTCCCAATCTACAACAGAAGGCATCACTCGTAGCGGAGCGCCTCCACCGGGTCCAGCCGGGCCGCTTTCGTCGCCGGCCACAGTCCGAAGAACAGCCCCACGCCCACGCTGACAACCACGCCCAGCACGGCAGCCCACACAGGCACGCTCGTGGGAAGGCTCGGGAATGCGAAGCGCGCCGCCTTCGAAATAACCCATCCCAGCGTCATCCCCAGCAGTCCACCGGCGAAAGTGAGCACCACCGCTTCTGTCAGGAACTGCACGATGATGTCGAGCCGGCGCGCGCCGATCGCCTTGCGGATGCCGATTTCACGGGTCCGCTCGGTTACCGAGACCAGCATGATGTTCATCACGCCAATGCCGCCCACCAGCAGGCCGATCGAGGACAGCACCACCATCACCAGCGCCGTCACGCTGGTGACTTGGCGGAACTGCTCCACCATCTGATCGGCCGTGCTCAAGCCGAAATTGTCGGGCTCGTTCCATTTCACCCGCCGCTGCTGGCGCAGCACGCCGCGCACTTCTTCCACCGCCTGGGCCAGCATGCCCGGTTTCGCCACGATGATCAGCATGTGCTCCACCGCTCCCGGCTCGAGCTTTCGCATGGTGTGGTACGGCAGCAGAACGCGGTTGTCCTGCTGCCCCGGAAACGAGTTCGCCGGGCGCTTCATCACGCCGATCACTTCATACGTGTGCCCGTCCACCTGGATCGGCTTGCCGACGGCGTTGAGGCCCGAAAACAGGCTCTTGTAAATGTCTTCTCCGATCACAGCCACAGGCACCCGCCGCAGGTTCTCGAAATCGGTGAAGAACCGCCCCGCCATCATCTCCGCCTGCCCGCCCTGCGCGTATTTCTCGTCCGTGCCGCCAAGGTCGATTTGCAGCACCTCATTGTTCTTGTGGCGGGCGCGGTGCATCCCATTCCAGGTCGGGAACAGATACGGGCTCACCACTTCCACCGAGCGGCACCGCTCCTGGATGGCCATGGCGTCCTCGAACGTGAGCGGCTTGCGCTGCAGCTCTTCCCGCGAGCGCCGCCCGAACTGGATGCCGAGGGGGAACTTGAACGCGATGATCGTCTCCGTGCCCAGGCTGCGGATGACGCCTGTCACGGCGCCGTCGAACCCCGTCAGGATGCTGCCGACCCCGATGATGGTCCCGGTGCCGATGATGACGCCGAGCACGGTGAGAAAACTGCGCAGCTTGTGTTCGCGGATCGTCGCCAGAGCCAGCCGGATCCCGGCCACAATCAACATCAGGTTGTGCGAGCGCCGCTTCATTTTTCCGCCCTGAGCGCTTCAATGGGGTCGAGCCGCGCCGCCTGCCGCGCCGGATAGATGCCGAAAAACAGCCCCACGGCGGCGGAGAGCCCAACCCCCAGCGCTACTGAATACATCGGCAGCACCATCGGGATCGGCGTCATGTTGCGCACCGCGACCGCCGCGCCCCAGGCGATCAGGACGCCGATCAGCCCGCCCGCGCTGGCCAGCACCGCCGATTCGATCAGGAACTGCCACAGAATGTCGCTGCGACGCGCGCCCAGCGATTTGCGGATGCCGATCTCATGCGTCCGTTCCGTCACCACCGCCAGCATGATGTTCATAATCACCACGCCGCCCACCACCATGAACACGCTCACCACCGCCATCGCCGTGGCCGCAATGGCTCCCGTGAGCCGGTCCCACGCGCCCATGATCGAGTCCGACGTGAAGATCATGAAGTTGTCCTCGCGCTGGGGCGGCAGACGGCGGTAGGCTCGCAGCAGCACCCGCACTTCATCTATCGCGTCCTGGAAGCGTGCGCGGTCCACCGCCAGGCAGTCGAAGCTGAGCCAGCGCCGCGAGCCGAATTCCTTGAAAAACGTGTACAGCGGGATGGTGACGAAGTTGTCCTGCGACTGCCCGAACACGCTGCCCAGGCGCTTGGCCACGCCGATCACTTCGTAAGGCTTGCCGTTGATCTGGATCGTTTTCCCCACCGGATCGACCCCGGTGAAGAATTTGTCCCGCAAGTCGGCGCCGATAAAGGCCACCATGCGGCGCCCCTGCACGTCGCCCTCGCTCACATAACGGCCTGTCTCCGTCTGCACGCCCGAAATCAGGTTCAGGTTGGCCGTGGCGCCCAGAATGCGCACGTCCTCCACGCGTTCATTCCGGCAGGAAACGTCGCCGCGCGTGGAGCCTGACATGCCGATTTCGCTCAACAGCGCCGCCCGCTGGCGGATGAACTCATACTCGTCCGGCCGCAGTTCCGGGTTCTTGCGCAGCAGTTCGAGAAACTTCTTCGGGTCCCAATCGCCGATGAAGGCGAAGCGCACCACCGTGAAGCCGTTGGCCCCCAGATCGGCGATTTTCTCGGCCACATACACGTCCATGCCATGGATCACCGCCATGACGGCGATCAGAGTGGTGGTGGAAAGAATGATGCCGAGCAGCGTGAGCGCGCTGCGCAGCTTGGCCGACCGCAGGTTGGCCACCGCGATGCGGAACGCTTCCTGCGCCTGAACAAAATGGCTCATCCCTCTGTGGATACGTTGGCAGGGGGCACTTTGTTCCTCAATGCCTCGATCCATTCGCCCAGCACCCCGTCCAGCCAGAACCGCCGCGGCCCGCGGGCGAGAAAGCCGAGGTGCCCCCCGTGAGGGACGGCAAGGAGCTGCAGGCATGGGTTCTCCCGCACCTCATCCCGCCGGTACAGCTCGAACGGGATCATCGGGTCGTCTTCCGCCTGCACCAGCAACGTGGGCACGCGGATGCCCGGAAGGAAGCGCAGCGAGGATTGCGTCGCGTAGTAGTTTGCCGCATCGCCGAAGCCGAAAAACGGCGCTGTCACCCGGTCGTCGAACTCGAAAATCGTCCGTACCCGCTCCAGGCCCCGTTCCGGAAACCGCTCGGGATCCATGCGGTGTCGCCGCGCGTAGCGGCGGCGCAGGCTGCGCACGAACTTCTGGTGATAGATCCAGTTCGAAGGCGCGTCGATGCGCCGGACGCAGGCGTGCAGATCCAGGGGAACCGACACCGCGCACACGCCCTCCACCAGTTCCGCCGCCGCTTCCCCCATCTCGCCGGCGAGCTTGAGCACGACGTTGCCGCCGAGCGAAAAGCCGGCCAGGAACCGCGGCCCCCGCCCGGCGCCGCGCCATTGTTCCAGAATGCTGCGGGCATCGTGCGTCAGCCCGGAATGATACAGCGTGGGCGAGTGCGGCTCGCTCAGCCCGCAGCCGCGCAGGTTCATCCGGTGAACGGCGAAGCCCGCTTCCAGCAGCCTCTGCGCCAGCGAGATCAGATAGCCGCTCCGGCTGGATCCCTCCAGACCGTGCAGCAGCAGCACCTCGCCGCGCGCTTCGCCTTCCGGACGGTTTTCCTCTGCCACGATCCCAATCCCGGGCTCGGTGCGGTACAGCGTTTGCTTTGTCGGAAACCGCGCTTCATCCAGCGGGCGCGGCCAGAAATTGCCCGCCAGTGTGGCCAGGTGGGCGTTGCGCAACAGCGGTATGAAAGGGGTCAAATTCCGAGTCTAGCAGGCGCTTCAATCGCCTTCGGCATCCGTGGAATGAGCGCCCGGTTCCGACGCCTTGCGCGAAAGCTCTTCGGTTAGAATGATGGCCTCGGCCAGGTCGCGCATCGGCCGCCGCAGCCTTCGGCTCTCGTTGCGGAGGCGCAGGTAAGCCTCCTCTTCGGTCAGATGGAACTTGTATTGGAGAATGCCCTTGGCCCGCTCCACCAGCTTGCGCGTCTCAAGCTGCCGCCGCATCTCCTCGGCTTCCGCGGCCAGGCGCGTGTTCTCTTCCTCGAGCCGCGCCCGCGCCAGCGCGCCGCCCATCTGCTCGCCCACAAACGTCAGCAGCGCGATCTCCTGCGGCATATAGTCGTGCCGCTCGCGGTGGTGCACGTTGATGACTCCGATCACTTCGCCGCTGGAAATGAGCGGTACGGAGCAGAAAGCCTCATAGGTGTCTTCAATCAGCCCCGGCAACCGGAGGAACCGTTGATCCTGGTACGCCTTCTCGGGCAGGGCGACGACGCTCTTGTGCTCGATCACCCAGCCCGTCAATCCCTGTCCGGCAGCCATCGTGAGGTTGCCGATTTCCGAAGCATGCGGCACCTGCGAGGCGCGGAGGACCACCTCCCCGCTGTTCGGTTCGATCAGATACACCAGACAAGCATCGCAGCCTGTCACCTGCACCGTCATGCCGATGATGTCGCCCAACATCTCATCGACAGAGCGGTTGGAGCTGACAATGCTGCTGATCCGGTGCAAAAGAGAGACTTCGCTGGGTAATGACTCCATCAGAGGTATAGAGGACACAGTAATTGTAGGATAAAAACAGGGAGACGGGCCGTCCAATTCAAAGTTTCTATGCGGGTCATACTGTCGGGCATCGTCCCGGCCATCTTCCTTTGGGCCAACGGCCTGCACTGGGCCATGGCGCCTGCGTCAGCTTCACCACTATGGTATCGCTTTCAGTCCGGCGCGTGGGAAGTCTCCACCGATGCCGGCGAGCGGCGCGGCGAGGAGTTGCTGCGCAGGCTAATCGAATCCTACGCCCTGTTGCGCCGTGCAGCTCCCGAGTTGGGCGCCGCTCCGGAGACGCCGCCGCGGCCGGTGCGCGTGGTCGTGTTCCGCTCCTCGCGCGATTTCGCGCCCTTCCGCCGGGGCGAGGCGCATCGCGGTCTCTATCTGTCCGGCGCCGAGCGAGACTGGATCCTGCTGCCCGAATCGGGCGGCGAGACCGTGCGCGGCCTCCGGCATGAGTTGGTCCACCTCATGCTGCGCCACTCGCAGAGCGCCGAGCCGCCCCGCTGGTTCGAAGAAGGTCTTGCCGACTATTACTCCACGCTGGAGCTCTCCGGCGGCAGAGTCTCGCTCGGCAAGGCCCCTGCCGCGCATGCGCAATTGCTTCGCGACCAGGCATGGATGGACGCATCCGCGCTGATCGCCGCGCGGCCCGGAGAAGACGCGCCCATGGACGCCCGCAACGCGGGGCTGTTTTACGCGCAAAGCTGGGCCCTGGTGCGGTGGATGATGCTGGAATCGGGCGGCTCGGCCAAGGCGCAGGAGTTTCTCTCCCTGCTCGCTTCGGGCCGCGGCCAGCAGGCGGCCTTCGAACTCGTTTGCGGCCTCCCGATCCCCGCCGCGCTGGAACGCGCGCGCTTGTTGCTAAATCGCCTGCCCGACGGCTCGGCGCCCGACCTCCGCAATGCCTCGCCCCAGCCAGCCCCGCCTTCGCTCCAGCGCGAACCCCTTCCGCCGCCGCTGCCGGACGTGATGCGCGTGGAAGCCATGCTGGACTTGGGCCTCGACCGCGAGGCGGACCGGCTGGCGCGCGACACGGCGCGGAATTACCCATCCAGTCCGGCGCCGGAAACCCTGCTCGGCGCCATCGCCCTGCGCCGCGGCGATTTCGTCCAGGCCCGCACGCACCTGGAGCGGGCCATCGCCTTGGGCGGGGCTGGAGCGCGCACGCACTTCGAGTACGCCATGCTCGTGCGCGACACCAACGGCCCGGACGCATTGATCGAGCAATCCTTGCGCCAGTCTGTCGCCGCGGAGCCCGGCTTCGCCGAAGCCTGGCTCGTGTTCGGAAACTGGCTTCTGCTGAAAGGGCGCGCCGCGGAGGCTGCCGCCTGCCTGGAACAAGCCGCCTCGCTCGATCCGCGGCGTAGCGTCGCGTGGGAGGCTCTGGGCCGGGCGCTGCTCCAAACCGGCGACCGAACCCGCGCCCGGCAGGCCGCAGAGAACGCTCTCTCGGCTGCGGCAACGCCCGAGCAAAGAGAAATGGCGCGCGCTCTGATGCGCGAAATCGAAACCCGCCCGGCTGCCGCCCCGAAGCCCGCCCCGGCCCTGCAAACCCCCGCCGGCTGGCAGCCCCGCGAAGGAGATGCGCGTGCGGAAGGGCGGCTGGTTTCGATCCGTTGCGAGGACCCGCGGCTGCTGTTCCGCATCGAAGTGAAACCGCGCACCAAGACATCGCCCGCGGTGACTGTCACGCTGGAAACCGCAAAGCCTCATCTCGTCATGCTGCGCGGCAAGACGGAAGGGCGCCGCGAATTCATCTGCGGCGATCAGCAGCCGGCTCCGCTGGTCGCCGCGGGCTACATCGCCGCTCCGGCTACGGCTGTTGTGGAGACGCCGCCGGCGCCGCCGCCCGAACCAAGTAAGCCCGCCTCGAAGACGGCGAACAAAGCCCCCGCCCGCAAGGCCGCCCCGAGGCCCGCCCCTGCGAAACCCAAGCCCGAGCCTGTGGCAGGAGAACTCGTTTGGCTCGAATTCCGCTAATACGCAGACCCTCTCAATCGCCGAATTCGGCGTGAATGCCATGGCAGTATTCGGCCATGCGGCTTGGAATAAACCGGTTTTAATATCGCTCCGAAAATTCCCGCCACAGTTCTTGTTCCGGATTGAGGCGCCGCGCCCTTCTGCCGTTGCGGGCGCAGGACGAAGCCCGCGCCCGCGCTGCCGCAGGCTCACACGCGCTTCAGATGAAGCCTGCCATTCGCGGCCGCCCGTGTCGGGATCGCGTGCCGGTCCAGGTCCCCGCGGAGCGTCTCGAACAGATCCAGCGCAAAAACACGGTTCCCGATGTGCCATGAATGATCGAACGCCCCGATCACTTCCGCCTGGTCCTCGGCTTTCATCGCGGCGTCTTCTCTCAGCCTCCCGAAATACTCCGTGCAGTCGACGTCCACCGCTTTTCCAGGCGCTTCTGCAGGCAAACCCACGCGTCCGGCGCGCGGCGCCATGCCGGCTCGCTTGACGTTGGACAGCTTCAGCACGGAGTCGTACTGGTTGGAGTAATTCGTCAGGCGCACGCAATGCCGGTACAGCGAGGCGCTGCTGTCGCTGTCTGCCCGCAGAGATCCGGAGGAGATGTCCGCTCCGATGAACGCCACCTGGCTTACCATCCAGCTCGAGTTGGGCAGCTTCGCGTCGTCAGCGTCGTCAAAAGCCTCGCGGATCACGTAGGCGCCCGTCGAGTGCCCCAACAGGTGCACGTTGATCGCGCAGTCCGGCGCCTGCTGTTCGGAGAGCGCCTGGATGCCCGCCGTCACAAGCTGCATCGCGGTCTGCTTGGCGTCGTGCCGGTCTTCCAGATAATTCAGCGCCATGTTCGCGCTGGGCCAGTCGAAGCTCATCACCTCCCCCTTGAACCCTGCTGCGGCGAGGTCTGTTTTCAGCCGCTTGTGGCGCGCCATCACCACTCTCTGATCGTTGTTGTAGCCGTGCACGAACACCAGCAGGTCTCCGCGCGCCCGCTGCGGGTCCCGCGAGTCCTTCCCCCACGTCGCCGCTTTCCGCAGCTTCCTGAACCAGTCCTTTGCCGCTATCTCGTGTTCGGGCTTCGGCAGTTCATCCTCCGGGACGATCAGGTGCTTCGCCGGCCCGGGTTCGGCGATGAATTTCCCCCCTTGCACTTTTCTCGTGCACAGGACGTACAGGCCGCTCATGATTTTCTCCTCCTTCGCTCGGTTTTTTGCCGGGAGCCCCTCGGTTTGCCCCCTTGCCAAGTTTGGGAGATTCCATCCAGCCTGTCAATCCGGAATGTCCCGAAATAGACACAGGTAGGTTCTCACGAACTTTCCCTGTCACACCACCCGGCGTACGGGTCCGTACCGGGCGGTTCGGCGGGTTGAGCTATCGACCTACAATCAATCTCGGAATCCCGAGCGAGTCGAAG
>Ga0272446_1000482_pt1 | contig 62933 bp, 53 predicted proteins | sample YNPCB0061_FD_194587 | JGI IMG/M metagenome (GOLD analysis project Ga0272446, IMG submission 194587) | Hot spring microbial mat communities from Yellowstone National Park, WY, United States - YNP-CB-006-1 | ecosystem: Environmental > Aquatic > Thermal springs > Hot (42-90C) > Sediment | place...
CATCGGCGCGCTGACGCTGGCCATCGGCGGCATCGGGCTGATGAACATCCTGCTGGTGAGCGTCACCGAGCGCACCCGCGAGATCGGCCTGCGGCGCGCGCTGGGGGCGCGGCGCTGGCACGTGGCTTCGCAATTCCTGGCTGAAGCGTTGTTCCTCACCCTCGCCGGCGGCGCGCTGGGCGTGCTGTTGTCGTACGCGATTACCTGGGTCATCCCGCCTCTGCCCATGTTGAGCGCCCTGTTCGAGGACGAGACAGGCAAAGGGGATCTGGTGTTGCGCGTTCAGGCCGGCATCGTGCTCGTTTCCGCCGGAGCGCTGTTGCTCGTGGGCGTGGCCAGCGGCATGGCGCCGGCGCTGCGCGCCGCGCGCCTCGACCCCAGCGAAGCGCTGCGGGTGGAGTGAACTGCGCCGGAATGGAATCCCGCCCTGATTGAGGGTATGCTGTCTTTTTCCATGAGACGCGCGTTCCCCGTATTTTTGGCCTTCCTCGCGATGGGCTTCGCCGACGCCGCCGGGCCGTTCGTCAGCCTGGCCCGCGAGCAGTTCCAGCTCTCCTATTTCGCCGCCCAGTGGATCCCTTTCTCCGGCTTCATCATGTTCGGCCTGCTGTCGATTCCCATGGGGCTGTTGCAGGACCGCGCGGGCAAGAAGTTCATCCTGCTGCTCGGGCTCGCCATCATGCTGGCGGGGCTGCTGATCCCCGCCATTGCGGGCTTCACGACCTTCCCGGTCTTCCTGATCACGGTGCTGCTGCTCGGCGCCGGCGCCACCACGCTGCAAGTGGCGGGCAACCCCATTATGCGCGACGTCTCCCCGCCGGGCCTGTATTCTCGCAATCTCTCGCTGGCGCAGTTCGTCAAGGCCATCGGTTCACTGTCGGGCCCGCTGCTGCCGGTGCTGGCCGCCCGCTGGTACGGCGCCTCGTGGCAAATGGTTTTCCCGATCTACTCCGCCGCCGTTGCCGTCACGATCCTGGCGCTGCTGCCGTTGAAGGCGCAGGAGCAGAAATCGCCCGAGCAGCAGCCGGCCACGTTGGCTTCGTGTCTCGCGCTGCTCAAAAACGGCTACGTGGCCATGATGGTGCTCGCCATCTTCCTTTACGTCGGCGCCGAGGTGAGTGTCAGCGCGGGCATCCCGCTGTATCTCAAGGACCGCTTCGGCATCGACATCAGCCGCACGGGGCTGCTGGGCACCGGGCTGTTTTTCCTTGCGCTCACGATCGGCCGTTTCTCCGGCGGCGTCATCTTGAACTGGGTGAAGCCGAAGCCGTTCTTCCTCATCACCTGCCTCGTGTCCATCCTCGGCCTGCTGGGCATCTTCATCCCGTCGCCCGCGGTCTCCGCCGCCAGCTTCTTCCTCACCGGGCTCGGGTTCGCGAACATTTTTCCGCTGGTGTTCTCGATCACCGTGGATGCGATGCCCGAACACACGAACGCCCTCAGCGGGCTGATGGTCACGGCCATCGTCGGCGCGGCATTTGTGCCGCCGCTGATGGGCTATGTGTCGGATCTGTTCGCCTCCGCGCAGTCGGGCTTCTTTGTCCCGCTCGCCTGCGTGCTCTACATTGCCGCCGCGGCGCTGTGGAACCGGCGCCGCGCTCAAGCGTGAATCCGGATTCCCAAGCCATGCACATCGACGCTTCCCATGATCCCCGCATCGTCATGACCCTCGACGCCGGGGGCACCAACCTCAAGTTCTCCGCCATCCGCGCCAATCAGATTCTGCTCGATCCCATCTACCTGCCTGCCGCCCCCAACGACCTCGAAGCCTGCCTGGACAACATCATCGAAGGCTTCCGCCGCGTCCGCGCGCTGCTGCCGGCGCTGCCCGCGGCCATCAGCTTCGCGTTTCCCGGGCCGGCGGATTACCCGGCAGGAGTGGTTTTCAATGAAAACAATTTGCCCGCTTTTCGTGGAGGAGTCGCCTTGGGGCCGATGCTCGAGGACGTCTTCGGCATTCCGGTGTTCCTGAACAACGACGGCGACCTGTTCGCCTATGGCGAGGCGATCAGCGGCTTTCTGCCGGAAGTGAACCGGATGCTGGCCGAAGCTGGCAGCCCGAAGCGCTATGCGAACCTGCTCGGCATCACTCTCGGCACCGGGCTGGGCGGCGGCATCGTCCGCAACGGCGAACTGTTCATCGGCGACAATTCGATGGCGGGCGAGGTCTGGCTGCTGCGCAACAAGCTGGCGCCGGAATGGAATGCGGAGGAAGGCGCGTCGATCCGCGCCGTGCGGCGTGTCTATGGCGAAATCGCCGGCATTCCGTTCGACAAGACGCCGGAGCCGAAGGAGATTTTCGAAATCGGCATGGAGCGCGCTCCCGGCCATCGAGAGGCCGCCCGCGAAGCCTTCCGCCGCCTCGGCGAAGTCGCGGGCGACGCCATCGCGCAGGCGCTGACTCTGATCGACGGGCTCGTGGTCATCGGCGGCGGACTCGCCGGCGCCGCGCCGCTGTTTCTGCCCGCGCTGCTGGACGCCGTCAACGGCGTGTTCGCGCGCGACGGGCGCCCTTTGCGCCGTGTCGTCTTCCACGCTTTCGATTTCGACGGCCCCGACCAGCGCGAGGCCTTCCTGAGAGGCGAGCCCCGCGCGCTCCGCGTGCCCCGCTCCGCGCGCACCATCCGCTACGATGCGCTGCCGCGCACGGCCGTGGGCATCACACGGCTCGGCACCAGCCACGCGGTGTCGCTCGGGGCCTACGCGTTTGCTCTGAGCCGGCTGGGCGGCAATCCCTGAGGCGCGCACTCAGTCAGGCGGCAGCCGTAGTACGCTGGTTGGCCTTCGGCGGACGGAGTAGGGCATCCCATCCATGCAGGTCCGGCCTGTCTCACTCGATGGATGAGCATGCGAAAACTGCTGCTCCCTGTCCTTCTCGTGATGGCGGCCACCGGCGCCGCTGCCGCCGTCCGCAGCGTGGGTCCGGGCAAGCCTTATGCAAAACCATGCCAGGCCTTCGCGGCTGCACAGGACGGGGATGTCATAGAAATCGATGCCGCCGGCAACTACGACGGCGATGTCTGCCCGATCACGAAGAATAACCTCGTCATTCGCGGCGTCAACGGACGCGCCCGCATTGACGCTGCCGGCCAATACGCCTGGGGCAAGGGCATCTGGGTGGTCACCGGAGACAACACCGTGATCGAGAACATCGAGTTCTCGGGCGCCAAAGTGCCTGACCGGAACGGCGCCGGCATCCGGCTGGATTCCGGAAATCTCACCGTCCGAAACTGCGTCTTCCATCACAACGAAACCGGCATCCTCGGCGGCTCCCGCGGCAAAGTGCTGATCGAGCATTCCGAGTTTTACGACAACGGCTATGGCGACGGCCAAAGCCACAACATCTATCTCAATTCGGGCGTGCAGGAGTTCACGCTGCGCTATTCGGCCTCTCGCCGTGCGAAGGTGGGCCATCTGGTGAAATCCAGGGCGGCGAAGAACTACATTCTCTACAACCGGCTCACCCAGGAAACCGGCACTGGCAGCTACGAGATCGACCTGCCCAATGGAGGCGCCGCCTATGTGATCGGCAACGTCATTCAGCAGGGAGAGACAACACAGAACCGCGGCATGCTCACATTCGGCGTGGAAGGGCTGAGGACCGGCGTAACCCACGAGCTTTATGTGGTGAACAACACGTTCGTCAGCACCCGCTCTGCCGGCGCCACGTTTGTGCAGGTCGCCAGCGCCTTCACTGCGCCGGCCGTGATCCGGAACAACATTTTCTCCGGCAGCGGCATCCTGACTACCCAGAGCAACGCCCTGATGGCGGGCAACGTGGCCAGCGGCGACATGGGTTTCCTGAACCCGTCGCAGTTCGACTACCGGATCTCGAACCTCTCGGCGGCGCTGAATGCCGGCGTGGATCCGGGCTCTGCATCAAGCTTCCCCCTGCGGCCGGTGATGCAATACAAGCATCCTCTCTGCGCAGTCCCGCGCAACGACGTAGGCCCGATCGATGCGGGCGCTTACGAGTATGGAGTGATCGAAGCCAACGCCGTCTGCGCGGCCTCCAGCGAGCCGCCGCCGCCACCGCCTCCTCCGGCGGCGCCTGCGCTGCAAGCCTTCACGCTCTCTGCCGCCACCGTGTCCGGCGGGTCGGCATTGACCGCAACGGTGACCCTGTCTTCAGCGGCGCCGGACGGCGGAGTGAAGGTGGCGATGACAAGTTCGGCGCCGAATGTGATTCCGGTACCTTCATCGATCACCCTCGCCGCGGGAAGTAAAACGGCGAGCGCCTCGTTGAATGCCGCCCGGGTCGCCACGGCCACAACTGTCGTTCTCACGGCTTCACTGGGCAGCGCCGCCATGCAGGCCGGCGTCCGCGTGGATCCGGTGAAAACAGAGGCGGGCAAAGTTGAACTCAAAACCGTCACCGCGCCCACAACAACGCTTCGGCCGGGCGACAAATTCAATGTGGTGATCCGGCTGGCAAGCCCGGCGCCGGGATCGGGAGTGCGGATTCTGCTTTCGCTCAGCAGCCCCTTTGTGAGCTTGCCCGCGTCGGTCTCCGTTCCAGCCGGCGCCAGCTCGGTGACAGTCCCGGCCCAGGTTTCGCTCTCAGCGCCAACCTCGATCCTCTATCTCCGTGCGACGTCATCGAACACGGTTTCCACCTACATCCTGATCCGGGGGATGCGCTGATGGAGGCCTGAAGTGAGGTGGATCCCGGCCGGAGGCGAGGCCGCTGCGCCCCCGCCACGCCGGAAGTGAAACCATCGTCCGGGAGTTCGACTCGTTGCGATCCGGCGTCCTGGCCGGCTCGCAGATTCTGCTTCCAGCCAGATCGCCGGCATGACAGGCATGATCCCGGTTTCCGGTCCCGGGCAACGGCACCGCGTGGCGCAGATGACCGCCGATCAGGCCTGCCTCGCATGATCTGGCTGGAAGCGCGCCCGCCTCGCGGCCACAGGGCCTCCCGATTCAAGCGGACGTCACTTCGGCCAGCCGTCCCGTCCGCACGTCGTAGATGTAGCCGTACACCGGAATGTCGGGCGGCGCCAGCGGATGGCGGCGGATCCGCGCCACGTCGTCGCGCACGCTCTGGGCGAGGTCGCGGATGGTGAGCCAGTCGATGTAGTCGCCCTCGCGCGAACCCGGGTGCTTTGTGTCGATGTTCTTCCACTGGCCATCGACAAGCCCCGCTGGACCGATCGACTCAGCCAGCAGCCCGCGCATCACATCGTCCGTAAAGAACTCCATGCCGCAATCGGTGTGATGGATGACGAACCACTCGCGCGTGCCCAGCAGTTTCGCCGAAATGACCAGCGAGCGGATGGCGTCGTCGCTGGCGCGCCCGCCCGCATTGCGGATGACGTGCGCATCGCCTTCGGAAAGGCCGGCGAACTTCGCCGGGTCGAGCCGCGCGTCCATGCAGGTGAGCACCGCGAAGCGCCGCGCAGGCGGCATCGCCAGCTTGCCTTTCTCGCCGAAATCGGCCGCATAGCGGCGGTTGGCTTCCAGAACCTCGTTCACGATTTGAGACATGCAATGCCCCTCCTGCGGCTGTTATACAACGCCGCAGGAGGGGGCAATGCCGGTTCCGGAAGGGGGATTCCCGCAGCCCGCTACACTTCCAGCTTCCAGGGCGAGCGGTAGCGCGCCTTCAGATACGGCTTCGCCTCGCTCTGCTTGACCGTCCAGCGCTGTTCGTCCCAATCCACCCGCACGCCCGCGCGCATGCTGACGTTGGCCAGGATGCAGGTGACCGAGGACCGCACGCAGTTCTCGATGTCGGAGATGGGCTTCTCGCGGGAACGGATGCAGGCGAGGAAGTTCTCCCAGTGCGGCACGTTGAGCTGCGCCATCTTCGAGTCTTTCTCCCAGACGGCGGGTTCCACCTGCGAGCTGCGGTTCGGGATCAGCCAGCAGCCGCCGCGGTTGACCACCACCGTGGCTTCCGTGCCGTGGATAGCCGTGGCCGCGCCCCAGTTGCCGAGCAGCGGCATCGGGTTGCAGGTGCGCGACTCGTAGCTGGACAGGAACTTCGGGTAGAAGAACGTCGCCAGCAACGTGTCCGGCGTCTCGCAGTTGTCGGTGACGTAGAATTTCGAGCCCATGGCGGTGACGGCCGTGGGCATGGGGTCGTCGAACGCCTGATGGATGGGGTCGATCAGGTGGATGCCCCAGTCCGTCATCGCCCCGCCGGCGTAGTCCCAAAAGTAGCGAAACGTCGACCACCGTTTCGGCGCCACGCCGAAGCGGTTCAGGTTGTAAGGGCGCTTCGGCGCGGGCCCGAGCCAGAGCTCCCAATCGAGACCCGGAGGCGGGGCTTCGTCCGGCGGGTTGCCCCAGCGCTCTTTCTTCTCGAGCCCCGCCTGCCAGGTGTGGCAGAAGGTGATCTCGCCCAGCGCGCCGCTCTTCACCAGTTCGGCGGCTTTCTGGAAGTAGCCGCCGGAGCGCTGCATGGTGCCGCCCTGCACCACGCGCTTGTACTTGCGGGCAGCCTGGACCATCAACTGCCCTTCCTCGACATACACGCAGGCGGGCTTCTCGACAAAGACATCCTTGCCAGCCTTGCACGCCTCGATCATCATGTAGGCGTGCCAGTGGTCGGGCGTGGAGATGCAGACGGCATCGATGCTCTTGTCGGCGATGATCTCGCGGAAATCATGAATCGCCTTCACGCTGTGGCCGAGCTTCTCGGCCTGCGCCTTGGCCATCTCGAGATGCGGCTGATAGACATCGCAGACGGCGACGGGCTGGAAGCCGGGCACCTTCGAGGCGTAATCCAGATTGCCTCGGCCCATCTGGCCCATTCCGATGAAGGCGACCGTCACGCGGTCGTTGGCGCCGCGGGCGGATCCGGTGAAGAGGTTCGTGGTAAGGCCGGCGGCTGCGGCGGAAGAAAGAAAACGGCGCCGCCCGGCGGAAACAGGATCGTTCTTGTGTTGCATAGGGCTTGTTCTGTTTATATCGCGGATGCGGAGGCCCCGTGGCGGACTGGGGCCTCTCGAGAATAGACGCCGCGCGCGGGCCGGGTGTAACCTGCAGGGTATGGCAAAGCAGTCGGCAGTCCCGAAGAAGCTGAAGAAATTCGAGAAGAAGTACCCCGAAGTGTGGGCCGCCTTCCAGGCCCTCGGCGCAGCCTGCCACGAGAAGGGCGGGCCGCTGAACGAGAAGACGCGGCGCCTGGTGAAGCTCGGCATCGCCATCGGGTCGGAGCATGAGGGCGCGGTGCACTCCGCGGCGCGGCAGGCGCTGGAGAGCGGCGCGAAGAAGGAGGAGATCCTGCAAGCCGCGGTGCTTGCCATCACCACCGCCGGGTGGCCCGCAGCCTACGCCGCCATGACGTGGATCGAGGAGGAGATCGGCGGCTGAAGCGCCCCGCGCCCGCCGCGCCGCGGGATGCGCGCGAGCCCTGCGCCTGCCCCCTGTCAGAGACCGGAAGAAGCAGCCATGCCCGAAAAGGAAATCATCCACACCCCGAATGCGCCCGCGGCCATCGGGCCCTATTCGCAGGCCGTTCGCTGGAACGGGCTTGTCTTTGCGAGCGGGCAGATCCCGCTCGACCCCGCCACGGGGCAACTGGTGGAAGGCGGCATCGAAGAGCAGGCCGCACGGGTGCTCGAGAACCTGAAAGCCGTGCTGGAAGCCTCCGGGGCGCGCCTTGACACCGTGCTCAAGACCACGATTTTCCTGAAAGACCTGGGCGATTTTGCCAAGGTGAACGAGATTTACGGCCGGTATTTTCCGGAAAAGCCGCCGGCCCGCGCCACCGTGGAAGCGGCGCGGCTGCCGCGCGATGTGCGCGTGGAGATCGAAGCCGTGGCGTTCGTCGCGTGACGGCCCAGGCCCGTCTTTACGCCCAGTCCGGCCTCAGCCGCGGCGCAAAGGCCGTTTCGCGGAACTGGCGTGCCCGCTCCGGATCCATCGAGGGATTGCGGAAGCGGATTTCGGCCAGGTCCGTGAGCGCGGTAAACACGCTTGTGTTGCGGATGAAGCCGGAAAAGCGATCCGCGCCCGGCCCCAGCGCCGTCACCAGCGTGTAATCCGAGGTGTGCGTCGTGCCGGTCCAGTGGATGCCGGTGTGGTTGCCGACCACCTGCCCCAGAATGCCCACGGCGGAATCCAGTTGCCGGTTGACGCAGAGCTTGCGCTCGCCTGAGGCGCAGCGGCGCAGGATCTCGGCTTCCTCCGGCGTGAAGCGGAAGCCGAAGTATTGCTCGGCCAACTCCTGGATCCGTGCTGTGCTGGGCGCGCCTCCGGCCACTCCAGCCTGCTGCTGCGGATTCATCGAATACTCGGCCGTGCCGGCCAGGCGCGGGCTGATGGCGTTGAAGCTCGCCTGGATTCCGGCCAGCCGCTCGAAACAGGCGTTGCTCTGGCTATACTCCAACCCCATGCCGACGAGGCCGGGGTTGGAATTGCCGTGGTCGCTGGTGATCACGACCAGCGTGTCGGGGCGGCCTTCAGCGAACCGCAGCACCGTCTCGATCGCCTCGTCAAAGGCGATCTGGTCCCAAAGCAATCCGGCCGCATCGTTGGCGTGGGCGGCGTGGTCGACCCGCGCGCCCTCGATCTGAATCAAAAACGGCTTGTTTTGTTTTTCCAGGATGCCCAGCGCGGTTTCGGCCATTTCCGCCAGCGCCGGCACCAGCTTCAGCGCCGTCTCGCTGTGGCGGTGGTCCACGGTATACGGCATGTGCGAGCCGCTGAACAACCCCAGCATGCGCCTGGCCGAAGCGGCCTGCGCCTGCATCTGCTCGCGGTTTTCCGCATGCGCGTAGCCGGCGGCGCGGAAGGCCGCCGCCAGGTCCTTGCCATCCTTGCGGGAGTCGGGCGAGAAGAAGCGCCGCCCGCCGCCCAGGATCACATCCACCTTGTCGAGATACTGCTCGGCGATCAGATGCTCGTCGTCGCGGCGGCGCACGCCCGCGGCGAAGCCCGCGGGCGTGGCGTGCGTCACCGTGGCGGTGGTCACCAGCGCCGTCAGGTAGCCCTTGTCACGGACCAGATCCATGATGGGTGTCAGCCGCGTGCCGTCGGGGAGCACGTTCACCCAGCCGTTGAAGATCCGTGAGCCCGAGCCCCAGGACGAAGAAGCGGAAGACGAGTCCGTCACCAGCGAATCAAGCGACGCCATGTCCATCCAGCCGCGGCGCGCTTCCGGGCGGTTGAGCAGGGCCTGCCACAGCAGCCCCTTGCCGCGCACCCGCAGCGAGAACTGCTCCGCCAGCGGCAACACGGACGGGCTCATGCCGTCGGCCACCATGTAGATGATCCGCTTCGGCCGCGCGCCTGGCTTTTGCGCGGCTGCCTCGAGCGTCTCCAGCCCCCCGGCCACGCCGGCCAGCACGCCGGCCCCTTGGAAAAAGAATCGCCTGTTCATCGTCATCGGTTTGCTTTCCTTATTGTTTCAGAAGGGATGTTACAGTTTCATCCACGCCTGGCGAATGCTTTCTGACACCACGCCCGGAGCGTCCAGTTGCAGCCAGTGCCCTGCGCCCGGCACAACCTGGTGCGTACCCCCGGCCGATTGCTGCGACCAGCGGCGGTGGGCTTCCACCACAGCCGGCGGCGTGGTTTCGGCCGACAGCACGTGAACCGGAAGCCGCCGCAGCGGCGCCTCATCCAGCGGCGCCGCGCAGTACTCGGGCAGCCGCTCCAGATACTCGGCCATCGTCGAGAAACTGCGCGACAGGCACCAATGCGACTTGACGCGCGGCCAGACCTCCGGCGGCAGCTTCTGAATCTCGCCCGCCAGCCGTTTGGTCACCTCGCTGCCCTTGCCGCTCGCTGCGACAGCGAGCATCGTGGGAAGCCGCCGCGAGCCGAGCAGCAGCAGATCCAGCCCCAGCCGGACCACCCCCCACCGCGCCAGCGACGCGCCACGCCGCGACAGCATCACGCCGCGGCCCAGCATCCGGCCACGCACATCGGACAGAGGCGACCACTCGAAAGGCTCCAACGGATCCAGCAACACCAGCGCGCGCACTTTTTCCGGAAACCGCGCCGCGTAGTGCCGCGCCAGCAGCCCGCCGAAGGAGTGGCCGGCCAGCACGAACGGCTTTTCGATCCGCGCCGCTTCGATCAAGAAATCGAGTTCCGCGAGGAGATTTTCCAGCGTCCGCGGAGAGCGCGGCGGCTCGCTGTAGCCGAGACCGCGCCGGTCGTAACTCACCACGCGGAACTGTCCAGCCAGTTTGTCCTGCACGAGTTTCCAGCTCGCGCTGGAAGCGGCGATGCCGGCTTCCAGCACGACAGGCGGACCTGCACCGCCTGTGTCAAGCACATGGAATCCGTCCAACATGCGGCCCGGCGGCGGCCACCGGCGCAGGTCACGCCGTTCGCCCCAAAGCTGATAGAGGCGCCCGGCGAGGGGAATTGCAGCCAGCGCGGCAAGCCATGGCCACATGGATCAATGATCGGAGCGCCCGTAGACGATCAGCGCCACGGGCGTGCCGCCGATGGCGGTGCGCAGCACCTGGTCCGATTCGCCTTCCGCCGCGATGCCGGTTTCCACGGGCCCGGATTCCTTCCACAGGCTGAGCACCAGCGGGTGCGGCGTGCGGGAGGCCTTGCGGCTCATGTCCATGAGCTGGTCAAAGGAAGGCTTCGCCGCGGCGTCTTTGTCGATCTCGGCCGGAGAGAGAATGGCGAAGTCGCGCTGCGGCGCCACGCCCTGGTGGTCGCCGTTCATCGGGAAGAAGCTGAGGCGCAGCGTGTAGACGCCGGGCCGGATGGGCTGGCCGCGGCGGTCGCTCCAGCGGCTCTCCACGCGCACAACGCCCAGAAAGGTCCCGTGCGGCAGGCCCCAGGTGGCGTTCTGCTCGGGCTCGTTCTCCTTGCCGGTTTCCCTGGCGAACCAGAACGAGCAAAGCGCTCCGCCATCGGGCTTCACGACCTTGATTCCTTCGGCTACAAGTGCGGGCGCCAGCGCCGACGCTTCCGCAGGCGGCGGGCCTGCCGGCTCTGTGCGGTAGTCGGCTGCGGCCGCTATGCCGGCCAGCAGGAAAAGGGTTGCAAAAACGCGCCAAAGGCTCATGTCTAATTGGATGCCAGCAACGGCCCGAGGATGCGGTCAAGCTCGGCGTCGGTCCAGGCGGCCGGCCGCGCGTTGCGGTGCAGGCTCCAGCGCTCCACGTGTTCGGCCGCGGCGCCGGGCGCCACCTTCGTCATGGGGCCCAGCGTTTCCAGTTCGAGAAAGTCCGCGTTGGTGAACGTTTCGTAGGAGCAGCCGAAGTCCGGATAGGTCTTTGACGGGTCGGCGTCGTAGCGCTTGAGGAACATCTCGCCGTTCAGGAAATAGGCTCCAAACGTTTTCGGGTTGAAATGGCCGATCTTCATCGGCACCGGATTCTTCGGGTCCTGGCGCAGCACGAAGTATTTCTTGAGCCACGTCCAGCGCGGGTCGGACAGATCGGTGAAGGCCCACATGACGAGCGGGTTGGTGGGCGCGAGCACCTCGGGGTGCGTGCCGCGCGGCGGGAAGCCGCTGAGGCCGTGGCCGCCGGGGGCCATCATCGTCAAGGCCCACGGGGCGAAATCGAGCGGCATGATGCCGCGGTTGAACAGGCGGTGGATGACCGTCACTTCCGTGCCGCGCGGCGCCATGCGGATCTCGATCTGTTTCTGTATGCCTGTCTCTTTCTCCACCGGCTGCGTGGCGACGAGCACGTCGCCGCGGATTTCCACGGCGACAGGCGAGTTGTCCGGCGGGTAGGTGTAGCGGACGTCCTCGGGCGCAATCCAGATGCGGTGGCCGCCGCGCGCCACCCACTGCGGCTCGCCGGAGCGCCCGGCAGTCTCCTTCTGCACCCAGAAGAAATTCTGCCCGCCGCGGAAGCCGAAGAACATGATGCGCGGGCCGATGTCGGAGGTGACGATCAGCTCGGCTTCGCCGTTGGCGATCCGGTAGCAGTTGGGCCAGCCGCTGAAGGCGGTCTTTTCGATTCGTACTTGCGCTTCCATCAGGCACCCCGTCGTGAGAGCGAACAGCAGGAGCGGTCTCATCGCCGCTATTGTTTCCTGCGCGCCAGAATGGCGTCAAGAGGCGCGCCGGTGCGGCGGGCTTCGATGAGGGTGAATCCAGCGGCCTCGAGCAAGGCGCGATACTCGCTTTCCGTCCGTTCGCGGCCCTCCGTGCAGACCAGCATGTTGAGCGACTGCATCGACGCGCTCGCCGGGCCGCAGCGGTCTTCGTCGAGCAGCATCTCGACGATGAGCACTGCGCCGCCGGGCTCGAGCGCCGCGCGCACGCGGCGGAGCAGTTCGAGGCAGCGCTCATCGCTCCAGTCGTGCAGAATCTTGCCGAGGGCGTAGAGCGAGGCGCGGGGCAACTCGTCGCGGAAGAAGTCGCCGGCGGCGGTTGTGATGCGGTCCCGGGCGGGCGAAGCGGCGATGTGCGGAAGCGCGTGCGCAATGACGTCGGGGCGGTCGTAGACAATCGCGCGAAGGCGGCCGTAGCGCTCGCAGGCGGCGATGGCCAGGTGGCCGGTGCCTCCGCCCAGATCGACCAGCGTTTCAAATGCGTTCAGGTTGAAGATGCGAACCGCCGCGGTCGAGCTGAGCAGCCCCAGCCCGTGCATGCCGGCCACAAAATCGGCGCGGGCTTCATCCGTGCGGTAGAAGTGGTCGAACAACGAGCCGCGCGCGCCGAACACGGCCTCCCACCGCGGGCGCCCCTCCCGCACTGCACTCTCCAGTTCCCCCCAGAGCCGGTAGAGCGCGTCGTCGGAGTAGCGGATGTAGCCGGCCAGCGAATGTGGGCTTCTCCGAACCAGGAAGTGATCCGCCACGGCCGTGTTCGAAAAGACGCCGCCTCGCCGTTCGAGCAACCCCAGCGCGGCGCAGCCTTCCAGCAGCCGCTCGAGCGCCTCCGCGTGAACACCCAGGCGGGCGGCAAGCTGCGCGGCTGCAGCCGGCGCCTCGGCAAGCAGATCGAACACGCCCAGCCGCACGGCCGTAAAGAGCGTCTTGGACCGGCGGAAGCCTTCCAGCAGTTCGAGGATCGGGGAGGGATCCGGGGCGGCCATGAAACTTCCATTGTGCGGCATCCGGGGCGGTGCGGGGGCGGCGGAATTTCCTTAAAGACCGGGCTTCGGATGCCGATACGGCGACATGGGTTGAATCAGCCAGCGGGGAGATGCAGAAAAACGGCGCGGCCCTGAGGCACGCGAGGGGCCGCGGCAAGCAAGGGAGGTCTAAGAATGCCGCTTGACCACGAGTTCTCCGCGAGCCAGGAGGCCGCAAACCGCGCCACGCCCGCCGCGCCTCACGGGAAGGATTCGCAGCCTGCCCCTGTTGTTTCGGAGCCTTGCGGCGCTGCGGCGCCGCGCCCGGCGCCCATTCTGGTCGTCGAAGACAACCCCATCAACCAGAAGGTCCTTGCGACGCTGCTGCGCAAACGCGGCTACGAGGTGGACGTGGCCAACGACGGCGCCCAAGCCATCCAGCGCGTGGCCGAAAAGCACTACGGCCTGATCTTCATGGACCTCCAGATGCCCGTGCTCGACGGCCTGGAAGCGGCGCGGCTCATCCGCAGTTTCGAAGGCTGCCCGCAGCCGCCCATTATCGCCATCACCGCCTACACCCTGAACGGCGAGAAACAGCGCTGCCTGGAAGCCGGCATGAACGGCTATCTGCCCAAACCGGTGGATACGGAAACACTCTTTGATTGCGTCGAACAGTGCCTGAAGCGGGCCTGAAACCACTTCCGCCCGGCGGCCGGATCCGGATTTTCTCCCGGCAGTCTTGCCGCGCCCGAAGCCGTCTCGTTTTCATGCCCCTTGTCCTTGACTCCAACCGGAAATAGCCGGATAATCTGGTAAATCCATGGTTGCCGATTGCCGGCTGTTTCTCCTGGCGACTCTTCTGCTGCTTTCGCTGTCCCTGCCTGAATCAGCGGCGTCCGCCCCCAAGCCGCACGCCCGGATGATGCGAATCGAAAGTCCTTTCTTTGAAGTAATTGCTCCCTGCGAGAGAGACGACTGCATTCAAATGATTCGCTTTCTGGAATGGATCCGGCTGGTGTTCGAGAAGAACTTCCAACTCGCGGCGCCTGCGAGGAAGACCGTGGTCTACTTCTGTCCGTCGGAGAAATCCTGGGAGAGAATGAGCCTGATCAGCCATTCCAACGGGTTTTTCATCGATCTCCCGTCGCGCGGCCACATTGTCATCCGAAACTTGAAAGACTGGCAGATGGCGGCCCTGCACGAGTTTGCCCACCTCTGGATGCGGCAGAAAATGAAGCGCCATGTCGCTTGGCTGGATGAAGGAATCGCCTGCTATTTCGAAGGCTTCAGGAGCGAAAAAGGCAAGGTGGAGACAGGTTTGCCCGTGTACGGCCGCGTGTACGCCCTCAAGGCCCGGTCATGGCTGTCCGCGGAGACGCTTTTCACCGCGAGTCACAGCACGGAAATCAAAGGCGATTCCGAAAGAGCCCTGTTCTACGCCCAATCCTGGCTGATGGTTCACATGCTGCGCCTGTCGCCGGAGTTCCGAGCCGGGTTCCCCGAGTTTTTCCAGAGTGTCGCCGAGGGAATGGAGGCGGGAATTGCGTTGCAAAAGGTGTACGGCATCCCGCCCGGGGACCTGATCCGGAAAGCCCGGCAATGGTGGGCGTTGCCTGTATGGCCCACCGAACCTCTCGACCCGCCCGACCGCATGCAGTTCCGGATCACGCTCTCCCCTGCGGAAGCGGAAACCGTAGAGCTGGCGGAGGCAACACTGTCAGCCGCGAGGCTGCCGGAATCAGAACGCAGCCCGGTCTATGCGCGCATGGCGGAGCGGCTCGGCGAGTCGTGCGCGAGCCACTTGCCGCTGGGCGACCTGGCCTTCAATCTGGGTTTGCTCGACAGCGCGGCCAAACACTATCAGGCCGCGGTGCGGTGCGGCACTCCGGCGGCGGAAATCGGCCGTGGCATCGCTCTGGCTGCCGCCGAAGAACAGGAGCTGAGCGCAGAGCGGATCCGGGAGATCGAGGCCGTCACCGGGGATCGCTCCGTGCGTGCCGATCTGGCGGCAGGCAGGTTGCGGCGCGACGATTTCGAGGGCGTTTTGCGGGCCACCGAGGATCTGTCCGGTATGAGCCGCGACGCCGTCTTCCGGGCTTCGCGCATGCGCGCCATCGCATTGATCCATCTGGAGCGTTTCGACGAAGCCGCCAAGCTGGCCTCGCGGCTGGCAGCCTCTGCTACCGATGATTTTGAAAGGCAATCCGCGAAGCTGCTGTTCGAGGACATCGAGAGCCGGTCCCGCGCCAAAGCTGCCGCCGCGGTGCCGGCGCACGAGGTTTACCTGCGCCAGCTCTGGCGCGCCGATGGCGTTGTGGTGCGCGTGGACTGCATGGAAACCTGGGCGCGGCTCAACGTCAAAACGAACGACGGACAGGATCTGAGCTTGCGCATCGCCGATCCGGGCGAGGTGGTCACCGGCGATGGCGAGGGAGAGAAGATCGATCTGCAGTGCGGGCCTCAGCAATTGCCGGCTGTGATCGGCTATGTTCCGGAACAGGACGAGACTTCCGGGACGCAAGGTCGCGTCAAGTACCTCCGGCTCCGGCGGTGAGCCGTGCCCGGCCCCGCTCCAGGGGTCTACTGTTTGCCCGCCGGCGGCGCCGTCCGCCGCACCTGCTCGTAGTAGCGCTGCACGTAGTCCTGCAAATGCAACGGCACCTCGTCGCGGCCCAGCTCCGATCCCGCATCCGTCCTGGCGCCGGTCTTGCCGGTGAACGGCGTGCGCAACTGCTGGTTCCTGGAGTTGGTGACCTCCACCATCACCTCGCCCTGCACGTTCTGGGAACGCTTGCCGAGCAATTCGTCCAGCTTGCCCATCGCCTCCAGCTCTTCGGCCGCCTGCAGCTCCTTGCGCCCCTCTTCTTTCCCGACGCCGCTCTTTTCGTTCTGCGACGCAGCGTCCGGGTTGCCCGCCTGCTCCGACTTTGCCTGCTGCGAAGCGTCCGACTGCGCCTGCTGGTTGCCGGAGAGCATGTCGCCTTCCTGGCCCTGCTCTCCCTTTTTGCCCGGCTGCGGGCGGCCTTTTTCCTGGCGCGCGGCCTCTTTCTTCGCGTTCTGTTGGGAGGTGCGCGTCCCGTCGCCTGGCGGCAGCTCCAGCTTCAGCTTGTCCATCAGACTGGCGAGCGCGTCGCGCATCTTGTCGAGAAGAGAGTCCTGCGGTTGCTGCCGCTGCGGGCTGTCCTTGCCGTTCTGGCGGTCGCCGGCCTCCTGCGATGATTCACCGGCATCGCCGGAGTTCTCCTCCGCTGCCTGCTCCTGGCCGGATTCCGAAGTTTGACCCGGCGTTTGCATGCGCGCGGTGTTGGACCGGTCGCCCTGCCGCCCGGGCAGGGAGGAGTCGCCGCTGTCCGGACTGCGCAGCGCCTCCATGGGCGTCTGCTCTTCATCGAGCGCGCCGGCTTGCGATTCTTCCAGCGTGAAGCCGGGCAGGTCAAGTGGTTTTGCCGGCGGGCGGCGCGGCGTCGCCGGCGGCACAGGGGCGCCGGTGAGCGTGTCGAAATGCACCGCTACCAGCGGCGGGCGCAGGTCGAAAGTGCGCAAAAGACCCACCCGCAGCAGAAAGAGCGCGAGCAGGAGGGAGAGGGAAGCCGCTGCAGCAACTGCGGCGCGCGACCATTCCAGAGGGAGCGCGCGGCGCAGGTCGGCGTTTGCGCAGGCCTCCGCGGCTTTCTGTTCCACGAGAGGCGCAAAAGCAGTGGCGGTGTTTCCCGCGCCGTGCCTCAGGTGCCAGGCTGTAGCCAGCAGATCCCGAAAGCCCAGCCGCCGGTCGGCCCGCTGGGCGGCCGAGTATGCATCCGGAGCGCGCCGCCGCGCGCGCCATGCAGTCCAGAAGACGGCCGCCGCGATGGAAGCCAGAGGCCAGACGGGATGGAAGATGCCCGCGCCGGCCAGCAACATAACAGCCAGCAGGAGGCAGACAAAGGCGGAGGCGCGGAAGAACTCCTCCAGCGCGATGAAGGCCAGCATGCGGCGGCGCGCGGATTCCACCACACGGTCAATGGGAGAAGCTGGCTGCACCTGCCTCCATTATGGCAACGGGGGGCTGCGCCGATGAGGCGGCCCCCCGTGTTGTCTGTCAGCGGATTGAGCAGATCAGAAGAAGAAGCGGATGCCGAACTGCGCCTGGAACGGGTTGCCGACCTGGGACGTGGTGGGCTGGTTGTAATCGCCCGCCGCGTTGCGCAGCAGCATGAAGCGCGAATCCACCGGCGCGGCTGCGCCGGTGGTGGCGTTGACGCCGAGGCCGTAAATATTGGCCTGGCCTGCGTAAACGACGTTGTCGAGGTTGAAGAGGTTGAAGAACTCGGCCGAGAGCTGCAAGCGGTAGCGCTCCCGGAAGCTGAAGCTCTTCAGAATGCGGATGTCGTTGTTGTTGGCGATGCCGCGGTTGCGGAAGGCGTTGCGCTTGAACGGCACGCCAACCGCCTGGTAGGGCCGGTCGTTGTTAGTGGCGTTGCCGTCGGTGTCGCTGCCGACAATCGGGTTCAGCGGCAGGCCGCTGCGCGTGCGCAGGATGCCCGACACCTCGATGCCCCAAGGCAGCGTGTAGAGGGCGTAGGACGACAGCAGATGCCGGGCATCGATGTCGGAGTAGTTGTATTCGCTGCTCAGGTCGTAGGGGTTCATTGCGCCCATGCCCGTGGCGTTGCGCTCGTTGTCGTCGTCGGAGTAATTGGTCGACAACGTGTAGAAGGCGCCGGCGGTGAATTTGCGGCTCCGGTACTGCGTCTGGAGCACCAGGGCGCGGTAGAGCGACTTGGCGTTGCTTTCGCGCGTCGTGTACTGGCCCTGCTGCGGAACGGGCCGCAGCGCGCGGTTGAACACCGGGCGCCCGTCGCCTGCGCGCACGGTGGGCACGGGGAGGTTCCAGTCGCGGTTCCGCTGCAGGTGCACGGCCTTCACGTGCTGGTATTGCGCCCCGGCGATCCAGTTGCCGGTGAGCTGGTGCTCGAAGCCGACGCCCCACTGATAAGCGCGCGGGTTGTAGAACTCCGGCGCCATCATCGTCAGCGACGCGCCCAGCAAGGGATCCGGCGCCGCGCCGCCCGCGGCGAGAGCGGCGGCGCGCTGCGCGACGTCCGCAGGGATCACAGGCAGCGAGCCGAGCTGGGAGGCGTTCAGGTCCACGCCCGCCTGCCGCAGGAGCTGATAGACGGTGGTAGTGCTGCCGGCGGCGAACGGCCCGATTTGAATGCTCACGTCGCCCGGCGGCGTGCGGAAGTTGTTGGTCGGCCCCGAAAACAGCAGCAGCGGCGTGGCCGCGTAAAAGATGCCTCCATGGCCGCGCACCACGGTGCGCTTGCTGCTGAAGGGCGTCCACGCGAAGCCGCCGCGCGGCATGAACTGCTTGAGGTTGTCCTTGATGCGCGTCACATCCAGTTGGCCCAGCGGGTAGCCGATGTTGACGCGGTTGACCAGCGTCGAGTTGTTGGCTTCCACCTTCGGGTTCCACTGGCCCTCCCAGCGAAGGCCGAAGTCGAGCGTCAGTCTGTTGTTGACGCGCCAGGAGTCCTGCGCGAACAGGGCCATCTGCTTGGCGTTGAAATCCGCCAGCAGATTGCCGATCTGGCGGCGGTAGATGACGCCCGGATGATCGAACCGGTTGGCGACTGTCCCGCCCGTGCCGAGGATGTCCAGGATGCCCGCAATGTCGGCGGTGTTCTGGAAGGAGAACGCCCCGAACTGGTTGAAGCCGAACAACTGGGCCGTGCTGAGGAAGCTCAGGTCCATGCCGAACTTCAGGCTGTGGCGGCCGGCGAGCACGGTGAGCGAGTCGGTGATCTGCGTGCGGTAGTCGTCCTGCGTGGTGGGCAGGAAGCTGCGCGCGCCGTAGGTGCCGATGACGCCTGCGGCCACGGTGGGCAGGGCGGAGTTCGACAGGCGCGGGCGGATTTCATACGACTGGCTGAACTTCACGTCGTTGACCACGCGAGGGGAGAACAGGTGCGTATACTGCACCGTGCCGAAGTGCGTGCGGTTGATCTCCTCGCCTTCGTTCGAAAGAGCCAGGTTGGTGAACGGGTTCAGCGCGCCGCCGACAGTGACCGAGTTCGGTTCGCTGGAACGCGAATGGTTGTAGCGCAGCGTGAGCCTGTGGCCCGCGGCGAACGCGTAGTCCATCTTGCCCGTGAGCGCCGTGGCGCGGTTTTCACGCTTGAAGTCCTGCTCCAGGCCCTTGAAGAAGCTGTAGGCTTCCTGGGTGGCCGCGTTCGGCGTGATGCCTTGCAGGGCGGTAAAGATGACCTGCGCGGGAGTGTTGGCCCGCTGATGCTCGGCGGCGCCGAAGAAGAACATGCGGTCGCGGATCACGGGGCCGCCCACGTTGCCGCCAAGCTGCTGCAGCGATTCCGAGGGCTGGCGCTTGAAGATCGGGTTGTCGGCGCTGAAGTTGCGGTCGCGGTTCTGGTAGAACCCGCCGCCGTGCACGTCATTGGCGCCGCTCTTGGTGATGACGTTGAGAACGCCGCCGGTGGAACGGCCGTATTCGGCTGCATAACCCGTGCTGACCGCCTGAAACTCCTGCACGGCGCCCTGCGGAATGGTGAAGTTGAAATTCGACCGCTCGCCGCCGCGGATGCCGCCGAAAAAGGGCTGATTGTAGTCGGCGCCATCCACCATGATGTTGCCGTTGATGCCGCGCTGGCCGGCGAAAGAGAGCTGCCCGCGCGTCGGCTCCACCTGCACGGTGGGCGTGAGCGCGGCGAAGTCCTGGAACCGCCGCCCGTTGATCGGCATGTTTTCAATGGCGCGCTCGGCGACCATGACGCTGGGCGCGGGGAGAGCCACGTTGATCATCGTGTCGGCGACTTCGATCGACTGCGTGGTCGCTTGCAGTTGCAGCGTGACGTTCAGGTTGACCGAGGCGCCGACGGCGAGTTCGATGCCGGTCAGCGTTGTGGGCGCGAAACCCGCGCTTTCTGCGACCAGTTCATACCTGCCGGGGTCGAGCTGCACGGCGCGGAACTGGCCGACTTCATTCGACTTCAATTCGCGCAGCAGACTCGTTCCCGTGTTGCGGATCTTGACGGAGGCATTCGGCACGACCGCCCCATTGGGATCCAGCACCGTGCCCGACAACTGAGCCTTGTTCGCATCTGCCTGGCCCCACGCCGCGATGGCGCAGAACAGGATGAACACTCCCAACCGAAGATATCGATTCATACAGTGAGTTTTCCTCGTTCGCTGTGAGTGAGACTGGGTTTGTTCGGCGAATTGCCGTACTCAGCCATAGATTACCGCACGGGAATGAAGATTTCGTTACTTTTGTCTCCACGCCCGGTGGGAGGGCTGTGTCAAAGAAACGGCGAACGGGGCCGGCCCGCCGCCGGACCGATGCTATTCCAGGGCCTGGTACACCAGCGTTTCGTAAGTGTTCAGCGTGGGCTGGTCAAACGGCATCCACTGCAGAAACAAAAGCAGGGCAAGTTGTTCTTTGCGGTCCACGCGGAAATAGGTGGATGCCGCGCCGTTCCAGCCGAAGAGTCCTTCCGTGGCCGGACGGCCGGATTTCGCCGCATGGATGCGCACGGCGCCGCCGAGGCCGAACCCGTCCGAGTCATCGCCGCCAATGGTGGGCCGCGGCAGCCCCTCCAAATGGTTCATCATCATCAGGTCCACCGTCTTGCGCCCCAACAGGCGCACGCCGTCGAGCTGGCCGCCGTTCAGCAGCATCTGCGCGAACCGCGCATAGTCCCCGATGGTGGAATACAGCCCCATCCCGCCGTAGGGCACCCCGCCGGTCTGGAGGCCGCGCTGCGCCTCCAGCTTCCCGTCGCGGCGCGAATAGATCTTTGCCAGCCGCGAGCGCTTGGACTCCGGCAGCTTGAAATGCGTGTCCTGCATCTTCAGCGGCCCTGTAATGCGCTTTTCGACGAATGCGTCGAACGGCTCGCCGGAGACGACTTCCACAAGGTAGCCGAGCACGTCGATCGAAACCGAATACTCGTAGCGCTCCCCCGGATGGAAGGCGAGCGGCAGCGCGGCCAGCCTTTCAATGAACTCCTTCAGGCTGGGCGCGCCGAGCGGATTCGCCTTGCGGTACAGCGCCGAAACGTTGTCGTTGCCCCATCCGTAGCTGAATCCGCTTGTGTGCGTCAGCAGATGTTTCACCGTCATCGGGCGCGCCGGGTCCTCCAGTTCCGGCCGTTCCACCGTGCCGCCCTTGTACACCTTCAGTCCCTTGAATTCCGGGATGAACTTGTCCACGCGGTCGTCGAGAGAGAGTTTGCCCTCCTCGGCCAGCATCATCACGGCGGCGGAGGTGATGGGCTTGGTCATGGAATAGATGTGGACGATGGTGTCCTTCTCCATCGGAAGCCTGTTCTCGACATCGCGCAGGCCAAAGGCGCGCCAGTCTGCGATGCGGCCGTTGCGCACGATCAGCGTGATCGCGCCGGGGCGCTCACCCGATGCCGTGAGCTGCTCGAAATAGCGGTGGATCCGCTGGATCCGCTCTGGCGAGAAGCCCTCTTTTTCCGGCGTGGAAAGAGGCAGGGGCTGGGCGAGGGCGGAGACCAGGGCCAGTGCGGCGGAAAGCAGAAAGCGCATACAGGCAGTATACCGGCCCCAGCCGGCCACGGGCGTGCGGCGGACGTCCGGGCCTTTATGGAGTCACGCGCTCTTCCGGCTCCGCGCCCACTTTCACCCACACCACCTCGCCGTCTTCGCGGAGCTGGTGATCCAGGCGGACTTCCTTGTCGCCCGCCTTCACCGTGATTTCGTAGTCGCCTTTGAAGCCCTTGACGTAGATGGCTCCGTGATACGGAGTGATGCCGGTCTCATCGGTCCACCACTTTTCGAACACCAGTTCGCGCCACACGCGGTACATGGGCTTTTCCGACCAATCCCGGCGGATCATCGCGCCGAGCGGCTTCCAGTGGCTGCCCTCCCAGAAGCCCCACATCAGGAAATCCGTCACCGCCGGGTGGCTGAAGGCCAGAGTCATGAAGTCGCGCGTGAACTGCGCCTGCAACTCCTCATCCGGGGTGGCGAAATCGTACTCCGTGATGGCGATGGGAATTCCAAGCCGGGCGAAGCGGTCGAAGATCTCCAGCATGCGCTCCGGCGGCGTGGCCGCGCCGAAGTGGCCCTGGAAGCCGATGCCCTCGACCGGCGCCCCGCGCTCCAGCAGCGTCTCGATCATGCGGTAGTAGGCGTTCTGCTTGCGGAGGTTGGCGCCGTTGGCCGCGACGATATCGTACTCGTTGATGAACAGCCGTGCGCCGGGATCGGACTCCTTGGCCGCCAGGAACCAGTCCACCATCACCTCTTCGCCAAGCACGTTGAACACATCGCGGTTCGCCACCGGTTCATTGACCACGTCCCAGTGCACCACCAGCCCGCGCGTCGCCGTGGCGGCGTCGCGGATGCGATTCAGAATCCGCTGCCGCAGCGCATCCGGATTGTTGGCCAGGTCGCGCACATCGCGCGGCATCCATTGCCAGCCCGGCCAGACGAGATTGTGGCCCCGGATCCAGGCGATGCCGTTGTCGTGGAGCCAATGCAACGCGTCGAGCGCGCGGTTGGGGTTCTGCTCCCACGGGCCCCACTTCAGGTCGTTTTCGAGGACCGCCATGTTGAAGTTCTCGCGAATGAAGCGGCGGTAGCGCTCGCTGTCTTCGCTCGCGCCGAGCAGGCGCTCGGCGGCCACGGCCGTGCCCCATCCGAAGGCGTGGCGCTTGAGCCGCGCGCGGATCTGGGCCCCCTCGATCGGCTCCCCATCGGGCGTGATGGCGACGATGACCATGCCCGCCTTGCGGATCTCTTCGATGCGCTGTTCAGCGGCCGCGCGCCAGGCCGCATCAGCGGCGGCGCCTTCATAGAAGCGGTTCAGCCCCAGCGCCTCGGGCGTGGCGTCAGGCCCGTAGTTGAGCAGGGAGATGCCGCCGATCTCGGCCGCCTGCACCTGCTGTCCCATCCAGAAGTCCACCCAGTAGCCGCCCGCGGCGTAGGTCTCGCGCATGTCGAACAACACGCGGAAGCGCCGCCACTCGCGGCCCACAAGGTAGGGAGTGCTGATGGACTTGGTGTACGGAGAGCCGTCCCGCTCCACATTCAGGCGGAGAATGCAGTCGCCGTTTTCCGGCTCGATGCAGCGCATCCAGAATTCGGCCAGGATCTTGTCGCCGGCACTCACCGGAGCGGCGCCGCGGGCCCGGATGCGCACGTCCCACTCGTTGCCGCCGGTTTCCGGAAGCGAGAGAGTCCGCAGCCGGAGGGCGGTGGCAAATGGCATGCCTTCCACCGGGACTGTTTCCATCGCGCCGCTCGTCGGCCCGGACGATGGGCCGCTGTAGCGGAACGCACCCACAGGATCATCGCCCAGCAGCGGCGCCGGGCTGCTCAGGGACTGCGCCGTGAGAACCGGAAGAAAGACCAGAAAGGCCAGGAGCGGACGCATGATAGATCCTTCCTTTTTCATACTTGCACTTCTGAAATGAAAAGCCAAGAGGGGCCTCAGGAACGCCGGTCTGGGATAATCAAAGTCGCGCCATGCGGCGTTTCTTTTCCAGATTGGGCCGGGCCGTGGCAGGCGCGTACCGGCACGGTGCGCTGGGATACGCCAAGGGCGCAGCCTATTCGGCGCTGCTGTCCTTCTTTCCGGTCTTGACCACCACCATGACGGTGCTGGTGCAGATGAACGCGGAAGCAGTGAGCCGCCGCATCGCGGCGATGCTGTTCCGCGTGGCGCCGCCCGGGGTGGAGGAACTGATCCGGTATTACGTGGCGCAGCGGGGTTCGCGCCCGCTGGCGCTGCCCATCGCCGCCGGCGTGGTTTCCCTGTGGGCGGCCTCCGGCGTGATGGTGAGCCTGATGGAAGCCTTTGGGGCGGCCTCGGGCCGCAAGAACAGCCGGGGCGTGGTGGTGACCCGGCTTGTGGCGCTGTGGCTTGTGCTGGTTTCGCTGCTGCCGGTGGTTGGCGCCACCGCTTTGATGATCTTCGGCGACCGGGCGGAGAATTTTCTGCTTCACTGGCTGGGGGTGCTGGAAGCCGGCGAAGTCCTCCGGGGCTGGGTGCGGCTGCTGGGCACGGCGGTGCGCTACGCCATGGCCTCCGGAGCGATGGTGCTGGTGGCGGCGCTGCTGTACTACTTCGGGGCCGCGGGCAGGCCGGGCCGCGTCTGGCCGGGCGCACTGCTGGCCACGGCGCTATGGTTCCTGCTCACGGCCGGGTTTGCGTGGTACGTCCGGAATATCGCCGGGTACAATGTGATGTACGGAAGCATTGGCGCCGTCATCGCCCTTTGCGTCTGGATGTACCTGCTCGCTCTGACGGCCATTCTGGGGTGCGAATTCAACGCGGTTTCGGAAAAACGATGAGCGCCTACCGGCTGGGGATCGACTACAAACCGCGCGGCGACCAAGGCGAGGCCATCCGCCAGCTTGTGCGCGGCGTGGAAAACGGCGAGCAGCACCAGGTGTTGCTCGGCGTCACGGGAAGCGGCAAGACCTTCACCATCGCCAAGGTGATCGAGGAGACAGGCAGGCCGGCGCTGGTTCTGGCCCACAACAAAATCCTCGCCGCGCAGCTTTATCAGGAATTCAAGACGTTTTTTCCGCATAACGCGGTGGAGTATTTTGTCAGTTATTACGACTATTACCAGCCGGAAGCCTACATTCCCGCCTCCGACACCTACATCGAAAAGGAAGCCACCATCAATGACGAACTCGACAAGCTGCGCCTGTCGGCCACGCGCAGCCTGTTCGAGCGGCGGGACTGCATCATCGTCGCCAGCGTGAGCTGCATTTACGGGCTGGGCTCTCCGGAAGCCTATTACGGGATGCTGCTGATGCTGGAAAAAGGACAGCGCATTTCCCGCGAAAACATCCTGGGCAAGCTGGTGGAAATCCTTTACGAGCGCAACGACCACGACTTCCGCCGGGGTGCGTTCCGCGTGCGCGGCGACGTGATCGAGATCTGGCCCACCTACGAAGACGACGCGTTCCGCATCGAGATGTGGGGCGACGAGATCGAGGCCCTCAGCCGCATCGACCCGCTGCTGGGGCAGGTGAAGGAGCGTTACCAGCGCCTGCCCGTGTACCCGAAGACTCACTACGTGATGAGCCCGGAGACGAAGGAGCAGGCGATGGCGAGCATCGAGGAGGAGCTCGTCTGGTGGAAAAAGGAGCTTGAGAAGCAGGGCAAGCTCGTCGAAGCGCAGCGCATCTGGCAGCGCACCATGTTCGACCTGGAAATGATACGGCAGGTGGGCTATTGCCACGGCATCGAGAACTACTCGCGCCACTTCAGCGGGCGGCTGCCGGGCGAGCCGCCGCCGACGCTTCTCGATTACCTGCCCCCGGACGCGCTGATGGTCATCGACGAGAGCCACCAGACGGTGCCGCAAATCGGCGGCATGTATCACGGCGACCGCTCGCGCAAGGAGAACCTGGTCAAGTACGGCTTCCGGCTTCCGAGCGCGCTCGACAACCGTCCGCTGACATTCGAGGAATTCGAGCACCGGGTGCACCAGACCATCTACGTCTCGGCGACGCCGGGGCCGTATGAGCTGACCCGGTCCGGCGGCGTGGTGGTGGAGCAGATCATCCGCCCCACCGGGCTGGTGGACCCGGCGGTGGAGGTCCGCCCGGTGCGCGGGCAGGTGGACGATTTGCTGGGCGAGATTCGCGCGCGCATCGCCCGGGGCCAGCGCGTGCTGGTGACGACGCTCACCAAGCGCATGGCCGAAGACCTGCGCGAGTATTACGCGGAGCTGGGCATCCGCTGCGCCTACATGCACAGCGAGGTGTCCACGCTCGACCGGGTGAAAATCCTGCGCGATCTGCGGCGCGGCGATATCGACGTGCTGATCGGCGTCAACCTGTTGCGCGAGGGGCTCGACCTGCCGGAGGTCTCGCTGGTGGCGATTCTCGACGCGGACAAGGAAGGATTCCTGCGCTCGGCTGGTTCGTTGATCCAGACCATTGGACGGGCGGCCCGCAACGTGGAAGGCAAGGCGATCCTTTACGCCGACGTGATGACCGACAGCATGCGCCGCGCCATCGATGAGACGGAGCGCCGACGGCGAATCCAGACGGAGTACAACGAGCGGAATGGCATCACGCCGGAGACGATCGTCAAGCCTGTCGACATGACGCTGGCCATGATCGCCGAAGCCGATTATGTGACGCCGCCGCTCGAGGAGGAGCCGGAGTCGCCGGCGCTGCTGACGCCTGAAGAGCGCGAGCGCCTGATCGGCGAACTGGAGGCCAGGATGCGCGAGGCGGCCAAGGCGTTTGAATTCGAGAAGGCCGCGCAGTATCGTGACCGTATCAAGGAGCTGCGCACGCCGAACCCTTATGAGCCAGTGGAAGCCGTTGGGATTGATCGCCTCGGGGAGGATGACTAGCTCGCTGCTGCTGCGGCGCCCGGCGCTGTCGCGCCATCTGGGCCCGGTGGTGGCGCCGGACCGCAGGCTGGCGGCCCGCTACTCGAACTCGCTGCGCGCCGGTGCGGCGGCGCCCGTGGAGGAGCTGCATGGCGCGGGGCTGGTGCTGGTCCACGCCGACAGCGCCGGCCTGGCCCGTCTGTTGCCCATGCTCGCGGGCGCCGGCCCGTGGCGGGGTTCGCACTTTGCGCTGTTGAACCCCGATCTGGACGCCACGGCGCTGGCGCCATTGCGCGCTTCGGGCGCGAAGGTTTGCTCGGTGGCCACGGCGCCCTCGCGCGGGCGCGACCTGGCGGTGGTCGAGGGAGACCGCCGTGCCATCCTGCTGGCGAAACAGTGGCTGCATGAAGGGCACATGCGTTGCCTCGAGCTGGCGCCGGGCCGCAAAGCGCTGTTTCAGCTCGGGCTGCTGTCGGCCCGGGGGCTGCTGGCCCCGTTGCTGGACGCCGCTTTGATGTCGTTGCGCGCCTCGGGGCTGAGCGCCTCGGAAGCACGCCGCCTGCTGTATGAAACGGCCGATGCCTCCGTGCGCGCCTTCGCCGCCCGAGGCCGAAAAGCGCTGGAAGACCCTCTGGGCGAGACCCGGATGGCGGCGCTCGAAAAGGGGCTGGCGGAAGCCGCCCGCTACAGGCAGCCGCTGGCGGAATTCCTCGCCGACGTGCTGGAGGCCGTCGGCCGCTTCCAGGCTCCGGTTGCCGCGGCGGAAACCGGTGAAGATTCCGGTGTCCCGGGGCGGGCCGCAAGCATCACCCAAGTGTAGGTGATTTCTGCCCGATCAAGGTAAAATCGGGATTGTAGTTCCTCCACTGGTCTCATGCTGAAATCCAAAACCGAAAAACCGGAAGACCTGAACCCTGTCGAGACGCAGGAGTGGCTCGAGGCGCTGGACCAGGTGATCGAAGAAGGCGGGCCCGAGCGCGCCCGCTACCTTCTGGAGCGCCTGGCCACGAGCGCGACTCTCAAAGGCGTTCCCGCGGCGTTGGGCATCAACACCCCTTACCTGAACACGATCCCCGCGGAAGAGGAAGTCCCGTATCCGGGCGACCGCGAGCTGGAGCGCCGCATCAAGAGCCTGGTGCGATGGAACGCTGTGGCCATGGTCGTGCGCGCCAACAAGTACGACGACGGCATTGGCGGCCACATTTCCACGTTCGCTTCCTCGGCCACCCTGTATGAAGTGGGGGCGAATCACTTTTTCCGCGCCGCCATCGACACACCCGAAGGGCGCCAACCCGGCGACCTGGTCTACTTCCAGGGGCATGCCTCGCCGGGCATGTACTCGCGCGCGTTTCTGGAGGGGCGCCTCACCGAGGAGCACCTCAAGAACTTCCGCCACGAACTGCGCGATACGCCAGGGCTGAGCTCCTACCCGCACCCCTGGCTGATGCCGGACTTCTGGCAGTTTCCCACCGTCAGCATGGGGCTTGGGCCGATCAACGCGATCTACCAGGCGCGGTTCATGCGGTATCTGGAAAACCGGGGGCTGCTGGCCAGGACGGACCGCAAGGTCTGGGCTTTCCTCGGCGACGGCGAAATGGACGAGCCCGAATCGCGCGGCGCCCTGCAGATCGCCGCCAACGAGCATCTCGACAACCTGATCTTCGTCATCAACTGCAATCTGCAGCGGCTCGACGGGCCCGTGCGCGGCAATGCCAACATCATCCAGGAGCTGGAAGCGTGGTTCCGCGGCGCGCGGTGGAACGTGATCAAAGTCATCTGGGGCGGCGCGTGGGACCGGCTGCTGGCCAAGGACAAGAGCGGGCTCCTCGTGCGCCGCATGCAGGAGTGCGTCGACGGCGAATTCCAGAATTTCAAGGCCCGCGGCGGCGCGTATGTGCGGCAGGAGTTTTTCGGCAAGTACCCCGAGCTGCTCGAGCTGGTGGCCGACATGAGCGACGACGAGCTGGCCAATCTGCCTCGCGGCGGCCATGACCCGGTGAAGGTTTACAACGCCTACAAGCGCGCCTTCGAGCACCGGGGCGCGCCCACGGTGATCCTGGCCAAGACGGTGAAAGGCTACGGGCTCGGCGAAGCGGCGGAAGGCCGCAACACCACCCATCAGCAGAAGAAGCTCAACGAGAATGAGCTGCTCAAGCTGCGCGAGCGCTTCCGCATTCCCATCCCCGAGTCCACCGTGCACACGGTCTCGTTTTACCGCCCGCCGGAAGACTCCCCCGAGATGCAGTATCTGCGGCAGCGGCGCGAAGCGCTTGGCGGCTATCTGCCCGCGCGCGTGGTGCGGCCCGTTCGGCTCGACGTGCCGGGTCTTGAGTTTTTCCAGGAATCCTTGAAGGGCAGCGGCGGCCGGCCGGTGTCCACGACCATGGCGTTTGTCGCCATCCTCAAACAGTTGCTCAAGCATCCGGAACTGGGCCGCCGCATCGTGCCGATCATCCCCGACGAGGCGCGCACGTTCGGCATGGAGAGCCTGTTCCGCCAGATTTCGATTTACGCTCCCGGCGGGCAGTTGTACAAGCCGGTCGACAGCGAGCAGTTTCTCTACTACAAGGAAGCGCGCGACGGGCAGATCCTCGAAGAGGGCATCACGGAAGCCGGCTCGATGGCCAGCTTCACCGCGGCCGGGACTGCGCACGCCAACTATGGCGTGCCGATGGTTCCGTTCTACACCTACTATTCGATGTTCGGCTTTCAGCGCGTGGGCGACATGGTGTGGGCGTTCGGCGATTCGCGCGGGCGCGGCTTCCTGATGGGCGCCACAGCCGGCCGCACGACGCTCAACGGTGAAGGGCTGCAACACGAAGACGGCCACAGCCATGTGCTGTTCGGCGCCGTGCCCAACTGCGTCACCTACGATCCCGCCTACGCCTACGAGCTCGCGGTGATCCTCCAGGACGGGCTGCGGCGCATGTACGGCGAGGACGAAGACGTCTTCTACTACATCACCATTTGCAACGAGAATTACGCGCAGCCGCCGATGCCCGAGGGCGAGGGCGTCGTCGAGGGCATTCTGCGGGGCATCTACCGGGTCAGCGCCTCCGCCAATGGCCCGGCGCGCGTGCAGTTGTGGGGCAGCAGCACGATTCTCAACGAAGCATTGCGCGCGCAGAAGCTGCTGTGGGAGAAGTTCCAGATTCCCGCCGACGTCTGGAGCGTGACCAGCTACAACCGGCTCCGCGCGGAAGCGCTGGAAACGGAGCGATGGAACCGGCTGCACCCTGTCGCTGCGCCCCGAAAGCCGTTCATCCAGCAAGTGATGGAGACCACTGAAGGGCCCATCGTGGCGGCCTCCGACTACATGAAGGTTCTGGCCGACCAGCTCTCGCCGTGGCTGAGCGGGCGGCTGGTTTCTCTCGGCACGGATGGCTTCGGGCGCAGCGACTCGCGCCCCTACCTGCGGCGCTTCTTCGAAGTGGATGCCGAATCGATCGCCGCGGCGGCGGTGGAACGGCTGGCCCGCTGGGGCGAGCTGAGCCCGCAAGACGCGCAGCGGGCGGTGATTGATCTCGGTCTCGATCCGGAGAAGCCGTACGCGGTCAAGCGATGACAACCGGCGCGGCCGCCGGTTTGTCAGACGGCGGCCGCAGCCTGTATACTGGGTGGAAGGGATCTTCCGCTTCCCCGCTCCCGAAGAAATCGCTCTGGAGAAAGCCATGTCGAAGTATTGCCCTGTCACCGGAAAGAAGCCCGCGAGCGGCAACAGGGTTTCTCACGCCAACAACCGCGCCAAGCGCGTGTTCGAGCCCAACCTGCACACCAAGCGGCTCTGGTCGCCGCAGTTGAAGCGCTTTGTCCGCCTCCGCCTCAGCGCCCGCGCCCTGCGCATCATCGACAAGAAGGGCATCGACGCGGTGCTGGCGGAGCTGAAGCAGAAGGGCGTCCAGTTCTAGGAGGATTGTCATGCCGCGCATCACTGTCAAGCTGGTTTCCTCGGCGGGCACGGGGCACTTCTACACGACCACGAAGAACCCCAAGGCAAAGACCGAGAAGATGGTCCTGAAGAAGTACGACCCCAAGATCCGCAAGCACGTCGAGTACAAAGAAGCCAAGATCTGATTTAAACAACGGCTTTCGGTTCTGTTGCGGCCGCCCGTTGTGAGGGCGGCCTTTCTGTTTCCGGCCGGTCCGCGCACGGCACTCATGCGGCGGCGGGGTTGATTCCGCCGCGCCATGGCCTATAGTGAAACCATGAACCGGCGAACTTTTGTGGCCGCCACCGCGGCCACTTCCCTTTCGACTTCTTCCTCTCCCTTGCCGCGGCGCGCTTACAGGGACGGCGTCGAGCTGTCCATCATCGGCTTCGGCGGCATTGTCGTGATGGGTTACGAACAAAAGGAGGCGAACCACATCGTCGCCTCCGCCTGGGACCGCGGCGTGAATTATTACGACGTGGCGCCCTCCTACGGCGACGGCGAAGCGGAGATCAAGCTCGGACCGGCGTTGCAGCCCTACCGCAAGAATGCGTTCCTGGCCTGCAAGACCACGCGGCGCGACGCCGCCGGGGCGCAGCAGGAGTTCGAGCAATCGCTGCGGCGGCTGCGCACGGACTACTTCGATCTGTACCAGTTCCATGCCGTCTCTTCGATGGAAGATGTGGAAAAGATCCTGGCGCCGGGCGGCGCGGCGGAGTTCTTCCAGCGCATGAAGAAAGAAGGGAAGGCGCGCTTCCTCGGCTTCTCCGCGCACCACGCGGAAGCGGCGCTGGCGCTGATGGAAAGGTTCCCTGTCGATTCCATCCTGTTCCCCGTCAATTTCGTCTGCTGGTACGAAGGCCAGTTCGGCCCGCAGATGCTGGAAAAGGCCAGGGAGAAGAAGATCGCCCGGATGGCGTTGAAAGGGATGGCGCACACCACCTGGCCGAAGAATCTGCCGCGCGAGCGCCGCAGATATTCCAAGTGCTGGTATGAGCCTCTGGACGAACCGGAGAAAGCCCGGCTCGCGCTCGGCTGGACGCTCTCCCAGGAGATCACAGCGGCGATTCCCCCGGGCGAGAAAAGCCTGTTTGATCTCGCCCTCGACATCGGCGCTTCCTTTAACCCTTTGAGCCGCGCCCAACTGGATCAGGTCGCCGTGCTCGCCAAAGGCAAAGAGCCGATTTTCCGCGCCTGAATCGGGAGGGAGACCCAAGGCCCGCCGCCCGCAGTGCGCAGCGCGGATCGGAGTCAAAAAGCCGGACTCGCGCTCCTGCCCGCGGTTCAGGCTTCTTTCAGAGCGCTGATGATGTCATTGACCGCTTTCTGTCCGTCGGAGAAGAACATCAGCGTGTTGTCTGCGGCGAACAGCGGGTTGGGAATGCCCGCGAAGCCGGGACTCAGGCTGCGCTTGATCACGACGACGGTGCGCGACTTGTCGACGTCGAGAATCGGCATGCCGGCGATGGGCGACTTGGGGTCGGTGCGCGCCAGCGGGTTCACCACGTCGTTGGCGCCGATGATGATGGAGACGTCCGTCTGCGGGAAGAGCGGATTGGCCTGGTCCATCTCCTTCAGGGCTTCGTACGGGACGTCGGCTTCCGCCAGCAGCACGTTCATATGGCCGGGCATGCGGCCGGCTACCGGGTGGATGGCGAAGAAGACCTCGGCGCCACGCTCTTCGAGCATGCCGGCCAGGCTCCGCACCGCGTGCTGCGCCTGGCTCACCGCCATGCCGTAGCCGGGGACGATGGCCACGCGCTGCGCGTTCTCCAGCAGCATGGCGATCTCCTCCGGCGAGGCGGCCTTCACCTTGCCCTTGTATATGTCGTCCCCTTTGGAGACCGCCTGGGCGCCGAAGCCGCCGAAGAGCACGTTGGCCAGCGAGCGGTTCATCGCCTTGCACATGATCTGCGTCAGGATGATGCCTGAAGCGCCCACGAGCGAACCGGCGATGATGAGCATGTTGTTCTGGAGCACGAAACCCGTAGCGCAGGCGGCCAGGCCCGAATACGAGTTCAGCAGCGAGATGACCACGGGCATGTCCGCGCCGCCGATGCCGATGGTGGCGAGAATGCCGAGAATGCAGGAAGCGGCGAGCAGCAGCCAGTACCAAAGGAGCTGCTCGGGCTGAGCCACGACGAAGACGCACAGGGCGATGTTGACCAGCAGAAACAGCGCATTCACAGCGTGGCGTCCGGGGAATAACACAGCCGCGCCGGTGATCAGCTCCTGCAGCTTGCCGAAAGCGACCAAGCTGCCGAGAAACGTCACGCCGCCGATCAGACCGGACAACGCCGTCGCGATGGTGAACTGCAGATCGAGTGCGCCGCCCATGTGCACCGTCTCGGCCAGGGCCGCTCCGGCCACCAGGGCCGAGGCCGCGCCGCCGAATCCGTTCAGCAGCGCCACCATCTGCGGCATGGCCGTCATCCGGATCTTCAGCGCCAGCACGGCGCCGATGCCGGAACCCGCGACCAGCCCGGCCAGTATAATCTCGTAGCTGACGATGCGCTTGTCCAGCACCGTGACCAGCACGGCGATGAACATGCCGAGGGCGCCCAGAAGATTGCCGCGCACGGCCGTGCGCGGGTGCGACATGCCCTTCAGCGCGAAAATGAACAGCGCCGAGGCCAACAGGTAAGCGAAGTTGATGACGGCGGCAGGCATGGGCTACTTCCGTTTGAACATTCCAAGCATGCGGTGCGTGACCAGGAACCCGCCCACCACGTTGATAGTGGCGAAGACAACGGCGAGAAAGCCGAGCACCGTGGTCAGCGTGGTGTGCTGCGTGCCGGCCGAGAGCACGGCGCCCACCAGCGTGATGCCGCTGATGGCGTTCGAGCCCGACATCAGCGGCGTGTGCAGCGTCGGCGGCACCTTGGTGATGACCTCGAAGCCGACGAAGATGGCGAGTACGAAGATGGTGAGGGTGGTGACGAGCAGTTCCATCAGGCTTCTCCCAGCAGTTCTTTCACGCGGGCATGGACCACTCGGCCTTCATGCGCGACAAGGGTCTCCCGCAGAATCTCGTCGTCGCCGGAGAAATCGATCGAGCCCTTGCCGGCGATGTGGACCAGAAAGTTGGCGATGTTGCGGGCGTACATCTGGCTGGCGTGATAGGGGGCGCCGGAGGGCAAGTTGAGCAGCCCCACCAGCGTGACGCCGTGGCGCTCCGCGATCTCGCCCGGCACGGTGATCTCGCAGTTGCCGCCGCGTTCAATGGCGAGATCCACGATCACCGAGCCCGGCGCCATGCCCTGCACCATGTCCTCGGTGACCAGCACAGGCGCCTTCTTGCCGGGCACGGCTGCGGTGGTGATGACCACGTCGCTTTCCGCCACCACGCGCTTCATCAGTTCGCGCTGCTGCTGGTAGAAGGCCTCGTCCATGGCCCTGGCGTAGCCGCCCTTGTCTTCGGCTTGCCCGGCCTCGAGCGGCAGCTCGACGAATTTCGCCCCGAGGCTCAGCACCTGCTCCTTGACCGCCGGCCGCACATCGTAGGCGCTGACCACGGCGCCCAGCCGGCGCGCCGTGGCGATGGCCTGCAAGCCGGCAACGCCGACGCCCACGATGAACACCTTGGCCGGCGCGATGGTCCCGGCGGCGGTCATCAGCATGGGAAACAGCCGGGGCAGGTAATGCGCGGCCAGGATCACCGCCTTGTAGCCGGCCACCGTGGCCATCGAGGACAGCGCGTCCATGCTCTGCGCGCGCGTGATGCGCGGCATCAGTTCCATGGCGAATGCCGAGACGCCCGCCGCGGCGAACTCGCGCGCCCGTTGCGGTTCCGACAGCGGATCGAAAAACCCGATCACCGTCTGCCCCGCGCGCAGCCCGGCGGCGTCGGCGCGGACGCGCACGATGACGTCCGCCGCCCGGATCACTTCCTCGCGCGCGGGCACGACCTTCGCGCCTTTCCCCGCGTATTCCGCATCGGTGAAGCCGGCCGCCGCGCCCGCGCCCGCTTCCACCATGACCTCGAAGCCTTTGGAAGCGAGCTGCGCCGCGGCCTGCGGAACCAGCGCCACGCGGCGCTCGCCAGCGGTGGTCTCTTTCAGGACGCCGACAATCATGGGCAATTCCTCATCAACTCCAGACAACAAGCTTGCTGCGCTTTCTTCCGGCGCCGCGCTTTCCCCCGGCGCCTCAGCCCCGCCGGCTGGCCGCCGGGATCCGGCGAATGGTGTCGTTGAGCTCGGCGATGCTTTCGTGGCCGATGGTGAAGCAGTCGATCACATCTTGGGCCAGCGCGTACTGCAGGCACTCGTCGGCGCGCCGCCGCAGCGCGCCGGCGCCCAGAATCTTCATGCCGATGATGCCCTTGCCCGCGGCCTTCATCTGCCGCAGCACCGGCAACACCTCGGCGGGAGAGGCGTCCATCTGCACGCCCGCGGGGTTGAACCGCGCCAGATCCACTTCCACCCACGGGCTGGCCGCCGCCGCGCGCAACGCGGCCATCGTGTGGCAGCTCACGCCTTTGGTGCGCACGATGCCCTTGGCCTGCAGCTCGGAGATGTACTCCATCGCACCGCGCTTGCGCTGCGGCCAGCCGCCGTCCATCATGCAGTGCAGGAGCAGGATGTCGATGTAATCCGTGCCCAGCTCTCGCCGGAAGCGGTCGATGTCGGACCGCATCTCCTTCTCCGTGGAGGCGTGGGTCTTGGTCAGGATCGCCACCTTGTCCCGCGGCACGCGTTTCAGCGCCTCCTTGACGTGCGGGTGGGTGCCGTACTGATCGGCTGAATCCCAGAGGATGACGCCCTGGTCGTATGCGGCGCGGAACATGTCGGCCAGCCCGCCCAGCCCCAGCTTGCGCGTCTGGTTGGACGCGCCGCCCACGCCGTTGGTGCCGGAGCCCGCGGCGAGGCGGCTGACGCGGATCTTTTTCGGGCCGAGTTCAATCACATCGGCGGCGCTCTTCTCTTTGGCGGAGGCGAACAGTGAATGAGGAAAGGAGCCGAAAACCGCCAGCCCCGCTCCCGTCTGCAAAACGGTGCGTCGATTCATGGCGTGCATCCCTGTCGCTAATGAAGCTATCACAGCGGGGCCGTCATTTGCCCGCCGCGCCCAGCTCCCGCAACAACGCGTCCGCGCGGTCCACGTTCTCCAGCAGCCACAGGAAGAAGCGGATGTCGACGTTGACGTTGCGTGCAATGGCGGGGTTGTAGCCGAAATCGTTGGCGACGTTTTCCCACACGCGGTCGAAGTTGAGGCCCACGAGTTCGCCCCTCCCGTTCACAGTCGGGCTGCCCGAATTGCCGCCGGTGGTGTCGGCGTCGGAGAGGAAGTTCAGCGGGACCTGCGCGGGGTCGGTTTTCGAGGCTGCATCGAGCAGAGCCTTCGGCAGCGCGAAGGGCTCTTCGCCGGTGTGTTTCTCCAGCATGCCTGCCAGCGTCGTCTGCGGCAGGTACTCGACCGCCTCACGGGGTGTGTAGCCCTTGACATGGGCGAAAGAGACGCGCAGCGTGCCGTTGGCGTCGGGCGCCACGGGCTTGCCCGCATGCGCCATCACCGCTTTGCGCCAGGCCGGGCGCAGGCGGCTGACGGCGCCATCATGCTCGCGCTGCGCGCGGTCGAACGCGCGCAGTTCGGGCTCAAGCGCGAACGCCAGATCCAGCATCGGGTCGCGGCGCTCCCGGAGCTGTTCGAGCGTCTCGTCGAACATCTTCATCCGCTCGGCCAGATCCGTCACTCGCGTGCCCGCATAGAGCCGAGCGACGGCCTCGTCGAGCGAGGCCGGGCGGAAGCGCGCATCCACGGCCTGAATTCGCATCTCCTTCGGCAGCGAGAGCGCGTGCCGCAGCCAGTTCTTCAGCAGCGCTTCGTCGGCGGGGCGGTAGAAGCTCTTCTGCTCGCGCTCCAGCCGCGCTTTCAACTGCGGCCACTGCCGCTGCATGTATTCGGCTTCGCGCTCGATGTCGGGCTTGGCCCGCTCGGCGGCGAGCCGCACAAGCAGCGCAGCGTGGCGCAGGGCTACAGGGCCATTGGGAACCGATTGCAGGAGGAAGTCCCGCAGGGCCGCGGCGCGGCGCCGTTCGGCCCGCTCGTCCAGCTCCCGCCGGGCTTCGACGGCGGCCTTCCATTCCGGCCGGCTTGCCGCCCACGCCAGGACTTCCTTCTCCTGCTGTTCCTGCTTTTCGATGATCCGGCCCCGCGCCAGCCCGGCCAGTTGTCCTTCCGCGTTCTTCACCACGTTGTGCAGGCTCTTCAGCGTGCCAGCCACGGCGATCGAGCCTTCTCGCGAATCCCGCGTGCTCTCATCGAGCGCGCGGATCCACTCTCCGTAAATCCGCGCGCGCAGAGCGAACCAGCCATCGCGCTGCAAGGCCATCTCCGCCGCGGTCAGCGAGCGCACCGTGCGGCCAGGGTAGCCGAGCACCATGACGAAATCCCCCGGCTTGACGCCGGCGCGCGAGATCGGAAACCAGAACTCCGGCCGGTACGGCTTGCCATCCTTGTAGGCGCGGGCGACGGCGAAATCGCCTGTGTGGCGGGGCCACATCCAGTTGTCGGTCTCGCCGCCGTATTCGCCAATGGCCCGGGGCGGCGCGTAAACGAGCCGCACGTCGTCCAGTTCGAAGCTCTCGACCAGAATGTACTCGACGCCGCCGTCAAACACCGCCACGCGGCAGCGCGCGCCCGGCTGTTTTTCGCACTCCGCCACCAGCTCTTTCTGTTTTTTCTCGATCGCCTCCCAGCGCGCAGAATCGGAGGCGCCGTTCGGGACCGCCGCCAGCACGGCTTTCGTCACATCGGTGAACCGGCGCGGCACGGCGACGCGCGTCGTGCGGCCGCGGAGCTCCTCGGCCTGCGTCCGCGCCAGAAAACCGTCCGTCATCAGATCCCGCTGCGGCGTGCTGTGCTCCTGCAAGATGCCAAACAGACAATGGTGGTTGGTGAGGATCAGCCCCGTCTCGGAGACGAAGCCCGCCGAGCAGCCGCTGATGTTGACAGCCGCCGACAGCAGCCCGGCGCCGCGCTCCGGGTCCCACAGCTTCTGCGGCGGCGCTTCGAGGCCGAGTTGCTTCAGCCATGCGGGGTCGAGTTCCAGCACCTGCCGCGGCGTCCACTTGCCTTCGATGCCCGGCAGGCGCGGCAGCAAAGCGAGCGTGAGAGCCAGAAGAAACAAGGATCGTCGCCACATGGTTTGAGCACCTCGATACCCGGCTGCACACCGGCGTGTTTTCAGCATATAGTGAAGGCACCCCGAAAGGAGGGATCGGGAGATATGACGACTGCGATGCGCGCCTGCGCAGAAGAAATCCGCCAGTGCTGGATCCGCTGCGATTCCGCGCTGGCAGTGGGGGACGCCGACGCGGCCAATGATTCGTTCGGCCGCGTGTTCGAGATTGTCGACGGCTTTCCTGTCGAGGACGAAGATGTCCGGGCGCTGGCGTTTCTCTGCATTCTCACCTGGGTGAAGGTGGCGCTGGCTCTGGAGGCGGCGGGGCAGAACGAACCGGCGCTGGAGGCCCAGGCGCACATCTTCGAATTGCTGGACACCTACCGGCTGCTTGAGGAGGAAGAGCGGGTGCAGCCCCTCCCCGGCGTGCCGGAATTCGCCGGTCTCGAAACGCCGGAATCGACCGAACTGCTCGGGCGCCTGTATCTGTTGTGCAGCCGCTACGGGCGCGAGGACACGCTCTATTGGGGCCGCTGCTTCATGGAGTTTGACCGGAAGTTGCAGGCCGGCGGGGCGGTGAACTGACCGCCGCGGTTTCGCCCGGAGCTTCCATAGCCCTGCGCCCGGCTTCCAGCAGCGCGATGATGCGGTCTGCGTCGTAGACGCTGCCGGCCCAGGACCCGCCGCTGGCCTGTTGCAGAGCGGCCCAGAGGCGCGTGTCCTCGGGCAGCAGAGGATCGGGCTTGAGGTCCGGGTGCGGCGCGCGCGATTCCAGATCAACGCCGATGACGTTGACGGAGCCTTCGAGCCGGTTGCGGTCGATGACAATCTCGATTTCGTCCCCGTCGCGCAACCTGCCGATGGGGCCGCCGGCCAGCGCTTCCGGCGAGACATGGCCGATGCAGGCGCCCGTCGAGACGCCGCTGAAACGGGCGTCGGTGATCAGCGCCACATGCTTGCCGAAGGGCAGGTATTTCAGCGCCGAAGTGAGCTGGTAGGTCTCCTCCATGCCGGAGCCCATGGGGCCGCGGCCGGCGAGCACGATGATATCGCCCTCGCGGATGCGTCCTTGCTTGATCGCGGCGATGGCCTCCGGCTCCGAGGTGAACACGCGCGCAGGCCCGCGCTTGCGGTAGACGCCGCCGGCATCCACCACCGAAGGGTCGATGGCCGTGGCTTTCACCACGCTGCCTTCCGGCGCGAGGTTGCCGGTGGGGAAACAGACCGTGGAGGTGATGCCGCGGCCGCGCGCGGCGTCCGGGCTCATGATGACGTCGTCCGGATCCACGCCGTCGGCTTCCTGCAGGCGGCGGCGGAGCGCCGCACGGCGCTCGCTCTGTTCCCACCAGTCCAGGTTTTCATCCAGCGTCCGGCCTGTGACGGTGAGCGCGCGCGTGTGCAGCAGACCGGCGCGCCGCAGGTGCAGCATGACCTCCGGAACGCCGCCCGCCAGAAAGACCTGCACGGTGGCGAAATTGCGCGGCCCGTTGGGCAGCGCGTCCACCAGCCGCGGCACGCTGCGGTTGACGCGCGACCAGTCTTCCACGGAAGGGCGCTTCAATCCCGCATGGAAGGCCACCGCCGCCAGGTGGATGATGAGGTTCATCGAGCCGCCGCAGGCGGCGTGCAGGATCATGGCGTTTTCCAGCGCTTCCGGCGTGAGAATGCGCGCCATGCCGATGCCCGCGGCGCGAAGCTGCAGCGCGGCGCGAGCCGAGCGGCGCGCCATGTCGAGCCAGATGCCGTGGCCGGATGGCGAAAGCGCCGAGTGCGGCAGCGTCATGCCGAGGGCTTCCGCCACCACCTGCGAAGTGGCCGCCGTGCCCATGAACTGGCAGCCGCCCCCGGGCGAGGCGCAGGCTCGGCAGCCCATTTCCTGCGCGTATTCCAGCGGGATTTCGCCGTGCGCGAAGCGCGCGCCGATGGATTGGACCACCGCCGTGTCCTCTCCCTGCTCCGGCAGCAGCGTCACGCCGCCCGGCACGAGCACGCAGGGCAGGGCATGCTGCGCGGCCAGCGCCATCATCATGGCGGGCAGCCCCTTGTCGCAGGTGGCCACGCCGATGACCGCCGCGCGGTTCGGCAGGGAGCGGATGAGGCGGCGGAACAGCGTGGCGGCGTCGTTGCGGTAGGGCAGGGAATCGAACATGCCCGGCGTGCCCTGCGAGCGCCCGTCGCAAGGGTCGGAACAATAGGCCGCAAACGGAATGGCGCCCAATTGTTTCAGCTCGCGCGCGGCTGCTTCCACCTGCAGACTGACCTCCCAGTGGCCGGTGTGATAGCCGAGCGCGACCGGCGAGCCGTCGGGCGCGCGCAGCCCGCCGTGCGTGGACAGGATCAGCACCTCTTCCGCACTCATGCGCGCCGGCTCCCAGCCCATGGCGGCGTTCATCGTCCATCCGTACAGGTCGCCGGAGGGCCGCTCCCGCAGCATCTCGCGCGTGTACGGGAGGCGCCCCTGAGGGCCGGGCGCGCGCGAGGGGACGTCGAACAGCGAGGCGTCGCCGGAGTCGAAGAGGGAAGCGGGATCGGGCCGTTCAGCGGGCATGACTCGATTTCATCACAGGCGGCCACGGCGCGGCTCTGGCGGAAACTGCGCGCATCGTATACAGTGAAAAAGTCCTATGAGCCTACGTGTCACGGAACGGAAAAACGGCGATGTGCTGGTGCTGGGGCTGGAAGGGCGCCTCGTGATCGGCGAGGCGGTGGAGGAGTTCCGCCGCAAGATCGACCAGGCGATCAAAGGCGGGCAGGCGCGGCTGGCGCTCGACATGAAAGGCACGGAGTACATCGACTCGAGCGGCATGGGCTTTCTCGTGGTGGCGCACAAGGTGGCGCGCGACGCGGGCGGCATGCTGGCGATGTTCAACCTCACCGAGCGCGTCGTGGACCTGATGCTGCTGACGAAGCTCAGCGGCGTGTTCCACTTGTACGCCAGCGAGCAGGACGCCGTGGACGCCATCCACGGCGCCGATGTGAAGCCGTTTGATCCGGTGGAATACGTGCAGAGCCGCGGCGAGGACGCGCCGGGAGGCGAGTAAGCGGCAGGGGATGCTACACTCGTAGCTTCCCCCCATGAAAATCGCGCTTGGAGCGGACCACGCCGGGTTTTCCCTCAAAGAATTCCTGCGTCGCGAGCTGGAAGCCGCCGGGCACGAGGTGGCCGACTTCGGCGCCCACTCGGCCGATTCCGTTGATTACCCGGACTACGCCCATCAGGTGGCCTCGGCCGTGGCGGAAGGGCGGTGCGACCGGGGCATCCTCGTGTGCTTCACGGGCGTGGGCATGTCGATCTCGGCCAACCGGCACAAAGGCGTGCGCGCGGCGCTGGCCTACAATTCCGACGTCGTCGAGCTGACGCGGAGGCACAACGACGCCAACGTGCTGGCGCTCGGCGCCAAATACGCCAATCCGGCGCAGGCGCGGGAGTGGGTGAACATTTTCCTGGAGACGCCGTTCGACGGCGGGCGCCACGAAAGGCGCGTGAGGAAAATCGAGCAAGGAGAACAGGGCCGCTGATGACGGAACAGGAGCGCATGTCGAGGCCGCTGGCCGAAACGGACCCGGAGATCGCCGAGGCGATCCGCGGCGAGGCCGAGCGGCAGCACTCGCGGCTGGAACTGATCGCGAGCGAGAATTTCACCTCCGAGGCCGTGCTGGAGGCCACGGGCAGCGTGTTCACGAACAAGTACGCCGAGGGCTACCCCGGCAGGCGCTATTACGGCGGCTGCGAGTTCACCGATATTGTCGAGAACCTGGCGCGGGAGCGGGCGAAGAAGCTGTTCGGCGCCGAGCACGCCAACGTGCAGCCCCACTCCGGCTCGCAGGCCAACGAAGCGGCCTACGCCGCGGTGCTGTCGCCCGGCGACACGATTCTCGGGATGAACCTCGCCCACGGCGGCCACCTCACCCACGGCCACCCGCTGAACTTCTCGGGCAAGACCTACAAGGTGGTGCCCTACGGAGTGCGGCGCGAGGATGAGCGCATCGACTACGACGAAGTGGCGCGGCTGGCGCGCGAACACCGCCCGAAAATGGTGGTGGCCGGCGCCAGCGCCTACTCGCGCATCATCGACTTTGCGCGGCTTCGTGAAATCTGCGACGAGACGGGCGCGCTGCTGCTGGTCGACATGGCGCATTTCAGCGGGCTGGTCGCCGCGGGCCTGTATCCGAACCCCTGCCAGTGGGCCGACATTGTCACCACCACCACGCACAAAACGCTGCGCGGGCCGCGCTCCGGCCTGATTCTGTGCCGCGCGCCATACGCGCAGGCCATCGACAAAACGGTGTTCCCCGGCATCCAGGGCGGGCCTCTGGTGCATGTGATCGCCGCCAAGGCCGTCTGCTTCCTCGAGGCGATGCAGCCGGAATTCATCGCCTACCAGCGGCGAGTGGTCGCCAACGCGCAAGCCTTGGCCGCCAGCCTGGGCGATGCGGGCTACCGCGTGGTGAGCGGCGGCACGGACACGCACGTGATGCTGGTGGACGTGTTCTCGAAGGGACTGCGCGGGAAGGAAGCGGAAAAGGCGCTGGACGAGGCCTGGATCACAGTCAACAAGAACTCCATTCCGTTCGACCAGAACCCGCCGCTCAACCCGAGCGGCATCCGCCTGGGCAGCCCCGCAGTGACCACGCGCGGTTTCGGCGAGGCCGAGATGCGGCAGGTGGGCGAGCTGATCGCCCGCGTGCTGGAGGCGCCCGCGGATGCGTCCAATCTGGCTGCCGTGCGGCGCCGCGTGGAGGAGCTGACAGACCGGTTCCCGCTCTATGCCTGGAGGCGCGCCGCAGTGCGGGCGTGAGCCTGGGAGAAGGACGTGCCGTTGCGGATCCTGATCGACGCCCGCCACGTCCGGGATTTCGGCTACGGCACCTACATCCGCAATTTGTTGCGCGGGCTGGCCGCGATCGGCGCGCCTCACGAGTTCTTTCTCCCGGTGCGCAGCACGGACCGCGACGAGCTGGAAGGGCTGCCCGGGAATTTCCATCCGCTTCCCTACGAGCGCATGGATACCGGGCCGCAGGACCGCATCCAGTTTTCCTTTTTCGCGCGGAAGCAGTTGCCTTCTCTTGTGCACATTCCGCTGGCCCGGGTGCCGCTGTTCTTGCCGCGTCCCTACATCGTGACAGTGCACGACATCTCCAGCCTTGTGCTGGAGCAGGGCGCGGGCTGGCGAGGCGAAATCCGCCGGGCGCTCTTGCGGCGCTCGCTGCTGGAAGCCGCTTGCGTGATCGCCGTGAGCGAATGGACCCGCAACGATCTCATCTCGCTCATGAACCTGCCGCCCGCGAGAATCCGCCGCATCTACGGCGCCGTCGACCCGAGTTTCACGGACCCGAAACCGGCTCGATGGGCGCGCGCCGCCGGTCCCGAGGCGCGCGAGCACGAGCGGCGCCGCGAACTGGAGCGCTACCAGGTCCACTACCCCTATCTGCTCTATTCAGGGACCATCCGGCCGCAAAAGAATATCCCGCGGCTGGTGGAAGCCTTCGCCCTGCTGCGCGGCAAGCTTCAGGGCCATCCTCAATGGAAAGACCTGCGGCTCATCATCATCGGCGACGAGATCTCCCGCTACCCGGCGGTGCGGCAGGCCGTGATCCAGTCCCGCGTCGAGCCTTACGTGCGATTCCTCGGCTTTGTGCCCAAGGAGACGCTGCGCGTCTTCTACGAGTCGGCGGCGGCATTTGTCTTCCCCTCGCTCTACGAAGGCTTCGGCTTGCCGCCGCTGGAAGCGATGGCGTGCGGCGCGCCCGTGGTGTGCTCCACGGCCACCTCCCTGCCGGAAGCCGTGGGCGATGCCGCCGAAATGGTGAGCCCGGACAACGTGTTCGACATTGCGCGGGGCATTGAAGAGGTGCTCCTCAACGAGCAACGGCGCAAGGAACTGACCGAGCGCGGCGCGCGGCGCGTGCGCGAGTTCCGCTGGGAGACCACGGCGGCGCAAGTGCTGGCCATCTACGAGGCGGTGGCGATGGGAAAACCGCTGCCGGAGTGAGCGAAAGGATCCAACTGCCGCGGATCCGGGCCGGCCCATAACAACCGCCCCCGGACGATAGAAAGCAGCGACTGGCCGGAAAGGGGAATCGAAGGCATCCGGCCGGGCTCCTCCAGCATCTCCTGGCCAAGCAAGACCAGCGCTCCCTGCTCCTCCCTCACGCGCCTCACCAGCCCGGCGCCGCCCCAGCGAAGCACGAACCAGGCCTCCGGCGCCAGGCGCAGCCTCATTTCTTCATCTTCTGTAATCAGTGCAAAAATCGAGGAATTTCTGGCGAACGGCACGGCGGGGTCCGGCGCCAGCCGGGCGAGAAACAATCGCCGCAATCCCTCGCAAAACGGCGAACGGACCAGCAGCCATTCCTGTGCGGCCGACGTGTCCGGAAACGCGCAAGACGGGCCAATACAACCGGCAATCACAGGGATGCGGTGACTGCAACGGCCGCGTTGCCGCCGCGCCATCAGAATTGCATCCAGCTCTTCCTCTGAAATCAACGCTTCGATCCCCCACTCCAGGCTGGCCAAAATCGCATCGGCCACATGGGGCGTGAGCGACCGTTTACCCGCGAGAATATGGTGCAAATGAGGCTGGGAAATCCCGCACAGCCGGGCCAGCCCCCTCTCGGTGAATTCACCATTGGTCAGCAGGGCCGTCAATCGGCGGACCAATCGGTGCAGGAGCTTTTCCAGACCGGGCCCCGGCGGGGGGTTCACGTGATTTCTCCTTGAAATAGGATAGTACTGGTACGTCTAGTACTCAAGGCTGCCCTGTAAAATGAAAGCAGTTTAATAGTTTCGGGTTTGCCCCTGTATCTGTTTTCCTGTCAATATCTTAGCGCGATTATCCAGCCGCCGCAGCGTGGCGCGTGCGGAAAGACGAAGGGCCGCATTGACGAAATCCGCCATCTGGCCGAGTTTGATTGCAGGGAAGAACGGGCCCCGGGGTGAGGCCGGAGGCCCGAAGACACGACAAGGAAAGAACCAAAATGGAGTGGACCCGTTCCGAAACCATAGGCTTGGCAGCAACGAAATGTGTCTATTGTCATGGCCTGGGATTGAGAGAGGCCCGCGGCAGGATGGTGCCCTGCGCCTGCGTGTTTCGCAGCATTTTCCGCGCCTGTTACGCGCGGTTCAGAAAATGCGTCGAGCAGGAAAAGCGCTACAGCCGCGTGTCGCTGGAGTATTCGCCGCGCGGCGGCAGGCGGATCACCTGGGGCATGAAAAATGAGGAATACATCGCCGACTTTTTTCTGGTGAGCCGCCGGCATCTGACGCCCGAGGAATGGCGTCTGTTCCGGTATCACTTTTTGCTGGGCGCGGATTCCAGGCTCTGCATTCGCCGGCTCGGCGTGGACCGCGGCCAATTCTTCCACATGGTGTACCGGATCGAGGCGAAATTGGGCAAGGTTTTCCGCGAGCTGCAGCCGTTTTCGCTGTATCCGCTGGATGAGTATTTCCATGGGCGGACAGAGAATCCCTGGCGCAGCATGGACGACGAGGGGGAGCCGCCGCGGCCGGGCGCGGCCAAGCGGCCGGCGCCCGTGCGGAAGGTGGCCTGAAGCGGCGGGAGGGGCTGCGGGGACCGCAGCCGGCAGGCGGGCTAGAGTAGTTGCGCTCCCAAGGCGTGGAGCTTGCCGGTGATGTCCTCGTAGCCCCGCTCGATGAGCCTGGTGTTGGACAAGCGGGATTCGCCTTCGGCGGCGAGCGCCGCGATGACATAGCTGAAACCGGCTCGCAGGTCCGGGATTTCGATGTCGGCGCCGCGCAGCGGCGTGGGGCCGACGATGACCGCGGAATGGCGGTAATTGCGCTGCCCGAAGCGGCAGCGCAGGCCTCCGAGGCACTCGCGGTAGAGCTGGATCTGCGCGCCCATGCGGCGCAGAGCGTCGACGTAGCCGAAGCGGTCCTCGTACACCGTCTCGTGGACGATGGAGACGCCTTCGGCCTGCGTGAGCGCAATCACAAAAGGCTGCTGGTAGTCGGTGGAGAAGCCGGGGTAGACGTCGGTTTCCACGGCCGTGGAGCGCAGGCGCTCTCCGGCGCGCCAGAACTCGATGCCGTCGGCGGCGACGCGGAAATCGCCGCCGATCTGCCGCAGCCGGTTCAGGAAGGTCATCATTGGCGCCTGCTGCGCGTGGCGGACAAAGATCCTTCCGTTGGTGGCCACGGCGGCGCAGGCCCAGCTTGCGGCCTCCAGCCTGTCGGGGATGGCGGCGTGGTCGAAGCCGCGCAGCTCCCGCACGCCCAGGATCTTGATCACGCGGTCGACGTCGACGCTGATGATGGCGCCCATTTTCTGGAGCACCATGATCAGGTCCATGATCTCCGGTTCGACGGCGGCGTTGGACAACTCGGTGACGCCTTCGGCGAGCACGGCGGCCAGGATGACCTGCTCGGTGGCGCCGACGCTCGGATACTCCAGGCGGATCTTGTTGCCCTGGAGCCGCGCGGCGGTCAGGCAGGCGTCATGGGCCTCTTCGTGCAGCACCGCGCCCAGGTCCTGCAGCGCCCGCAGATGGAAGTCCACCGGGCGCGTCCCGATGCGGCAGCCGCCGAGCGACGGCACGGGCGCTTTTCCGAACCGCGCCAGCAGAGGACCGCAGGTGAGGATGGGGATCCGGCTGCGGCCGGAGAACTCCCGCAGCACGGAGCGCTCCATCGGGCGAAGGTTGGCCGCGCAAATCTCGATCACGCCGGGCCCGGTTTCGCGCACTTCGCCGCCGAGAGCGTGGATCATCTCGGCCGTGATGCTGACGTCGAGGATACGGGCGACGTTGCGCAGCACGCACTTCTCGTGCGTCAGCAGCGCCGCCACCATCATCTTCGGCAAGGCGTTCTTGGCGCCGCGCAAAGCCACCTCTCCCGCCAGCGGCCGCCCGCCGCGGAGGACCATGGTGTCGGATTGGACCGCGGATGCAGGGTGCGTCATTTACTGAAACAATTTTCGCTCACGCCGCAGCACGGGCGGAGTCTCCAGGTCATCGAACGGCAGAATTTCGTCCGGCGGCCCGGCAACCGGAGGTGCCGCCTGCGGCGGCGGACCGGCGACGGGCAGGGTCTCTTCCGCCTGCGGCTCGAGATCGAAAACAGTCTCTTCCATTGCATCGGCCGCGGAGGGAGCCGGTTCCGGGCCGGCGGCCGTGCGGGCGGTCGGCGCCGCCTCGACAATCAACGGCTCCACGGGGACCAGAGGCGGCGGCGGAGCCGATTGGCGGACGGCCGGGATCTGCGGCCGCTCCACCTCGGGCAGCCCTTCGCGCTGGAAGCCCGTGGCGATGACCGTGATGCGGACCTCGTCCTGCAACGAATCATCGGGGACGAGGCCGAAGTTGATCTGCACATCGGGGTTGCCGGTGGCTTCGCGGATCAGGCGGCACGCCTCATGCATTTCATGCAGGCTCAACGTGGGCGGGGCGGTGATGTTGAGCAGGATGGCGCGCGCGCCCTTCAGCCCGCCTTCTTCGAGCAACGGGCAGGCGATGGCGCCGCGGGCGGCCTCCACGGCTGCCTGCGGCCCTTTGGCGGAAGCCGTGCCCATGATGGCGAAACCCATGCCGAGCATGATGGCGCGCACGTCGGCGAAGTCGCGGTTGATCAGCCCGGGCGTGACAATGATGTCGCTGATGCCTTGCACGCCCTGCCGCAACACGTCGTCGGCGAGCCGGAAGGCCTCGAAAAACGACGTGCCGGGGGGCACCAGATCGATGAGGCGGTCATTCGGAATCGAGATCACGCAATCGACCGTGGCGTGGAGTTCGGCCAGGCCGCGCTCGGCCTGTTTCATGCGGCGCGGCCCCTCGAACGCGAAAGGCTTGGTGACCACGGCCACGGTGAGCGCGCCCAGTTCCTTGGCGAGGGCGGCGACCACCGGGGCGGCGCCCGTGCCGGTGCCGCCGCCAAGCCCGGCGGCGATGAACACCATGTCGGCGCCTTCGATCACCTCGATGATCCTGTCGGTGTCTTCGAGCGCGGCTTTGCGCCCGATCTCCGGATCCGAGCCCGCTCCGAGCCCGTGCGTGATCCGCGCCCCGAGCGTGATCTTGTTCGGCACGGGAGAGGAGCGCAAGGCCTGCGCGTCCGTGTTCATCACATAAAACTCGACGCCGCGCACGCCGACATCGATCATCCGCCCGACGGCGTTCGAACCCCCGCCGCCGACGCCGAGGACCTTGATGCGGGTACCGCCGAGCTGCTCGTCCTGAATCTCGAACTTCAGCGCTTCCAGTTCTGCCATGGCATCCTCTCCCTTGGCGCGCCGCCAAGGCGCGCAATCTCGCTATTTTCCCCGAAACAAGCCGAACAGCCCCGGCCCGGAGGAACTCTCCCGCCGCAATTGCAGGCGAGCCGAATACATGGCCAGTCCCGCCACCGCGGTCCAGGCGGGCGAGCACAACTCCTCCGGCCAATCCAGAATGCCGCGCGCCACGCCCAGCCGCGCCGGGCAGCCCAGGATGCGCTCGGCCTCCTGCACCATGCCTTCCAGCAGCGCGCCGCCGCCGCACAGCACCAGCCCTTCGCCAAGAGCCATGTCGCGCGCGTGTTGCGCGCGGCACGCCTCGACAATCTCGAACAACTGATCGGCCCGCGCCTCGAGCGTCTCCACCAGCGCACGGCGGCTGATCTCCCTGCCCGTACGGCCGCCCTCGCCCGGCAAGCCGATGATGATGTTGTCCCCGGCGGGCCCCGTGTGGGCGCAGCCGTAGGAGAGCTTCAGCCTTTCGGCCTCCTCGTAGGAGACGCCATGCACGGCGCAGATGTCGCGCGTGAAGTGATCGCCGGAAACCGGCAGCCCGGCGGCGAACAGCATGGAATCGCCGTCGTAGAAAACGACGTTGGACGCGTGGGCGCCGATGTCGAGCAGGGCCACACCTCCGGCGCGCTCCTCGGGCAGGACGGAAGCATAGGCGGCGGCCATGGCCTCGAACACGGTCTCTTCCACCTGCACGTCGGCCTGATGCACGGCGCTGACCAGGGCCTGGTGCTCCTGCCTGGAAGCGGTGATGAGCAGCGCGTGCGCTTCCAGCCGCTCGCATTCCACATTGATCGGGTGCGGCATCGGCGGGCGGCCGTCGAGAGTAAAGTCCTGCGGCAGCACCTGCAACAGCATGCGGTCCGGCTCCAGCGGGGACTGGGCCGCGAACTTCAGCGCCTGCGCCAGATCTTCCGCCTGCACGCGCCGCCGAGGGCCGAAATCGTAGACGCCGCGGCCCTGCCGGCAGCGCACGCCCGGGCCTCCCGCGCCCGCCACGGCGGAAATCACCGGCTGTCCACAGCGGCGCGAGCACTCTTCGAAAACCTGCCGGACCGCAGCCGCCACGGCGCTCTGGTCCGCGATCTGGCCCCGGTGCCACCCGCGCGACACGGCTGCGGCATGGGTGCGGTAGCGCACCAGGCCGTTTTCCAGCGAGACCACCACCAGGCGCGTCCAGTTGCTGCCCAGGTCGAGTCCGGCTGCGAGTTCTACGCGTTTGGCCACGGCGTTATCGGCTGTCCTCCGAGGAAGCTTCCACCAGTGTAATGCGGCCCTCCGTCGTCAGGTCGAGCACGGCGCGGTGCGACAGCCGGTCGCGGATGGCTTCGTAGTGGCTCAGGAACACGTTCAACCGTTCGAGGTAGCGCTCATTGCCCAACACGAGCAACACGAGGTGTTCCGGCGTCTGATAGGAGACGCGCACGTTTTCGGGGTCGGTGAGATCGACCTCCGGAATGCGCGAAGCCGCGGGGGCCAGCTCCCGGAGAACGCGCAGCATGAGGCGCACGCGGCGGCCCCTTTCCTCGACGTCCTGTTCCTGCCGCACGCCCAGCAGCAGCGGCAGCGAGCCTTGCACGGGCCCGTTCATCGGCAGGATCACGCCTTCGGCGTCGATCAGCGCCGGCTGCATGCGCAAAGGCTCGCCGAAGCGGCCGCTGATGCCGGCCGGCACCTGGATCATGGCCACCGGCTCGCGCTCGGAGAGCCGGACCAGAATCCGGTCCGGCCAGACGCGGCGCACGGCCGCATCGCGCACCCAGTCGATGCGGCGCAGCTCCTGGCGGCGCCGTTCCAGGTCGACGTCGGCGACGCTGTGGCCGCGGTCGGCGGCGAACACGCGCAGCACGGCGGCGCGGGGCACGCGGCGGTTGCCTTCCACCACGAGGCTGGCGGAGGGGCCGTCTTCGGCCGCCAGCACGAACCGCGGGTCGCTGGACAGAAACCGCCTCCACTCGAAGACAAAGAAGGCGCCGCCGCCCGCCACGCCGGCCACGGCGAGGATCCAGCCCGCAAGCCGGAGCCCGCGCAAAATGGCGTCCCGGCGCGAGTGCGCCTCAGGACCGTTCTCTTCTTTCCGCTTCCTGCGAGCCATCGCCCGCCTCCTTCAACAAAGCCAGCACTTCCTCTCCGGCGCGGGTGACGTCGCCGGCGCCCAGCGTCAGAAACACATCGCCTTCCCGCAGCCCGGCCGCGGCCAGCCGGATCGCCTGATCGAGGGGACCGGCATAGCGCACGCCGCGGTGGCCCGCCGCCGCAATCGCCTCCGCCAGCGCCGCCGCGGTGACGCCTTCGAGCGGCGGCTCCGATGCGGCGTAAATGTCGGTGATCCACACGATGTCGGCATCGCCGAACGCATCGAGAAACTCGCCGAACAGCAGCCTGGTGCGCGTGTAGCGGTGCGGCTGGAACAGCACCGCCAGCCGCCGCGGGGCGCGCAGCCGCAGAGCCGCCAGCGTGGCGCGGATCTCGGCCGGGTGGTGGCCGTAGTCGTCGATCACGGTGACGCCGGCGGCGGAGCCCTTCGGCTCCATCCGGCGTCCGGCGCCGCGGTATGCGGCCAGCCCGGCGCGGATGGCATCGGGGCTCAGGCCGAGATGGAGCAGCACCGCCGCGCAGGCGGCGGCGTTCAACACGTTGTGCCTGCCGGGCACGCGGATCTCGAAACCGCCCAGCAAGCGTCCCTCGAAGGCGAGGTCGAACCGGCTGCCGCTGCCGCCGGCCTCCAGCCGCGTGATGCGGAGCCGCGCCTGCTCCGCGGTTCCATAAGTGATGGCCGTGCGCCGCAGCCGCGGAAGCAGCCCGCAGGCGTGTTCGTCGTCGGCGCACAGCGCCACGATGCCGCCGATGGAAACGCGGTTGGCGAACCTCAGGAAAGCGTCGAGCACGGCTTCGAAGGATTTCCAGTAATCGAGGTGCTCGCGGTCGATATTTGTGATCACCGCGCAGTCCGGCGCCAGCTCCAGAAACGAGCCGTCGCTCTCGTCCGTCTCGGCGATGAACAGCTCGCCGCCGGGCCGCGCGTTCCAGCCGCCGAGAAACGGCGCGAGCGTGCCGACGTAGACGGTGGGATCGAGTCCCGCCTCCAGGGCGGCGCAGGCGAGCATGGAGGCTGTGGTGGTTTTGCCGTGGCTGCCGGCGACGGCGATGCCGCGGGCGCCGCGCATCAGCTCGGCCAGCAGTTCGCCGCGCGTGGCCACGGGGATGCCGCGGCGGCGCGCTTCGGCCACTTCCGGATTGTCCGGCACCACGGCGGACGTGGCGATGAGGGCCCGCGCCTGCGGGGGCACGTGCTCCGCCGCGTGGCCCTGCGCGATGCGGATGCCGAGCGAGGCGAGCCTGCCGGTGAGCGCGGTGGAGCGCAGGTCCGAGCCCGACACCTCGCATCCCGCCGCCCGGCACAGCAGCGCCAGGCCGCTCATGCCGATGCCGCCGATGCCGGTGAAATGCAGGGGAGAGGGGCGAAAAAACATTCTGCCTCTTTATTGTTCAGGGCTTCCCGTCCGCTGTCAATGAACTGTGCTCGCCCGCGCGCCGTCCGGCGGCCTCGAGCAGCGCCTGCGCGGCGCGGCGCGCGGCGCCGCGGCGCGCCAGCGCGCGCGCGGCCCGGCTCATCCGTTCGAGCTCCTCCGGCGCGGCCGCCAGGCGGGACAGCGTTTCGCCCAGCGTCCGGCCGCTCAGTTCGCGCTCCTCGAGCAGCACGGCGGCGCCCGCGCGCTGCATGGCTTCCGCGTTGCGGAGCTGGTGGTCGTCGGCCGCGAAAGGGAAGGGCACCAGCACCGACGGCATGCCCGCCGCTGCCAGTTCCGCCACCGCGCCCGCGCCGGCGCGGCTCACCACCAGATGCGCCTGCGCGTATGCCGCGGGCATGTCGTCGAGGAAGGCGGCGGCGCGCGCCCGGACGCCGGAGGAGGCAAATTCCCTGTCCAACGCTTCGGCCTCGGCGGCGCCCGCCTGGAGCGTGATCTCCAGCGGCAACGCTGTCTGGCGCAAGAAGGGAAGGCTTTCGCGCACGGCGCGGTTCAGCGCCCGCGCCCCGCGGCTGCCGCCGGTCACCAACACCCGGAACGCGCCGCGCGGCGGCTGCCATTCGATCTGAAAAAACGCCTCGCGCACCGGCACCCCGCTCACCTCCGCCCTGCCGGGCGGAAAGCAGCGCACGGTCTCCTCAAACGCCACCAGCGCCTTGTCCACCCAGCGGGCGGCCAGCCGGTTCACCAGGCCCGGCACGGCGTTGGGTTCCATCGCCACCACGGGCAGGCGCTGCGCCAGCGCAGCCGCCACCGGCGCGGCGGCGACATAGCCGCCCATGGAGAACAGCGCCGCCGGGCGCAGGGTGCGCAGCAGCCTCAGGCAGCGCCACAGCGCCCGGGGGAAGCGTGTGAGCGCCGCAGCCCGCCCGCGCAACCCGGCGCGCTGGAAGCCCGCCGCCGGAATCCACTCGAGCGGGAACCCCGCCTGAGGCACAAGCCGCGATTCCAGCCCTTCCCGCGTGCCGAGAAACAGGCACGAGCAGCCGAGCCGCCGCAGTTCCTGGGCCACGGCGATGGCCGGGACCACGTGGCCTCCCGTGCCTCCTCCCGCCATCACGAAAAGCATGGGCGCCTCCTCACTCCTCCGGGACGCGGTCGCCCACGCTCATCAAAAGCCCCATGGTCAGCAGCGTGCCCACCATGGCGCTGCCCCCGTAGCTCACCAAAGGCAGCGGAATTCCTTTGGTAGGCACGGCATTCAGCGCCACCAGCATGTTGGCCAGCGCCTGCGTCACCACCACCGTGGTGGCGCCGAGCGCCAGATAGCGGCCGAACGTGTCCTCCATCAAAAACCAGGCGCGCCAGCCGCGCCAGAAGATCACCAGGTACGCGCCCAGAAGGAGCAGGCAACCCGCCAGTCCCGTCTCTTCGCCGATCACGCCGAAGATGAAGTCCGTGTGGGCCTCCGGCAGAAAGCCGAGTTTCTGGTTCGACTGGCCCAGCCCGGCGCCGGTGAGCCCGCCGCTGCCGATGGCGATGCGCGATTGGCGCGCCTGATAATCCGAGTCCCGGACCGCGCCAGAGGAAGCCATCCTTGCCGCCAGCCATTGCAGCCTGGGCGTGGCGGCGATCCGTTCTTCGGTCAAACCGGCGAAAGACGTGATCCGCAGCAGCCTGTAAGGCTTCTGGATGACGAAGCCCGCCATCACCAGCACGGTGCAGCACAGAGCCACGAAGAAGTGGCGGCGGTGGATGCCGGCAACGGAGTAGACCACCAGCGCCGGCGCCAGCGCGATCAGCGCGGTGCCCAGGTCTCCGTAGGCGATCAGGAGCGTGGTCAGCCCCACCACGATGACGGTGGGGAGGATCGAATACCGGCTGTTGATGTCCTTGCCGCGCCAGGCCACAAACCACGCCAGGTACATCACGATCACGGGCTTGGCGAACTCGCTCGGCTGCAGTTGCCCCGCCCCGGGGATGCGGATCCAGCGGTGCGCGTGCGCATCGGTGAGCGCCGCCGCCACCAATAGCGCCAGCACCACGCAGAGCGGCACAATCACGGCCGGGCCTTGCCGCAGCCGGCGGAAATCGGACGATTTCAGCCAGAGCATGAGGCCGAGGCCGATCACGGCGGCCACCAGTTGGCGCACGGCGAATTCCCAGGAGGGCTTGCCGAAGTACACCTCCGCGGCCACTGCCGACGCGCTGTAGACCATGACGAGCCCGAATGACACCAGCGCCAGCGTGGCCGACATCAGCCACCAGTCGGTGCGGACCCGGATCGTGTTGTTCATCGCCGGCTCTCCAACGCATTCACCAGGGACTTGAAGACGCGGCCCCGCTCCTCGTAACTGCTGAATTGATCGAAGCTCGCGCATGCCGGGGCCAGCAAAACGGTGTCGCCGGGCTCGGCCCTCTGCCATGCCGTCTCCACGGCCGTGCGGAGGTCGCCGCAGGCGATCAGCGGCAGCGCGCCTTCCAGATGCGAGGCGATGATGGGCGCGGCGGCGCCGATCAGCAACGCGCCGCGGGCGCGCTGCGCCAACAGGTCGCGCAATTCCCGGTAGTCGCTGCCCTTGTCTTTGCCGCCGAGGATCACCCACAGCCTGCCGTCGAACGACTCCAGCGCCTTGCGCGTGGCATCCACGCTGGTCGCCTTCGAATCGTTGTAGAACCGCACGCCGTCCAGCTCGCGCACGAATTCGATCCGGTGCTCGACCCCCGCAAACGTGCGCACGCCTTCGCGGATCGCCTCCAGCGGCGCGCCCGCCAGACGGGCGCAACAGGCTGCCGCCAGCACGTTCTCCAGATTGTGCCGCCCGCGAAGCGGGATCTCGCGGGCTTCCATGAAAGGCTCCCCATCGGCGTACAGAACGCCGTTCTCCTGCCAGAAGCCGGGCCGGCGCGCGCCGCCGGCGCTGAACCACCAGACGCGCCCCCGCGCTTGCGGCGCCAGAGCCGCCGAGGCGGGGTTCTCCGTGTTGAGCACCGCGTGATCGCCGGGCTGCTGGCAGGCCAGGATGCGCGCCTTGGCCGCGATGTAATTCTCCATCGTGTGGTGGCGGTCGAGATGATTCTGCGTGATGTTGAGCACGGCGGCGATCTGTACGCGCAGCGTGTGCGAGGTCTCCAGTTGGAAGCTCGAGAGCTCGAGCACGTTCCATTGGTCCGGGCGCGACACGGCCGCCATCGACGCCAGCGGGCGGCCGATGTTGCCGCCCACCTGGCAGGGGATGCCGGCCGTTCGCAGGAGATGCCCGGCCAGCGCCGTGGTCGTGGTCTTGCCGTTGGATCCGGTGATGCCGAGAACCGGGCCCCGCAGGAACCATGACGCGGCCTCGACGTCGCCCACAACGGGAATGCCGCGCTGCGCGGCGGCGGCGAAGAGCGGCAGATCCGGCGGCACGCCAGGGCTCAGCACCGCCAGGTCGCAGTCCTCGAGCGCCTCCGGCGACTGCGGCACGAACGGCGCGTCGAACCCGGGCAGCGCCTCCCGCGGCTTCACGTCGGAGGCGCGCACCAGCGCGCCATGCGCGCGCAGCAGCTCAAGCACGGCCACGCCCGAGGCGCCCATGCCGAACACCGTGATGCGCTTGCCGCGGACGTCCATGCCTACCTCAGCTTCAACGTCGTGAGCGCGAACAGCGCCCACACGAGCCCGGCGATCCAGAACCGCACCACCACCTTGGTCTCGTCCCAGCCGAGCTTCTCGAAATGGTGGTGCAGCGGCGCCATCAGGAACACGCGCTTGCCGCGCAGCCGGAAGCTGGCCACCTGGATCATCACGCTCAGCGCCTCGATCACGTACACGCCGCCGATAAACAAAAGCAGCAATTCCTGTTTGATGAGCACCGCCACCACGCCCAGGCTGCCGCCCAGGGCCAGCGAGCCGGCGTCGCCCATGAAGATCTCCGCCGGGTGCGCGTTGTACCAGAGAAACGCCAGCACCGCGCCCGTGAGCGACGCGCAGAAAACGGTGAGCTCGGCCGCGCCCGGCAGGCGCGCCAGCTCCAGGTAGCGCGCGAACTGCGCATGGCCGCTGACGTAGCACAGCACCGTCATCGCGCCGCCGGCGATCACCATCAGCCCCGCGGCCAGCCCGTCCAGCCCGTCGGTGAGGTTGACCGCGTTGGAGGAGCCGACGATCACCAGCAACAGGAACAAGAAGAAGACGATGAAGCCCAGCGGGTAGGTCCACGTGTTCTGGAGGAACGCGTCGATCAGCAGGTCCGGCCGGTAATTCTTGAAGAAAGGCACGTTCATTTCCGTGCTGTACAGCCCGCGCCGGTGCAGCTCCAGCAGCCAGAAGCCGAGCGCGAGCATCATCAGCACCTGCATGGCCATCTTCTGCCGCCCGGTGAGGCCGAGGTTGCGGCTCCGCCGCACCTTCAGATAGTCGTCGGCGAAGCCGATCGCCGCATAGCCGGCCATGGAGAACATCGCCACCCACACATAGGGGTTGGTCCAGTGCGTGAAGAGCAGCGTGGGCAGGAGGGTGCAGAACACGATCAGCAGCCCGCCCATGCTCGGCGTGCCGGCTTTTTTCTGATGGCTCTCCGGCCCGTCCTCCCGGATGGGCTGGCCGACGGCGAGCTCGCGCATCTTGCGGATGAACCACGGCATCAGGATGACGCCCAGCAAGAACGCCGTCAGGCTGGCCGCCAGCGTGCGGAAAGTGACGTAGCCGAAGACGCGCAGCGGCGAGAAATGCGGGAACAGGACTTCGTAAAACAGCCAGTACAGCATGGCTACCCCAGCAACTCTTCCAGCGCCTTCTCCATGCGCACTCCGCGCGACCCCTTCACCAGCAGGGCGTCGCCCTCGCGGGCCAGCCCCCGCACAAACCGCCCGGCCTCGGCCGGATCGTCGAAAAACGCCGTCCGCTCCCGCGGCATGCCCGCGGCCACCGCTTCTTCCAGCATCCACCGCGCGCCGCCGCGCACGCAGACCAGGAAATCGAGGTTCGTTCCCGCGGCGTAACGGCCCGCCTCGCGGTGCAGCGGCTCGCTCCACGAACCCAACTCCAGCATCTCACCCAGCACGGCGATGCGGCGCGCCGCCGGAGTCTCGGCCAGCAGGTCGAGCATCATCATCACGGCTTCCGGGTTCGCGTTGTAGCAGTCGTTCCACACGACGAGGCCGTTGCGCTCGATTCGCTCGAGCCGCATCGGCGCGGTTTGCAAGCGGGCAATGGCTTCCCTGCATCCTCCCGGATCCTGGCCGAGCGCCCGCGCCACCGCCAGCGCGGCCAGCGCGCTCATCAGGCCCGCCCGCCCGGCGAGCGGGCAGAAAAAAGAGCCCACGTCCGGGACATCGAACTGCACGCCCTGCGAAAGGTACGCGACGTTGGACGCCCGGACGTGGGGTGCCTCGGAAGGAACAAAGGGAGAGGAACCGTAAAAGACCCTTGTGCCGGGAAAGGCCCCGGCCATGGCGCGCACGCGCGCATCGTCGCCGTTGAGCACGGCGATGCCGTCCGCGGGAAGCGATTCCACCAGCTCGCGCTTGGCTGCGGCGATGGCCTCGATCGAGCCCAGGTTTTCGATATGCGCCGTGCCCACGTTGGTGACCACGCCGATCTGCGGCTGCGCGATCGTGCAGAGGTGGCGGATCTCGCCGGCATGGTTCATGCCGATTTCGACCGCCGCCGCTTCCGCGCCCTCGGGCAGGTTCAGCAGCGTCAGCGGCACGCCGATGTGGTTGTTGAAATTGCCCTGCGTCTTGCCGGTCCGGAGCCGGAGGGCCAGCACGGCCGCCACGGCCTCCTTGGTGGTCGTCTTGCCCGCGCTGCCGGTGATGCCCACCACCAGGCCTCCCCAGCGGCGGCGCGCCTCCGCCGCGGTCTGCTGCAGCCACGCGATGGTGTCGGGCACGAGCGCCACAGGGCCGCCGGCCTGGACTTCGCGCGCCACGACGGCTGCCGCCGCGCCCTTCTCAAACGCCGCCGCGACATAGTCGTGGCCGTCGTGGTTCGGACCCCGGATGGCGACAAACGCCGCGCCCGGCTCGAGCGTGCGCGTGTCCACGCTCACGGAACGGCAGAGCACGCCGGCCACGCTCAGGTTCACAGCGGCCCTCCCTCCGGCGCGGCATAACCGTATTCGGCCAGCACCTCGCGCGCCACGGCGCGGTCGTCGAACGCGATTGTGCGGTCCGCCAGCACCTGGTATGTCTCGTGGCCTTTGCCGGCGATCAGCACGATGTCGCCGGCCGACGCGCGGCCCAGCGCCAGGCGGATGGCGCTTCTGCGGTCTGGCTCCACCTCGTGCGGCGTATCGCGGCGCCGCAGGCCCACCAGGATGTCGTTGATGATCTCCAGCGGGTTCTCGCTGCGCGGATTGTCGCTGGTGACCACCACGAAATCGCTGAGCGCGGCCGCCGTTTCGCCCATGCGCGGGCGCTTCAGTTTGTCGCGGTCGCCGCCGCAGCCGAACACCGTGATCACGCGCCGCGGCTGCAAGGCCCGCGCCGCTTCGATCAGGTTCTTCAGCGCGTCCTCGGTGTGCGCGTAATCGACCACCACCAGAAACCGCTGCCCGCAGTCGACGCGCTCAAAGCGCCCCGGCACCGCCCGGCACGCAGCCAGCCCCGCGGCTGCGGCGCCGGCATCCAGCCCCAGCGAGACGCCCGCGGCGAACGCCGCCGCGAGGTTGTAGACGTTGATCAGGCCGCACAGCGGCGATTCCACGCGCGTGCGGCCTCCGGGATGCTCGATGTCGAACCGCAGCCCGTGGAAACCCGCGTCGATATGCGTGGCGCGGAACGCCGCGCCCGGCCCGCAACCGTAGGTCCACCGCTCCGTCTCCGGCCCCGTGGCGATTTTCTCCGACCAGGCATCATCGGCATTGAGGATGGCGAATTTCGGCCTCGGCCCGCCGGCGCCCTCGAACAGCCTGTGCTTGGCCGCGAAGTAGGCTTCCATGGAGCCGTGAAAATCCAGGTGGTCCTGGGTGAAATTCGTAAATACGGCGGTGTGGAACCGGAAGCCGTACACGCGTTCCAGAGCCAGCGCGTGCGAGGAGACTTCAAAGACGAAATCCGTGCCGCCGGCGCGTCCGAGCTCGTCCATCATCCGCACGAGATCGAGCGATTCCGGCGTCGTGTTGACAGCCTCCGATTCACGCTCTCCGATCCGGTACCGAATCGTCCCGGCCATGCCCGTCGTCCGGCCCGCATGGCGCAACATGGCATCGATGGCGAACACCGTGGTCGTCTTGCCGTTGGTGCCCGTCACCCCGGCCAGCCGCAGCCGCTCGTCGGGGCGGCCGTAGAAGCGCAGGCTCATCAAGGCGAGCGCGCGGCGGCCGTGTTCCACCCGGATCCACGGGGCAGAGAAGCCCGACGGCGCCTCCAGTTCGCTCACCACCGCTGCGGCGCCCCGCTCGACGGCCTGTTCGGCGAACAGCGCGCCGCTCGTCCGGCTGCCGGGAAAAGCGAAAAACACAAAGCCCGGCTCCACGCGGCGGCTGTCGTAAGCCAGCCCCCGCACCTCGATCCGCTCCCATGCGGCTTCGGCCGGGGAGGCGATGTCCTGGAGCAGCGCGGCGAGTTTCATGGCGACATGGCGAAGCGCACTTGCACGCGCATGCCGGGCGCCAGCACAGCGCCTGGCGGCGGCGATTGGTCGCGGGCCACGCCGCGCCCCAGAGTTTCGACGGGCACTCCCAGCGATGCGGCTTCCCGCAAAACAGCCACCAGCGGGCGGCCGCGGAAATCCGGCACGAGCGGCCCCACCAGAGCCGGCGTGGGCGGCGCCGGAAGCGCAGGGGGTGGCGTCCGCTCTTCCGCCGAAGCCAGCAGGGGGGGCGCTTTCTGCGGCGCCTTGGGCTCCGGCGCAGGCTCCGGCGCGGTCTCCGGCCGGTCCATCGGCACGTGGAGCACGCGCAGCGCCGTCTCGGCCACTTTGCGGAACACCGGCGCCGCCGACACGCCCCCGAGTTTCGGGGTGCGGTTCAGCGTCACCACCACCACGATGCGCGGGTTGGCCACCGGAGCGAAGCCGATGAACGAAGAATTGTGGCGGTTCAGCCATTGGCCGTTTTCGAATATCTGCGCCGAGCCGGTCTTGCCGCCGGAAGAATAGCCCGGGATGGCCGCGGCCTTGCCCGTGCCCTCCAGCACCACGCGCTCCATGATGCGGCGAATGGTGATCGCCGTCTCCGGGCGCAGCACGCGCCTGGGAGGCTCGGTCTGCACCGGCAGCGGCGTTTCGCGTCCTTCGGGGGTGGGCCGGCTCTTCGCAAGCACCAGGTGCGGCTGCACCAGCAGCCCGCCGTTGGCGATGACGGCCACGGCGCGCGCCAGTTGCACCGCCGTGGCGCTCACCTCATGGCCGAAGGCGATGTATTCGTGGGACGCAGGCGTCCAGCAGTTGCGGTCGCGGTTGTCGCGGCAGGCCTGCGGCCGCAGGATGCCGCGCGATTCGGCGGGCAGCTCGATCCCCGTGCGGTCGCCGATGCCGAAGCGCTTCAAATACTCGTACAGCCGTTGCGGCCCTGCGGCCAGGCTGATCTTCGCCACGCCGATGTTGCTGCTTTTGATCAGCACTCCGCTCACGTCCAGCGTGCCGTAGCGGTGCACATCGTGAATGGCGCGGCGCCCGGGGCGCGGAAACGCGCCGTTCTCGCAATAGACCGGCGTTTCGGGCCGGAACAGGCCCGTGTCGATGCCCATGGTGACGGTAATCATCTTCATCACCGACCCGGGCTCGCAGGGGATCTGCACGGCGATGTTGGTGTGGCGCGCGGCCGCCTCGGCCGGCGTCGGCTTTTCGCGGCTCGGGTCGAAGGTGGGGTAATTGGCCAGCGCGAGGATCTCTCCGTTGCGCGGGTCCATCACCACGACGGTGCCGCTCTGGGCGCCCGACTGCTCGATGCCCTCCAGGAGAAAGCGCTCCGCATCGTGCTGGATCACGCGGTCGATGGAGAGCGTAACGTTTACGCCCGGCAGGCTGTCCTGCTTGGTCCAGGTGATGTAGCGGTCCTGCCGCGAGCCGGCCAGCACCTGCAGCACGCCATCGCGCCCTTTCAATTCCTCGTTCAGTTTCTGTTCCACGCCCGCATTGCCGTCGCCTTCGGCGTCGATGGCGCCGATGACGTGGGCGCCGGTGATGCCGCTCGGGTATTCTCGCCGCGCGTCGGGCACGAAGTGAATGGGGAACGTGCGTTGCAGCCACTTCAGCCGCTCGCGCTGTTCCGGCGTCAGGTGGCGCGCCAGCACGTGATAGGAAGCGCCGCGCCCGCCGGCCTGTTTCTTGCCCATCAGCGGCCCGGAGATCTCTTCGGGCTTCATTCCCAAGGCCGAAGCCGCCACCCTGGCGAAGAACTCCGGGTCGCGGATCTCCTGGGGGTTGATCACCGCCGACTCCGTGCGGATGCTGATCGCCAGAGGGTAGGAATCGCGGGCCAGCAGTTCCCCGCGCAGCGCCGGCACGCGCACGTCGCGCAAATGCTGCCGCCGGCCGCGGGCGGCCAGCGCATCGTGCTCGATCACCTGCAACTGGATCAGCTTGAACACCACCAGGACGGCCATCGCAGCCAGCACCAGAGCCGCATTGGCAGCGCGCCGGGTGGAACCCAAATTCTCCTGCCTGTGCTTCATCGCCGTCCGGCCCCGCCGCCCCGTCCCGCCGTTTTCCCCGCAGGCGGCGCGTCAGCGCGCTTCCAGCGACGCCACCGTGGGCTTCGCCGGCGGCGCATAGACCAATGCCTTCGCCGGCGGCGGGATGAACAGGTCGCCCGCGTATTCGTTCAGTTTCTGGCCGCTCTTCAGGCTCGCCTCTTCGCTCCGCAGGCGGCGCATCTCGTTCAGCAGGGAGGCCCGTTCTTCCTTCAACGCCTCGATCCGGTGGCTGATGGCCAGCGCCGTGGTTTGCGGCACGATCGCCGCCACAATGCACAGCGCCGCCACCAGAAACACCGCTGCCGTCATCGCCCCGGACATCCACTCGCCGCGCCGCGCCACGCAGCGCACCTGCGTGTTGTCGATCGGCTTCACGTACAGGAAAATCTCTTCCCGTGGCAGCGCCCGCAGCCGTGCGTCCTCCGCTGCGCTGCGCTCGCGCTCTTGCGCCGCCTCCCGTCCGGCGGCAAACCAGTCCAGCAACGCTTCCATGCCGCTCATTTCAGGTCCTCCGCAGTTCCTGTCCCGATCCCGTCACTCTCCACTCCGTTCCAGAGCCCGCAGAACAGCGCTGCGGCTGGCCGGGTTGGCCCTCTTTTCCTCCGGCCCCGGCCGCACCACATGCCGGGTCAACACGCGGAACCCGCCGCCGCGGGCCAGGTCCCGGAACCGCTGTTTCACCTTGCGGTCGTCCAGCGATTGAAACGAAATCACCACCATGCGCCCTCCCGGCTTCAGCCTCCCGGGCGCCTGCTCGAGCAGCGCGTCCAGCTCCGCCGGCTCTTCGTTCACCGCCATCCGCAGAGCCTGGAATACCCGCGTGGCCGGGTGAAGCCTTCCGGCACGGGGCGCAGCCGACGCCACCACGCGCGCCAGTTGCGCCGTGTCGGCGATCGGCCGCGCCCGCACCAGTGCTCTGGCTATTTTTTCCGCTAGGCGCCTCCTTTCCTCGCCCAGCTCCTCGATGAGCCGGGCGAGTTCCCGTTCCGAATAGTGATTGACAATGGCGGCAGCGGTGAGGCTCTGCCGCCGGTCCATGCGCATGTCGAGCGGCCCGGCCGCCTGCAGTGTGAAGCCTCGCTCGGGTGAGGTAAGCTGATAGCGGCTCACACCCAGATCGGCCAGGATCCCGTCCACGTGCGGCAGCAGGAGAGAGTCGAGAGTGGACGAAAGCCCGGAAAAAGAACTCTGCACGAACACGATCCGCGCGGCTTGCGGCGCGCACCGCCGCCGCGCCAGCTCGAGCGACTCCGCATCCCGGTCCAGCGCAATCACGCGGCCCGTTTGCAGCCGCTCCGCAATCGCCGCCGTGTGCCCGCCCAGCCCGCACGTGCAATCCACATACACGCCGTCCGGCCGCAGCGCCAGGTGCTCCAGCGATTCGCGCAGCAATACAGGCGTGTGTTCCATGCCGCATCAGATTTCGATTCCCATCGCAGCCAGCCGCTCCAGGTCGCTCGCCCGGAATTGCCTGACGCGGTTCAGTTCCTCTTCGAACTGCTCCTGCGGGTAGATCGTGATCACGTCCTCGTAAAACCGCAACTGCACGGCCTTTTCTTCCAGCCCCAGCTCCTTGCGCAGTTGTTGCGGCAGCGTGATGCGCCCCTGCGGGTCGATGTCCACCTCGCTGCCCATGGCCTCCGCCTGAAACGCGAAGCGCCGCTTCAACGCCGGGTCCGTGATCCGCGCCAGCGTCTTTTCCCAACTGCCGTTGGTGAAAATCTTCGCCAGCCCCTGATACTCGGTCACGAACAACTTCTGGTCCGGCAGCTTGCCCAGATAATCCTGATACCGGGCCGGCAGCTTCAGCCTGCCTGCCGAGTCCACCTTGCACGGGTAGAAACCGAGCGGCGCGCGGAGCCGCGGCGGCGCCGCTTCAGGCGTGCCGGATGCCGGGGAGATGGGCCGCTCTTCCATTTCAGGCCGAATCAGTCACCGTTGGCCCTATTTGGGCCACCGTGATTCGATCCTAAGACCAACCGGGCTCCCATTGCAAGAGATTTCCACGCGGAATTTTCAACTAACCCTTTTGTTTTCCTTTTCTTCGCCCTCCATCCGGCGTATCCCGTCCCTCCGATCGACAGAGCCCGGCGCCGTGGCTCAAAGAGCGGGAGTCTGCTACATTGACCTTTGTGTATCCGAAGTTGTACGACCTCGACCCCGGCCCCGAGTCCCCGGAGTTGGTGCGGATGATCGTTGAGATCCCCAAGAACTCGGCCAACAAGATCGAGTACGACGGCAAGCTGGGCATCTTCC